>Ga0097691_1000013_pt1 | contig 157855 bp, 149 predicted proteins | sample NGESurdeep072012_8_FD_72858 | JGI IMG/M metagenome (GOLD analysis project Ga0097691, IMG submission 72858) | Arctic peat soil microbial communities from Barrow, Alaska - NGEE Surface sample 210-1 deep-072012 | ecosystem: Environmental > Terrestrial > Soil > Wetlands > Peat ... | reverse complement strand
AAAGCCGGTAGAGGTGGAGCGCACCGGCTTCACCACAGCCGACGTGCCGCCCTACACCGTGCCCCAACTGGTGACCGGAGTTCAGGAGAGCTCGCTCCAGGCCGCGCAGCGCTACGTGGCCAATCTGGTTGCGTCCCAGAAGCAGATCACCTGCGCTCAGAACCCGTTCACCTCCGGCTGCTCCACCACGCCGACCACGGTGCCGGTCGGCGGAGTATCAGCAACCACGATGACAGGAGCCCCCTGATGGAGCGAAGGATCCGATGGCTCGGAATCGTCATGGTGGTCTGCTTCATCGCCCTGTTCGTCCAGCTCAACAACATCCAGGTCGTCAAGGCCCACGCCCTGTCCACGTCTCCGAACAACCCTCGGGTGATCCAGGTGAACCGCAATGACCCCCGGGGCGACATCCTGTCCTCCGACGGCGTCGTGCTGGCCAGCTCGGTGCCGTCGACGACGGGCTATTACAAGTACCAGCGGGTCTACAACCCGCTCACGGCGACGCTGTTCTCGCAGATCGTCGGGTATGACACCATCTTCGGGACCCGCACCGGCGTCGAAGCCGAATACAACCAATACCTCCAGTCGCACACCCGGCCGGCCAAGAACCTCAGTGATCTCCTGACCACCCGCACCACCACCGGCAACGTGTACCTCACCATCAATTCGGGCCTCCAACTGAAGGTCGCGGGGATCGTCGAGGGGATCAACAAGGGCGGCAGTGCCCCCCAGGCCGGCGCGGTGGTCATCAACGTGAAGACCGGGGCGATCGAGGCGATGTACGGGCGACCCACCTACAACCCGATCCCACTGACCTCTCAGAACTCGAAGGCGGTGACGGCGTACTACAACTCGGTCGATCCGGGTAACGGGTCGACCAGTCCGCTCGTCTCCCAGGCCTTCCAGCACGGCTTCCTGCCCGGGTCGACCTTCAAGGTGGTGACGTCTTCGGCCGTCTACGACCACCAGCCGGCGTTGGCCAAGGTGAACTACCCGTCCCCGGTTACGACCACGAACCCGCCGATATCCGGCTGCATCTCGGTGCCCCAGACACCGTTGCCGCTCTGCAACTACGCCCATGAGGTCTGCTCCGGCACCATCCAGCAGGCGCTGCCCCAGTCGTGCAACACGATCTTCGCCCAGTACGGCATGGCGCTGAAGACGAGCCTGAACACCGAGGCCGAGGCCTTCGGGTTCAACAAGCAGGTCCCCCTCGACCTCCCCAACGTCGGAGTCTCCAACTTCCCGACCGCGGCCGAACTGGTCAACAACTCCCCACTGCAGGCCTACTCGGCGTTCGGCCAGGGCACGGCGGTCAGCTCCGATATCGCGACGACCCTGCAGATGGGCCTGGTGGCCGCCGGCATTGCCAATCGTGGGGTGATCATGACCCCCCACGTGATGCAGCAGATCCGGGACTCACAGGGCAATCTCGTCGAGACGTACAAGCCCACCCCGTGGCTGACGGCCACCAACCCGTTCACCGCGGCCGCGGTGACCTCGCTGATGCAGGCCGTCGTCACCAGCGGGACCGCGACGGGCGTCTTTCCCGCCAACGAAGACGTGGCCGCCAAGACCGGCACCGCCGAGACGTCAGGGGCATTCGGTCAGCCGCTCACCAACGACTGGATGATCGCCTTCGCCCCGGCCAACGATCCGAGGGTGGCAGTCGCGGTGTCGGTGCCGAATCAGGCGCCGAGCTCCACCGGTGCCGAGATCTCCGGTCCTCCGGCCGCGGCCATCCTCTCGGCCGCACTGGCGGCCACCCCATGATCGACAGGGCAGGACGGGGCGTATGTCCCGAGATTCCATCTATGAGTACACCGGAACCGAGCGATAGCAGGCATAGGCTTTGACCCACATGGATCCCAATGAGACGCCGCGTGTCTTCTCCGAGCGCTATGAACTGAATCACCTGATCGCGCGGGGGGGCATGGCCGAGGTCTACCGCGCCCATGACCGCCTGCTCGACCGTCCGGTCGCGCTCAAGGTCCTCTTTCCCGAGCTGTCCGTCGACCGCTCATTCGTGGAGCGGTTCCGCCGTGAGGCCCAGGCCGCCGCCAACCTCTCCCACCCCAACATCGTCCCGGTGTTCGACTGGGGCGAGGACACCGGTACCTACTTCATCGTCATGGAGTTCATCGACGGACGGCCGCTGTCGTCGATTCTCAAGTCCGCGGGGCCGCTGTCGGCCGAGCGGACCGCCGACATCGGCTCCCACGTGGCTGCCGCTCTCGGCTATGCCCACAAGCACGGGGTGATCCACCGGGACGTCAAGCCCGGAAACGTCCTCATCACCGACGATGGCCAGGTCAAGGTGACTGATTTTGGCATCGCCCGTGCCGTCAACACCGAGGAGAGCCTCACGCAGACCGGTGCGGTCATGGGGACAGCCACCTACTTCTCCCCCGAGCAGGCCGAGGGGCTCGGGGTCGACTCGCGCAGCGACATCTACTCACTCGGCGTCGTCCTGTTCGAGATGGTCACCGGAAGGCCGCCCTTCCTCGGCGAATCGCCCGTGGCGGTCGCCTCCAAGCACGTGCGGGACAACCCGCCGGCGCCCCGTGAGCTCAACCCGCAGATTCCGCCGACCTTCGAGGCCATCATCCTCAAATCGATGGCCAAGGACCCGGCTCACCGCTACGCCACGGCCGAAGAGCTGCGAGCCGACCTGCTCCGCTTCAACGAGGGCCGAAGCGTCCTCGCCATGGAGGACACCACGTCGGTGATCGGCGTGGCCGGTGCCACCACCACGATGACCGCGGTGGCTGGCATGGACGACACCCGGACGGTCGACTCTATCGGTGGCGGTGCGTCCGACGGTGCCGACGGCGGTGCGCCCGACGAGTCCGACTCCAACCGGACCCGCAACTACGCCATCGCCCTGGTGCTCCTGCTCCTGCTGCTGGCGGCTGCCGGGTTCTTCCTGGGCCGGAACCTCGGCTACTTCGGGGGCCAGGCGTCGTTCAACGTGCCGGACGTGGTCGGCCAACAGGCCGCCGTGGCCACGGCCACCCTGCGGGCCGACGGGCTCAACGTCACCCAGGTCCAGCAAGTGTCGAACAACACCCCGGGCACGGTCATCTCCACTAACCCCGACGCCAAGTCCCTGGTCAAAAAAGGTGACACGGTCACCATCAAGGTCGCCCAGCTGCCGCCGCCCGTCCAGGTCACGGTGCCGGAAGGGCTCGTCAACACCACCCAGACCAACGCCACGCAAATCCTCCAGAGCGCGGGTTTGACCACCACCATCGTCACCAAGGTGAGCTCGGCCCAGAAGGGGACGGTGCTGAGCACCAACCCGACCTCGGGCACCAGGATCAACCAGGGCTCGGCTGTGGCGCTGACGGTGTCGTCCGGTCCGGCCAACGCCATCGTCCCGTCACTGGTCGGCCTTTCCCAGCCGGTTGCGGGTCAGACCCTGGCCAGCGCCGGGCTCGTGCCCGGGAACGTGACCTCTGTCGCCTCGTCCCAGTATGCGCCAGGCATCGTGGTGTCCTCGAACCCGGGTACTGGGGCCAGCGTGGCGCCGGGTACTCCGGTCGACATCGCGGTGTCCTCCGGCCCGCCGCCGACCACCACCACCACATCGTCGTCGACCACCACCACGTCGTCCACGACAACCACGACTGCTCCGGCCAAGGGCGGCGGGGGCGGTCCGGGCGCTGGGGGCTGACCTGAGTCGAGGTGGCGGGTCGCCTTACAGGCGACCGTAGATTCAGGCGACGACGGCTGTGGCCAGGAAGTTGGCCAGGAGAGACGGGCCCTCAGGGGTGAGCAATGACTCGGGGTGGAACTGCACGCCCTCGACGGCCAGGGTCCGGTGGCGCAGACCCATGATCACCCCGTCGACGGTTCGTGCCGTCACCTCGAGCACGTCGGGGACGGTGGTGGGCTCCACGACCAGCGAGTGGTAGCGGGTGGCCGTGAAAGGATCCGGCAGTCCGTCGAACACGCCGCTGCCGTCGTGGTGGATGGCGGAGGTCTTGCCGTGCATCAGGCTCGGGGCCCGGACGACGTCACCTCCGAAGGCCTGCCCGATGGCCTGGTGGCCGAGGCAGACCCCGAGGATGGGGATCACCCCGGCCAGCTCTTCGATCACGGCCAGCGACACGCCGGCATCCTCGGGACGCCCGGGACCAGGGGAGATGAGGATCAGGTCGGGTGCGGCCGCCCGGATGCCATCGACGTCAATCGCGTCGTTGCGGTGGACGACCGGGTCGGCGCCGAGTTCGCCCAGCTCCTGGACCAGGTTGTAGACGAACGAGTCGTAGTTGTCGATGACCAGTACTCGCGTCGCCATGGGCCACCGATCGTACCGGGCGCCCGGTGCAGTGAGCGACGGGGGTCGGGCCGGCCGGGCACGCGGGTCGCCTGACACTGGCTATCCTTCGCCCATGGCATCCACGGCCAAGCAAGGTCCGGGCAGGGTCTCCAAGAAGGGCGGGCGGGTCACACCGTCGGCCAAGAGCGGTGGAACGAAGTCCGGGTCGGCCTCCGGGTCGGTCCAGAGCAGCCGCTACACGCCCCCCATCGACCGGAGCACCAAGTCCAGCCCCCTGTGGTTCGGGATCCTGATCGTGGCCATGTTCGTACTCGGCGTCCTGATCGTCATCCTCAACTACGTCGGCGCCCTGCCCGGAGGGGTCAACAACGTCTGGCTGGTGGCCGCCATCGGCTCGATCTTCGTCGGCCTGCTGCTCGCCACCCGCTACCACTAGCGCCGACTGCCGGAACGGCGTCCGGCAGTCGGGCGGACATGCGAAGACCGGCCCCGCAGGGCCGGCCTTCGTCGTCGGTGTCTTGGTTACCGGTTGGTTCCTCCCGGCCGACCCCTTGGCCGACCGAGCGCGCCTCAGCCCAGGCGCTCGATGATGGTGGCGTTGGCCATGCCGCCGCCCTCGCACATGGTGAGCAGTCCGTAGCGACCGTTGGTCCGCTCCAGCTCGTTGAGCAGGGTGGCCATGAGCTTGGCTCCAGAGGCACCGAGCGGGTGGCCGAGGGCGATGGCCCCGCCGTTCACGTTCACCTTGTCCATGTCGGCATCGAGGTCCTTGGCCCAGGCCAGCGGCACCGAGGCGAACGCCTCGTTGATCTCGATGACGTCGATGTCGTCGAGGGTCAGCTTGCCCCGCTCGAGGGCCATGCGGGTGGCCGGAATGGGGCCGGTGAGCATGGTGATCGGGTCGCTGCCGGCCACCGCGAAGGAGTGGAACCGGGCCCGGGGGGTGAGGCCGAGCGATGACGCCTTGGCCTCGCTCATGATCAGCACGCCCGAGGCGCCGTCGGTGATCTGGGACGAGTTGCCGGCCGTGACCTTGCCGTTCTCGGGGCGGAAGGCCGGCTTCAGGTTGGCCAGCGTCTCGACCGAAGAGTCGGGGCGGATGCCCTCGTCGGTTGTGATCTGTTCGTCGGTGTCGTCGCGCTCGTCGTCCTTGATGGCCACCGGGATGATCTCCCGCTCGAAGCGGCCTTCGGCGGTGGCCTGGGCGGCCCGGTGGTGTGAGCGGGCGGAGAACTCGTCGAGGTCCTCGCGGCTCAGGCCCCACTGCTCGGCGATGAGCTCGGCGCCTTCGCCCTGGCCGACCAGTCCGCCCCGATCGGTGTAGCGGGCCATGGCCCGGGGGCCGAAGGGGAAGCCCAGCTCACGGACGACCGAGGAGCCCATCGGTGTGCGCGACATGACCTCGACACCGGCGCCGATGACGACGTCGTAGGCGCCGGCCATGACACCCTGGGCCCCGAAGTGGAGGGCCTGCTGGCTGGAGCCGCACTGGCGGTCGATGGTGGTGGCGGGCACCGACTCGGGGTACCCGGCGGCCAGCACAGCGCTGCGGCCGACGTTGAGCGACTGCTCGCCCACCTGCATGACGCAGCCCATGATCACGTCGTCGACCAGGGCGGTGTCGAGGTCGTTGCGCTCGGCGAGGGCACGGAGGACCTCGGAGCCGAGGTCGGCGGCGTGCCAGTTGCGCAGCTTGCCGTTGCGCTTGCCTCCGGGGGTACGTACGGCGTCGATGATGACGGCGTCAGCCATGGTGTGTCTCCTTGCTGTGGTCCGGCGGAAGGATCCTGCCGGCCGTAGTCGGTCGTGGAGTGCTGCGGGACCGGGCCCCGCCGGGCGGCCACGGTGGTCGCCGTGCCCACAGACTACCGGGAGCGCTGCGGTGCGGCCACCGCCCCGGGTGCCCGTCGTGGCCCCGTTGTACCGTCCGGCGGGGCCGCACCACCCGGGTTGTCCCATCCCGGCGCTACGGTCTCGGCCATGACAGGTCGGATCAAGGACATGGATCGCTGGCTCGGCAACGGCGGCATGGTGCTCATCGGCACCGTCGGCGGATCGCTCGACGACTACGGCGTCGACGGCGAGGACCTCGGCTGGGTGTCGGGCACCTTCGTACCGACGACCGCGGCCTGCAACCCGCACGGCATCGTGCAGGCAGGCGTCCACGCCCTCATGCTCGATGCAGCCATGAACTTCGCCATCAATGCCGCCCTGCCCGGCAAGTCGCGGACCCGGGGCACGCTCGAGATGAAGATCGAGACGATGCGCCCCGCCATGGACGGTGGGACCTACTCGCTGCGGGGCGAGGTGGTTCGCATGGCCCGGCAGGTGGCCTACGCCGAGGCCAGCGTCACCGATGGCGAGGGTCAGTTGGTCAGCCGCTCGACCGGCACGTTCCTGCTCTACCGACCCGACGGCGAGCCGCCCAGCGACTGACACGGGTGATCCCGTCTCGGATGGGACGGGATCGGTACTCGCGGCACACCGGCGTGCCGCCCCAGACCGTTCCGGCACTGTGCCAGCACTGTGCCGGCCGTCCCGGGAGCGTCGTGCCCACTGTGAGCCCCACCTTTGACCGTCTCGTCCCGGTTCGACCCGACGGGTCCGCACCTCCGCCGTGTGCGGTCTGCGGCCGCTCTGTCCGCCGACCTACATCGGTCTGCTTCTGCTGCCGGTTGACCGCCCGCCAACTCGGCCTGCCCCTGGTGCCACTGGTGGCCCTGCGTGAGTACCGCATAGGGGATGCCGACCACCGGCGCCTGCGCGGCTACAAGGACGCACCGACGCCAGCGCAGCGCTAGTGCTACCGACGCGAGGTGGTCGACGGCCTGGCGGAGTGGATGACGGTCCATAGCTGCCTGCTCGTGGACCGGTTCGGGCCGTGGTCGGTAGTGACCACCGTGCCCTCGACCCGGCGGATCGGTCCGGCGCCGGCCGAGGCGCTGGTCGACGGGGTGCCCTCGCTGGCCGATCGGCACCTCCGCCTGCTCGGCCGGGGGAGAGGCCGACTCGACCACCTGGAAGCCGCCCGCGACGGGTTCGCACCCCTGGCCGGCGTCGACCGGTCCGGACTCGACCGGCTCCCGGTGCTGGTGTTCGACGACAGCGTCACCACCGGGTCGCGGGCCCAGTCGGCCGCCGCCGCCCTCCGGCTGGTCGGAGCCCGGGTGGTGGGGATCGTGGTCGTCGGCCGGGCGCTGGCCCCGGTGGCAACTGTTGATTGCTAAATCCCGGTCACCAGTTGCGTGAGCAAGTGATATAGTTGCTTGCTACAAGCAGCTAGATGACGGAGAGCGGGCGACCGCACGACGCCATCCGGTCGCCTCCGTCGATCACCACCGGAACCGCCATGACCTCACCGACAGACCACATAGCCAACCGACCGATCGCTGCTCCGCCGGCGCCCGTCTCCGCCGTCCTCGAGCGATCGCTGACCCACGTGGGGCGGACCATCCTCCGCCTGGACGTACCCCAGGATGCCCTGCCCGACGGCGTGTCGATCGGCCGGACCGGCTACTGGCTGTTGGTCATGGTGTCCGAACAGGCCCCACTCCGTCTCTCCGACTTGGCCGAGCAGGGCGAACTCGACCTGTCGACGATCAGCCGCCAGATCCGCGACCTGGTGGCCGCCGGGCTGATCGCCCGCACCCCGGATCCGGCCGACGGGCGGGCCGCTCTGCTCAGCCTCACCGATCAGGGGGTGGCCGTCCTGGAGGCAGCGTCGGAGTCCCGGCGCCAGGTGCTTGCTACCGCAATTGCCGAGTGGACTGACGAGGAGCGCGATGCCCTGGCCGACGGACTCCTCCGTCTGGGGACCGGCCTCCAGCACCTGCGCGACTCGCAGACCGCCAACTCACGGACCGCCGACAGGCAGCGCACCGATACCGACGAGGGGACCCGATGACCATCGACACCGCACCGAAGGGCGATGCGGAAGGAACCGACGGGCTGGACCCGGCTATGACCGGCGCGCCCGAGGTGGCCGTGCCCGCCGGCGGCGGACCGGTGGTGGCCCTCAGCCACCGCCAGATCATGGTCGTCTTCAGCGGCCTGATGCTCGGCATGTTCCTGGCCGCCCTCGACCAGACCATCGTCGGCACCGCGCTGCCGACCATCGTCAACAGCCTCCACGGCCTCAATCACATGAGCTGGGTGGTGACCGCATACCTGCTGACGTCGACCATCTCCACCCCTCTCTACGGCAAGCTGTCCGACCAGTTCGGGCGCAAGGGCATCTTCCAGTTCGCCATCGTGGTCTTCCTCGTCGGCTCGGCGTTGGCCGGCCTCAGCCAGAACATGACGCAGCTGATCGCGTTCCGGGGCATCCAGGGCCTGGGGGCCGGGGGGCTCATGGCGATGGCCATGACGATCATTGCCGACGTCGTCTCGCCCCGAGAACGCGGGCGCTACCAGGGGTACTTCGGTGCCACCTTCGCCCTGTCCTCGATCGCCGGACCATTGCTCGGCGGTGTGTTCACCGAGCACCTGTCGTGGCGGTGGATCTTCTACATCAACCTCCCCATCGGCATCGTGGCCCTCATCGTGACCTCGGTCGTGCTGAAGCTGCCGTTCCGGCGCCAGTCCCACCGCATCGACTTCCTCGGTGCCGGCCTGATGATGGTCGGGATCACCGCCGCCTTGTTGGTGACGGTGTGGGGCGGGACCCAGTACTCCTGGGGCTCGCCGATCATCATCGCCATGGGCCTGGTGTCGGCCGCCTTCGTCGGATCCTTTGTGGTGTGGGAGCACTACGCGGCCGAGCCCATCCTCCCCCCGTCGCTCTTCCGGATCGGGGTGTTCCGCACGGCGTCGACGGTCAGCTTCCTGCTGTCGATGGTGATGTTCGGAGCCATCATCTATCTCCCTCTCTACCTGCAGCTGGTCGACGGGGTCTCACCCACGGTGTCCGGATTGCTCATGGTCCCCCTGATGCTCGGCCTGCTGGCCTCGTCGATCGCGTCCGGGCAGATCGTCACCCGTACCGGGGTCTACAAGCCCATGCCCATCGTCGGCTCCATCCTCGTCGTCATCGGGATGTGGCTGCTCTCCCACCTCGGCCTGCACACCTCGCACCTGACGATGAGTCTGTACGTCATCGTGCTCGGCGCCGGCATGGGCATGACCATGCAGATCATGATCCTGGCCACCCAGAATGCCGTGCCGTCCGACTCGATCGGCACGGGCACTGCGGCGGTGACGTTCTTCCGCTCGTTGGGTGGCGCCTTCGGGACGTCCCTGTTCGGGGCCATCTTCATCGCCGGCCTCAGCCACTGGATCCGGGTGCTGGTGCCCGGGGCCGCCGCCGCCGGTATCCACGTGGACGGCAATTTCGCGATGAGTCCGGCCGACCTGCACGCCTTACCGACTCCAATGCAGAACGGGGTCCTCGACTCGTTCGTGCGGTCGCTGCACTCCGTATTCCTGGTGGGCGTGCCCATCGCCATCCTCATGCTGGTTGCTTCGCTGTTCCTCAAGCAGCTGCCGCTGCGCTCGTCCTCGGGTCTGGAGCGGCCCAGCGAGGACCTGGCCATGTCGATGGGGGAGGTCGGGTCGGCCGATGCCGAATCGGACGTGTCCGGAAGTGGCGGCTTCGACCACGGACTGTCGATCGGCTGACCGTTCGATCGGCTGCGAAACCAGCGGCAGGCCCGGTTCCCGGGTAGACAAGGGTCATGGACCTCCGCATCTTCACCGAGCCCCAGCAGGGTGCCTCTTACGACGACCTCCTGGCCGTGGCCCAGACTGCCGAACGGCTCGGTTTCAGTGCATTCTTCCGTAGCGACCACTACATGGCCATGGGGTCGTCCGACGGGCTGCCCGGCCCGACCGACGCCTGGGTCACCTTGGCCGGCATCGCCCGAGAGACCCGCACCATCCGCCTCGGCACCCTGATGACAGCTGGCACCTTCCGGTTACCCGGGCCCCTCGCCATCAGCGTGGCCCAGGTGGACGCCATGAGTGGGGGCCGGGTGGAGCTGGGCATCGGCGCCGGTTGGTACGAGGCGGAACACACCGCCTACGGCATCCCTTTTCCGTCCGTGGTCGAACGGTTCGAGCGCCTCGAAGAGCAGCTGGCCATTGTCACGGGCCTGTGGACCACACCGGTTGGTGCCGCGTTCTCCTTCGAGGGGACCCACTACAGGCTGGCCGACAGCCCGGCCCTGCCGAAACCGGTGCAGCGACGCGGACCGCCGATCATCGTCGGTGGCAGTGGCCCGAAGTGGACGCCCCGCCTGGCCGCCACCTATGCCGCCGAGTTCAACATGGCCTTCAGATCCACCGAAGTTACCGCCCACCAGTTCGGTGTGGTCCGCCAGGCGTGTGAGGCCCAGGACCGCGATCCGGCCACCATGACCCTGTCCGCCGGCCAGGTCGTGTGCTGCGGGACGTCGGACACCGACATCGCCCGTCGGGCGGCGGCCATCGGCCGCGAGGTGGACGAGCTGGCGACCAACGGGCTGTGCGGCACCCCGGACGAGGTGGTCCACAAGCTCGGGCAGTTCGCCGACATCGGCACCACCCGGACCTACCTGCAGATCCTCGATCTGGCCGACCTCGACCATCTGGCCCTGCTGGGCGAGGAGGTCCTGCCCCGGGTGGCCGGGCTGTAGGTCGTCAGGCCCGTCAGACGCCGGGCCCGACGAGACCCCAGCGCTCGGCCACCAGGGTGAGCGACCGGGCACGGGTCTCGAGCGAGTGGGCCCTGGTCGACAGCATCAGCTCGTCGGCCCCGGTGCGTTCGACGAGGGCAGCCAACGTGGCGTGCACGGTCTCGGGGTCGCCGACGGCGTGGTCGGCGGTCGTCGCTTCGACCAGTGCCCGGTCGGCGGCCGAGTACTCATAAGCGGCGGCCTCTTCGGGACTCACGACCGCAGACGGCGTGCCCTTCCGGAGCTGCAGCATCGACAGGCGCGACGGCCCGGCGAGGTAGTCGGCCTCCTGGTCGGTGTCGGCGCACAGCACCGAGGCGGCAACCATCACGTAGGGATCGGCCAGCAGGCCGGTGCGTCGGAAATTGGCCCGGTAGAGGGCCAGGGCTTCGTCGACCAGGGCGGGGGCGAAGTGGAAGGCGAAGCTGAACGGTAGACCCAGCATCCCTGCCAGTTGGGCGCTGAAGGTCGACGAGCCGAGGAGCCACACCTGGGGGAGATAGCCGCGGCCCGGCACCGGCGCAGGTGTCGTCGCCGGGCCGCCGTCGTCGACCAGGTAGCGGATCAGCTCGACCACGTCCTCCGGGAAGTGCTCTGCGCTCAGGTCGGCGTTCCGCCGCAGGGCCCGGGCGGTGGCCGGATCAGTGCCCGGGGCGCGGCCGAGGCCGAGGTCGATGCGACCAGGGTGGAGGGCTTCCAGGGTGGCAAACTGCTCGGCCACCACCAGGGGCGCATGGTTGGGAAGCATGACCCCGCCGGCCCCGACCCGCAGGGTCGTGGTGGCGTCGGCCAGGTGGCCGATGAGTACGGCCGGGGCGGAACTGGCCACGGCAGGCATGCCATGGTGCTCGGCCACCCACATCCGGTGGTAGCCGAGGGTCTCGACGACACGGGCCAGGCGGGTGGTGTCAGCCAGTGCATCGGCGGCGGTGGCGCCTTTGGCCACCGTGGCCAGGTCGAGCACGGACAGGGTCGTCATGACCAGGTCAACACCAGGTGGCACCGGTTCCTTCCGCCATCGAAGGGCACAGCGACCGGCCGGCGACCGGATCGGTCAGTCGGCGGTGACGATCCCCTCGATCTTCTGCAGTGTGGTCGTCATGTTCTTGGCGGTCTGCTTGCCCACCGAACCGTGGCGGAGGAGGGCTCGCTGATGGTCCCGGCTGATGTCCCAGCTCTCGCGCACCAGCGTCCCGCCCTCGACCGGCTCGAGTTCGTAGCGCCAGATCCGGCCACCGACGAACTTGCCGACGAAGCCGGCAGGGCGACTCTGCCAGGCGATTCGCCGATCCTCCTCGTACTCGATGACCGTGCTGACCATCGAGTAGCCGACCCCCAACTTCATGGACATCCCGAACGCGACGCCCAGGCTGAGCTTGTGCGGGGCGCCGGCCTTGACCTGGCGGACGGCACCCGAACCGTCGATCTCGGGATGGCGGGCGGCGTCGGCCACCAGGGCGAAAATGGCCGCCGGGCCCGCCGGGATGCACCGCTCCACCGAAACGACATCACCCTCCATCAGGTCCTCCACTCGTTCGTCGGTCCACTCGTCCGTGATCGGCCGTACCTGTCGATCAGCCTACGCCCCGGTCATCGCTGCGACACCGGGCTGGCATCATTCGAGGGTGCCGACGACCCCGCTGACCGCAGCCGTGACCGACCTGTCCGGGGCCGACCCGGTGCTGGCCGGCCTCATCGAGCGGCATGGCCCACCGCCCGCACGCCGGCGCGTGCCGGCCGGCCACCGCTTTGATCACCTGGCCCGGAACATCGTCTATCAACAACTGGCCGGCAAGGCCGCGGCGTCCATCCACGGACGGATGGTGGAGACACTGGGCGGCGAGGTGACCGCCGAGCGCGTCCTGGCCACCCCGGAGCCGGACCTGCGGGCCTGCGGCCTCAGCGGCTCCAAGGCGGCCTCACTTGTCGACCTGGCCGACAAGGTCGCCTCCGGCGAGGTTGCGCTCGACCGCATCGGTCGGCTGTCTGACGACGAGGTCGTCGCCCACCTCACCGTGGTGCGCGGCATCGGACCGTGGACTGCTCAGATGTTCCTCATCAGCACATTGAGCCGGCTCGACGTCTGGCCCATCGGTGACTACGGCGTGCGGGCCGGGTTCGCCAAGGCATGGTCACTGGACGAGATTCCGGACCCGAAGGCTCTGGACGTCCTGGGTGAACCCTTCCGCCCCTACCGAAGCCTCGTCGCTTGGTACTGCTGGCGGGCCGCCGACGACCGGTAGCCACTGCGCCCCGGTGGTGGGGACCCGCACGCGGTGCTCAGGCGGCCGAGGTGGCGGTGGCGAACAGCCCGTCGGACGGGCTGACCTACTCCCCGGTCGCGGCGGGCCCATGATCGCGGCAGAACGTAACCGGACCGGGCCACCGACTGTGATGTCGCTTTTCCGCTAGTCCCGGACCCCTCGATCGGTCAGACTGGCCGGGTGCACGACGATCCCGACCGCTGCTACCTCGCCGTGCAGTCACGCGACCCGCGCTTTGACGGGTGGTTCGTCACCGGCGTCATCTCCACCGGAATCTACTGTCGACCGAGCTGCCCGGCCCGCACGCCGTTTCGGCGCAACGTCCGATTCCTCCCCACCGCGGCAGCCGCCCAACGGGCCGGCTTCCGGGCGTGCAAGCGCTGCCGGCCCGACGCCAGCCCGGGGTCGCCCCAGTGGGACGTCCGGGCCGACGTGGTCGGCCGGGCCATGCGGCTGATTGCCGACGGCATCATCGACCGGTCCGGGGTGCCGGGCCTGGCCGCCGAGCTCGGCTACAGCGTCCGCCAACTCGAGCGCGTGCTGCTGGCCGAGGTCGGGGCCGGTCCGGTGGCGCTGGCCCGGGCCCAGCGGGCCCAGACGGCGCGGGTGTTGATCGAGACCACGTCCCTGCCCATGGCCGAGGTGGCCTTCGGGGCCGGTTTCGCCAGCATCCGCCAGTTCAACGACACCGTCCGGTCAATCTTCGGCGTCACCCCCACCGACCTGCGGGCCCGTCGCACCGGTCGAGGGAGGTCGGCCGACGGGACCGCGGGCACACTCGAGCTCCGGCTCCCGTTCCGCCAGCCGCTCTGCCCCGACAACCTCTTCGGGCACCTGGTCGCCACCGCCGTGCCCGGGGTGGAGGAAATTGTCGGCACCACCTACCGCCGCACGCTCCGTCTGGCCCACGGGCCGGGCGTGGTGGCTCTCACCCCCCACCCGGACCACATCGCCTGCCGGGTGGACCTGGCCGACGTGGCCGACCTGACCACGGCGATCGCCCGGTGCCGCCGGTTGCTCGACCTGGACGCCGATCCCGAGGCCGTGGACCGGGCGCTCGGTGCCGATCCCGACCTCGCACCTCTCGTCAGAAGCCGTCCGGGCCGTCGGGTGCCCCGGACGGTGGACGGGCCCGAGTTCGCGGTCCGGGTCGTGCTCGGCCAACAGGTGTCAACCGCGGCGGCCCGGACGGCGGCCGCGGCCCTGGTGACCGGGTACGGCCAGCTCGTCGAGGATGCCCACGGTGGACTTACCCACCTCTTCCCGTCGCCGGACCTGCTGCAGGGCGTCGAACCATCGCTTGCCGGTGGCCGGGGCCGAACGCTCGCCACCCTGGTGGACGAGTTGGTGTCGGGACGCCTCGACCTCGGCCCGGGGTGCGACCGCATCGAGGCCCGCAGGGTCCTGGGAGCGCTGCCCGGCGTCGGCCCGTGGACGGTCGAGATGGTGGCCATGCGGGCGCTGGGCGACCCGGATGCCTTCTGCGACGGCGACCTCGGCGTCCGACGGGCAGCCGAGCAGTTGGGCCTGCCGTCGACCGCTGGGGCGCTCCGGGCCAGGTCCGAGCGATGGCGGCCGTGGCGGGCCTACGCCGTCCAACACCTGTGGGCCACCTCCGACCATCCGATCAACACCTGGCCCCCGTGGCCCCCCACCCGAACCGACCACCTACCGTTCCACCAAGGAGCCGATCCATGTCTGAGTCAACCGGAACCACCCTCGTCACCACCGTCGACAGCCCCATCGGGCCGCTCACCCTGATGGCCCGAGATGGGAGCCTCACTCATCTGGTCATAGAGGACCAGGCCCATGCCACCGAACCGCCGGTCGGCAGCGAACGCGACGACGACGTCTTCGCCGACGTGGCCACCCAGCTCGACGAGTACTTCGCCGGGACGCGCACTGCCTTCGACGTGCCGATGACCCTGGCGGGCACCGACTTCCAGCGGCGGGTGTGGGCCGAGCTGTGTGCCATCCCCTACGGCCAGACCATCAGTTACGGCGAGCTGGCCCGTAGGGTCGGCAATCCGAAGGCCTCCCGAGCCGTGGGGCTGGCCAACGGGCGTAACCCGGTGGCCGTCATCGTCCCCTGCCACCGGGTCATCGCCGCCGACGGTTCCCTCGGTGGCTACGGCGGGGGGCTCGACCGCAAGGTCCACCTGCTGGGGCTCGAACAGGGCCGACCAGGCTGACCGAACGCCCTGGCAGCGACCGACGTAGCGTGTCGGACGTGGGGACGGCGCCGATGCAAGACGACCTCGGCAGGCAAGCGGGCGAGCCCGTGGTCACGGTGGCGGTGATCGTCGTCGACCATGGCTCCCGCCGCAGCGAATCCAATGAGTCGTTCGAAGCGTTCGTGCGGGCGTCGGCCGGATTCCTGGCTTACCCGATCGTGGAACCCGCCCACATGGAGCTGGCCGAGCCGTCGATCTCCACCGCCTTCGACCGCTGTGTGGCTGCAGGGGCCACGACCGTGGCCGTCGCTCCGTACTTCCTCGGTCCGGGCCGCCACTGGGACCGGGACATCCCGGCTCTGGCCGAGGCGGCCGCAGCCGGCCACCCCGGTGTCCGCTGGCTGGTGGCCGCGCCCCTCGGACCGGATCCGGAGCTACTGGCCATCGTGAACCGGCGGGTCGCCCACTGCCTGGACCATGTCGCCGGCCGGTCAGTCGAGTGCACGGCATGCGCCGGGACGGGACGGTGCATCCTCCGGTGACGGTCCCTCCCGGCTATCGCCGGGGGACGCCCTCTGGGCACGGTGGTCGAGGTGGGCGTCGGATCGCTTCGCTGGACAGCGAGCGCGACGTGCCCACGGGCGGCTCGACGGGCAAGCCGGTCACGCGCCAGTCCCGCCGACATCCATCCCTTATTCCGTCGAACCCTCAAGAGCTTCGCCGACCGGGCCCTCAGCGGCGACGACCGTCTGGTGGAGCAGCACGGCGATGGTCATCGGACCGACCCCGCCCGGAACCGGAGTGACGAGGCTGGCTCTGGCCAGGGCCCCGTCGAAGTCCACATCACCGACTGATCCGTCGTTGTAGCCGGCGTCGATCACGACCGCCCCCCGCTTGATCCAGTCGCCCTGCACGAACCGGGGACGGCCGACGGCGGCCACGACCACGTCGGCCGTTCTGACCATCGCCGAGAGGCCCTGGGTGTGGGAGTGGCAGTAGGTCACCGTGGCGTCTCTTCCGAGGAGGAGCATGCCGACAGGCTTGCCGAGGATCGGGCTTCGCCCGATCACTACGGCGTGTGCGCCGGCAAGCCCGACGTCGTAGGCGTCGAGGAGTCGGAGAATTCCGCCCGGGGTGCAGGAGACAAAGCCGGGAAGTCCGAAGGCCATCGATGCAAAGGAGTGCATGGTGACCCCGTCCACATCCTTTCGTGGGGCGATCGCCTCGAACACCATTCGCTCGTCCACCTGGGGCGGGACAGGGTGCTGAACCAGGATGCCGTCGACGGTGGAGTCCTCCGAGAGACCCCTGACTGTGGCAGTGGCCTCGGAGGTCGAGACCGCGGTGGGAAGCACGTCGAGACGGAAGTCGACGCCCGCTTGCTCGCACCGGTTGCGCTTCATCGTGACGTAGGTCACCGAGGCCGGGTCCTTACCGATGAGGACGGCCGCCAGACAGGGCCGCCGTCCGAACTCCTCGGCATAGCGTCGTGCCCGTCGGGCGGTCTCATCCAACAGTCTCCGTGAGACGGCAGCGCCATCCATCGAACGGGCGCGAGGTGCCAGGTCGGACACGTGAGCCTCCTTGGGTCGATTTCGATATCGCCCAGGCGTTCGGCTCATTGCTGGAGACAGGCGCCCCAGGACCGCTCCCCGGTGGTACTCCACCTCAACGCCAGTCACGGTCAGTCGCACCCTATCCGGATCACCCGGCAGGACTGGCGCACGCGCTCGCCAAAGCGTTGCAGCGACTCGGATTCTTCGACTGCCCGGGTTCCCTGGGTAGTTGCCCCCGGACGGCTACGTCCGGCCGCACCAGGCGACTGTCAGCTACAACGGTCGCCCAGCCAGGGCCGCTGGCCGTCGAGGGCGAACAAGGCGACGGCCACCGTGTCCTGTTCGGCCTTGGTGGCGCGATTCGGCGGCACACCGATCAGGAGGCTGAGTCCGGCGGCCGAGGCGGCCGAGTTCCAGGTGGGCTGACTGAACTGGAAGGCACCCATGTAGAGGCCGTTGGGCGACACGATGCCGTAGTTCCCACCAGACTCAGCCTGGACGACACAGGCCAGGAACGGGTTGAGCGCCGGGTCCGGCAGGCTCGGGTACGGGTCGCTGTTGACCGGGCGAGTGGGTCCGGCGGCGGGCGGCGACGACGGTGCCGGCGAGGTGGGAATGGTGGCCGGCGTGGACGACCGGGTCGACGACCTGGCCGACGACTGGGTGGTGGTCACCTTGGCCGCTTTGGCCACGGCGGCCGAGGCCACCCGGGCCTGGGCCATCTGTTGCGCTGCCACCGCCGTGGCCAGCTGCCCGGTCAGACTCGACTGCTGTCCAGCCAGCGCGGCAGTGGCCGCGGTTGCCTGGTCGAGATCGGTGGCCTGGCGGGTCTGATCGGCGCGGTCCTGGAGCTGGCGGGCCTGCAACGCGGACTGCTGGGCCTGAAGGGCCCGCTGCGCAGTATGGAGCCGGTCCATAGCGGCGGTGATGTTGCCGACGGCCAGGCTGGCGTACTCGCTGGCCGCCTGGGCCCGGACCGTGCCCCCGCTGAACAGCGCGGTGTCGGTGCTCGACGAGTTGGCACCCGCGTCGGTGTAGGACTGGATCGCCTGATTCTGGACGATCCGGAGGTGGTAGGCCATCGCCTTCTGGTCGCCGGCTAGCTCCTGGGTGATCTGGGCGATGGCCTGGCCGTCGGCGACCACCTGGGCCGAAGCCACCGAGGTCTGCTGACGGGCGGCGTCCACCTGGAGCTGCTCGAGGACCAGGCGCTGGGCGACCGTGGCGGCCTGGGTCTGGAGATCGGACACCGTGTCCGCGCCAGCCGGACGCACCGCCGTCCCGAGGGGGAGGGCGGCGAGAAGGACGAGTACGGGAAGGACGAAGGCCCGGAACGATCGACGGGCCGGTCCCGCTACGTCTGGCCCCGTCACCGGGGTCGAACAGGCGCGACACACGAGACCCTAAATTTACCGGCCGGCTCCGGGGCCCCACAAGCGGGCACGTAAGTCCTGGTCAACGGGGTGCGGGCGAGCGCAATCGACCTAGAGGAGATCCATGGCCGGCCCCCCCAAGCCCCTCAGCGACCGGTGGGCGGCGTGTGTGCCGCGGTCCTCAGCCGGTCGTGGCAGTCGACGGCTTTGCCACCATCCTCGCCGGGGCGACCGCCCAACGGAAGGCGTGACTCAGCAGACGGGCCGACGGGCGCACCGCCAGAAAGTCCCCGGCGGGCACTGTCGGGAGACGGAGCTGACGTCGGGCCCAGGTGGGCAGGACACCCTGGGCGGCACCGACCAGGAGACCGTAGGTGGCCATCTCGTGCGGCCAGCGGCCTACGCCGCGGAGCACGAAATTGCGGGCCGTGCGGGCCTCGTCGGTGAGCGCGAGCCGGGGTCGGACCTTGACGAAGTAGGCGTCGAGTTCGACGGTCGACCGGGGGACATCCACCGCCCCGAGAGCCACGGCCACCGTGGCCATCTGGGCGAGGTAGTCGTCGGCCTCGGCGACCGTGGGAGTCATCGGGGCGTAGACGCGGGTGGCCCCGAGGAAGCTCGAGACCTCGACGGCGTGGACCCAGGTGAGCAGGTCGGGATCGGCCGCCGAGTAGGGCCGACCGTCAGCGGCGACGCCGCGCACGCGGAGGTGGACCCGGCGGACCCGCTCGATTGCCGCCAGGGCTTCGTCGGTGGTGCCGAACGTGGTCGTGGCGAGGAACGAGGCCGTCCGCTCCAGCCGTCCGAGCGGGTCCTGGCGGTAGTTGGAGTGTTGGGCCACGCCGGCCATGGCCAGTGGGTGGAGCATCTGGAAGAGCAGGGCGGACAGCCCGCCGATCAGCATCGCCGGCAGGTCACCGTGGATCCGCCGGACCACGGAGTGCGGGGCGACGAAGGCGAGGTCGGGGTCGAAGCACGCAGGCTGGGGTGGACCGGTCATGCCCATGGACCGGCGGACCTGGGCGAGGGCCTGGGCCCGCACCTGCTCGATGCGGGTCTCGGTCAGGGCCCGTCCCACTGCGTGCGCCTCGATGAGCTGCGCACGGGGATCCATGCCCGTCGACCCTACCAACAGGCCCTGTCCGGGTGACCGCACCGATTCGCCGATTTCAGCCTGGGGAGGCCGTCGTCAGGTGCGATGCTCCGGTCAGGGGATCGGCGTCGAGGTCACCGGCTGCAGACCCGAGGCGGCCCGGCGCCGGGTGCTCCAACAGGTCGGGGCACCGGGCCCCGCCGCCGTCACGGGCGTCGGCATCGGCGTGGCGTCCGAGCGCCACCACCTCGTCGAAGAGTGCATGGGCGTCGGGTCCGAGTGACGAGAGGTCGTCCGACACCAGCGCCATCCCACCGGACACGCCGACGGCGTGGGCCCAGGTTCGGGCGGCCGCCTGTGTCAGGCCGGTGTCCTCGGTCCGGAGCATCACGCAGTCGGGGTCGTTGACCCACAGGCGCCGGTGCATGAAGGAACGGGTCAGTGTATTGGTGAAGGCGTGGGCGGTGGCGGGCTGGATGCCCAGGTAGCCGGCCACCATCTCGTCTGCGGGGTCAAGCGACCAGACAGGGGCAACGTCCGGTCCGATCCGGTTGGCGTCCACGAGTCCCACCACGTTGGCCAGGGGTACGCCGCAGCCCAGGAGAAAGGCGTCATCCCCCGCGCCCCGGCGGATGGCCGCAAACCCGGCCCGCACCCGCTCGGCCGGGGTCAGGGTCGGATCGTGGTAGCCACCGTCGACGCTGGGGGAGAAGGTGAAGTCCAACTTCAGGTACGGGAAGCCGGCATCGACCACGGCGGTCGCCACCGACTCGAGGTGGGCGACCACCTCGGGATGGGTGGTGTCGAGTCCGTACATGAAGCCGTCCTCGCCGCCACCCCACGCAGGGTTCCACCACGTGCGCAGCGGGCCGGTGTCCACACCGTCCACCAGGTGGCGGGCGATCCAGTCGGGATGGCGGCGGGCCACCGCCGAGTCCGGTGCCACGAGGAACGGGGCCAGCCAAAGGCCCGGCGTCCGCCCGGCAGCGCTGATCGACGCGGCCAGTCCGGCCAGGTCGGACGGGAACCGGTCACCGGTCTCCAACCAGTCGCCGATAGCCCGCTGGTAGCCGTCGTCTACCTGGAAGACCTCGAACGGCCACCGGTCCGCGAGCGCGAGATTGGCGGCGATGTCGGTTTCGGACACGTCATGGAAGTACTGGTACCAGCTGCACCATCCGATCTGGAAGGGCGCGCCCACCCGGGCGCCCCCAACCTTCCCCGCCCGGTCGGCCCACTGCTCGAGCATGACCGACGCCCCGACGGCCGGTCCGTCGGCGATCATCACGGGGTGGAGGGACCGCTTCCCGCCCGGGCCGAGTTCGGCGTCGCCGAGATAGGCCTCGACCCGCACCTCGATCCCGTCGCCACCCGGGCCGAGTCGAAAGGTGCCGTCGTGGTCGGAGCCGCCTTCGAACCCGAGGAGAACCGCCGCGTCATCGGCCCCCCAGCCGTCGGCCAGGACGGCCACCCACTCCGAACGCAGCTCTCCCGGACGGGCCCGGCGCTGGTCGGCGTGGTGGACGGCCTGGAGGAAGGGAAAGCCGGCCCGGACCGAAGGGTCGACGTCCACGCCGAGCACGCCGACCGTCGAGGGCGACCAGGACTGGTAGCCGTTGCGGAACATCCGGACGGGACCCCGGGCGCCGGCCACCGCGTAGACGAGGGCGACCGAACGGATCGATACGGTGGCGTCGCCCCGGTTGGCCACCGACCACTCAATGCCGGTGTCGTGAAGCTCCATGGTCACTTCGACGGGCCCCAGGCCGAACGCCCGACCGGTCCCCTCGAGGTCGCTGACCTCCACCCGGCTGCCGGCGGCGTCGGTCACTTCGGCCTCGAGTCGCAGCGGCAAGACGTGCACGTCGTCAACCGTAGAGGGGTCGGGTGGTCCGTGCCCGGCCGATCAGGGGATTGCGGAAACTGCGGAGCCGCTACGGCACTCGGCGCGATGCGCGAATGGCGTCCGGGCTACTCAGAAGTCTCGACGATGAGCAGGTCACATGCGACCTTGCGGGACACCTTGTTGGCGATGGGGCCGAGCAGGAAACGGGCGGTGGACTGCATCCCCTTCGAGCCCACGACCAGCAGGTCGGCACCCTCGTCGGTGGTCACCTGGAGCAGGACCTCGGACGGGTCACCGGCCACGGCTTGGTGCGACACCGTGGCGACGCCATCGGACTCGGCCTTCTCACCGGCATTCCTGGCCACGGCTTCGGCCGAGGTACGGGCGGCGGCGACCCAGCTCGAGTCGAGGGAGATTCCTGCAGCGGCCACACCCGACGGGGCGCGGTTGTTGTAGGCCGAAACGATGATCAACTCGGCTCCGACTGCCTTGGCGAGCGCCGTGGCTTTGGACACCGCCTGCTCGGCGGTGGGGGACCCATCGGTCCCGACGACGATCTTGGTGGGAACTCCGCTACCCGACTGGCCGCTCATGGGTGGATCCTCCGTCTCTCGTCTCCGCCTGCGGGAGGTGCCGGCACTGCATTCTTTGCCGACCGGTCAGGTCACGCGCCGTGCCCGGCAGGACCGGTCGGTCAGTTCGAAGCCGGTGGCCGGGTGGCAGCGGGCGGGGCTCGTCCACCCCCGTTAGGTTGACAGCGTGCTGTCGGGAGCGTGCATCGTCGTCACCGGACCTCCGGGTGCCGGCAAGACGACCATCGCTCCCTTGGTGGCCCGGCGGGCAGATCCGTCCGTCTGCCTCGAGTCGGACTGGTTCTGGACGACGATCGCCAACGGATTCGTCCCTCCGTACCGGACCGAGGCCCACGAGCAGAACGCCACGGTGGTCCGGGCATTCGCAGCCGCTGCATCGGCTCTGGCCGCCGGTGGCTATACCGTCGTCCTCGAGGGGATCGTCGGTCCGTGGTTCCTGCACCTCGTCGTGGAGGAGTGCGCCCGGCACGAGGTGCCCCTGTCGTACGTCGTGCTCCGGCCGTCCCGCGCTGTCGCCCTGACACGAGCCACGTCCCGCGTGGATGAGAAGCGGGTGCCGGGACACCCGCCGTTGACCGACGGTGAGGTGATCGGCCGGATGTGGGATGTCTTCGCCGACCTCGGAGACCTCGAACCGCTGGTGATCGACAACTCCGCCCTGTCGGCGAGCGAGGCCGCAGACCGAGTCTGGGATCGGTTTGTCGCCGGTGGCCTCCGCCTCGGCGAAGATGACAGGCAGGGCGGCGAGTAAACCTTCGAAGTGCTCAGCACCGCGGATCCGGAGCCAGGTGATCGAGGCGTGGGGGATGCACAATCGTCACCCGTGGGGTGCGGAGTTGTCCGGAAACGTACCTACGAGGCAAGTACGACGGTGACCGTCTGCACGGCGATGGCACCGTCTCGGATGATGAGGGTGTCGCTGCCCAGCTCGATGCCGTCGGCGGTCCAGGTGACGTAGTAGGTGTCGCCCTCGGCGTAGGTTGCCGTCTGAGTGAATCCCGGCATGCCCGCCGATGCCTCGAAGAACGGACGGATGGCGTCCTTGCCCTTGAAGACTCCGCCCAAATTGATGATGAACACCGACTCGTCGGTGTAGTCCTGCATCACCGTGTCGATGTCGCCGGACTGCAGTGCGGCCATGTGTCGTTCGACTACGGCTCGGGTGCCGTCTGCGGACATGGGTCCCCCTTTATCCTCGGGGATGCATTGTCCACCCCCGACTCGAGTGGTCCATTGTGCCCCAGTCGGCCAGAGGTGTCGGCGCGTGGTGTCGGGCTGTGGTTTCGGGCGAACGCCGAAATCCGGGACAGCCTGCGTCAGGGCCCTACGAACGACGTCTCGGCGTCGATCACGAGGCGGCCTCAGTTGCCGAAAGCGACCAGATACGAGGGATTGGCCACCAGGAGCTGGTCGCGGGCTGACACCGCCAGGGCGCGGCCCACCTCACTGAGGTCGTCGTCGTAGGCACCGGAACGTATGGCCTGGGCGAGCCCTGTGTCACCGGTGAACCCCAGCTCGACAAGGCGGTCGACATGGGCCCGGGCGATGGCCGGGCCGAGTTGTAGTTCGCGCTCCACGATGAGGAGGACGTTGCGAGCGACGCGGTCGTCGAATGCCGTCCGATCCCTACCGGACCGGTCGGGACCCGACTCGAGATGCTCCCGGACGGCCTGCACCAGCTCGGCTGACGTCGGTCGACCGAAGGGCGCAACCGCGGTGGGGAAAGCGGCGTCGGATCCGGAAGTGAAGGTTCTGTCTGCCATGTCGTCCGATGTGAGGTCGAGCAGGGTGAGGAGGTCCCATTCGCTTTCGCAGACACGGCGGCCGATGGCCGCCAGCTCGACCGACCGTGTGGCGCCGCCGAGATGTGCCGCGGCCTGCAAGGCGCAGATCACCGCCCATTTGACCGCGGCGTAGACCTCCCACCAGCGAACCCGGTCGGAGTCGATCGTATCGTCGCCGCCGGCGGCGGCATAGGAGTCCAACAGGTCGGTGAGGTCGCCGAACCCACCGACTCGGGAGGCGCCGCCGAACCGCCAGGACCTGGCGCACAGCCAGCCGATGTCCTCGGCCGGATCGCCGGCGTGGGCCAACTCCCAATCGAGGACGGCGCGCAGTCCGTCCGGTCCGACGAGGAAATTGCCCATCCGGAAGTCGCCGTGGACCGTGACCCGGTGATCCGACGGCGTCCGGTTCAGCTCCAGCCACCGGGCACCGATCTCGAGAGCGGGACGGACCTCGCCCAGCCCGTCGAGGAACTGCAGCGGATCGCCGAGTGGGTCGCGCTTGGGCAGCCCGACGATGCCGTCGGGGTCGATGCGGTGGATGGCGGCCAGGGCGGTACCGCACTGGGACGTCAGTACGTTCCGAGCGGCGGCCCACTCCGGATCGCGGAGGAGTTTGCGGGGGATGGTCTCGCCCTCGAGTCGTTCCACGATCAGCCAGCCGGGAGGAAGTCCGTCCGCCTCGCCAGCGGCCACCACCTGGGGAACCGGGACACCCGCCTCCTGGGCTGAGGCGAGCAGGGCCGCCTCGGTGCGCAACCGGCTGCCCGGGACGATACCGTCGCCGCGTTGCTGTTGGAGGATCAGTGGTCGGCGACTCCCGTCGTCGGCCACGAGGTCGAATGCGCTTGTGATGCGCGATGCGCCACCCGACAGCCGCCGGAGGTCCCGTACCGTGCCGCCGAGGATGCGGTCGAGTTCGTCAGCGATGTCGTTGGACGGGTCACCCATCAGTCGACCGGGACGACAGGCCTCCCGCCGCCGTCGAGTTGATGGAGGTACTCGGCGATGCCGTACCCGGTGCGGGCGGCTCCGTTGTCGTCCCGGATCGTCCAGCGGGTCAGCCCCTCATTGACAAGGGTGCCGGAGGCGTGGCCGATGTCGGCCACACGGAGCACCTGGCCGACCAGCTCGTACTCCCGTCCTGCCTTGTCGATCACGGTGAGGTGCACGACCTCCTGGGTGAGATCGTCGTCGGCCAACTCGGTTCGCACCCTCCACTCGGCGATGCTGGCGGTCCGCCCGTGGTCGAATACCCAACCCCGGTGGAGGTCACCCTGTCCGGTGCCGAGGCGGATACCGCCGAAGTGGAGCTTCTCGTCGACATTGATGCTGAACCATCGCCACATCGTCGGCCCACCCCAGTTCCTCGGCCCCCACGACCGGTCACGATTGCCGAGCGCACCGTCCCATGTGTGGGCCACGCCGTCGACTTCGATCCAACCGGTCCAGGTGCCGGCCTGCTCGAAGTGGCCCTTGCCAGTGGTGCGGGCTGCGGCAGTCGATTCGGCCGACCTCTGACGGGCGGACGACTGCCCGTCAGTCCCGATTGCGGGCGTCAGCGCATCGAACCGGAGGTCGAGCCGGACATGGGCACCATGGACGCTGACGGAGCCCCGGGTGCACGACCGCACTGGCAGGTCGGCGTTCATGGAGAGGTGCCACGATCGGTTCGCCTCAACCAGCTCGTAGCGGACGTCGCCGACGTCGAGCACGGTGTCGACCATCTCGTGCTGCTCCTTGACGGCGCGGTACTCGGCGAGACCTCCGTTCGGGAGCCACACCGAAAGCCCGACATCCATCGTCCCCTCGTTGGGTCGGATGCCGATGCGGGTGAACAGTCCCGAGTCGGTTGTCGGATCGAATCCATTGAAGTAGTAGGACTCGCTCCACGCGGCCTCGCCCTCGACGGGATGGCCGAGGTCGTGATGCGAGTCGAGGAGCGGCATCCGCCCATCATCGTCGTTCGAGGCCCGCACGACAACGGGCAGGGCGGGACGAGCCGGGTCGTTCGAGCGACCGTGCCCCGTGCAGTCCGAGCGGAGGCGATCAGGACCCATGAGTGTGGAAGCCTCGTAGACAACGTACGGAAGAAGGAGAACTTCATGAGTGACGTCCCCATACCTGGCCCGGTGAAGTCCCACCACCACATCGGTCAAGCGATCGGCCTCCGTGGACTTCGAGGTGAGGTGAAGAGGGTCGACGGGGTCAATGCCAAGATTGCGGTCTTCCTGACCAACCTCGTCGGGTCGATGTGGTGTGCCTATGTGTTTGCCGTCATCGCGCTGATCGGCTTGCCGCCAGCCCTGCGGCCGGGCGGCGAGGGCATCATCGCCTGGATCGCGCAGACGTTCCTCCAACTGGTGCTCCTGTCCGTCATCATGGTCGGGCAGAACGTTCAGAGCACCGCCAGCGACCTACGGGCACAGCACACCTACGACGACACCGTCACGATTCTCGATCGTTTGGACATCCACAGCGAAGGTGGTCTCAAGGAACTGGCGGACCGGATCGACCAGTTGGAGGCTCTCGTGAAGAAGCTGGGGAAGTGAATTCAGAACCCTGCGCGTTCACGAGGGAACACCTTCGGCTCGACCCGAGGTAAGTAGGCAGCGGGACACGAACCTCTGTCTCGCTCGAGACGCCCGGCGGCAGAACCTGCGTCAGTTCGCGGGCAATGTCCGAACCGGCGGTGTCCGAACCGGCCTGATCGTCCCGGCTTACGGATGCGCCCCGCCGCACCGACCGTGCATGCGACTGTCGGCTGCCCGATCTGCGTCACCGCTGAGTGACGCGAAACTGCCAACCATAAACAGGCGTTGAAATGGGAGAACGTTGCGGTTCCGACGGGTGGAGGCGATGGGACTCGAACCCACGACTTCGACCTTGCAAAGGTCGCACTCTAGCCAACTGAGTTACGCCCCCGTAGGTGTCCGACGATGCCGGTCGGGCCTGCACACCGTACCAGCCGACCGCGTGCCCACTACCTCGTTCGGCCGCCACCCGATCTACGGACACGTCAGTGACCAGGGACTCCGGCGTCCCGTGCCACTCCCGTCACATGCCCACCGTACGGTCACGCCCACGCACGTCGCCGGTCCGAACGGCATGGCCCGTGCCAGCTCGCTCCGACCGGAGCCCCCGCAGCCGGGGCGCGCCGTCGACGGAGTGCCCCTGGACCATCAGGAGTACCCATGGGCACCACCGATCGCGACGAACTGCTCGACACCCTGACCGAAGGCATCGAGGCCCTGACGACCTCGGATGCGTGGCGGGCCCACCTCGAGGTCCAGGGCCGCTTCCACCACTACAGCTTCTCCAACGCCCTGCTCATTTGCGCCCAGGATCCCGGTGCCAGCCGGGTCGCCGGGTTCGCAACCTGGAAGCGGCTCGGGCGCTCCGTGCGCAAGGGTGAGCACGCCATCTGGATCCTGGCTCCGATGACGGGCAAGCGCACCCGGAACGCCGACGGCGAGGAGCGCCGTCCCATTGTCGGCTTCCGGCCGGTACCCGTGTTCGACGTGGCCCAGACCGATGGGGATCCCCTTCCGGAGGTCTGCCGCGCGCTGCAGGGTGACGACCCGACGTCGTGCTTCGACCTCCTGGCGGACCGAGCCCGGAACATGGGGTACTCGGTGGTGCCGGCGGAGCTGCCGGGTGGCACGAACGGCGACTGCGCCTTCGCCCTCCGGCGCATCCGCGTCGAGTGTCGCAACGACCCTGCCCAGCAGGTGAAGACCCTGGCTCACGAACTGGCTCACGCCCTCCTCCACGAGGGCACCGATGATCGCCCGCTGGCCGAGCTCGAGGCGGAGTCGACGGCCTACGTGGTGTGCCGCTCACTCGGCCTCGACACCGCGGACTACACCTTCGGCTACGTGGCCTGCTGGGCGGGCGGCGGACCGGAAGCAGTGGCCCGCATCAAGGCGTCCGGCGGAAGGATCCAGCAGGCTGCCTCGGTCATACTCGACGGTCTGGAAGAAGCGGCGATTCCGTCGGGGTCCGGCGTCGCCGCCTGAGCCGGATCCGGTTCAGCGATCGGTCGCTGCCCGTTCGATCGACCGGGCGATCTCCTCCCAGGCCGCCTCCACCCCGTCGAATCCGCGCACCTCGGTGCGCTTGTGGGGTTCGAGATCCTTGTAGACCTCGAAGAAGTGGGCGATCTCGAAGGTGAGGTGGGGTGGGAGCTGTTCCAGGTTGTGGATGCTCTCCCACATGGGGTCACCGCAGGCCACGCAGATGATCTTGGCGTCGGGGCCCTTCTCGTCGGTCATCCAGAACACCCCGACCGGCCGGCTCTCGACCATGCACCCCGGGAAGGTCGGCTCGTCGAGCAGCACGAGGGCGTCCAGCGGGTCGCCGTCCTCCGCCAGCGTGTCGGGTACGAATCCGTAGTCCGCCGGGTAGAAGGTCGCCGAGAAGAGCCGCCGGTCCAGACGGAACACGTGGTTCTCGTGGTCGTACTCGTACTTGTTACGGCTCCCCCGGGGGATCTCCACCATGACGTCGATCGTGCGGTCCGTGTCCATGAACCTCGGCCTTTCCTCGGTGAAGCGGCATCCCATTGTGACCCACCGGGGCGGTTGCGCGGACGGGCTCCCGGCGGCCCCGCCGGCCCAGGTTCGGCGACGGGGGGCCTTGCTAACGTTGGAGTGTGAGCAATGAACCCCTCCATGGAGCCGCCACCGGCACGGAGGAGCGGCCGGAGTCGCAGTACTTCGCCCGCCAGCTCTCCGACCTCGACTTCAACGATCGGCTACTCGACCTGGTGGCCGAGGCGGATCTGCCGCTCCTCGAGCGGGTCAAGTTCCTCATCCTGTTTTCCGAGCGGATCGACGAGTTCTTCCAGGTCCAGGTGGCCGGACTGCGTCGCCAGGTGGTGGCCGGCATCACCAGCCGGGCCCTCAACGGCAGCACCCCCGAACAGCTCCTGGCTGACGTCCGGGCTTCGCTCGAGCGGATGGTGCGTCGTCAGGAGACACTGCTGCTCGAAACGCTCATCCCGTCGCTGGCCGACGACGGTATCGAACTCTGCAATTGGGAGGGACTCGACGAAGCCGACCGCGGCTATCTCCACGATCTGTTCGACCGCCTCATCCTCCCGGTTGTCACCCCGCTGACCGTCGACCCGAGCCATCCCTTCCCGTACATCTCCAACCTGTCGCTCAACATCGGCGTCGAGGTCTGCAGCCGCCAGGACGACGCGGCCAGGTTCGCCCGGGTGAAGATCCCGCCGAACGTCGACCGTCTCCTGCCCCTGCCCGGGGGACAGCGCTTCATCCCCTTGGAGCAGGTCATGGTGGCGTTCCTCGACGAGCTGTTCCCCGGCATGGACGTCGGGGAGGCGTGCGTCTTCCGGGTCACGCGGGACGCCGACCTGGCCCTTGACGATGATGCGGCCGACGACCTCCTCCTCGCGCTCCAAGAGGAGCTCCGCCGGCGCCGGTTCCTTCCCGTGGTCCGCCTGGAGATCGATTCGCGCACCTCGGAGGCGTCGATCCACCGACTGACCGAGGAGCTCGGTCTCGGCGACGACGATGTCTACCGGTTCGCCGGGACGCTCGGTCTCGGATGCCTGTGGACCGTCTACGGACTCGACCGCCCCGACCTGCACGACCGGCCGTGGACACCTCTGGTCCCACCTGCCTTCACCTCGGTGGAGCGCGAGGAGGGAGCCAGCATCTTCACCGTCCTCGACCGACAGGACGTGCTCGTCCACCACCCCTATGACTCCTTCTCGGCGTCGGTCGAGGAGATGATGAACGAGGCGGCGGACGACCCCCACGTGCTCGCCATCAAACAGTGCCTCTACCGCACGTCCGGCGACAGCCCGGTGGTAGCGGCGCTGGTCCGGGCGGCCGAGCGGGGCAAACAGGTGGCCGTCCTGGTCGAAGTGACCGCCCGCTTCGACGAGGAGGCCAATATCGGATGGGCCCGTGCCCTCGAAGAGGCGGGCGCCCACGTGATCTACGGGCTGATGGGTCTCAAGACCCACGCCAAGACCACGCTCGTGGTTCGCCAGGACGGCGACGCCGTCCGCCTCTACTGCCACGTGGGCACCGGCAACTACAACCCCAAGACCGCACGGATGTACGAGGACCTCGGCGTGCTGTCGTCCCGGCCGGAGTTGGGTGCCGACGTGACCCGGTTCTTCAACTACATCACCGGGTTCAGCCAGCCCCCGCACTATCAGGAACTGGTCACCTCGCCGGGTGGTATCCGCAACCGGGTGGTCGAGTTGATCGACGACGAGGCCGAGGCCGGCCCCGACGGGCGCATCGCCATCAAGGTCAACGGGCTCGACGATGTGGAGGTCATCGACGCCCTCTATCGGGCCTCGCAGGCCGGTGTGCCGATCGAGTTGGTCATCCGGGGCATCTGTTGCCTCCGTCCCGGCGTACCCGGACTGTCCGAGACGGTCCACGTGCGGTCGATCGTCGGCCGGTTCCTCGAGCACTCGCGGATCCTGCGGTTCGGCGGAGGCGCCAGCCGGCCGGCCACGTACTACATCGGTTCGGCCGATCTGCGACGCCGCAACCTCGACCGGCGGGTCGAGGCCATGATCCCTGTGGCCGACCCCGACGCCGTCGGCCGCCTCGAGGAGATTCTGACCTTCAACCTGGCCGACGACGTCCAGTCGTGGTCGTTGTCGAGCGACGGCTCGTGGGACCGGATCCCCACGGTGCTCGGCATCGCCACCCAGGTCGCCCTCGAGGAAGCGGCACTCAAGCGGGGCGACCTGCTGGACCGTCCCCGGGCCAACCTGGCCTGAGATCGTGGACACCGACGGACCCTCCGCGCACGAGACCGTCGGCCACGAGCCGGTGCTCGTGGGTATCCGTCGACGGTCCCGTCGGGCGGCGCTCGCCTACATGTTCATGGGCGTGGCCCTCATACCGCGGACCGTTTACCTGGCCATCAGCCTGCCGAAGCGCGAGATCGACACCCACTACCGGGGAGACTGGGTGGGTTTCGACCTTCTGTTGGTGCTGGCCATCGTCTTCACCGCCTACTACGCCTTCCGGATGGACGACCGGGTCCAACTTCCGGCGATGGCGACGGCCACCCTCCTGGTGGTGGACGCGTGGTTCGACGTGATGACCGCGGGTGACCGGCAGGCCACGTTCGAAGCACTGCTCATGGCACTTCTGGTGGAGCTCCCGGCAGCCCTGTTCTCGCTGTTGTTGGCGAGACAGGTCAACCGTCACGTCGACCAGATCGCGGCACACGACAGCATCCACCATCAGGGCGGCTGAGTCCGGGTGCCTCCTGGCCGGGTGCTTTCAGGCGACCACGGCGGCAATCCGTTCCATTATCTCGTCGGTCAACGTGGGGACCACCTCCAGGGCGGCCAGGTTCTCGTGGACCTGCTCGACGCGGCTGGCCCCGGTGATGACGGACGACACGTGGGGATTCTTCACGCACCAGGCGATGGCCATCTGGGCGAGCGTGCACCCCAGTAGCTCGGCGATCTCCTGGAGTCCGGCAACCTTGGCGTTGCGGTCGGGGTCGGTGAGGAGGTTGCGCAGCCACTCGTAGCCGGGCAGCGTGGCCCGCGAGCCTTCGGGGACCCCGTCCAGGTACTTGCCGGTCAGCAGTCCCGAGCTGAGCGGGCTCCACGTGGTTAGGCCGAGGCCGATGCTGTCGTACAGCGGTGCGTACTCCTGTTCCACACGGTCCCGCCACAGCAGGTTGTACTGGGGCTGCTCGACGACCGGTTTGTGGAGGTGATGGCGTTCGGCGATGTCCCAGGCCTCGCGCAGGGCCTCGGCCGGCCACTCGGAGGTGCCCCAGTAGTGGGCCTTGCCCGCCGCGATGATGTCCGACATGGCCCACACCGTCTCCTCCACCGGCGTCTCGGGATCCGGGCGGTGGCAGTAGACGAGGTCGACGAAGTCGAGGCCGAAGCGCTCGAGGGAGCCGTCGATGGCCTGCATCAGGTACTTGCGGTTGAGGGTGTTGCGCATGTTGACGTTCGAGTGCAGCCCCCAGAAGAGCTTGGTGGAGATGACGTAGCTGTGCCGGGGCCAGCCGAGCTCCCGGATGGCATCACCCATGATCCGCTCCGATTCACCGCCGGCGTAGGCCTCGGCGTTGTCGAAGAAGTTCACCCCGGCGTCGTAGGCGGCGGCCAGGCAGTCCTCGGCCAGGTTGCCGGCCAGCTGGGGCCCGAAGGTGACCCACGACCCGAAGGACAGGACGCTGACCTTGAGGCCGGTTGGGCCGAGACGTCGGTACTCCATCTCCATGGTGACTCCCTTTGCTAATCGGTGGCGTGTGCTCGTGGTGCCTGGCGGGCGCTGCCCACGGCGATCCGATCGAAACCTTAGGGGGAACCCGCCAGAGCCGTCCCAGTGCCCGTGCGATGCTGGCCCGGAGACCGACCCGTCCGGCACCGTGGCCCACCTCCGCCCTTGCCGCCCCCGTCATCCGGGGCACCGTGGTCTGACGCTGACTGGCCGACCGGTGCACTGCCACCCGGTGTCGACCTCGGATCACTGATGGATGCCGCCTTCGACCCGGACGGCCCCCTGCGCGGGGGTGGCGGTCGGAGGCGACATCGACGTGGGCCTGCACGATACCGAGTACGGCTCCCCGACTTCGGCGTCCGGGACCCTGAAGTCAACCACCGGTCGTTCGCCACCAACCTCGGGCACGGGAGTACTCCGCCCTGAGGCCGGGTGCATTGCCAAGCGCGGAGTCCCGTCCTACGGTGAATGCACTGTGAGCAAGTCCCTGCCCGTCCACGACCACCTCCACGAGGTTCATACCGTGGAGGACGTCCTGGCCCTGGTGCGTGAGCACGGCGGCAGGGTCACCAGCTCCCGGCGCCTCCTGCTCGAGGCTCTCTTCGACGGGCCCGGCCACCGCACCGCCGAGGAGCTGGCCGTGACGGTCCAGGTCGACGCCCCCGAAGTAGCACTGTCCACCGTTTATCGGAACCTGGACGAACTCGAGAAGCTGGGAGTCGTCGTCCACTCCCACCTCGGGCACGGGCCGGCCACCTATCACCTGGCGGCCGGGGCGCACTGCCACTTCGTCTGCCAGGACTGCGGCACGGCGGTCGAGGCACCGGACGAGCTGTTCATCGGACTGGCTGCCGCTGCCCGGGACCGGTACGGCTTCGAGATCGACACCCGCCACTTCGCCATCCTCGGCCGTTGCGCCGCCTGCCGGAAGGGGCCCGCGGAGTGAGCGACCACGGCAGCACGCTCGACCGCACCGCCGAATGGGACGAACTCCGGGCCCGGTACCTGCGCCCGATGGGGGAGCGCCCAGCGTCATCCGGCCGCGGCCTCCACCACTTCGCCGTTGTCTCGAGCGACGTCGAGCGGACCATCACCTTCTTTCAGGACCTTCTTGAGTTCCCGCTGGCGGAGCTGTTCGAGAACCGCGACTACCACGGGTCGACCCACTTCTTCTTCGACATCGGTAATGGGAACTACCTGGCTTACTTCGACTTCCCCGGTCTCGACCTGGGCGAGTACCGCGAGGTCCTCGGCGGCTTGCATCACATCGCCATCAGCGTCACCCCCGAGCAGTTCGAGCGCCTGGTGGCCAAGGTGCGCGGCGCGGACATCGCGGTGCACGTGGTGAACGGCGACTCGGCATATTTTCCGGGTCCAGACGGCGAGCGGATCGAGTTGCTGAGCTACCCGCTCAACAACATGTACGGCACTGTCGTCGCGGAATGATCTGCGGCGTGTGACTCGACGGGTCGGCTGATCGTCGGAAGCCGCCCGACACGCGGGTCAGCCGGGGACGAGACCACGACTGACCCGGAACTTCGTTGGTCGGGCTGTCCGGATTTGAACCGGGTCTCCTCGGATCGACGGTGCAGTGATCGTTCGAGTCCCCGTTGTACCCATCAGCATGCGCCGGGGGTCTCGGTCAGTTAGGCGATGATGTAGTCCGCAGTCGGGTCGCACCCCTGTTCGCCCACCACGTCACCTAACGCAATCCAGTAGGCCTGTCCCGCGAGCTGGCGGGGAGGTCGACTCCGAAGGAGCTAGAAGTCAGGCCACCTTGGTCGGCGGCCGGGCCGACCCCAGGACCGAGCTGGCCGACGGGCCGACGGACAGCCATCGGGCGGCGAGGTCGCCGTGGCGGGCGTTGCGTCGGGCCGCCTGATTGCCCAACCGCCGAACCCGACGACGGGGGCTGGTGATCGCCTCATCGGCGGTGGCCACCGTGCCATCCACGGTGACGGCCCAGCCGACGACGTCGTCGAGGCAGAGGAGGGCGCGCCGCCCGGCGAGGCGAGACCGAAGCCCATCATGGGAAGCGATGTGAGGTGCATTGGGCATACCTATATCCTATAGGTCAACCGGTCAGTTTCCTCCGCGGCCTGGCCTCCCGGCTACATCGGTCAACCGGGACTTTGGATCTGAGCGGAGTCTCGTAGTCGGATCCGCGGGCGTTGAGCGGGGGTCCACATCTCGACCGCCGGCCGCAACGAGGTGACCGCACTCGGCGACGGGATCAGCGAAGGGGCCCGGATCGAGGCGTGCGCAGCCGGCCAACGGACTTGGCATCGAAAGCTATCGTCGAGCGGCTCGACGCCGCCGACGCATCGGCATCCCACCTTCCCGGCGGTTCTGGGTCACCCCATGGGCGGGTAGGTCCTGGCGCCTTCCACACGTCAATGTGTCGGGCCGCCGTGCGGATCGTAGGCGAACGGCGCAACCAGATTCCGAACTATGGAAGGGTTCGGTGAGACTTCCAGAGATCGGAGGCCCAGACTCCGAGTAGTCCAACAGCGATGGCGCAAACCGCTGCGACTGCTAGTGATGAGATGGTCGTGTGTGCTGTGAACGGCCCGGTGTTGGCGGCCGGAAGTAGGAGCCACGGGGTGGCGAGGAGCGCAATGGCGGAACCTGTCACCCATCTCCGGGCCACCAAGAGGATGGCGGAGAACACGATCAGGGTGACGGCAACGTAGGGAGCACATCGAACGATGTCGCCATACGAGCCTGCCACTCCGGATGAGTACCACTGAGTACGCACGGCAGCAATGACGAGTGCTCCGAGAACAAGTCCTCCAGTCAGAACAGCGAAGCCTCGATGCGACCACCGGGGTGGGGTCCGTGCTGCGAGAAGGGAAGGAACGGCCAGACAGACCAGCAGCAAGAAGCCAGATGGAAAACCGTAGGGTGCCGATGGGAGCAGGAACTTCGCAATCGCCGTGGCTGCAATACAAACGGCTGCAATGAGCCGTAGGCGTCTCGGGAACACGAGCGCCGCCACGCTTCCGAGTATCCATACGATGCAGAGCCCAGGCCAAATGGCAGTGGCTGGCCCCCAGCTCCCTGGTCCGTCGCGGTAGTCGGGTAGGACGTGGCCGAAGATCGGCATCACCATGGCTCCGGCCGCCGCCATCATCATCCCGGGAAGGGCTGCAGCGACGAGGGCCCGGCCCATGAGTTGGTCGGGAGCGATGCCGAGGCGCAGCCTGATTCCATGGGTCACGACGTCCATCCCCACTCGCAGGCTCTCGTAGGTGCCAAGTGTCGGGGCGTCTTCCCGAAGGGTGCCGAGGATCTCCTCGCCCCGTCGCTCTCGATACGCCTTCGGGTAGGCACGGATGAGGAAGTCGAGGCGATCACTTCCGCCCGTCATGAGAGACCACCCGCCAAACGACGAGGCGTGGCGCCCGAGACGCTCAGTCTACGAAGGGCCTCTGTTGCAACCGTCAAGCGCTGCTTCGACTCTGATTCGAGTACAGCGGTCCCGGCACTTGTCAGGCGGTAATAACGCCTATGGCGACCTTCGACAACCTCTTCGCCGGAGACCTCGATGAGTCCCTTTGAGGTCAGTCGATCGAGGGTCGCATAGAGGGTCCCTGGCCGGAGTTTGGTCTTGCCGTTTGAGAGTCTCTCCACATCCTGGATGAGGCCGTAGCCATGGCGGGGTCCCTCAGCCAGTGCTACCAGCATGAGGAAGGTGGGTTCACGAACTTCGTCCATGCAGACGGTATATACCGATAGACAGACTATGGCAAGGAGTTGCCCCTGACCCAACACTGCCCTGCCCCACTCGTGACGCCGGGCGATCCCTTCGCAGATCCCTTCGCGCCAACTACGCGCCAATTCTCCTGAACCTGCCCCCCGGACGCGCAGCAGCGGGGGCCGAAACCCCCGCTGACCTTCATTTTTGTGGTCGGGCTGCCCGGATTTGAACCGGGGACCTCTGCGTCCCGAACGCAGCGCGCTAACCAAGCTGCGCCACAGCCCGTACACCGGGACCGACCGGCGGCCGGCCCCAGGACACCGAGATGCTACCCGACGGCGCTGTGGTCGCTCCCCCGGTCGGATCCGTCGTTCTCCTCGGGTGACGGGGGGGACCGCTTGACCACCACCTTGGCGATTCGGCGCTTGTCCATCTCGGCCACCCGGAGCTGCCACTCGCCTACGTCGTAGGTCTCGCCCTCTTCGGGTATGTGGCCGAACGCGTCGAATAGATAGCCCCCGAGCGTCACGTACTCACCCTCGGGCAGGTCGATGCCGAGCTGGTCGGCCAGGTCGTCGACACTCATCCGACCGTCCACCAGCCACCGTTGGCCGTCGACGCGGATGACCTCGGGCTCCTCGTCGGGGTCGAACTCGTCGGGAAGGTCACCGACCAGGGCACCGAGCAGGTCCTTCACTGTGATGACCCCCTCGACCCCGGCGTGCTCATCGACGACCACGGCGAAGGCCCGTCGCTGCCGCCGCATCTCGGCCAGCACGTCGAGGACGAGCCGGGACTCGGGCACCAGGAAGGGCTGGCGCAGCCGCCGCGCGATGTCGATCGGGTCGGGAGACCGTTCGCCCTCGTCCGGCGTCCCGACCGTCCGCCCTGCCCGGAACAGATCGTTGACGAAGAGCACGCCGATCAGGTCGTCGAGGTCCTCACCGCATACCGGATAGCAGCTGTGGCCCGACTCGCGCACCGCCTTCGATACCGCCTCGACGGTCAGGGGGATGGTGAGCGCCACCACGTCCACCCGGGGGGTCATGACCTCCCGTACCGCGGTGTCCCGCAGGTCGTGCAGGGCATCGATGATGAACTGCTCCTGGGCGTCGGCGCCCCCGTCCACCGGGAGGCCCGATCCATCGCTGCCGCCGGCCGCCTGGGCCGGATCGCGGCGACGGGACCGCCGTCCGGGCGATCCTTCGGTCTGGTCTTCGTGGCGACGGAACACGGACAACGCGGTGACCCGGTCTGTAGGGGATGGGGCCGTCAGGCGTCGGACGGAACGGCGACGACCGACAACGGGGCGTAGGACTCGTCGTAGTAGGTGCCGCCGCCCAGGAGCGCGGTCACCGACCGGCGGAGCCGGATGGGGTCGAGTGGTTTGACCAGCCATCCCTCGGCACCCGAGCGCCGGGCCAGGAACACGTCGGGGCGGCGGTCCAGAAGCATCAGGACGGGCACGTGGGCGAGCTTGCCGTAGGAGGCCTCGAGGTGGAGCTCGAGGGTGGTGGCCATGCCGCCCATGTTGCCCATCTGCATGTCGACGATGACCAGGTCGGGCATCGAGCCGGCCACGAGGACCATCACCTCGGGCCCGGAGCGGGCCTCGACGATGGTGGTGTCCGGTGACCCGGCGATGGCCGCGATCTCGGCTCGGACGGTCGGGGCGTCACTGGCCACGAGGATGGTCGGCACATCCAGAGGTTAGCGCCCTCGGCGACCCCGGCCCCACGTGGGCCAGTGCGGCACCGGGGCCCGGGGAGCGGTCAGGCCCCGTCCGGGGCGAAGAGCAGATCAGCCATCTCAGCCAGGCCGGCAAGGTCGTGGACGTCGGTGTTGAGCAGGGGGATCCGGTACACGGGGGCGGGGGCGACCTCGGCCACCAACGAGGCGAAGGCCGCCTCCTCGCGGTCCGAAGCCCGGGTGTACCCGGCCAGGTTCTCCACCAGATCGGCCAGCGCTCCGGCGGGCCCACCGTCAGACCCGGACCGGTCGGAGTAGGGGGTCAGCCGGGCGAGCTGTTCGTCGGAGGCGAACCGGGGTTGGACCCGGTTGACGATCAGCGAGGTGGCCGACATGCCCGACTCGGCGAGCTTGCCCGAGAAGTGCACGGCTTCGTCCACCGAATCAGGCCGGGGGGAGGCCACGAGCACGAAGGCCGTGGAGGGCTGGACCAGGAGCTCGCGCACTCTGGCGGCCCGCAGGCGGAACCCCTCTTCCATCCCCTCGAAGGCCTGGAAGAAGGCGACGGCGTCGTGGACGATGTCCGCCCCGGCCACCTTGGCGATGGTCCGCAGCAGGGCCTGCGCCGCCACCCCCATGAACCGCAGTCCCACCCGGGTCGGGGCCATCAGCGCCTTGAAGACCCGGTTCTCGAGGAAGTGGGTGAGCCGGCGGGGGGCGTCGAGGAAGTCGAGGGCGTTGCGCGACGGGGGGGTGTCCACCACGATCACATCGAACCCGCCCTCTTCCACCAGTTCGTGGAGCTTCTCCATGGCCATGTACTCCTGGGTGCCCGAGAGGGTTCCCGTCAGGTTCCGGTAGATGCGGTTGACCCGTATGTCCTCGGCCTGGGCCTCGGTGTCGGCATAGCGGTCGACGAGGTCGTCGAACGTGCCTTTCGGGTCGAGCATCAGGGCGTGCAGCTCGCCTGGCCAGTCGCCTTCGATGCGGGTCGGACTGTTGGAGAGCTCGTCGACTCCGAGGGAGTTGGCCAGTCGCCGTGCCGGGTCGATGGTCACCACGCAGGCTCGACGACCGAGCCGGGCGGCCTGGAGCGCGATGACGGCCGACGTGGTGGTTTTGCCCACGCCGCCCGACCCGCAGCAGATCACGATCGACCGCTCGCGGACCACGTCACCGATGGGGGCCGGCCCCGGGGCCTGCGGCGGCGCCGGCGGCGACGTCGTCACAGGGCCACCCGGTCGGGCTCGTGGAGGGTCTCGATGCCGGCGGCCAGGGCCTGGCTCAGTGCATCGAGCTCCCGGGGACCGATGGTGTCGGAGAACAGGTACGGCACCCTGAGCTGGGGCAGCGGAAGTTTCTCGGCCAGCCGGGTCACCTGCTCCTCTTGGAGCTCGTGGCGGCGTTGGCGGAAGCGGCGGGCCTGCTCCAACGAGTCGACCAGCGCCGGATCGAGGTTGACGCCGGCCGCGGCCACGGTGTCGGCCGTCGGCGTCATCAATGATCCGACCGGCGGATAGCAGGCGTTGACGATGACCGGCCCGAGGGCGATACCCACCCGGTCCTCGAGCTGGTAGGCCGCCTCCACCGCCTCGTTGACCGGCATCTCCTCGGGCAGGGTGACGAGGGCCACCTGGCAGCGCTCGGGGTTCGAGAGCAGGGCCACCACGTCGGCCGCCTGGGCCCGGATGGGACCGCCCCGGGCGGCGTCGAGAAGCCCGCCGGCTGACGACAGGAACGTCATGGTGTGGCCGGTGGCCGGGGCGTCGACCAGCACCAGGTCGGCAATCCCCTGCTGCTCGATCTGCTTGACCTTGCCGAGGACGAGGATGTCGCGGATGCCGGGGATGGCCCCGGCCACGATGTCGATGATCCCCGACGACAGGAGCCGCTTGGAGAAGCGTCTCATCCCGTGGTCGTCGAGGTACTCGAGGAGGGCGTCGTCCGGGGTGATCGTCCGGGCGTGGACCGTACCGGGACGGATCGGCACCCCCTCGTCAATGGCCGTGTCACCGGTGTCGCCGGCTCCGGCGGCGTGCAGCAACTCGCCGGCGTAGCCGAGGCCCCCGGCACCCCCGAAGGCGGTCGAGACACCTGTCCGACCCTCGAGTTCGATGACCAGCACCGACAGGCCTGCACCGGCGGCCAGGTGGGCGAGAGCGGCCACCATGGTGGTCTTGCCGACACCGCCCTTGCCGGCCACGATCAGCACGCGGCTCTGGCTGCAGAACGAGCGGATGTCCATGACGTCCCGAGCGTAGTGTCCACCCTCGCGGGGCCGGCTCCGCCGCTGGTCCGGGCCGAGTTCCGGCTGAGCCGCCCACGGATTGCCACGCTCGGCGCGAAAGCGGCGGAAAATGTCTGAGATCCTCTGATCACCTCTTGTTTCCACAGGGGGCGAGGAGTACGTTCCAGATCGTCAGGTCACACCGAAGGGGGAAGCGGGTAGTGGAGCAGTTGATGGATTCTTGGCAGCTGAAGGCGGCGTGCCGTGGGCCTCAGGCGGAGATCTTCTTCCCACCCGCCCATGCTGAGCGCAAAGAGGAGAAGCTGCAGCGCGAGGAGCGGGCCAAGGCGATCTGCAAGACATGTTCGGTGCGGGCGGAGTGCCTCGAGTACGCGGTGCGCATCCGCGAGCCCCACGGCATCTGGGGCGGCCTGAACGAGATGGAGCGTCGCCAGTACGCGGAGCGCCGCGTCGGCTGAGCGGGGCCGACGGCAACCGTCGGCTGGCTGCGGAGCCGGTTGCCCGCCGGGGCCTGGTTCATTCCGCGGCCTGGTTCATTCCGCGGCCCAGTTCATTGAGCGGCCAATGGCGTCGGTACCGGTAGGCCGACGGCAGCGTCCGCGGTGCGGACGCCCTTGGACCGGCAGACCGGCGACGGCTGCTGACCGGTCGCCGCGCAGATGCCGGCCGACAACTGGTTGGCCACGGCGATGACTGCCTGGCCTGTCGGGGGCGAGGTTGTTCCGGAAGTTCCCGACACCGTCGTCGGTTGCGCCGGCTTGGCCACCGAGGCGGCGATCTGCGCCTGCGACTGGCCAGCCAGGAGTGCCGGACTGAACCCAGAGGTGACGGCCACAAGTCTGCCGGCCACGTCCACGAAGGGCACGGTGCCCACCGCGACCCGATCCGCCGGAGGCACGTAGCGGGCCACCAGCGCGGCCTGAGCCGGGGTGAGCCGGGCCAGGCGGGTGAATGTCCCGTCCGCTCCGGTGGTAGCCGAGAAGAGTTCGACCCCGGTTAGCGCCACGTACCGACTGGTGTAGCCGACCCCGTCGAAGGTGAAGGTCGACGTGTTCGGGAACACCGACTGGGTGGCGGACGAGCTGTCACGCAGTTCGGTGAACGTCCCGAAGCGGGCCAGGGCCACAACCAGCGGCCACCGCTCGGCGGCACAGAACGGGCAGAACTCGGCTCCGACGAACAGGACCTCCGGCTTGCCCCCCACGGTCAGCGGCGTCTGGCCGGACAGGACCGAAGGGGGCGTCAGCGTGGTGCCCGGCGCGGAGACCCCGACGGTGTCGAAGGTGGACGTCGGCACCGAGGACAGGGTGGCCAGAACCGCGGGGGAGGTGACCGCGGGCAGGGCCGGCGCCGTGGGCGACGGGACGTGGGTCAGCGCGTAAGTGATCAGGCCCACCACGCCGAGGAGGATGGCGATCACGGCCCCCCAGGCCAGGCGGGCCGGGCGGCTCGGACGCCCGTCGGGTGCCGGACCACCCCCGTCGGTGGACGTCCCTTCAGCCACGGTCGGACCCTCAGCCACGTGCCGAAGAGGTCCGGGGCGCGCTCAGGGTTGATCGCCGTCCGCCGCCACCACGTCCGTGGGCACCTCGTCCGCGGGCACGTCGTCGGCCGTTCCGTAGCCGGGGGCGAGCACGATCGGCGCAGCGGTGGCGATGATGACGAAGAGGACCAGCGTGGCGATGTGGACGCTCGAGCACCACAGGCAGATGGCCTTGATGATGAAGAGCTCGGCGGAGATCAGGTAGATGATCATGCCCACGCCAGTCACCGACATGACCAGGCGGGCCAGGTGGATCCTTCGGTCGGCGGTCCGCCAGGCGACCGGCAGGCAGAGCAGGAGCATGGGCACGAAGAACACCAGGCCGAGCATGGCCACCGGGATGCCGAAGATCTCGGACTGCGGGCTCTGGGTCACCTTCTCGCAGTTGAACGTGGCGCTCTGCGCGCAGGCCAGCGCCTTGGGCTCGAAGTGTGTGATGGTCAGATAGATCGACGCGCCGAGCCCGTAGATGCACAGCAGGAGCGTGGTGATCGGCTGCCACCGGAGGGCGGGCATCGGCTGTGGGACCCCGCCGACTCAGCTGGCCGAGATGCCGAGAGCCTTGGCCGCCGCCTGGACTCCGGAGCTGGTGCACACGCTGCCGGGCTGGCCATGGGTGGCATGGCAGATCGAGGCCGACATGTAGTTGCCGGCGGCCAGGATGGCCTGGGTGGTCGGGTTGGTCGGATCCGACAGCCCACCGGCGATGTTCGACCAGGTTTGGCCGGCCAGGATCTGGGGGTCGTAGCTCGCCCCCGAGAAGAGCGCGCTGTTGTTGACGTCGACGAACGGGAACGAGATGCCTCCACTGGTGCTGGCATTGGGGAGGAACTTGGACGAGCTGTACTTCGTGAGGATGGCCGCCTCCTCCTTGGTGGGGGTCTGGAGCTTGGTGTAGCCGCTGCACCCCGTGTTGGAGGGGTCGGGGATGTTGGTGCACTGTTCGATCCCGCTAAAGGTGATGTACGGACTGTTCAAGGTCGCGCCGTGGAAACTGAAGGTGTTGGTGGCCGGATAGACATCGGAGTGGGACGAGGCGGTGATCTGCAGGTTGGTCCAGGTCCCGAACCGGGCCAAGGCGGCTGCCATCGACCACCGTTCGGCGGCGCAGAAGGGGCAGTACTCGGCCCCGTAGTAGAGCATCGCCGGGGTCTTTCCGTTGAGCGTCATGGGTGACTGACCGGACAGCACGGTGGGCTTGCTCACCGGGAACTGCGAGGTGACCCCGACCTTGTTCCAGGTGGACAGGGGGATGGTGGTCACGTCCGTGACGACCTGCGCAGGTGCCGGCGTCACCGGGGTGTAGGAGAGGTTCGGGCTGGAGCTGCTGGTCAGCTTGACGATGAACAGGGCGCCGATGATCACGACGACGAGGCCGACCGCTCCCCAGGCGATGAAGACGCCGGCGCGCGAGCCGGTCGGGCCGGACGGCACTTTTGCGTTGCCCGGTCGGGGCGTGTTCCCACCCTTGCTACCCCCGCCGCTCTTGGCCGTCACCGGGCGGCTGGCTGCCCGGCTCTTGTCCTTGGCGCTCTGCCCCCCGTTCCCGGTGGGCTTGGGCTTGTTCCCGCCCGTGGGGGTGTTCTGCTGCTTGTCAGCCATGGTTCCGCGGTCCTCGCTTCGTGCGAACGTCGGATGGAGCGTAACGTGTCCCGTCGTGTCGAGGGGATCGGTAGGCGGAGCGGTCGCCGCCACTGTGACCGAGCGGTGCGCGCCGGGTTATCTAGAGTGGTCGGATGTCGATTGACGCACCGGCCAGCGTGGTACCGCCGGACCAGGTGACCGGCTCCTCCGCCGACGCCGACACGCGATCCGCGCCCGCTCGTGAGCGGCCGACCCGGTCGGTGTCCTGGGCCGTGACCGACGTCGACGGCCACCAGGTCCGCTACGGGGTGGTCGGCTCGGGTCCTTCGGCCCTGTTCTGCCACGGATGGGGCCTCCGGCCCGACGCCTACGCCCGGCCGATCGCCGCCATGGCCGCCGCCGGCTGCCGGGTGGTGGCTCCGAGCCTGCCTGGATTCGGCGGCACCCGCGAGCTGCCGGCCGACGAGCGCAGCTTCGTCGGGTATGGCGCCTGGGTGGCCCGGTTCCTCGACTCGGTGGGCGTCGACGACCTCGCCCTGGTGGCCGGCCATTCGATGGGCGGCGGCGTGTCGACCGCGTTCGTCCACCACCAGCCGGATCGGGTGTCCTCGCTCCTCCTGGCCAATGCCATAGGAGGCCCCACGTGGGCCCTGTTCCCCAACGAGGTCCGGACAATGGTCCAGCGGCCCTTCTGGGACTGGGGCCGCCACTTCGGAGGCGACCTCCTCCAGTCGCCCCGCACCCTGCGCCTCCTGCCCACCCTGCTCGAGGACTTCATCGCCAACCTGGTGCGCAACCCGCTCGGTATGGTCCGCACGGGCGAATTCATCCGCAAGGCCGACCTGGTGGCCGAGGTCCGCGAGATCGCCGCCCGTGGGATCCCGGTGTCGGTGGCCTGGTCCGACCGTGACGGCCTGGTCCCGCGGTCGGCCTTCGACGATCTGCGGCGCGCCGCCGGGGTCGAAGGCGTGGTCGTCGAGGGACCCCATGCCTGGCTGATCGCCGATCCGGACGTCTTCGGCGAGCTGGCCATCAGCGCCCTGATCGACGCCCGCCCGGGCACCGCAGCCGACGCCGGCGACGCTGCCCCGATCGCGTCAACCTGAGTCCTGCCCGATCGTTGCTGACCGGGTCACGGCCGGGTCCGTCGACGGTGCCGGGGGTAGCGTGCAGTCATGGCCGTGCCCCTGCGTGACGCCGCGACGGTGATGCTCATCCGGGACGCCGTCGACGAGGACGGCCGACCGGCGGTCGAGGTGTGCATGCTGCGGCGGAACCTGGCGAGCGAGTTCGTGGCCGGGGCCTATGTCTTCCCGGGCGGATCGGTTGATCCGGCGGACCGGGGCGACGCCGCCGAGGAGCTGTGCCGGGGGCTCAACGACGCCGGGGCGAGCCAGGCGCTGGGAGTCGACTCGGGCGGCCTGGCGTTCTGGGTGGCCGCTCTCCGCGAGTGCTTCGAGGAGGCGGGCGTGCTGGTGGCCCAGCCGCGGGACGAAGCCGATGGGACCGACCTGCTCGACACCTCCGACCCCGGGGCTCGCGCCCGCTTCGAGGCCCACCGGCTGGCGATCAACGAGGGGCGGACCGGCCTGCTCGATGTCTGCCGGGCCGAGGATCTGGTGTTGGCGGCCGACACGGTCCATTACGTGAGCCACTGGATCACGCCGGAGCTGGCCCCCAAGCGGTTCGACACCCGGTTCTTCGTGACCGCGGCCCCGCCCGGCCAGGTCGCCCACCACGACGACGGGGAGACCATCGCCACCATCTGGGTGCGTCCTGACGACGCCCTCGCCCGGTTCGAGGCCGGGGAGATCGAACTGCTGCCGCCGACGGTCGACAACCTGGGGAAGCTGGCCGTGCATTCGTCGACCGAGGAAGTCATGGCCTGGGCCCGTGTGATCACCGACGTCCCGACGATCCTACCGGTGGTGCTGTTCGAGGACGGGCGGCTGCTGGTGTTGCGACCTGGCGACGACGGCTACGAACAGGCGTTGGAGAACCGCATGGCGTCCTCGGATCCGGTGTCGCCCGAGCTGGCCGCCGCCGCCCGTGGGTTGTGGGGCCCTAGGGCCGGACGCTCCTAAGCCCGACCGGCCGGTCGGGCGTAGACCGTCTCCGCGGCCGACACGGCCGCCTCGACCCGCTCGAGCAGACGGGCGCTGCACCCGTCCATCGACACCACCGGCGGTGGGCTGGCTACCAGCGCCTCGGCAATCCGGGCGAACTCCGCAGCAAGCGGTTGGTCGTCGTCCAGCGCCACCGGGGTACCGGCGTCCCCGCCGGCGGACACCGACGGGTGCAGGGGCACCTGTCCGAGTAGCGGGACACCCACCTCGGCGGCCAGCCTGGCGCCGCCCCCTGAGCCGAACAGGGCGTAGGACGTCCCGTGGTCACACGTGAAGTCGCTCATGTTCTCGATCACGCCGGTCACCTGGAGGTAGCCCTTGCGGGCCATGTCGGCCGTGCGGGCCGCCACCTTCTGGGCGGCCACCGGCGGAGTGGTCACGACGAGTACCTCAGTGCGCGGCATCATGCGGGCCAGGCCCATCTGGATGTCGCCGGTGCCCGGAGGCATGTCGATGAGCAGGAAGTCGAGGTCGCCCCAGTGGACGTCCTCCAGGAACTGCTGGACGGCGCGGTTGAGGATCAGGCCCCGCCACATGATGGCGTGCTCCTCGTCGGCCAGGAAGCCCATCGACAGCACCCGCAGGGTGCCGGGTCCGATGCGGCGCTCGAGCGGGACCATCTTCTTGTCCCGGGCCTCGACCTCCCCCTGCATGCCGAGGAGGCGAGGCACGCTGAACCCCCAGATGTCGGCGTCCAGCACGCCCACTGTGAGGCCACGGCGGGCCAGGGCCACGGCCAGGTTCACGGTGACCGAGCTCTTGCCGACCCCGCCCTTGCCCGAGGCGATGGCGACCACCCGGGCAGAGTCGGGGACAGCGGTGACCGGCGGGTCCTCGCGGGCGATGAGGCGGGCCCGGGCCATGACGGCCTGCTTCTGCTCGGCATCCATGACCCCGGTCGTCACCGTCACCGACCCGACGCCGGGGAGGGCTCCCACATACAGGTCGACGTCTCGCTGGATCTGGGCCCGCAGCGGGCATCCGGCGATGGTCAGGGCCACCTCGACCGCGACATCGGACCCGTCGATCCGGATCCGGGTGACCATGCCGAGCTCCACGATGTCGGCGCCGAGCTCGGGGTCCATCACGTTGCGCAAGGCGGCACGGACCTCGTCCTCGGTGGGCGGGTGCCCGTTGGCGTCGAGGCTGTCGGTCCTGGTCACACCGTGAATTGTAGTGGCGGACGGTGTCCGGGCGGTCGTTGTACCGCCGGGTGGCCGTCCCGGGTACGATTGTGCCTGGTGACACCCGCGGACTGGACCTCGGGACGCCCGTCACCACGATCTCGACCGGACGCCGGCACCGTCCCGTGACCACGAACCACTGAGGAGCATCGATGAGCACGACCATGCAGAACGTCACCATCGGGAAGAAGCCCAATCCTGTGACCCTCACCGACGTGGCCGCCGCCAAGGTGGCCGAGTTGCTGGCCGAGGAGGACACCCAGGACCTGGCCCTGCGGGTGGCTGTGCGCCCCGGCGGGTGCTCGGGCTTCAGCTACGAGATGTTCTTCGACGCCGACGTGGCCGAGGACGACGTGGTCCGCGAGTTCGGCACCGTCCGGGTCGTCGTGGACGAGACCAGCGCCGACCTGCTGAAGGGCTCGACCCTCGACTACAGCGACGGCCTCCAGGGTGCCGGGTTCCATGTCACGAACCCCAATGCCAGCCGCACCTGCGGCTGCGGCTCCTCCTTCAGCTGATCCACTGACGTCCTGATCCCCTGATCCGGCTGCGCGTCAACGGCGCCGACGTCGAGGTTGCCGACGACGGGTCGAACCTGCTCGAGGTCCTCCGTGAGCACCTCTCGCTGCGCTCTCTGAAGGACGGCTGCAGCCCCCAGGGTCAATGCGGCTGCTGCACCGTCTGGGTAGACGGTGCCCCCCGTGTGGCCTGCGTCACCCCCGTCCGTCGACTCGACGGGCGCGACATCACCACTCTGGAGGGCCTGCCCTCCGCCGACCGCGAGGCCTGGGCCGACGCCATGGTGGCCAGCGGTGGGAGCCAGTGCGGCTTCTGCACCCCGGGCATCGTGATGCGCCTGGCCGCCCTCGACGGACCGGTCACCGACGGCCTCATCGACCAGTCGCTGCTGGCCCACCTGTGCCGCTGCACCGGGTGGCAGACGATCCGTGAGGCGGCCCATGCCGTGCTCGACGGCGCTCCTGGTGGGGACGCGCCGCCACGCACGATGGGTGCGGCCGTCGAGCGGGCCGCCCTCGAAGGCGGCGTGCCCCAGCGGGTCGGCCCAGCCGTGGTGCTGGGCGATGCCGGGTTTGCCGACGACGGCTGTCCCGACGACGCTCTGGTGGCCGTCACCGACGACACCGGCGGCTACGTCGTGGCCGCGACCTTGCCGGCGGCGCGGGCGGCGGCCGGCAAGGTCCAGGGACGCAGCACCACAGCCCCGCTGTCCCATCCGGTCGGCGTGCCCCCGGGGGAGTGGGCGTTGACGCTCGCCACCACGTGGGTCGAGCCGGCCTATGTCGAGCCCGACACCTCGTGGTGTCTGCCGGGAGGCGCCCCGGCCTCGCCGTACGGGAACGGCGGTGCGTTCGGAGGAAAGTTGCACTCGCCGGTGGCCGACGACGCCCGCCACCTGGCCGACGAGCACGGCCGGCCCGTCCGGGTCCTGTGGTCGCGGGAGGACGTCGTGCGCCGAGGCCCGAAACGCCCACCGGTGGGTGCCGGGATGGCCGCCGACGGAACCGGGGTGCTGCGGGTGGGCGTCACCGGAGGCCGGGTCGACGACGATGCCTGGGCCGCCGTTGCCCGTTCGGTCGCCGCGGTGGCGCCCGATCTGGTGCTCGAGCAGGTGGTCGTGGACGGCCCCCCCGTCTCGTTCGACCTGCGTGCCGCGGTGTGGGCCGAGGCCGCCGTCCTGGCCGCGGCCGTTCGCCTCGCCCCCCATGGCGGCGCGGTGGTCGACGCGCCGGTCGAGGTCGTCGCGCCATGGGGCGGGCGGGCCGTGGTGCGCTGCGGTCCCGACGGGTCGCTCGACGTCGAGGTGGCGGCTGGGCCGGTGCTGGATGCCGTCGTACTCCGCTCTTACGCCATCGGCGCGTGCCACCAGGCCCTCGGTTGGGTGGGCTCCGAGGGGATCGCCGTGTCTCCCGACGGTCAGATCCAGGACCTGACGATCCGGTCGTTCGGCATCCTGCAGGCGCGGGCCATGCCCCGGGTGACGGTGCGGCTCGTGGAGGAGACGACAGGTCCGCCGGTCAACGGATCGGACCCGGTGTTCGCCGCGGTGGCCGCCGCCCGGTGGCTGGCCGACGGCCTGCCGTCGGCGTGGCCGACCGACCGGGCCGGCGCGGGCCGGCGCTGAGGGGCACTCGCACAGACATCCACAGTGGGCGCCCGCGTAGGCTGATCTCGGACGGGAACCCGTCGACCCACCTGTCAGCCGATCCCACTGAGGAGCCCTTGATGAACACGCCCGTCGGTCCTTACGCCCCCATCGTCCGGTCCGGCTCGTGGCTCGTCTGCTCCGGCCAGCTGGGACTGGCCGCCGGCACCAACGGCGGAGCCCCGGCCCTGGTTGAGGGCGGGCCCGGCCCCCAGCTGACCCAGGCGGTGGCCAACGCCGCCTCCTTGTTGGCGGGCAAGGGCGCCTCGCTGACCGACGTGGTCAAGACCACGGTGTTCGCCACCGACCCGGCCGACTTCCCGGAGGTCAACGAGGCCTACGTGGCCGCTTTCGGTGGCCACCGGCCGGCCCGGTCGATGGTGGCCGTGTCGGCCCTGCCCATGGGGGCGGCCGTGGAGATCGAGTTCTGGGCCCGGCGCGACCCGGCGTGAACCGGGCGGAGCCACCCTCGCCACGGGGGTCGGTCCCTAGGGTGTCCAGCTGGTCTGGCCGAAGCGGTAGCCCACCGACCGGACCGTCTGGATCAGGTGGGCGTGCTCCTCGCCGAGCTTGGCCCGCAGCCGTCGGACGTGGACATCCACGGTGCGGGCCCCGCCGTAGTACTCGTAGCCCCACACGCGGCTGAGGAGGGTCTCGCGGGTGAACACCTTGCCCGGCCGGGCGGCCAGGAACCGGAGCAGCTCGTACTCCATGTAGGTGAGGTCGAGCACCCGTCCGGCCACCGCCGCCTGGTAGGTCTCGAGGTTCAGTATCAGAGGTCCGTGTTCGAGCAGGTCGGGTCGCAGGCCCCGCCCGGTCCGCCAGAACAAGTGGGCCAACCGCGCCGCCAGCTCGTCGGGATTGACGGGCTCGAGGCACAGGTCGTCGAACAGGTCCTCACGGAGCTCGAGCTCGCCGAGCTGCTCGCTGGGCACCACCACGAGCACGGGGGCGAGCGGGACCTCGCGGGTCCGCAGGTGGCGACAGAGGGCGAAGGCGGCGATCGGGTCGGTGGCGCTGCAGATGACCGCGCCCGACCAGCCGTCCTCGGGCTCGTCGGCGTCCACGGACTCGGCCCGGTCGATCCCGCGCCACGGGTAGCCGGACCGCTCGAGAACGGCGGTCACCGCGGTGGGCGGTGACATCGGGAAGCACAGCAGTGGTTCCATTGCGGCGCTCCCCTCTTCTCGATCGTGTGGTGGCTGGTCCGTACGGTGTCTGCGTGACGTTGTCTGGGTGACCGGGTCGCTAGAGCAGCGGTAGGTACCGGTCGAGCTCGAACTGCGTCACGTGGGACTTGTAACCGGCCCACTCGGCCCGCTTGTTGCGGATGAACCACTCGAAGACATGGTCGCCGAGGGTGTCGGCCAACAGCTGCGAGGACTCCATCAGGGTGAGTGCTTCGTGCAGGCTCCCCGGCAGGTGGAGGATGCCCTTGGCGTCGAGCTCGTCCGGGCTGAGGGCGAACAGGTTGGCGTCGGCCTCGGGGGGCAGCTCGTAGCCCTGCTCGATGCCCTGGAGGCCGGCGGCCAGGATCACCGCGAAGGCCAGGTACGGGTTGCAGGCGCTGTCGGGCGAGCGGTACTCGATGCGGGTCGACTCGGTCTTACCCGGCTTCACCACCGGGACCCGGACCAGGGCCGAGCGGTTGTTGCGGGCCCACGACACGTGGATCGGAGCTTCGTAGCCCGACACCAGACGCTTGTAGGAGTTGACCCACTGGTTGGTGACGGCCGTGAGCTCGCCGGCGTGGTGGAGCAGCCCGGCGATGAAGCCCTCGGCCACTTCCGAGAGACCACCGGGCCGGTCGACGTCGACGAAGGCGTTTTTGTCGCCGCGGAACAGCGACATGTGGGTGTGCATCCCCGAACCCTGGACGCCGGCCAGGGGTTTGGGCATGAAGCTGGCGAACACGCCCTGCTGGCGGGCCATCTCCTTGACGACCAGGCGCACGGTCATGACCGTGTCGGCCATGGTCAAGGCGTCGGTGTAGCGCAGGTCGATCTCGTGCTGGCTCGGGGCGTCCTCGTGCTGGGCGTGCTCCACCGGGATGCCCATCTCCTCGAGGGTGAGCACGGTGCGCTGGCGGATGTCACTGGCCCGGTCGGCCACCGTCAGCTCGAAGTAGGAGCCGGTGTCGAGCGTGACGGGCGGGTGGCCCGGGTTGCCGTCGGCGAAGTAGAAGAACTCGATCTCGGGGGCGGCGTAGAAGGTGAAGCCCTGCGTTCGCGCCCGTTCGAGGCTGCGCTTGAGCACGTGGCGGGGGTCACCCTGGAATGGCGAACCGTCGAGGTCGACGATGTCGCAGAAGACGCGGGCCACCTGGGGGTCGGCGGCGTCGCCGTGGAAGTCGCCTTGGCCTTGGCCATGGCCGTGCCACGGGAGGAGCTGGAAGGTGTTGGCGTCCGGCCGGGCGAGCACGTCGCTCTCCTGGACCCGGCTGAAACCGTCAATTGCCGACCCGTCGAAGGTCATGCCCTCGTCGAGGGCGTTCTCGAGTTCGGCGGGGGTGATGCTGAATGTCTTCGGCGTCCCGAGGACGTCGGTGAACCAGAGCTGGACGAAGCGGATCCCGCGCTCCTCCACCGTCCGGAGGACGTACTCCTCTTGACTCCTCATGGGGTCGCGCACCTCCGGGGACGTGGCGCGATGGGTGGGATCGGTGGGTTCGATCCACTCATTGTCGCAGGTGAAGGGGGGTTCGGTCGAAGAGACGGCGCGGGAGCGAACAGAACCGGGTCCCGAAGGACCCGGTTCTGTGGTGGGCCGCCCGATCGGCGAGCCGGTGCAGCCCGCAGCCGGTCAGCTCCCGGCAGCGTCGCCGCACACGGTCTCGACCATGACCGCGGTGACCTCGTAGGGGTCCATGTTGGCGTTCGGACGACGGTCCTCGAGCCAGCCCTTCTTGGCCTTGGCCACGGCCCACGGAATCCGGATGGAGGCCCCGCGGTCCGAGGTGCCGTAGCTGAACTTGGTGTAGTGGGCCGTCTCGTGTGCCCCGGTCAGGCGGCTCTCGATGCCCACTCCGTAGACGGCGATGTGCTCGTCCACCCGCTTCCCGATGGCCTCGCAACCGGCGATGATGGCATCCCACCCGCCGTCCTCGCGCATGGCCTTGGTGGAGAAGTTGGTGTGGGCGCCGGCACCGTTCCAGTCACCCAGGATCGGCTTGGGCTCGAGGGTGGCGAACACCCCGAAGTCCTCGGCGATGCGGAACAGCAGCCACCGGGCCACCCACAGTTGGTCGGAGACGTCGAGGGGGGACAGGACGCCCACCTGGAACTCCCACTGGCCCATCATCACCTCGGCGTTGGTGCCCTCGATGCCGATGCCGGCGTCGATGCAGGCCGCCGTGTGCAGTTCCACGATCTCGCGCCCGGGCATCTTGTCGCCGCCCACACCGCAGTAGTACGGCCCCTGGGGGGCGGGGTACCCACTGACCGGCCAGCCCAGCGGGCGGCCGTCCCTCATGAATGTGTACTCCTGCTCGATCCCGAACATCGGCTCCTGGTCGGCGTACTGCTCGACGATGGCCCGGGTCTTGGCCCGGGTGTTGGTCGGGTGGGGGGTGAAGTCGGTCAACTCCACCTCGCACATGACCAGTATGTCGTTGGGGCCGCGCAGGGGATCCGGGCAGGTGTAGACCGGTCGGAGGACGCAGTCTGAGTCGTGGCCCAGCGCCTGATTGGTGCTCGATCCGTCGAAGCCCCAGATGCCGGGCTCTTTCCCGTCCTCGACGATCCGGGTCTTGCTCCGCAGGAGCGGGGACGGCTCGGTCCCGTCGATCCAGATGTACTCAGCTTGATACGGCACGTGCACTCCTCTATTGCTCGGTTGCTCTGCTACTGCACAGCCCTGTGGCGGAAATTACCACCGGCTCCCTTTCGGTGAGCAGGTCGGGGCCTGCCTCCCCAGGGACGCATACGACTATCGCAGCAGGGCGTTTCTGTGCCGTTACCCGATTGTGAACGGAGCATGAACAGCACCGCACCGCCCCCGAACAGGGAAAATGGGGGCCGTGCGGGTCCCGGGGCCGGGAAGTGGACGGCAGTCGCCCCGATAGTCTGGGTCCATGGCTCGGATCCGCGTGGCCGCGTGCCAGATCAACACGGTCGTGGGCGACCTAGCCGGCAATGTGGACCGCACCCTGGTGGCGCTGGCCGAGGCCGAGGCCGCCGGCGCCGACCTGGCCGTGTTCCCCGAGCTGACGGTGACCGGGTACCCGCCCGAGGACCTCCTGGGTCGACCGGCCTTCGTGGCCGACAACCTGGCGGCGTTCGCCGCCGTGGTGGCCGGTACCGGCGAGTGCGCCGCGGTGGTCGGCTACGTGGATGTCGGACCGGAGGGGCGCCTGGTCAACGCGGCCGCCCTGTGCCGGCGCGGCCAGGTCCTGGGCCGCTACGTGAAGCGGATGCTGCCCAATTACGGGGTGTTCGACGAGCAGCGGTGGTTCGCCCCGGGTTCGGGTCCCGCCGTGGTGTTCGAGGTGGCCGGGGTGCCGGTCGGGATGACCGTCTGCGAGGACATGTGGTTCCCCGGCGGGCCCATGGCCGATCAAGCCGCTGCCGGCGCTCGGCTGCTGGTCAACCTCAATGCCTCGCCCTACTCGCGGGGTCGCCGGGAGGAGCGGCTCGCCGTGTTGGCCGACCGCACGGCCGAGACGGGGTGTGCGGTGGTCTACGTGAACCAGGTCGGCGGCCAGGACGAACTGGTGTTCGACGGGGCGTCGATGGCGGTCGACCCGACCGGTTCCGTCGTCGCCTCGGCCCGCCAGTTCGTGGAGGAGGTGCTGGTGTGCGACCTCGAGGTGGCCGTCGACCCCGGATCCGTGGTCGGGATACCGGTTCCCGTGTCGGCCGCGACCCGGGCAACCGGGGGGGAGGTGGCGGGCCCGAAGGCCCACATCCTCGACCCGGTGGCCGAGGTGTACGAGGCGTTGGTACTCGGTACCCGTGACTACCTGGGCAAGAACGGGTTCTCCGACGCGGTGATCGGACTGTCCGGGGGGATCGACTCCTCGCTGGTGGCCGCGGTGGCCGTCGACGCCATCGGGAGCGACCACGTGCACGGGGTGGCCATGCCGTCCCGCTACTCGAGCGGGGGGTCGGTGTCGGACGCCGATGGGCTGGCCCACAATCTCGGGATCGACCTGGCCAGCGCACCCATCGAAGCGGCCCACCGGGCACTGGCCGACACGCTGACGCCACTGCTCGGCGGCGAACCGACCGGTCTGACCGATGAGAACCTGCAGAGCCGGATCCGGGGGGTCCTGCTCATGGCGCTGTCCAATGCCCACGGCTGGATCGTCCTGACGACGGGGAACAAGAGCGAGATGGCCACCGGCTACTCGACGCTGTACGGCGACTCGGCCGGTGGCTTCGCGGTCATCAAGGACGTCTCGAAGACCCTCGTCTACGAGCTGTGCCGCCACCGCAATGCCCGGGCCGGGTCGGACATCATTCCCGAGGCGGTGCTGACCAAGGCGCCGTCGGCCGAGCTGCGTCCCGACCAGCGCGACGACGAGTCTCTGCCGCCCTACGAAGTGCTCGACCCGGTGATGGCCGGCTATGTCGAAGGCGACCGGTCGGCCGATGACCTGGTGTCTGAGGGCTTCGACCCCGAGGCCGTCGCCCGGGTGGTCGGTCTGGTCGACCGGGCCGAGTACAAGCGACGCCAGATGCCGCCCGGGGTCCGGATCTCGGGCAAGGCTTTCGGCAAGGATCGACGCATGCCCATCACCAACCACTACCGCTCGGTGGCCGCCGCACCGCCCATCGACGACGGGGCGACATCGCAGCCGTCCACCGACGACGGGGCGCCCTCTGTTGTCTGACCCCCTGTTCGACCCGGTCGTCGACGAGCCCGTCACCGGTGCGTCGCTGCCCTGGGACGTGACCGCCGCACTGGTCGGTGAGTACCGCTGGATCGAAACCGCGCTCTTCGCCACGCTCGGGTCCTGGGTCTCGGACATGCCCGTCGCCGGGGTTCAGGTCCACCTGGATGCCCAGAGTCTCCGCCATGCGTGGCACGCCGAACTGTTCGCCGACCGACTACCGGTGCGGGCCGGCGTCGACCCGGATGTCCTCACCCGCCCGTCGACGACGTCGGCCGTGCTGTTCGCTGCGCTCGACGGAATCGAGGTGCCGGCCGAGGGCCCCGGCTCGACCTGGCCACCGGCCGACCGCCAACGGGCCCCCCGGCCCGGGGCCCTGCCCCGACTGGCCGGGCTCTACCGGGTGGTGCTCCCGCGCCTCGTCACCACCTACACCCGTCATCTGCGGGTGGTGGCCCCGGTGGCCGACGCTCCGCTCGCCCGTGCGCTCCGACTGGTCGTGCGGGACGGAGTGGAGGACTGGCTGGCCGGCGAGCGGCTCGTCCAGCGGCTGGTCACCCGACCCCACGACGTGGCTGCCGTCTACGGGTTCCAAGAGCACCTCGAGTCGGTGGCGGTGGCCGCCGGAGCCCACTCGGGACTGGTCGAGCTGCCAGACTGGGTACCGGCCGACTGACCTGCGGATCCGACAGGACCGGAACTGCAACCGGCGCGACGTTCGGGGGGCTTGACGCGTCCGGTAAACTGCCTGTTGCAGCGATCGTTGCGCCCGAACTCGCTCACCTTCCGCCGACGTACCCGTAGTCCGGGTCCCGGATCCGAGGGCGGAGCGTCCCCCACGCTGGTGGGAAACCGAAGGACCTGGTGACGTTGGCAAAGGAGCGGCTCGAACGAGACGACGAGGACCTGGTCCGGCTGTATCTGACCGACATCGGTCAATACCCGTTGCTCACCAAGGACGACGAGGTTCGTCTGGCCCAGGCCATCGAGGCCGGCCGCGAGGCTGACGCTCAGATGCAGTCGTCGCCCAAGGGCCTGACCCCGGCCAAGAAGCGCGAGCTGCGCCGAACGGTGCTGCAGGGCGAGTCCGCCCAGCAGACCTTCGTGCAGTCGAACCTCCGTCTGGTGGTGTCGATCGCCAAGAAGTACCAGGCGTCCGGCCTGCCTCTCCTCGACCTCATCCAGGAGGGCAACCTCGGCCTCATGCACGCCGTCGAGAAGTTCGACTGGCGCAAGGGCTTCAAGTTCTCGACGTACGCCACCTGGTGGATCCGCCAGGCCATCACCCGGGGCATCGCCAACACCGGACGAACCATCCGCCTGCCTGTCCACGCGGGTGACACGCTGGCCCGGGTGCAGAAGGCCCAGGCCCGCCTGGAGCTCAAGTACGGCCGCCCGGCCACGTTGGCCGAACTGGGCGCCGAAGTCGAAATGCCCGAGGACAAGTTGGTCGAAGCCCTGCGCTTCCGGGCCGAGCCGCTGTCGCTGTCCGAGCCGCTCCGCGAGGACGGGGACGCGGAATTGGGCGACGTCGTTGAGGACCGTTCCGCCGAATCGCCGTTCGAGGTGGCCGCGGTGTCGCTGCTGCCCGAGGAGATCGGCCGGCTGCTCTCACCGCTCGACGAGCGGGAGCGGGAGATCCTGCGGCTGCGCTTCGGTCTCGACCGGGGCGAGCCCCGTACGCTCGAGGAGGTCGGGGAGCACTTCAACCTGACCCGTGAGCGGATCCGCCAGATCGAGGCCCGGGCAATGTCGAAGCTGCGCCATCCGTCCTCTGACACCGGGGCCCGCGACCTCCTCACCGTCTAGCGGTCGTGCCGCCGGGTCGCACCCGGTGGTGACGGGCACTGGAAACTGGTGCCGGGGGAGAGGGTAGGATCACTGTCCATGAAGAAGCTCGTGATCCTCATCGTCATCATCGCCCTCGGTGTCGTGGCCGCCCAGCGGCTCCGCTCCGCCTGAGCGCAACCCACCCGGGAGTCCTCCGGTAGGAATGTCGGCCGTCCCGAGGACGGCCCGTGGACCCGCGGTACGCCTCTGGCCCCACGTCCGCGAATTGTCGCGCCCGTAGGCGGGTCGTGGGAGGTCGACGTCGCTTACGAGTGGACGCGGCGGGACATGCGCCACGCCAGAAGCGCGCCGGCTGTGGCCACCGCGGTGACACCGGCCGCCGCCGCCGTCGTCGAAAGACTGGGCACGCTCACCCGGTCGCGCAGCCGCACCGGCTTGGTGAACTGCATGACCTCCCACTCGCGTTCCTTGGCCACCTTGGCCAGAACCCGGTCCGGATTGACGGCCACCGGGTGGCCGACCGCCTCGAGCATGGGGAGGTCGGTATAGGAGTCGGAGTAGGCCGACGAGCCGGCCAGGTCGAGGCCCTGCTCCTCGGCCAGCGCCCGCATGGCCTCGGCCTTGAACGGCCCATAGGCGTAGAACTCCATCTCGCCGGCGTACCGGCCTTCGTCATCGACCACGGCCCGGGTGGCGATGCAGCCATCGACTCCGAGGTGCTCGGCCAGAGGCTCCACGATCTCCTCCGGTGACGCTGACACCAGGTAGACCTTGTGGCCGGCGGCCCGATGAGCCTCGATCAGGTCGAGCGCCTCGGCGTAGATGATCGGTTCGACCGTCTCCTCGAGCGCCTCGCGGACGATCTCCCGAATGAGATCGCGGTCCCATCCCTTGGTGAGAGCCAGCATCGACTCGCGCACCCGGGCCAGCTTCTGCTCGCTCGCCCCGAGGTGGAGGTAGATGATCTGGGACACCACCGCCCGCACGATGAGCCGACGGTTGATGAGGCCACCCTTGTAGAACGGCCGCCCGAACGCGGCGATCGACGCCTTGGCGATGACCGTCTTGTCTAGGTCGAAGAAGGCGGCCTGCATCGGGGTCAGGGCCCGACCAGCAGGCGCTGTACCTCGTCCTCGGCGTCGGCGGTGATGAGGACCAGCACCTCGTCACCGGCGGCCAGCCGGGTGTCGCCCCGGGGCACGAGCAGGCGGTCATTGCGCACCACGGCCACGATGGTGGCGTCCCGGGGTACGCCGAGGTCGACCACCGAGACACCGTCGGCCGGTGAGTCCTCGGCCAACGTGACCTCGACCAGGTGGGCGTTGCCACCCTCGAAGCGCAGGAGCCGGACCAGGCTCCCCACCGACACCGCCTCCTCGACCAGGGCGGTCAGGAGCTGCGGGGTGGAGACCGAGACATCCACGCCCCACGTCTCGGTGAACAGCCACTGGTTCTTCGGATGGTTGACCCGGGCCACCACCCGTGGCACCGCGAACTCCTGCTTGGCCAACAGCGACACCACCAGGTTGTCCTCGTCGTCGCCGGTGGCTGCCACCACCACGTCCACGGTGGCCAGGCCGGCGGCGTCGAGCGAAGCGACCTCGCACGCGTCGGCGACGATCCAGGTGACGTCGAGGTCGTGGCGCTGCCGGGCCACGAGGTCCGGGTCCCGTTCGATCAGGAGCACGTCGTGCCCGGCGGCGTGGAGGTCGCCGGCGATGGCCGTCCCGACGCTGCCGGCTCCGGCGATGGCGACCTTCATGCCGGTCCCCCAACTGTGGCGGTGTCCGGGCCGACGAGGCGGCTCTGGAACTTCTGCAATGCCTCGTTGGTGGCCACGAGGTGGAGGACGTCGCCGTCCTGGCCGACCAGGTCGGTGAAGTCGAGGCGGACGGCACCGGCCCGGGTGACGGACACCAGGGTCACCTCGCCGGGCACCGACAGGTCGGCCAGTCGCTTGCCGGCCCACCGCTCGGGCAGGCGGCGCTCGACCAGAGACATGCTGCCGGTCGGGTCGGACCACTCGGTCCCGATCCCGGAGGGCAGCAGCTGGTGGAGTACCTGGTCGATGGTCCATGACACCGTGGCGACGGTGGCGATGCCGAGGCGCAGGTAGATCTGGGCCCGGCGGGGGTCGTAGATGCGGGCCACGACATTGGCGATCCCGTAGGTCTCGCGGGCGATCCGGGCGGTCAGGATGTTGGAGTTGTCCCCGCTGGTCACGGCGGCGAGCGCCGAGGCCTCGGGGGCACGGGCTTCTTCGAGGTCATCGCGGTCGAAGCCGGAGCCCACGACGGTGACCCCCGGCCAGTCGGCCGGGAGTCGACGGAAGGCCTTGGCATTGCGGTCGATGATGGCCACCGAGTGGCCCTGGTCCGTCAGATCCATTCCGAGGCCGGAACCCACCCGGCCGCAACCGACGATGACGATGTGCACGGGCACCATGCAACACGCATCGTCACGTCGGCACAACTCATTGAGCAACCGGGCGTCCGGACCCCGGACCGGGCACCGCCGGGAGTGTGGCACGGTCCACCGTGGGGTCCCGGGGCCGGGGGTCAGGCATGGTCTAATGAGGGCATGGATCCCGAGGTCAGCGCCGACGGTGAGTCGGTCGCGGCCGAAGCCCCCGGACCACCCTCCGGTCCCCGTCGCCCCACCGCACCGCTGCCCCGCCCCGCAGCCGCTCCGGTGGTCAGTGTCGACCTGCCGGAATCCCTCCGATACCGCCTGAAGAACTCGCTACTCGGGCCGCCGCTGGTCAACGAGAAGCTGAGTGACGAGCGACTGGGCCGGCCGGCGGCCCTCGGCGTGCTCGCCCCCGACTGCATCTCCTCGTCGGCGTACGGCACCGAGCAGATGCTTACCCAGCTGATCCCGGCGGTCGGCCTGGCCGGGTTCGTACTGGTGGTCCCGGTGACCATGGCCATCCTCGGTGTCCTCTTCTTCGTCACCCTCTCCTACCTCGACGTCATCGCTTTCTACACGAAGGCCGGTGGCGCCTACGTGGTGGCCCGGGAGAACTTCGGCCCGAAGGTGGCCCAGGTGGCGGCCGTGGCGTTGCTCATCGACTACACGGTGACGGTGGCCGTCCAGACGGCGGCCGGTACCGCCGCGCTCACCAGCGCCGTCCCGTCCCTGCGGGACTACACGGTACCGATCACCATCGGGATCATCCTGCTCCTGCTCTACGGCAACCTCCGGGGTATCAAGGAGGCGGGCAAGTTCTTCGCCTTCCCCACCTACTTCTTCATCTTCAGCCTGGGGTTCGTTGTGGTGGCCGGGTACGTCCGCGAAGCCATGGGCAGCCTGCACGCCCACGCAATCCCGGTCAGCACGGCGTCCGATCCGGTCATTTCATTCGGCCACACCGGATCGGGTCTGCTGTACGGGGCCACGTTCATAGTCATCCTGCGGTCCTTCGCCAACGGCGGTGCCTCCCTGACCGGCCTCGAGGCCATCTCCAACGGGGTCGGTGCCTTCCGGGAGCCGACGAGCCGGAACGCCCGGTTCACCCTCGTCATCATGTCGAGCGTCTTGGCCTTCCTGGTGCTCGGCGTCACCCTCATCGCCCACTGGACCCACGCCACGCCCTATGTGAGCGGTTCGCCCTCGGTCGTGTCCCAGGAAGTGAAATATGTCCTGGGAACCGGACCGATCGGTCACTTCCTCTATTACGTGGTCCAGCTGGCCACCATGCTGATCCTCTACACCGGAGGCAACACCAGCTTCAACGGCTTCCCGTTCCTGGCCAATTTTGTGGCCGAGGACTCGTACCTGCCCAAACAGCTGACCCGCCGCGGCCACCGGCTCGCCTTCTCCAACGGGATCATCGTCCTGACCATTGTCGCCCTGATCCTCATCCTGGCGACCGGAGCCAACCTGTCCAGTCTGGTGGCGCTCTACGCCATCGGCGTCTTCACCGGGTTCGCCATGGCCGGGTCGGGCATGGTCAAGCACCACCTGGACGCCCGGGGGGCGAAATGGCGCCGAGGCGTGGTGGTCAACGCCCTCAGTGCCTTCCTGACCGCCCTGATCGTGCTCATCTTCGCCACCGTCAAGTTCACCGAGGGTGCCTGGGTGGTGGTCATCGTCGGCCCGATCATGTACTTCGGCCTGATCCGGCTGCATCGCCAGTACATGGTGGAGGACGTGCAGCTCGAGGAGGGCGCCGCCGAGGCGGCCGAGGCCCCGGTGCTCAGTCGGCATGTGGTGGTGGTGCTGGTCGACCGTCTGGACATGGCCACAGCGCGGGCCCTGCAGTACGCCCGCACGCTGCACCCCGACGAACTACGTGCCATTCACTTCGCTCTGGACCCGATCGTGGCCGAACAGCTCGAGGACGAGTGGCGACGCCTCGGCCTCTCCGACTTCCCGCTCGACATCCAGGAGTGCGAGGACCGCCGGCTCACCCGGGCCGCCCTCGAACTGGCCGCCGAAACGGTGGCCGACCGCAAGACCGAGCTCACCATCCTCCTACCCCGCCGTATCTTTTCGTCGGGGTGGCAGCGGGTGCTGCACGACAACACCGCCGAGACGATCGCCACCGCCGTCGGCCACCTCGAGCACGTCAACGCCACCGTCGTCCCCTACCAATTGTCCGGTGGCTGGTGGTCGAACCGCCGCGAATGGCGGCGCAAGCCCGACGAGACCAAGACCCCGACCCACGGCCAGCGGGCGGCTGACAAGGCCGCCGACCGCGACCGGGCGGCACGGGCCCTGTCCCACCGCCAGGCGTTCGGCGAGCGGGCCCGGGGCACCGTGCCGATCGGCGACGTCCAGTGGCGACAGCGGGTCCGGGTGGCCGGACGGGTGCGCTCGGTCCGGGTCCAGCCCCGGGCCGGCACCTCCAATCTCGAGTGCCTGCTGGCTGATGACAGCGGAAGTCTCCTTCTGGTGTTTCAGGGTCGCCGCCGGATCCCGGGCATCCAGCCCGGCGCCAGGTTGGTGGTCGAGGGCATGGTCGGCGACTGGGCCCGGCGCCAGGCCATCCTGAACCCCGACTACGAGCTGATCGCCGGCCCCGAGGCCGCGCTCGAGCCCTCCTGAGCCCGCTGCGACGGGGGCGATTCTTGCCCCTTCCTCCCGTCGTGACTATGTTCTCCCCGATTGCCGGGAACGGCGCGCCCTCGGGGCGGGCCCCGGCATTCGGCCGTCCGGCCGTTGCCTCGCAAGGGGGGACTTCGTTCCTCGACGCTCGCGATGCGCTGCGCCGGCTGCAACGCGATCGAACGTAACCGTGCAGTACACCGAAGGGAGCCACACCGATGACCCACCTCCTGGCTGAAGGGGGTTACCAGAGCTTCTTGCTGACCAGCAACACAAAGCTCTGGCTCTACTTTGCAATGGTCTGCGCCATCGTCGCCATCGTGGTCGCCTTACTTCTGGTGCGGGGCGTACTCGCCGCCGACACCGGCACGGCGTCCATGCAGGACATCGCCAAGGCCATCCAAGAAGGGGCCGAGGCGTTCCTCTCCCGGCAGTTCAAGACGATCGGCATCATCATCGTCCCGCTGGCCGTCCTGATTTTCTTCTCCGCGACGTCGGTCACCCACACGGTTGATCATCAGACGGTGGTGGACCTGTCGCGTTCCCAGGCCGGTATCTACCGGGTCATCTGCTTCCTGGCCGGCGCCATCTGCTCGGGCCTCACCGGATTCATCGGCATGAGCCTGGCGGTGCGGGGCAATGTGCGTACCGCGGCCGCCGCTCGTGACGGCAAGATGGCCCCTGCCCTCAAAGTCGCTTACCGCACGGGCGCAATCACCGGCCTGCTGTGCGTGGGCCTCGGCCTACTGGGTGCCACGGTCATCGTGCTGATCTTCCAGAACACGGCCACCGCCGTGCTCATCGGCTTCGGCTTCGGTGCCTCGCTCCTCGCCCTATTCATGCGGGTCGGCGGCGGCATCTTCACCAAGGCAGCCGACGTCGGCGCTGACCTGGTCGGAAAGGTCGAGGCTGGCATCCCCGAGGACGACCCCCGCAACGCCGCGACGATCGCCGACAACGTGGGCGACAACGTAGGTGACTGCGCCGGCATGGCCGCCGACCTCTTCGAGTCGTACGTCATCACGATCATCGCCGCCATCATTCTCGGCGTGACGGCATTTTCGTCGATCTCTGCGCACCCGCTGCATCCGAATCAGGTGCTGGCCGGTAAGTCGGTCATCTTCCCGATTGCCATCCCTGCCATCGGCATCTTGGCCACGATCGTCGGCGTCTTCGTGGTCCGGGCCAGTAAGAGGGACAGGAACGCCATGGCCCCGATCAACCGGGGTGTGTGGACGGCCGCCATCCTCACCATCGCCGGTACCGCCGTCGTGGCCGGGGCGTACCTCCACTACTGGAAGGCCTTCTACGCCGTACTGACCGGCGTGGTCCTGATGCTGGTGGCCAGCCAGATCACTGAGCACTTCACCTCGACGGAGCGCGGTCCGGTCAAAGAGGTCGCCGAGACGGCCCGCACCGGCCCGGCCACCCTCACCTTGTCCGGTCTGGCGCTCGGTCTCGAGTCGTCGGTGTGGGCCATCATCGCCATCGTGTTGGCCATCGCCGTATCGATCGGCCTGGGTGGCGGCAACATCGAGCTCACGCTGTACCTGGTCGCCCTGACCGGTATCGGCCTGCTGTCGACGGCCGGCATGATCGTCTCGGAGGACAGCTTTGGCCCGGTGTCGGACAACGCGGCCGGGATCGCCGAGATGTCAGGCGAGTTCACCGGCGAGGCCGAGCGGGTCATGGTCAGCCTGGACGCGGTGGGTAACACCACCAAGGCCGTCACCAAGGGTGTGGCCATCGGTTCCGCGGTCATCGCCTCGGTCGCCCTGTTCGCCTCGTTCATCGAGACGATCGGCCAGCAGTTGAAGCTCCCGCAACTCGGCAACGCGCTGTTCAACCTGCCGCAGACGGCGATCAACGTCTCGCACCCGACGACGTTCATCGGCATCCTGATCGGCGGCTCGATCGCCTTCATCTTCTCGGCCCTGGCCATCCGCGCCGTGGGACGGTCGGCCGGCACGGTGGTGGTGGAGGTGCGCCGCCAGTTCCGCGAGCACCCTGGCATCATGGACTACACCGAGAAGCCGGAGTACGGCAAAGTCATCGCCATCTGCACCGCGGCCAGCCAGCGCGAGCTGGCCACCCCGGCCCTGCTCGCCATCCTCAGCCCGGTCATCGTCGGCTTCGGTATCAACTACTTTGCCCTCGGCGCCTTTTTGGTCGGTGCCATTCTCACCGGTCAGCTGATGGCCAACTTCCTCTCCAACTCCGGTGGAGCGTGGGACAACGCCAAGAAGTACATCGAGGACGGCCACGAGGGCGGCAAGGGCTCCGAGGCCCACAAGGCCGCCGTCATCGGCGACACCATCGGCGACCCGTTCAAAGACACGGCCGGTCCGGCCCTCAACCCGCTCATCAAGGTGATGAACCTGGTGTCCCTCCTGATCCTCCCGGCCGTCATCTCGCTGTCCCACCACACGGCGGCCCGCCTGTCCATCGCCGGTGCATCGCTGGTCGTCCTGTTGATCTCGATCGCCTTCTCCAAGCGGAAGACCGAGAGCATGGACGACGGTGTGGTGACCTCTGAGGCCGAGCCTGTGGTGGCCCACTGACCCTCCGCCACCTGCGGTTCCGGCCCTCTGGGGTCCACCGCGTACGGTTTCGGGAGCTGCACACGTACTAATTGTCCACCGGGGCCGAAAGGCCCCGGTAGGGCGTCGGCTGCCTTGACAAGGCCTAACCCGACCGTTCACCCTTGCCCACAGCGATGCCACCCACCGACCTGACAGAGACGACCCCCGACGCCGAGGACGACGACGTCCCGCCGGCGCGCGCCAACGGTCGGGGCACCCGCAAGCTGGTGATCGTCGAATCGCCCGCCAAGGCCAAGACCATCGCCGGCCTGCTGGGCCCCGAGTACATGGTCGAGTCGTCCATCGGGCATATCCGCGACCTCGCCACCCGCAAGGACCTTCCGGCCGCCTTCAAGCAGGAGTCGTGGGCGGACCTGGCCGTCGACGTCGACAACGGGTTCAAGCCGGTGTACATCGTGTCGCCCGAGAAGAAGTCCCAGGTGGCCAAGTTGAAGAAGCTGGCCCGCGAAGCCGGTGAGGTCTACCTGGCGACGGACGAGGACCGCGAGGGGGAGTCGATCGCCTGGCACCTGAGCCAGGTCCTGGGCCTTCCCGAGGACACCCCCCGGATGGTGTTCCACGAGATCACCCCCCAGGCCATCCAGCGGGCCGTGGAGGAGTGCCGGACCATCGACGCCCATCTGGTCGAGGCCCAGGAGGCCCGCCGGATCTTCGACCGGATCTACGGCTTCAAGCTGTCCGACGTCATGCGGCGCAAGACCAACGGGAGATCGGCCGGGCGTGTCCAGAGCGTGGCCACCCGGATGGTCGTCGACCGGGAGCGGGAGCGCATGGTGTTCCGCTCGGCCGACTGGTGGGGGATCGACGCCACGGTCAGCGCCGAAGGCGAAGCCGCACTGGCCTCCGAGTCCGACGTGTCCCGCAGTTTCGCCGCCGCACTGGTGGCCGTCGACGGCACCCCCCTGGCCGGGGGCAAGGACTTCGACGCCTCGGGCCGCCTGGCCGACCCCGACAAGGTCGTGGTGCTGGACGAATCCGCGGCCCGGGCCCTGGCCGCCGCACTGGAGGGCGCGCCGCTCACGGTGTCCTCGATGACCCACAAGCCCTACCGGCGCTCCCCACGGGCGCCCTTCATCACCTCGACGTTGCAACAGGAGGCGGGGCGCAAGCTCCGGTTCAGTTCCAAGCGGACCATGTCGGTGGCCCAATCCCTGTACGAGGAGGGCTGGATCACCTACATGCGGACCGACTCGACCACCTTGTCGGAACAGGCCCTGTCCGCCGCCCGGGCCCAGGCCACCGCGATGTACGGCCCGGCGTACGTGCCCTCCGGCCCCCGGCTCTACAACAAGAAGGTCAAGAACGCCCAGGAGGCCCACGAGGCCATCCGTCCGGCGGGGGAGACCTTCCGCACCCCCGACGAGGCCGCCCGGTCGCTGTCGGGGGACGAGTTCCGCCTGTACGACCTGATCTGGAAGCGCACCGTCGCTTCGCAGATGGCCGACGCCACCGGCACCAGCGCCCAGGTCCGCCTCACCGGCACCGCGACTGTCGACGGGGCGGCACGCACCGTCGAGTTCGGTGCCTCGGGCACCGTCATCGAGTTCCCCGGATTCCAGCGGGCATACGTGGAGGGCGAGGACGACCCCGAGGCCGAGCTGGCCGACCGCGAGGTCCACCTCCCGCCCATGGCCGAAGGTGACCCGGCCTCCCTGTCGGCCGTGGAGCCGGGCGGCCACGCCACCCAGCCGCCGGCCCGCTATACCGAGGCCTCGCTGGTCAAAGCGATGGAAGAGATCGGGGTGGGCCGGCCCTCGACCTACGCCAGCATCGTGTCCACCATCCTCGACCGGGGCTACGTGTGGAAGAAGGGGTCGGCCATGGTGCCGTCCCTGACGGCCTTCGGCGTGGTCGGCCTGCTGGAGCAGCATTTCACCGACCTCGTCGACTACGGACTGACCGCATCCATGGAGGACGACCTCGATGAGATCGCCGGGGGCGACCAGGACATGGTCCGCTGGCTCGGCGACTTCTACTTCGGCCCCGACGGCCACGGGGGTCTGCGGGACCAGCTGGCCCAGAACCTCGACGCCATCGACGCCGCCGCCGTCAACGCCGTGCCGATCGGCACAGCCAGCGACGGGCAGGAGATCGTGGCCCGGTCGGGCAAGTACGGCCCGTACCTGAAGAAGGGCGAGGAGACGGTCTCCATCCCGGAGGATCTCGCACCTGACGAACTGACCGTCGAGCGGGCCGAGGAGCTACTGGCCGCTCCGTCGTCGGACCGCGTGCTCGGCATCGACCCCGAGAGCGGCCTCGAGGTCCAGGTCAAGGCCGGGCGCTTCGGCCCCTACATCCAGGTCGGTGAGCTGGTCGACGGCGGGCCCAAGCCCCGTACCTCGTCCCTGTTCGCCTCGATGTCGCCGGCCACCCTCACGTTCGAACAGGCACTCGAGTTGCTGCGCATCCCCCGGGTGGTCGGCACCGATCCGGCCGACGGCGAGGAGATCGTGGCCTTCAACGGCAAGTTCGGCCCCTACCTGAAGAAGGGGACCGACTCGCGCAGCCTGGCGACCGAGGACCAGCTGCTGAACGTCACCGTCGACGAGGCCCTGGCCCTGTTCGCCCAGCCCAAGACCCGGGGCCGCAACGCCAAGGGTCCGCTCCGCGAGATGGGCCCCGACCCCGACACCGGGCTCGCCATGGTGGTCAAGGACGGCCGCTTCGGCCCCTACGTCACCGACGGCACCACCAACGCCTCACTGCGGAGGGGTGACGAGGTCGAGACCCTGACCGTCGAGCGCGCCGCCGAACTGCTGGCCGAGCGGCGGGCCGCCGGTCCGGCCAAGAAGAAGGCGACCAAGAAGAAGGCACCGGCCAAGAAGAAGGCCACCGCCAAGAAGGCACCGGTCAAGAAGAAGGCGATCGCCAAGAAGACGGTGGCCACCACGAAGGCAGCGGCGACCAAGCAGGCGGCCGCCCCGGTCGTGACGGTTCCGAGCATCAGCGACGACGGGTGACCGAGACCCGGGGCCGACTCGTCGCCCTGGAGGGGATCGACGGCTGCGGGAAGTCCACCCAGGCCCGCCTACTGGCCGAACGCCTCGGGGCGGTGTCCACCTTCGAACCCGGAGCCACGCCGCTCGGGGCGTCGCTGCGGACCCTGCTGCTCGGCCGGGACGGTGCGCCGGTGGCCCCGCGGGCTGAGGCCCTGCTGATGGCCGCCGACCGGGCCCAGCACGTGGCCGACGTGGTCGCCCCGGCGCTGGAGGCCGGGCGCTGGGTCGTCACGGACCGGTACTCGGCTTCGACCCTCGCCTATCAGGGGTTCGGGCGGGGCCTCGACCGTCGTGAGCTCGACGAGTTGGTCGGCTGGGCCACCGGAGGCATCCGTCCCGACCTCACGGTCCTGTTCGACCTCCCCGTGCCCGTGGCCACCGCCCGGCGCAGTGGCGTCGACGGCGGTGCCGGCGACGACCGCATGGAGGCTGAAGGTCTGGCCTTCCAGCAGCGGGTGGCCGACGGCTACCTGGCGCTCGCCGCGGAGGGGACCGACCCGTGGCTGGTGGTGGACGCCACTGAGCCGGTCGAAGTGGTCGCCGCCGACGTCTGGCGTGCCGTCGAGGTGCTCGCCGGTCCTGGAAGGCCCCAATGGCGGACGTCGGGGTGACGGACAGCGGGGTGACGGAACGTGGTGGCGCCCGGATGCCTGATCCGGTGCTGTTCGCCGGGGTGGTCGGCCAGGACCGGGCAGTGGCCCGGCTCGAGTCGGCTGCCCGCCACCCGGTGCACGCCTACCTGTTCCATGGGCCTCCCGGCTCGGGCAAGCGGGCGGCGGCCCGGGGTCTGGCCGCGGCGCTGCTGTGCCCCGATGGGGGCTGCGGCGTGTGCAACTCGTGCCGGCGTGCCCTGGCCGGCACCCACCCCGACCTGGTGACCGTCGAGCGGTCGGGGGCCTCCCTCGACGTGGACGACGCCCGTGAGATCACCACCCGGGCCCAGAAGAGACCTCTGGAGTCCGCCCGCCAGGTGCTGCTCGTGCCCGATGTCCACCTCGCTCTGAAAGCGGCTCCGGCTCTGCTCAAGACGGTGGAGGAGCCTCCGCCGTCGACCGTGTTCATCCTTTTGGCCGACGACCTGTCGCCCGGTCTGGCCACCATCGTGAGCCGGTGCGTCCAGGTGCCTTTCGCTGCGGTGGCCCCGGCCGCGGTTGCCGAGTGGCTGGTCGGACGGGGCGTCGACGGGGACGTGGCCGTGTCGGTGGCGGCCGCCTCGGGCGGCAACCTGGACCGGGCCCGGCTACTGGCCGACGATCCCGGGTTCAACGAACGTCGGGAGCTCTGGCGCACGGTGCCGTCCCGGCTCGACGGTACGGGGGCCGCCGCGGTGACGGTGGCCGACGGATTGCTGGCCATGGCCGATGGGGCCATGGCGCCTCTGCGCGAGGAGCATGCCCGCGAGCTGGCCGGTCTGGAGGACCGGGCCGAGGCGACGGGGGCACGCGGTGTGCCCGGTCGCAAGGGTGTGGAGGACCGTCACAAGCGCGAGGAGCGGCGATGGCGGACCGACGACCTGCGGATGGGACTGGCCGCTCTGGCCGACGCCTACCGGGACCGGATGGTGGCCACGGTGTCCACCGGGGCGCCTCCCGGCTCGTCGGGTGCCGGGAGCGAGCGCCGCCAGGCCGCGACCCATGTCGACGCCATCGGGCGGGCATCGGCGGCTCTGTCGCGCAACGTCCGCGAGGACCTGCTGCTCGAAGCCCTCATGGTCGAGCTGTCCGGCATGCTCGAGTGAGGGTGACCCGCCACGTCGGTTAGTTTGGTGCCTTCGCCTGGGTAGCTCAGTCGGTAGAGCAACGCACTCGTAATGCGTAGGTCAGGAGTTCAATTCTCCTCCCAGGCTCCGATACGTGCCGGTCCTCCCGCGGACCGTGGTGGCAGCACCACCGTCGAGGCGGGCACCGGACGCCTCTGCTTGACTGGCCCGGTGACCGACACCTACCGCCGCATCCTGCTTGCCAGCCGTCCCCACGGCCTGGTGGACGACTCGAACCTGACCGTCGACGACAGCGCGGCGGTGCCCGATCCGGCCGACGGCCAGGCGCTGATCAAGGTCCAACACCTGTCGATCGATCCCACCATCCGGACCTGGATGGACGACGCCCCCGGCTACCTGCCGCCGATCGGCATCGGTGATGTCGTCCGGAGCGGTGGCATCGGTGAGGTGGTGGCCAGCCGCACCGACGCCCTGCCGGTGGGCGCCACGGTCTTCGGGATGCTGGGCTGGCAGGAGTTCGCACTGGCCGACGGCGCCGACGGCTCGATGACGGTGGTGCCTCCCGGCATGGACCCGGCCGTGGTGCTCGGCGTCCTCGGTGTGACGGGAATGACCGCCTACTTCGGGCTGAAGGACATCGGTCGGCCGAGGGAGGGGGACACCGTGGTGGTGTCCGGCGCGGCCGGTGCCACCGGCTCGGTCGTGGGCCAGTTGGCCAGGATCGAGGGGGCGGGCAACGTGGTCGGGATAGCCGGCTCGGACGACAAGTGTGCCTGGTTGGTCGACGAGCTCGGCTTCGACCACGCCGTCAACTACCGCACCGAGGACGTGGCGGCCCGCATCCGTGCGACGTGCCCGGACGGCATCGACGTGTACTTCGACAATGTCGGGGGCGACATCCTCGATGCCTGCCTGGCCAACCTGGCCATGCGGGCCCGGGTGGTCCTGTGCGGCGCCATCTCCCAGTACAACGAAGACCATCCGGTGGGGCCGCGGAACTACCTCCAGCTGATCATCAAGCGGGCCCGGATGGAGGGTTTCCTGATCCTCGACTACCTCGACCGGTTCCCCGCCGCCCAACTCGAGATGGCCGGCTGGGTGATGGAGGGGAAGATCCACCACCGTGAGCACGTGGTCGAGGGTCTCGACCACGCCGGCGCCGCCCTCAACCTGTTGTTCAGCGGTGGCAACACCGGAAAGGTCGTCGTCAGCGTCTGACCCTTGCGGGACACCGTCCGCGGGCCGGGTCCACCAGCGACCATCGGGGCATCCGTTGCCTGGCGGTGCGTTCCGTACCACCGCCGACCCGGCCGCTCCGGCGGGCGTCGTTCCTGGTCGCAGCGGTGTGCCGACAGGCCGTTGCGATCCGGGCCATGCTAAGGGCGCGGTGGGCGCACGTACGACTGACCAACGGGCATCGGGCAGGTTGCCGTCCGGGAAAGCCTTACTGGCGATGGCCGCTGCCACGCTGGTAGCTGTCGCGTCCGTTCTCGTGGCCCTCTGGCCCGGACCGGGGGCGTCCACCGGGCCACAGATCCCGGGGAGCCCGCCGGCCCCGACGGCCGCCGAGGTCAGCCCGGTGTGCACGACCACCGATCCGACGTCAGCCCTGGGCCCGGCAGCTGTGCTGCCCGCGGCCCCGGTGTCCACGGTGACCACGCCGGCCGGCGGCGTCGTCAACTTCGCGGCGACCTCGTCGGCCCTCTACGTCGACACCGGGACCCGCCTGGTGACCTACTCGTTGGCCGGTGCCCAGCTGAGCTCGTTCGCCCTGCCCGCCCTGTTCACCAAGAGCTACGCCGCCACGCCGGTCATCGACCCCTCCGGGAACATCTACCTGTCGTCGTACTACGGCATGAAGGTCGACAAGTTCTCCCCCTCGGGCGCACTGCTGTGGTCGGTCGACCCCGACAGTGGGAACCCCACCGGCATCTTCTCGGTGGGCACCGGGTCGGGGTTCCAGGTCGTGGTGAGCCTCGTGCAGAACGCCAAGGCCAGCGTGGTCCTGAGCCACTCGACCGGTGCGGTGTCCGGGAGTTTCCCTCTCGTCGACAACGGGTTCGTGACCCAGGAGGCGAACGGGGACCTCCTCTACTCGGCCAACGGCTACGTCGAGACGGTTGGCCCGACGGGCCGGGTGCTCTCGACCTTCGGGGCGTCCAACATCCAGGGCAACGGCGTCCACGCCGGGTCTGGAGCGCAGTTCTACTATCCGGCCCAGGCCGTCCAGGGCTCCGACGGGACCATCTACACCGCCGACCCGCTCTACACCGTCGAGGCGACCTCGCCCGCCGGCATGCTCCAGGGGGCGACCACTCTCGGCGGCCATCTCGCATTCGGGGGCTGGAACTTCGCGCTGGTGGGCTCGACGTTCTACTTCCAGAGCGGCCCGCCCTTCAACGCATCGGGCGACGCCATCTCCTCGTTCACCCTCAGCGATCTGCAGTCGTACCTCACCGAACCACAGGCTCCCTCGAACGAGCTCGGCTGGGGCGCCGGCCTGTCCACGTCGGTGCAGGGCAACTATTTCCCGGCCGGAACGTCGCCCGCCGTGTCCGCCACCTTCGACCGGTGGTGGGTGGCCCAGGCGTCCCACCTGAGGTTGGACTACTCGGTGGAGAGCACGACCACGCTGGCCAGCGAGTCGGTGCCGGTGCCGCAGGCGGTCCCCTTACCGACCACGGCCAACGGGTTGGCGTCGGTCCCCCTGTCCCTTCCGGCGCCCGACACCGCGCCGGGACCCTACGAGGTCCAGGCTTCACTGCTCGACACCTCGACATCGCCGCCCACCGCGCTGGGAACGACGTGTATGCCGTACACGGTGGGTGCCCCCGGTGACCGCCTCAATCTGGCGTCGTTGCCGTCCGGAGTGGGCTCGGGTGGACCGGCCGACCCCAGGGGCGTGGCCCTCGATGCCCAACTGGGCCTCAGCGGGCACCGCAGTCTGACCGTTGTCGACTGGAGCTCGGTACTGCCAAAGTGCAAGGCCGGCACCCCGACGGCCGCGACCTGCGGCCCCGGGGCCATGACCTTCGCTTCGACCACAATTGACCCGTACAAGGCCGCCTACCTGGCCGCCGCCGACCACGTCGCCTACTGGATCCAGGTCAGCGGGGGCGACGCGGTGTCGACCGCACTGGTGAATAGGGGCTTCTGGCAGGGCGACGTCGCGGCACTTGTCGCCCACTACGCCACCGTCCCGTCGGGCTGCGGGCAGTGTGCACCGGTCACGACGTGGGAGCCGTGGAACGAGTCCAACAACACCGGGTGGAGCAATGGCGGCACCTACGCCACTTCGGTCCTCAAGCCCTTCTACACCGCGGTCAAGTCGGTGGAGCCCGGGTCCTCGTCGACGGTCGTCGGCGGCTCGACCCTCGAGCCGTCCATCGGGTGGTGGCAGCAGCTGGCCGTCGCCGGTGGTCTGGCCTGGATGGACGTGGCCAGCATCCATCCCTATACCGGCTCCAACGATGCCTACGAAGAGGACGGGATGCAGACCCAGGTGCGCCAGCTGCAGGCGCTCCTGGGCGCCAAGCCCCTGTGGTTCACCGAGGTGGGGTGGTGGAGCGACGGCGACTACAACTTCCTCGGCCAGGCCGACGACGTGGCCCGTTCGCTGATCTGGCAGAGAGTGCTCGGCGTGCCGGTCGAGAACTACTTCTACGACGAGGGCGACTGGGGCAACAACGGCGTCAGCTTCTCACTCATCCAGGCCTCCAGCAGCGACCTTTACGTGAAGCCCTCGGCGCTGGCCACCATGACCACGTCCGGCGTTCTGGCCGGCCGCCCCTATCAGTCGATGCCCTCCACCGGCATCCCCCAGACATTCCAAGCCGACTTCGGGCCGGCTGGCGGCGGGTCCACCTCGCTGGCCGCGGTGTGGACCGACGGCCTCCCGGTGACGGCCGCGGTGACCCTGACCGACCCGGCCGGGGGCAGCCACGCCATCACCGTGGACTCCGAATACGGGGCCGCCACCGCGGTCCACGCCACGTCGGGCACCGCCTACAGCCTCCCGCTCACGGGTCAGGTCACTTATCTGACCTACCCGGCCGGTGACACCTTGACCGTGGGCCCGACCGAGCCCTACGGGACCGACCTGGCGTCGGCCGCCGCCGGAGCCACGGCCACCGCGTCGAGCGGTAACGCCGCGGCCGCCATCACCGGTCTGCCCGTCGGGTATGGGCTCGGATGGACCTCGGCGGTCGGGGACACCACGCCGTCGCTGACCGTCACCTTCGCCTCCACCGCCACCATCGATCGGATCGTGGTCGACACCCAGTCGGTCGGTTCGACCGCCACCGCGGTGCGCAACTACACACTGTCGGCCGACGAACCGGGCACCGGGTGGACCACGGTGGCCACCGAGACGGGCCAGTTCCGGGACCACACCTTGCAGTTCGCCTTCCCCCCGGTGGCGGCCAGTGCCCTGCGCATCGATGTGTCCGAGGTGGACGCCGGCGGATACTTCGGCGGCGGCATCCCGCCATTCTGGTCGCCGGGCCAGGCCGTTCCCGCCTTCCTGCACTCCCTCCAGGCCTATGCCGGAACGGGCGGCCCGTCCGTGGCCGGCGGGACGGGTCTCACCCCGTTGCTCGCCAGCAGCACCTCGGGCGGTACCGGCGGGGGGACCACCACGACCACGACCACGGACCCGTCGTCCACCTCGACCTCGACCATCACCACCACGGCGACGCCGCCGACCGGCGGTCCGGGTAACGGCTACCGGATGGTGACGTCGGCCGGCCAAGTGTTCGCCTTCGGGGCCGAGACCACCTACGGTCCCGGCGGCGCCCTCACCCTGAGCAAGCCCGTGGTGGGCATGGCGCCGGCACCGGACGGCGGCGGCTACTGGCTGGTCGGCGCCGACGGGGGGATCTTCAACTTCGGGGACGCGCACTTCTACGGCTCGACCGGGGGCATGGGACTGAACGCCCCGATCGTCGGCATGGCGGCAACCCCGGACGGCGGCGGCTACTGGCTGGTCGGCTCCGACGGCGGCATCTTCGCCTCCGGGGACGCCCCCTATCTCGGTTCGACCGGGGCGCTGTTCCTCAACAATCCGGTGGTCGGCATGTCCCGCACTCCCGACGGTCGGGGTTACTGGCTGGTCGCCTCCGACGGCGGCATCTTCGCCTACGGGGACGCCGCCTTCTACGGCTCGACCGGTGCGACGACGCTCAACCGGCCCATCGTCGGTCTGGCTGCGACCCCCGACGGTCGGGGCTACTGGCTGGTCGCCTCCGACGGCGGCATCTTCGCCTACGGCGACGCCGCCTTCTACGGATCGACCGGTGGCGTCGCCCTCAACCGGCCCATCGTGGGCATGACCCCCTCCCCCGACGGTAAGGGCTACTGGCTGGTCGCCTCCGACGGCGGCATCTTCGCCTTCGGCGATGCCCAGTTCCTCGGCTCGGCACCGGGCACGGCCCCTGGTCAGCCCGTCGTGGCCGTCGCCGGCTGACCACCGTGTCCACCCACGCCTACCGGTTTGTCGGTGAGGTACGCCGGACTTACCTGTCCCGCACCCCGGCGACCGTCTCGGTCCCGACCTCGCTGCCACCGGTGTCACCGTGGCTGTGTAGGGTGGCCCCATGGCCGACCAGGAGCAGTTTTCCGACCTCGCCATGGAGTTCATGCCGGCCTTGTACACGGCAGCGCTGCGCATGACGCGGAACCCCGCGGATGCCGAGGACCTCGTTCAAGAGACGTACCTCAAGGCCTACCGGGCATTCGGCTCCTTCGAGTCGGGCACCAATCTCAAGGCCTGGCTGTACCGGATCCTGACCAACACGTATATCAACACCTACCGGGCGAAGAAGCGCAGGCCCGAGATCGCCGATGTCGAGGACGTGGAGGACCTGTACCTCTACCACCACCTGGCGGGCGACCCGTCGGCCGGCCTCGGCAGAAGCGCCGAGGACGAGGCTCTCGACCGGTTCACCGACACCGATGTGAAGGCCGCCATCGAGTCGCTACCGGACACCTTCCGCATGGCCGTCCTGCTGGCCGACGTCGAGGGATTCTCGTACAAGGAGATCGCCGAGATCACCGACGTGCCGATCGGCACGGTGATGAGCAGGATCCACCGTGGAAGAAAAGCCCTGCAGAAGGCGTTGGTCGATGTTGGAAGAGCACGCGGCCTCGTCGGCGCAACCGATGAGGCGAGGTAGTGGGGAGACTGCCGATGGGACACGATGGAGATGGCGTACCGGGCTACGGAATGGCCCCTGGCGCGGCCGGACCCCCCGCGGGCTTCGTCAGCTGTGACGAAACGATCGAGCGTCTGTACTTCTACCTGGACGGCGAACTGACCGAGCAGCGCCGCATTGAGATAGCCCGCCACCTGGATCTGTGTGGACCGTGTGTGGGAGCTTACGGGTTCGAGTCCGAGCTCCGCCGGCTGGTGGCGAACCGTTGCCAGGACCACGTACCCGAAGCCCTCCGGGACCGTGTGGCCCAGGCGCTGCGCGAGGAGAGCGCCCCCGCCGCCGACTGACGCCACGTGTCGCCCGGCCCCCCCGACGGGCGCTGCCTCCCTACACTGGTCCCGTGACCCTCGTCGATCCCGTTCCTCCCCTCCTCGATGCGCTGCCCTCGCCGGGCGCGGTCGGTTGGGACACCGCCGAACGGGTGGCGGCCTGGGTGGGCAGCCGGACCCGCATGCCGGCCCCCTACCGCCCCGACCTGCTGCAGGCCGAATTCGCCGAGCTGACCGAGCAGGCCGAGGAATTGGTGGCCGCCTCGACGGGACTGCGCTCGGCCGCCGGACCGGCACGGGCCCGGGTTACGGATCGGGCCGGTTGGGTCAGCGCAAACGTGGCCAGTTTCCAGCGACTGCTCGGGCCCCACTTCGACCGGCTCGACCCCTCGCGCCTGTCCGAGGGCAATGCCGTCCTGGCCCGGCTGGCCGGTCCCTTGGCCACCGCAGGACGGGCCGCCACCGGAGTCCAGATGGGCGTGGTCCTCGGCTGGCTCTCGACCCGGGTACTCGGTCAGTACGATCTCCTCCTGACCGAAGAGGCCGCCGACGAGCAGGACATCGTCTACTTCGTCGGGCCGAACGTGGTTGCCCTCGAACGCCAGCACGGCTTCGAGCCCCGCGAGTTCCGCCTGTGGCTGGCCCTCCACGAGGTCACCCACCGGTGCCAGTTCACCGCCATCCCCTGGATGCGCGACTACTTCGTGTCTCTCGTCGAGGAGGGGCTGGGCTCACTCGAGCCCGACCCGAGCCGGCTGGCCACCTCGCTGCGGCGGATGGCCGACGAGATCCGTGCCGGGCGGAATCCGCTCGACGACAACGGCGCCCTCGGACTGGTGGCCACCCCCGAGCAGCTGGAGGGTCTCCACCGGATCCAGGCCCTCATGAGCCTGCTCGAGGGCCACGGCGACGTCACGATGGACCGGGCCGGCGCCGCCGACATCCCGAGTGCCGCCCACTTCTCCTCCGTGCTGCGGGCGCGCCGCAAGCAGGCCCACGGCCTGTCCCGGATCCTCCAGCAGCTCATCGGGATCGAGGCGAAGCTCCGTCAGTACGAGGAAGGGGAGCGGTTCATCGCCGCTGTCGAAGAGTCGGGCGGCACCCAGCTGCTCGACCATGCCTGGCGCGGCCCGGAGTGGCTCCCGTCCCTCGAGGAGATCCGCGACCCGTCGGCGTGGATCACCCGGGTGGGGATCACCCCCGCACCGGCCCTGTCGACCTGAGTCGATGACCGACCGGGCGGGCTCGACGCCCACCGACCCGATGGTGACCGGGTTCCTCGCCCGCTGCACGTTCCCGCCCGCCGGCGAATCGTTGGTGTGCGGGGTGTCAGGTGGCCCCGACTCGCTCGCGCTGCTCGTCCTGGCCACGGCGGCCAGGTGTCGGGTGACCGCCGTGCACGTGGACCACGGGCTGCGCCCGGGGTCGGTCGGCGAGGCTGACGTGGTGGCCGCGGCCGCTGCGCGGTTCGGTGCTGATTTCCGGTCCGAACGGGTGGTGGTGGCCGACGGCCCCAATCTCGAGGCCCGCTCCCGCGAGGCCCGCCACCGGGTGCTCGGGGAGGGCGCGGCCACCGGTCACACGGCTGACGACCAGGCCGAGACGGTGCTGGCCAACCTGTTGCGGGGCGCAGGGGTCCACGGGCTGGCAGGCATGCGGGCCGGCCCGACCCACCCGCTCCTGGACCTGCGCCGCGTCGACACGGTCGGCCTCTGCGCCCACCTCGGCCTCGAGCCGGTGCACGACCCGACCAACCGGGACCCGCGCTTCCTGCGCAACCGGGTCCGAGCCGAACTCCTTCCGCTGTGCGCGGACATCGCCGGACGGGACGTCGTCCCGGTGCTGGCCCGACAGGCCCGCCTGCTGGCCGGTGACGCCGACCTGCTCGACTCGGTCGCCGACCTTCTCGACCCGACCGACGCGGCCGCCTTGACCGCCGCGCCGCCGGCCCAGGCTCGCCGGGCCGTCCGGGGGTGGCTGGCCGGCGACGGGGCCTACCCGCCGCCGTCCGACGCCGTCGATCGGGTCCTCGAGGTCGCCCGGCTGCAGTGCCGGGCCACTGAGGTACCGGGCGGCGTGCGGGTCGCGCGCAGCCAGGGTCGGCTGTCCCAGGGGCCGATCGGGGGTACCGGCGCTCCGGTACAGTCGTGACGTGAGCGACCCAGCCATCGATCGTCCGGATGACGCCGCGCGCCTCGAGGACGGTGATGCGGTGGGCCGGGTCATCGTGTCGGAGGCCGACCTGCAGGGACGGATACTCGAGCTGGGCGCGGCTATCACCGCCGACTACCAGGGGCGGCCGCCACTGCTGGTCGGGGTGCTGAAGGGCGCCTTCATGTTCATGAGCGACCTCTCCCGGGCCATCGCCCTTCCGTGCGAGCTCGACTTCATGGCTGTCTCCTCCTACGGCAGCGCCACCCGGACGTCGGGGGTGGTCCGGATCGTGAAGGACCTCGACCTCGACCTGCTCGACCGTCATGTGCTCGTCGTCGAGGACATCGTCGACAGCGGCCTCACCCTCAGCTACCTCCAGCGTTACCTGCTGGCCCGCCAGCCGGCCAGCCTCGAGGTCTGTGCCTTGCTGGTCAAGGAGGGTCAGCAGCGCACCGCGCTGGACCTCCGCTACGTCGGTTTCACCATCCCGGCCGACTTCGTGATCGGTTACGGGCTCGACGTGGCCGAGCGGTACCGGAATCTGGCGGCCATCCACATCTACGACGGTCCGAAGGTCTGAACCGCGGCCCCGGCTCCGATGGCACCGTCTCCCGGCCCGACCAGGTAGAACGGGTGCCCAAACCCCGGCCGAGGATCGACCGACGAGTGGAGAGGTGACCGGACCATGAGCGTGGACACGGATCGGATCGAGGCCGCGGTCATCGAGATCCTCGCGGCCCTGGGTGAGGACCCGTACCGCGATGGGCTCGTCAAGACGCCGGGTCGGGTGGCCCGCATGTACGAGGAGCTGTTCGCCGGATTCGGGGAGAACCCCGCCGACCACCTGGAGGTCACCTTCGCCGCCGAGCACGACGAGATGGTCATGGTGCGCGACATCCCCTTCGCCTCTCTGTGCGAGCACCACATGATCCCGTTCATGGGCCGGGCCCACGTGGCCTACATTCCGGGGTCGGACGGGCGGATCACCGGCCTGTCCAAGCTCGCCCGGCTGGTTGACGGCTTCGCCAAGCGGCTCCAGGTCCAGGAGCGGATGACGTCCCAGATTGCCGACGCCATCGAGGTGGCCCTTGATCCCAAAGGGGTCCTGGTGGTGGTCGAGGCCGAACACCTGTGCATGTCGATGCGTGGGGTCAAGAAGTCGGGCACCTCGACCGTCACCTCGGCCGTGCGGGGCTTGTTCCGTACCGACACCTCGACCCGCTTCGAGGCCATGCAGTTCGTCCAGGGCCGCTGACGGGCCCTGTTGGGCCGGTCGCGCCCCCCGCCCCCCTGGTTTACGCTGGTGGGCGATGCCGGATGCCACCACAGAGGAGCGTGCCCTGGTCATGGGGATCCTCAACGTCACTCCGGACTCCTTCTCCGACGGTGGCAGCTGGTTCGAGACCGAGCAGGCCATCGCCCGGGGCCTCGAGATGATCGCCGAGGGCGCCGACATCGTCGACGTGGGCGGCGAGTCCACCCGTCCGGGTGCAGTCGTCGTGCCGGTCGGCGAAGAGCTCCGTCGGGTGGTTCCCGTGATCGAGGCCCTCAGCCCCCGGGTCCGGGTGTCGATCGACACCACCAAGGAGGCCGTGGCCGAGGCGGCCGTGGCCGCCGGCGCCACGCTGATCAACGACGTGTCGGCATCGCTGTGGCCCGTAGCTGCCCGGCGCGGTGTGGGCTGGGTGGCCATGCACCGGGCGGGCATGCCCGCCACCATGCAGGACGATCCGCACTACGACGATGTCGTGGCGGAGGTGCGGGAGCTGCTGGCCGAGCGGGCCGCCCGGGCCGCAGCGGCCGGGGTGGAGGAGGTCTGGATCGACCCCGGCATCGGATTCGGGAAGACGGTCGACCACAACCTCGAGCTGCTGGCCGGTCTCGACGCATTGGTGGCGACCGGCCACCCGGTCGTGGTCGGCACCAGCCGCAAGGCATTCCTCGGCAGGCTGGCCGCCGGACCCGACGGCGTCCCGGCACCGGTGAACGACCGGCTGCCCGGATCGCTGGCCACGGCGACGTGGGCCCTCCAGCAGGGTGCGGGTATGGTCCGGGTGCACGACGTGGCGGCCACCGTGCAGGCCGCGCTCCTGGTCGGTCGCCCGTCGGACGGCCCCGGAGTCACCGGAGCGATGCTGGATACGGAGGTCGGATCGTGAAGGGCAAGTGGGCAGCGGGCATCCCGCCGAGGAACTTCACCTGGGTGATCAAGGATCGTCTGGCCATCAGCGAACGGCCTGGCGGCTTCGCCCCCAACCACCGCAAGGTGCGACGCCAGGAGGAGATCATCTGGCTCCAGGTCCAGGGATTCAACCGGGTGGTGTCGCTGCTCCCGTCGTCGCACAACCTGCAGGCCTACGAGGAGAAGTCGCTGGCCAGCGTGCACTACCCGCTGCCGGCATCCGGTGACGTCCGGAGCATCCTCGGCGATGTCTACCGGGACGTGCACGGGCGCCTAGGGGCGGGGGAGCGGATCCTGGTCCACCAGGAGGAATTGGGCGATCGGGTGTCCGGGGTCATCGCCGGCTACCTGCTGTGGTCGTCTCGACTGCCGAGCGGGCCGCAGGCCGTGACCGTGGTCGAGCACCTGACTGGCCACCCCATGGGTCCGTCGGGCCGCGAGCTGGTGTCTGTCGCCGGCCAGCTGACGCCGGTCGCCGCGCCGCCTGGTGCCGGCACCTCCCAGTCCGCCTGATGCCGGAGGCAACGGCCTGATGGCGGGGGCTACACCCTGATGGCGGGGGCCGCGGGCGACCGGATCGAGCTCCGCGGCCTGCGGGTCGTCGGAACCCACGGGGTCCTGGTGGAGGAGCAGGCGCGGGCCCAGCCCTTCGAGATCGACCTCGACCTGGCCGTCGACCTGCGGCCGGCCGGCGTGTCCGACTCCCTGGCCGACACGGTGGACTACGGCGCGGTCGCCGACACGGTGGCCGCCACCGTCTCCGGCCCTCGCTCGTTCGCGCTCCTCGAAGCGCTGGCCTGGCGGGTGGCCGACGCCGTCCTCGACGTCGACCGCCGCATCACCGGGGTCACGGTGGTGCTCCGCAAGCTGCGGCCGCCTCTGGCCGTGGACATCGACACAGTGGGCGTGCGGGTCGTCCGCACCAGGTGACCTTCCCGTCGGCGGAAGCTCCCACCCGGCGGGCGTTCCTCTCGCTCGGGTCCAATCTGGGGGACCGGACCTCCCACCTCCGCCGAGCCGTCGACCAACTCCGGGCCGGCAGCACTCCGATGGTCACCGCGGTGTCCCAGGTGTACGAGACCGACCCGGTAGGGGGCCCCGAGGACCAGGGGGCGTTCCTGAACCTGGTGGTCGAACTGGCGGTGCCGCTCGACGTCGACCCCTACCGCGTCCTCGAGCAGTGCCACCGCCTGGAGGCGGCGGCAGGGCGGGTGCGAACGGTGCGGTGGGGCCCACGCAGCCTCGACGCCGACGTGATCTGGATCGACGGCATCACGCTCGACGACCCCGATCTCACCCTGCCCCACCCTCGGTGGCGGGAGCGGCGGTTCGTGTTGGCCCCCCTGGCCGAGCTTGCCCCGGATCTGGTGGGCGACGACGACGTGGCCCGCGCTGGCGGCGATGTGCGTGTAGTGGGTAGTGTCTGACCAGCAGTTCGTGGATTTCCTGTAGCGAACGGCACCCTCCGGGGGCCGGAACGTCGAAAGGGGTCTCGTGACCACATTCCGTGTACTTGGACCGGGCCGTGCGGGCCGGTCGTTGATGGCAGCGCTCGAGGCTGTCGGGGGCTACCGATCGTCAGGCGCCTGGGGGCGTGACCACTCGCCGGTCGACGCTGCCCACGGCGTCGACATCCTGTTCATCGCCACCCCCGACGACGTCGTGGCCGAGGTGGCCGCCCAGGTCCGCCCGGTGCCCACCACGGTCGTGGTCCACCTGTCGGGGTCGCTCGGACTGGACGTCCTGGACGGCCACGCCCGTCGGGGATCACTGCACCCGTTGGTCCCGTTGCCGACGCCGGCCATCGGTGCCGAGCGGCTGCGCTCGGGCATCACCCTCGCCGTGGCCGGCGACCCGGTCACCCGGTCGGTGGCCGAGGCGTTGGGCGGCAACGTGGTCGAGGTCGACGACGCCGACCGCGCCGCCTACCACGCCGCCGCGGTCATCGCCGCCAACCATCTGGTGGCTCTGATTGGCCAGGTCGAGCGGGTGGCGGCCACCGCCGGCCTGCCGCTGGACGCCTTCGCCGGACTGATGAGGGCTGCCAGCGAGGATGCCCTGGCCCTCGGGCCCGGCGCCGCCCTCACCGGCCCGGCCGCCCGGGGCGACTGGGAGACGGTGGAGCGACACCGAGCCGTGATCGCCGGGATGCCGGCCCACCGCACCGAGTTGGCCGGCTACGACGCCATGGTGGCGCTCGCCCGCCGGCTCTCCATGGACACCGCGGCCGAACTCGACCTCACGTCGGACGAGCTGGCCGACCAGTTGTCCTTCGGCGTGGTCGTACCGGCCGCCGCCGAGCAGGTGGCGTGACCTCCACCACCACCGCCCCCGGTGTGTATGTGACCGGGACCGCCACCGAACTCTCGGCGCGCCTCGACGCCGAGCGCCGGGCGGGAGCGAGCGTGGGTGTGGTGCTCACCATGGGCGCCTTACATGAAGGGCACGCTTCGTTGATCGCCCGGGCTGCGGCCGAGTGCGACGTGGTGGTCGTCTCGATCTTCGTGAACCCCACCCAATTCGCCGAGCCGGGCGACCTGGCCAACTACCCGAGGACGCTCGAGTCCGACCTGGAGGTGGCCCGCCGCGCCGGTTGCGACCTGGTGTTCGCCCCGTCGGTGACCGAGATGTACCCCGACTGGCCGGAGTCCGCCGCCACCACGGTGACGGTGCGGTCGCTGGGCGACCGATGGGAGGGACTGTCCCGGCCGGGACACTTCGACGGGGTGGCGACGGTGGTCGCCAAGCTGCTCTCGACGGCCGGACGCTGCCGCACCTACTTCGGCGAGAAGGACTTCCAGCAGCTGGCCATCGTCCGACTGATGGTCCGTGACCTGTCGCTTCCTGTCGAGGTGGTGGGCTGCCCGATCGTGCGCGAGGCCGACGGTCTTGCCATATCCAGTCGCAATGTCCGGCTGTCCCCCGAGGAGCGGGCCGCGGCAGTCTGCCTGTCCCGAGCCCTGTCGGCCGGGGCCGAGGCCTTCGGTGCCGGCGGTGACCGGTCGGCCGTCGAATCGGCCATGACCGCGGTAGTCGTCGCCGAGCCCCTGGCCGTCCTCGACTACGCCGTGCTGGTCGACGCCCACGATCTCGAGCCGGCTGATCTCGAGCCGGCCGGTGACAAGGCCACTGGGGCCACGGGGACCGGCCGACCCCTCCGGTTGCTGATCGCTGTCCAGATCGGCCCGGTCCGACTCATCGACAACCTCGACCCACGAGTTTCCCGGGCCGCCGGGTGAGCAGCGTCGGGCCGTCCGAGAGGACCCTCGACGTACTGGTGCTGGGTAGCGGGGTGGCCGGGCTGTCGGCCGCCGTCCGGCTGGCCGCGCCACTTAGCCCCACCGGCGGGCGTGCCGACGTGGGCGACGGCCTCCGGGTCGGGGTGCTCACCAAGGCCGAGCTTTCGCAGTCGACCACCCGTTGGGCCCAGGGAGGGGTCGCCGCCGTGCTGGGGGGCGACGAGGACTCCACCGACCTCCACCTGGCCGACACTCTGGCCGCGGGCGCCGGGTTGTGCGATGCCGAAGCGGTGCGGGTCCTCGTCGACGAAGGCCCGACCCGGGTCAATGAACTCATCGCCATGGGCGCCGTGTTCGACCGGCAGCCGGGCGGGGCTCTGGCGCTCGCCCGCGAGGGCGGCCACTCCACCGCGCGGGTGGTCCACGCCGGCGGGGCGGCGACCGGTGCCGAGGTCGAGCGGGCCCTGGTCGATGCGACCCGGGCGTCGGCCGCCGCCGTGCTCGAGGAGTGGTTCGCCGTCGACCTCCTCGTGGAGGGTGGACGGTGTCGGGGGGTGCTGGCCCTCAGCACCGACCGGCGACTGGTCGAGGTGCGGTCCACCCACACGGTGCTGGCCACCGGCGGGGCCGGCCAGGTGTTCTCGGTCACCACCAATCCGGCCGAGGCCACCGGTGACGGGTTGGCCATGGCGCTGCGGGCCGGCGTACCGGTGGCCGACGTCGAATTCATGCAGTTCCACCCGACCGCCCTCCACCACCCGGCCATGCCCCGCCCTCTGCTATCTGAGGCCCTGCGCGGCCACGGTGCGCTGCTACGGGACGCCCGGGGTGAGCGGTTCGTCGACGAGTTGGCACCACGGGACGTGGTCAGCCGGGCCATGGCCGAACGCATGCACGAGCAGGGGGTGGACAACCTCTGGCTCGACGCCACCGCACTCGACTCGTTCGACGCCCGCTTCCCGACAATCAGTGCATCGCTGGCCGACATCGGGCTGGATCCGGCGACCGACTGGCTGCCCATTGCCCCGGCGGCCCACTACCTGTCGGGCGGGGTCCTCACCGACCTGTGGGGGGCGACAGCCCTTCCCGGACTGTGGGCGGCGGGTGAGGTGGCCTGCACCGGAGTCCACGGTGCCAACCGGCTGGCCTCCAACTCGTTGCTCGAGGGCATGGTCTTCGGAGCCCGGCTGGCCGAGACGATCCTGGCCGGAGGGGATGGACCCACAGCGACCGGCGTACTCGCCCCCGTCCTCGAGGGCCGAACCGAGGCGGTGGCCCTGCCGGCGCCACTCCGCACCGACTGGGTGCCGACCGGTGGGTCATCTGCCGGACCGGTTGTCGGACCGGGAGGCGGACCGGGAGGCGGCCCGGCGCTCGATGTGGCCAAGTCCAGGGACCAGCTGCAGCGGGCCATGACCGATGGCGCCGGCGTCGTCCGCAGCGCCGGGTCACTGGCCCGCGCCGACGCCACGGTGCGTGAACTGGCTGAGGCATCGGGCGATGGAGTGCCGGTCGACCGGGACCGGGGCGAGTTGGCCAACCTGGTGACCGCGGCCATCAGCGTCCTGGCCTCGGCGACCCTGCGTACCGAGACCCGGGGTGCCCACGCCCGCAGCGACTACCCCGAGGCGTCCGATGCCTGGCGGTGCCGCATCGTCCACGGCGGGCCCAACGCGACGACCGTCCTGGCCCGGACCCCGACCGAGCCCGTCGGCCCGGACGGGCGGCCCCGTCCGTGAACCGGTCGTCCGACCCGGGCGCGATCGACGCCGGAACGTCGGCTGCGCCGGTCCCCTACGCATCGGGCCCCGACAGTTGGGCGCCGGTCCTCGACCCGCCGCGGGCCGCGGTGGTCGACGCCGTCTCCCGGGCCATTGCCGAGGACGTCCTACCCCTCGGGGACCTGACCACCGGCCTTATCGCCGCCGGCCGACGGGCCACCGTCGATGTGGTCAGTCGGGCCGCCGGCATCATCGCCGGACAGGCCTGCGCGGTCGAGGCCTTCGCCCAGGTCGACCCCGGTGTGAGCGTGGATTGGATCCGGGTAGACGGATCGGTGGTGGCCCCGGGTGACGTAGTGGCCACCGTCGAGGGAACGCTGCGGTCGATCCTGACGGCCGAGCGCACCGCCCTCAACTTCCTCGGCCACCTGTCCGGGATCGCCACCCTGACCCGGGCCTATGTCGACGCCGTGCGGGCCGCCAATCCGGCCACCCGGGTCCTCGACACCCGAAAGACCACCCCCGGACTGCGTGCTCTGGAGAAGGCGGCGGTCCGGGCCGGCGGAGGGCACAACCACCGGGGGAGCCTGTCCGAAGCCGTCCTGGTGAAGGACAACCACCTCGGAGGGGCGACCATCACCGAAGCCGTCCACCGGGCCCGCGACCTGTGGCCGGGCCGGATGGTCGAGGTCGAGTGCGACCGGTTGGACCAGGTGGACGAGGCGGTCGCCGCCGGCGCCACCGTGGTGATGCTGGACAACATGGGGCCCGACCGAGTGGCCGAGGCCGTGGCCCGCGTCCGGGGCGCCGGCTCCGAGGCTCTGATCGAGGTGTCGGGCGGCGTGACCCTCGACTCCGCCCCGGCCCTGGCCGCCGCCGGAGCCGACCTGCTGTCGGCGGGCGCCCTCACCCACTCCGCGCCGGTGCTCGATCTCGGTCTCGACCTGCGGGCCTGAGCGCGGCCCCGACCGACGCACCCGACCAAGAAAGGAACGCCATGCTGCTTGCCATCGACGTGGGGAACACCGACACGGTGGTCGGTCTCTTCGCCGACGACCCGACGGCTCCCGTCGACGAATCGGTGCCTCGGGACGGCACCGAGCCGGTCGGCCTCGCCCACCACTGGCGCCTGTCGACGGTGGACGTCCGCACCGCCGACGAGCATGCCCTCCTGCTCACCCAGCTCCTCGACCTGAACGGGCTGGACATCGATAACACCGTCACCGGAATCGCCGTGACCTCGTCGGTGCCATTGGTCACGGCCAACCTCCGCCAGATGGCCAGCCGTTGGTTCGACGTGCCGGCGGTGGTGCTGGAGCCGGGGGTCAAGAGCGGCATGCCGATCCTCTACGACAACCCGAAGGAGGTCGGAGCCGACCGCATTGCCAACGCGGTGGGCGCCTACGACCTGTTCGGCGGGCCCTGCATCGTGGTCGATCTCGGGACGGCCACCACCTTCGACGCCATCTCCGCCGCAGGCGAGTACCTCGGCGGTGCCATCACCCCGGGGGTGGCCATCAGCCTGGACGCCCTGTTCGCCCATGCCGCCGCCCTGCGCCGGGTGGAGATGGTCGAACCCCGGAGCGTGATCGGCAAGTCGACGGTGGAGTCGATCCAGTCCGGTTCCCTCTACGGGTTCGCCGGCCAGGTGGACGGGCTGTGCCGGCGGTTCGCCGCCGTCCTCGGCGAGTCCACCGTGGTGGCGACCGGCGGGCTGTCCGAGCTGATCTCGCCGCACTCGGAGGAGATCGAGTACGTCGAGCCGTGGCTCACCCTCCACGGACTGCGGATCATCTTCGAGCGGAACGTGGGGGTGACCTGAGCGGCATGCCCGCGGTGATGGAGTTCGAACCGCCGGCGCCGGGGTGAGCGCACCGACTCCGCTGATCAGGTGAAGCGCAGCCGGCTGACCGTCGACAGCGAGCACCAGTAGAGCGTGGCGTCCCACCCGAGCGCCGGAAAGACGGCCGATTGCAGCGGTCCCTCCGTGTCGACCCGGGCCAGCTCGGTGCCGGTGGTGATGTCCACCACCACGACCTGCTCGATCATTCGGGAAGCGTTGTAGTCACCGGTCACCAGGGCCCCCTCGCCCGGCAGCAGCAGCATGTGGGCGGCGTGGTCCTGGTCGCGTCGCCACCGTCGGGAGAGCTCGCCATCGGGGCCGATGTCGAACGCGGCCATGACCCCGTTGCCGCTGTCGTAGCCCACGACGATCCGACGGTCGACGTCGACGATCGGCGGGTTGGTGACCAGCCCGCCGGTCACCCCACAGATCTCGGCCGCGGTGACCTCACGTGTCGACAGGTCGACCCGGATCACCTGCAGCGGCGCAGTCGAGACGCCCTTGCCCCGGAACGAGCCGTCGAAGTTGGTCGAGCCGTCGCCGTCGTCGAGGAACCAGGCTGCGCCGAGGGCCAGCACGCAGTCCCACCCGTAGGTCTGGCCCTCCCTGGTCCGGTAGGCGGCGCTGAACCCGGGGTCGGCCCGGAATCCCCCGTCCCACCCGACCCGCAGCAGACTGGTGTCGCCAACCACGTAGACGTGGTCGCCGTCGGACGAGAGCCGGGCGATGGAGGGTTCTGTGAGCTCGATCCGGTCGACCACGCCGAGCCCGTCGGGCTCCAGCGCCACCAGCTCGCAGGGCACGCGCTCGGCGGCAGCAACGGGCGCCCCGGGCAGCGAACCTGCGAAGTCCTTGGTCACGAGCGTTCCGTCGGGCAGGATCACGAAGCTGTTGTAGGGCCGGGCCCGGGGGAGCTCGACGGTGGCCAGGACCTCGAGGTCGGCAGACAGCCGGTGGGCGTGGTTGCCGAAGACCACGTACAGCGAGCCGTTGGCATGGGCGGCGAGGCCACCCGGCCACATCGGACCACCGGCCAGCGGGCCGGAACTGGCCCGGGCCTCGAGGGTGTCGGAGTCGATCCGCTCGACCGTGCTGGTGACGTCGGGGCCCATGCCGGTGCGCAGGAGGAACACCTCGCCCGGGTCGCGGGTGACCACCATGGTGACCAGTGGGTCGGTCCGCGACACCACGTCCACCGTTGTGCCGGGGTGGATGGAGGGCACCGGACTGTCGTCGGCCGGCACCCCCAGGCGCCGGGGACCGCCGTCCTCGCCCGACCAGGGGCCGGGCCAGTAGCCGGCGTCGGCGTGTCGGCTCACACCGGTGCTTCGAGGAACAACCGGTCGGCCCGGACTTCGGGCTGGGAGTCCGAAAGATCGGCGACCAGGTCGGCGCGCAGTGCCCGGTAGTCGGGGTCGTCCCAGCGGTTCACCTGTTGCAGCGGGTCGTCGACCAGGTCGTAGAGCTCGCCCTCGGTACCGTCGTGGCTGGTGCCGGGTCGGTAGGCGGTGACCACCCACCGGTCACGCATCATGGTGCGGAGGTGGACGTCGGTGCCGAACAGCTCACTGTCCCACTCGGTCAGGACCTTGTCGAAGCCCCGGGACTCGGCGTCGGCGTCGTCCACCGGCAGCGGCGAGCCCTGCATCCACTCCGGCGGGTCGATGCCGGCGATGGCGCAGAAGGTGGGGGCCAGATCGACCAGGCCGACGGGCCGGGAGACGACCGACGGCGCGGCCACTCCGCCGCCCCGGGCCGACGGGGCAGGGCGCCACACCAGCGGTAGGCGCATGAGGCTGTCGACGTGGTACGGGCCCTTGAACAGGAAGCCGAAGTCGCCCTGGAGCTCGCCGTGGTCGGTGGTGAACACCACGTCGACATCATCGTCCCAGCCGCGCTCGGCCACCCGGGCGAGCACCCGGCCGAGCGCCTCGTCGATCAACTCGACCTCGACGGCATTGCGGGCGTTGACCTCGCGCACCTGGTCGGCGGTCAGCGTGGCCGGGACCCAGTCGGCGGGGGCCTCGTAGTTCGAGACCAAGGTGCCGTCGTACCAGGCTCGCCAGTGGCGGGGCTTGTCGTCGATGACGGCCTCCCGGGTGGAACGGTCCTCGGGGTAGCCGGCCGGCAGGGGAACCTCGCGCCAGTCGATTCGGCCCATCTCCGACTCGGGGGGGTCCCACGGATGGTGCGGGTCGGGGAAGCTCATCCAGCAGAACCAGTCGTCGTCGGCGTCGAGCGAGTCGAGCCAGGCGATCGTGCGGTCGGCCACCCAGTTGGTGTGGTAGATCCCGCGGGGGATCGGGTTGACCTTGACCTGCGGTGCGCCGGTGTCGCCACCGGGCTGGGCGCTCACCTGTAGCGAATCGTCGATGGCCCGGCAATACATGCCGAGGGCCTCGGGATGGTTCACCATCAGCCACTGGCTGTAGTGGAGTGGACCCATGGCCCCGTGGGAGGCGGTCTCCAGGTGCTCGAATCCCCGTCGTGAACCGCCGTGGGGCGTGGTGCCGTTTGTCGACAGCGCGTTCTCCTCGAAGCGGAGGAACGGGTCGAAGTAGGGCTCGAAGTGGGCCTTGCCGACCAGGGCGGTCCGGTAGCCCGAGCCGCGCAGCACCTCGGCGACCGAAGGGGCGTCCTCGGGGAGCGGTACACCGTTCATGAACACGCCGTGGGTGCTCGGGTGCTGGCCGGTCAGGATGGTGGAACGGGACGGCATGCACACCACCGACTGGGGGTGGGCCCGGTCGTACCGGACGCCTTCGGCGGCGAGACCGTCGACCACCGGAGTGCGCGACAGCGTGCCGCCGTTGCAGGCCAGCGTGTCGTAGCGCTGTTGGTCGGTGGTGACCAGGAGTATCTTGCGGCCCATCAACGGGCTCCTTTCGGTCGTCGGCGGCACGGGGCCGCGACGGTTCGGATCGGGTCGGGGTGGCGGCTGGGCGTCACCGGTGGGCGGCGACGCCGAGCACCTCGGGCAGGTGACCGAGGGCGGCCCGGGCGGCGCCCCCGATGACCAGGGCCAGGACCGCCGGCTCGGCATCGACGCTGTAGACGGTCAGGCAGGTGCCGTCGTCGAGGTCGTGCACGTCGATGGTGCTGAGGTGCTCAACGAACAGGGGGGCAGTGATCCGGTACTGGAAGCGCCGCAGGTTGTGGTCGATGGTCAGCAGTTTCTCGGGCATGGGCAGCCCGGAGCGGGTCATGATGGTCCGGCTGTCCCCGTCCACCTCGCACGACACGACGCCCAGCCACCACTCGGCCAGGCGAGCGGGAGCCCCGACGATCTCCCAGACCGCATCAGGCGGGAAGTCGAGCCGGATCGAGTGGCGCATGCTGCCCCTCCTGGCGGTCACCGGGCGCTTCCGGGGGCGAGCAGCGAGCTCAGGGTGGCGATCAGGACCGTCCGGGCCTTGCCGATGTCGAGGCCCTGGTCCCCGGTAAGCAGCTGGAAGGACTCGAAGCTGGCCAGGACGTCGGCTCCCGACAGGGCCACGTCGGCATCGGCCTCGGGCATGGATGTCAGCTCGGTGGCGAAGAGGGTGCGGACCTGGCCTCGGAGGAACCGACGTACCTCCGCCAGACTGGCGGCCAGCCGGGGCTGGAACGGGGCGCGCAGGCGCGACACGTGGGCAGCTTGGCCGACGGTCGAGAAGAGACGGAGCCGCTGGTCGACCAGCGCGGCCACCCGGGCGTCGAAGGAAGCGTCGGTCCCCACGCCGAGAGGGAGGAGCGGCATGGCCCGGCCGAGCTGGCGGGTGACCGCCTCGCCGGCCAGGTCGTCCGCGTCCTGGAAGTAGCGGAACAGCGAACGGGGCGAGATCCCGGCCCGCTCGGCGATCTCGTCGGTGCTCGGGCGGAGGTTGCCCTCGCTGTACAGGTCGAGCAGGGCGTCGACCACGGCTTCGCGGTTGAGGGCCCGGCGCAGCCGGCGGCCGTCGGTCTCCTGGGGAGGGACCTCGCCACCCGTCGGGGTGTCCAGTGCGCCCGGGTCGGCCGGCCAGATGGCGTCCGGCGGGTCGCTATCGGTCGCTCGGGGGCGAGTGTCGGTCATCCCCGGATCCTACGATCCGGCCAGGGTGCAGATGTCGCCCGTCCGAGGATCGACCCGGCCGTCAAGCACGGCGCGGTAGACCGACTCGGTGGCCTCGGTTCCGGCCGCCCGACGGATGGTCAGCCACCCGTCGGTCCAGGGGATGAAGCGGTCCCAGGCCGCCGCTACGGCCGTCTCGAAGCCGTCCCGCCCCCAGTCGGTTCGTCGCTTGGCGATCTGGACCGGGGCGAAGAGGAATTCGGGATGGGGACCGGACAGCACGCCTTCCGCCGCCGTCTCGTCGTCCCAGTGGGTATCACCGACCACCATCGAGTAACGAAGGTCACTCCCAAGGTGGGCGTGAACCGCATGGGTCACGTCCAAGCGCCCGGCGACGTCGATGTACACCGACGGCACGATTGCGAGGTCGGCCAGGCTGTCGTAGGGCAGCACCGTGGCGTAGCAGCCGAGCGACCGGACGAAGTCGAGGTTGCCGGGCGACGTCAGTCCGACCACGTCGACCGCTTTCCGTTGGCTGAGCAGGAAGGCCGCCCCGATGGCGGTCTTGGACGATGCGCTCGACACCACGACCGTGCGTGCCCCGAAGAGGTCGTGGTCGCCGAGGAAGTCGTCGACCACGAAGGACGTGACGAAGAGCGGCCACAGCAGCATGTGCCGGTCCTCGCGCTCGGGGCTGTAGACGCGGTCGGCCGTGGTCAGCGAGTAGCGGCTGTAGACCGTCGGAACCGCCTCCCGGTGAGGTGTCGTGTCGGAGAAGCCCTGGTCGTCGATGCGCCCGGGAGCCACCACGAGTTCGTCGGCCAGGGGAAAGTATCCGAAGACGCGGGTGCCCTCGACTACCCCGTCGACCGTGGACTCGACTACGTCCCCGAAACCCCAGACCGGGATCCGGCCCCACGAGACTCCGTCCTCCTCCGGTCCCGGGAAACACTCCCAGTAGCGCAGGATGTCGCCGAACACGGCGTAGGTGACGTTGTTGGCCGACAGGCCGAAGGCGTCGATCCGGATACGGGTCTCGCCTGGTTCCAAAGCTGGCGAACGGTACGAGACGGCCCGGACACGGTGGAGGTCGGACCGGTCGACTTCGAGATGCATGTGCGCTCGCTTCCCTCGACTGGCCGGGTGGGCGCCAACCCGCCGGAACCGGCAGTGCCGGGGGGCGTCGGCACGGCCCCCGTGGCGGATTCCTCCGCGTGGAGGGTTCCGCCCGCTGCGCACCCGGGTCGGGTGACAAGCCGTCAGGGTAACAGTTGACAGTAATTGTGACAAGTGTTTACATGATCGGGCGGCCCGGTCGTCGAGCCGGCGGAGGGAGCCACTGTGTCGGAAGCGCCGGGGTCGGGGGTGACGGGGACGGTAGGCGCCCCGGGGTCCGAGGGCCTGGTCCTCGACTCGCTGCAGCGGCGCATGCACGCGCTGTTCTCTCTGTACTACGACGCCGTGGCGACCATGGACCTCGATCAGGTCAACCACTTCGAGCGGGAAGGCGTCCTACCGATCGCCTTCAGTCTGTTCCACATCGTGAACATGGTCGACGCGTCGTTCCTACTCATGACCGGGACCGCGCCCATCTGGAACGCCGATTGGGAGGCCAGGGTCCATCCCGCCATCGCCGACCACGGCAAACATCGCACCGTTGACGAGATGGTCGGCCAGCGCATCGGCGATTACGGGCAGTTCCAGGAGTACATGCGGGCCGTCTTCGACCGGGTGGAGACCTGGTTGGCCGGCCTCGACCCGGAAGAGCTCATGCGGTTGGTGATCGCCCGACCGTTCCCCGAACAGGTCGCCAGCACCTATAGCGCACGGGTGGCCGGTCCTGATGGAATCACCTTGTTGGATGCCACCGAATGCTGGATCTACCAGCACGGTCTGCGTCACATGGGCGAGATCGAGTTGGCCCGCGGCCTGGTCGGCCTTGGCGGCATGACCTCCTGACCGGAAGGTAGAGACCGGCCCGTCCAGCATCGTCTCCGGACTCGCCGGCCGGCACGGTGACCCCCGAGGCTTCGGGCCGCCCATGGCTCGAGCCACGGGTCGTCTGGCCCATGATTCGTCCCCGTGGGCCGGCAAGGCACTGGCCACGATCCGCAGAGATTGGGGGCGCCGATCGCCATCGGATTCCCGAGGCCGGGCGCCACCGAATTCCCGGCGACGGACGGGCAACCTTCGAAGTGCGGCCAGGATCGAGCGGACGATCCCCAGGATCGGATGCCCCAGGGTCACGGTCGACCTGGAAACGGTCGGCTCCGCAGTCCGGGCCCCGGGCAATGTGCGTGCCCCGACCGCAATCCCGAACGTGGCGCGTGGAGCACCAGGTGCTCGGCCCACGAGCCGTCAGTTGCGGCACACCGACAGGTCCGGCGATGGGACGGTCGAATCGAATCGACGACTGGGGAAGAAAAGGCCTCAATCTTCGACGTTTTGCAACCGATGGAGGTGGTACGGGCAGGGACTCGATGGGACACCACATGGTTCCCACTGAATGAGGAGTCCAAACGTGTTGAATGTAAAGTTGCTCACTACTAAGGCCGTCGTCTCGATGGTGGCGGTCGGCTCATTGGCTGCAACCGGGGCCGGCGTGGCTGCTGCCAACGCCCCAGCGGGTACCCAGCCGGCGAAGCTCACCGTTGCGCCGGGCCAGCAGGTGGTCTGCAAGTCGTTCCGCGCACATGTGGAGATGGCATTGGCGAATCAGGCCCGGCAAGTGGTCGAAACTACCGAGCTCAAGAGCCTGGCGGATGGGGCCCGAAAGATCGGCCACGTCAGGCGAGCTGTCTGGTTGGATGCACAGGTGTTCCGCCGCAATAACCGGCTGACCGTCGAGCAGCACAGACTGTTGGAGCGAAGGACCGCCTTTGCACTCCGGAACGCCGATCACCACCGCACCTGCTGACCTGAACTTCCCACGGACAGCCCGATCGACTGTTCGGTGCACCTGGGCCCGCTCCTCTAGTCGGGGTGTGGGCCTGTGCGCGCCCCGAGCCGGGAAACGGTTCCCAGGTGGGGTACTTCAGCCGGTGGGGAGCTCGTCGACCAGCGAATGGGCCAACCGGGTGAACGCCGCGGCCAGCTCCTTCGACGGTCCGGCCAGGGCCGCGGCCGCGGCGTCGTAAGCATAGTCCCGTGCAACCTGCACCGACTGGGCGATGGCACCGGAACCGGCCACGATCGAACGGGCCTTCTCCTGCTCCGGCAGGCCGAGCGGCTGTCCGAGCAAGTCGCGCAGCTCGGGCCCGTGGACCGTGTCGGCGAGGGTGAGGAGCACCGGGAGGGTGTAGATCCCCTCGGCCAGGTCCTGCCCGGCCGGCTTGCCCAGCTCGGCTTCCGTCCCGACCACGTCGAGGATGTCGTCCCGGACCTGGAAGATCATCCCGAAGGACCGGCCGAACTCGGTGAAAGCGTCGACTTCGGGGCGGGGCAGGCCGCCGGTGAGTGCGCCGATCCGGCACGAGGTGGCCATCAGGGCGGCGGTCTTGCCGGCAATGGCCGAGGAGTACTGGTCCCGGCTCCGGTCCGTGTGGAAGGCGGCCTGGACCTCAGCGACCTGCCCCTGGCACAGCTCGCCGAGGGTGGCGGCCAGCAGGGCGGCGATCTCCACGCCCAGCCCGGCGGCGATCTCGGCCGAGCGGGCCAGTAGGAAGTCTCCGGCCACGATGGCCACCAGGTTGCCGAACCGGGAGTTCACGCTCTCGACGTTGCGGCGCACAGTGGCCTCGTCCATCACATCGTCGTGGTAGAGCGAGGCCAGGTGGACCAGCTCCACCGCGACCGCCCCGAGCAGGTCCTCCCGGGAGGCGTCGCGGGCACCTGACGTGGCCGTGGCCAGCGCCAGGACGGGCCGGAGGCGCTTTCCCCCGGCGGCCAGCAGATGGGTGGTCACCTCGTCGAGGAACTCGTCTCCGGTGACGACGGACTCCACGAGCAGGGGCTCGAGCCGGGGCAGCTGATCTTCGAGAGCGGGGAGTCCCAGGAGGTCGACGACGTTCACTGGCTACAGACGATAGGTCAGACTGCCGATGTCCGGTACATGCCCACCGGCATCCGGGGCTGCGGGTGCGGGTGACATTCGCACCTGTAGACTTGGCTTCCAGTTACTGACCGCGGATGGAGGCGGTGGAGTGTTCGAACGATTTACAGACCGAGCTCGACGAGTCCTGGTGTTGGCGCAGGAGGAGGCGCGCCTGCTCAACCACAGTTTCATTGGTACCGAGCACATTCTCCTGGGCCTGATCCACGAGGGTGAGGGAGTCGCGGCCAAGGCGCTCGAGTCACTCGGCGTCTCGTTGGAGGCCGTCCGCGAGAAGGTCGAGGAGACGATCGGCCTGGCGGGTACCGCCCCGACAGGATCGCCGCCGTTCACGCCCCGGGCCAAGAAGGTCCTCGAGTTGTCGCTCCGCGAGGCCCTGCAGCTCGGCCACAGCTACATCGGAACCGAGCACATGCTGCTCGGGCTCGTGCGCGAAGGCGAGGGCGTCGCCGCTCAGGTCCTGCAGAGCCTCGGCGCCGATCTTCCCCGCGTCCGCCAGCAGGTCATCCAACTGCTCTCGGGCTACCAGGGCAAAGAAGCTGTCGGTGGTGGCCAGCCAGGCAACCAGCAGGCCGACGCCCCGACCGGCTCGGCCGTGCTCGACCAGTTCGGCCGGAACCTCACCGCGCTGGCCCGGGACCACAAACTCGATCCGGTCATCGGGCGCGAAAAAGAGATCGAACGGGTCATGCAGGTGCTCTCGCGCCGGACCAAGAACAACCCGGTCCTGATCGGTGAGCCCGGCGTGGGCAAGACGGCGATCGTCGAGGGCCTCGCCCAGCGGATCGTGGCCGACGAGGTCCCCGAGACCCTGACCGGCAAGCAGCTCTACACGCTCGACCTGGGTGCCCTCGTCGCCGGCAGCCGCTACCGCGGCGATTTCGAGGAACGCCTCAAGAAGGTCTTGAAGGAGATCCGCACCCGCGGCGACATCGTGCTGTTCATCGACGAACTCCACACCCTGGTCGGTGCCGGTGCGGCCGAGGGCGCCATCGACGCCGCCTCGATCCTCAAGCCCATGCTGGCCCGGGGCGAGCTCCAGACCATCGGTGCCACCACGATCGACGAGTACCGCAAGCACCTGGAGAAGGATGCCGCACTCGAGCGCCGGTTCCAGCCCATCAAGGTGGAGCAGCCGAATGTGGCGCTGACCATCGAGATCCTGAAGGGCCTGCGCGACCGGTACGAGTCGCACCATGCCGTCACTATCACTGACCAGGCCCTGGTTGCCGCCGCCAACCTGGCCGACCGTTACCTGGCCGACCGGTTCCTCCCGGACAAGGCCATCGACCTCATCGACGAGGCGGGCAGTCGCCTGCGCATCCGTCGGATGACGACTCCGCCGGCCTACAAGAAGTTGGAAGAGGAGATCACCCGTCTCCGGTCCGACAAGGAAGCCGCCATCGAGAAGCAGGCCTTCGACCAGGCCAAGAAGTTGGCCGAACAGGAGAAGGACCGGCTCGACGCCAAAGAAGCGATGGAGGCCGAGTGGCGCGCCGAGGGTGTCGACCTGTTCGACGTCGTCGACGAGGAGGTCATCGCCGAGGTCCTGGCGAACTGGACCGGCATCCCGGTGTACCGCCTCACCGAGGAGGAGACGGCCAAGCTGCTGCGGATGGAGGACGAACTCCACAAGCGTGTGATCGGCCAGGAGCCGGCCATCGCCGCGCTGGCCCGTTCGATCCGCCGGACCCGGGCCGGTCTCAAGGACCCCAAACGCCCGAGCGGCTCGTTCATCTTCCTCGGCCCAACGGGTGTGGGGAAGACCGAGCTCGCCAAGACGCTGGCCGAGTTCCTGTTCGACGACGAGGATGCGCTGATCCAGCTCGACATGTCCGAGTACATGGAGAAGCACACGGTCAGCCGCCTGGTCGGCTCGCCTCCCGGGTACGTCGGGTACGAAGAGGGTGGCCAGCTCACGGAGGCCGTCCGGCGCAAGCCGTTCTCGGTCGTCCTGTTCGACGAAGTCGAGAAGGCCCATGCCGACGTGTTCAACACGCTGCTCCAGATCCTGGAGGACGGTCGCCTGACCGACGCCCAGGGCCGGTCGGTGGACTTCAAGAACACCGTCCTGATCATGACGTCCAACCTGGGCACCGCCGACCTGCGCAAGACGTCGGTGGGCTTCGCCCAGTCGTCGGGTGCCGTGACCTACGAGCGGATGAAGGCCAAGGTGAACGAGGCGCTGAAGGCGCACTTCCGTCCCGAGTTCCTCAACCGGATCGATGAGGTCGTGGTCTTCCACGAGCTGTCCAAGGTGGAAGTCATCGAGATCGTCGACCTGATGATCCAGCGGGTGTCGAACCAGCTCGAGCTGCAGGGCCTCAGTCTGGCCCTCACACCCGAGGCCAAGGTTCTGCTGGCCGACAAGGGCTACGACCCCCAGTTGGGCGCCCGTCCGCTCCGCCGGGCCATCCAGCAGATGGTCGAGGACCCGCTGTCCGAGCGGATCCTGTGGAAGGAGTTCCGGGTCGGCCAGACGATCGTGGTCGACGTCGAGACCATCACGTCCGAGATGGCCGAGGCCTTCGACGTCAAGGGGGCGCCACCCCTGGTCGCCGGCGAGCAGCAGTTGAGCTTCACGGCCATCGAGGGCATCGAGCCACCGCCGATGGAGCTGGCCGGAGCCGACTCCTCAGCCGACTGACGCCATGCGGCCATCGGCCGCACCATCACGAGACTGGACACGGAGCCCCGCCTAAGCGGCGGGGCTCCGGCGCATCCGGTCGAGCGTCGGCGGGATCTGTAGGGACTTTTGGCCCTGTCCGATCGCCCGGGGGTGGGTTTCTACTGTTCGATGAGGCGTCACCGAGATCGGATCGTGCCCTGGTCCAGGTCAGTGCGCCGTATGCCTGTGCGACCCAGCGCCCCGTGGGTCCGACCGGGCAGACCGACCGCCCCTCCGGCCCACCGGGGGGGCGGCCCGCGCGACGGCGCCGGACGCCGCCGCTTCCGGTCGCACCGGATGGCACAGCCGGTCCCTACCATCAGGGGATGGCAAAGACGGCCAAGCGCCACCGCTGCATCGATTGCGGCTCGACGACCGCCCGCTGGGCGGGCCGGTGCCCGACCTGCGGTGAGTGGAACACCCTGGTGGAGGAGGCGGCCCTCGGGCCGCTGGTGCGGGCCATCGACGAGCTCGACCTGTCGGGTATGCCGGTGCCCCTGTCCTCGGTGGACGTGTCCGAGGCGGCCGCAGTCCCGACCGGCGTGGAGGAGTTCGACCGCGTGCTTTCAGGGGGCCTCGTCCCCGGATCGGTCACCCTCCTCGGGGGCGAACCCGGGATCGGCAAGTCGACGCTGCTGCTCCAGGTCCTGGCCGCCCGGTCGGCCGCCGGCCACCGGGTCCTGCTGGTGTCCGCCGAGGAGTCGGCACATCAGGTGCGCTTGCGGGCCGAGCGCCTGGGGCCGGTTCCTGCCGGGCTGCTGATCCTGTCGGCCACCGACGTCGGTCAGGTGATCAACGCCGTGGTCGAGTCCGATCCCGACCTGCTCGTGATCGACTCGATCCAGGCCGTGGCCATCGGCCCGGCTACCCCGGGCGAGCGCCGGGCCACCGGTGTGCCCGGGTCGATCGGCCAGGTCCGCGAGTGCGCCGACCAGTTGGTGGGACTGGCCAAAGCCCGCCAGGTCGCCACCGTGCTGGTGGGTCACGTCACCAAGGACGGCTCGTTGGCCGGCCCCCGGGCACTCGAGCACATGGTCGACACCGTGCTCAGCTTTGAGGGCGACCGCCACCACGCCCTGCGCCTACTGCTGGCCGTCAAGCACCGCTTCGGCCCGACCGGCGAGCTGGGCCTGTTCGAGATGGGGGACCAGGGGCTCAACCGGGTGGACGACCCGGGACGCCTGCTCCTGGGCGACCGCCTGACCGGGGTACCCGGTGGCGTCGTACTGCCGGCCCTGCAGGGGAGACGGACCCTGATAGTCGAGCTGCAGGCCCTGGTCGCCCCCATGGGCCAGGCCCAGCCCAAGCGCTCGGTGGTGGGACTCGACAGCGGGCGCCTGGTGATGACCCTTGCCGTGTTGGGACGTCACGCCGGGCTGCCCATGCACGCCGTCGACGTCTTCGCCTCGGTGGCCGGTGGGATCCGGGTGACCGAGCCGGCGGCCGACCTGGCCGTCGCCCTCGCCGTGGCCTCGGCCGCCACCGGCGTGGCCCTGCCGGCCGACCTGGCCGCGGTGGGTGAGGTCGGCCTGGCAGGCGAGGTGCGTCAGGTCACCAACCTGCCGCGTCGGCTCGACGAGGCGGCCCGTCTCGGGTTCTCGCGAGTGGTGGTCCCGTCGTCGGCCCCCGGTGGGCCGCCCGGGGTCGAGTTGATCCGTGCCGACACTGTGGCCCAGGCCGTGGGCCGGTTCGGTTGCCTCGACGGGCCCGGTCGGTGACCGTCGCCCCCCGGTGCGCCCGAACGGTGCCGGGTACGATTCCCGGGTGACCACACGCCAGAACGCGGCCATGAGCGAGGCACTGGCCATGGTGGCCCCGGGTCGACCCCTACGCGAGGGCCTGGACCGCATCCTGCGGGCCAAGCGGGGCGGTCTGGTGGTGATCGGCGACGGTCCCGACGTGCTCTCCATCTGTTCGGGTGGCTTCCTGCTCGACTCGGAGTTCAGCCCGCAGCGCCTGAGCGAGCTGGCCAAGATGGACGGGGCGATCATCGTGGCCTCGGACGCCTCCCGGATCGCCCGGGCCAACGTCCACCTGATGCCGGAGGCCTCCATCCCGACCACCGAGACCGGCACCCGGCACCGGACGGCGGAACGGGTGGCCCGTTCGATCGACGTGCCCGTCCTGTCGGTGTCGGCCGCCATGTCGGTCATCGCCGTCTACCGCAATGACCTCAAGCACACCGTGCAGCCGACCGGATGGCTGCACGACCGGACGGACCAGGCGTTGGCCACCATGCAGCGCTTCCGCGCCCGGTTCGATGTGGCGTTGGGCAACCTGTCCATCCTCGAGGTCGAGGACACGGTGTCGGTGGGCGACGTCGTGCACGTGATCCAGGCCGCCGAGATGGTCCTGCGCATCGGTGAGGAGGTCGACGGCTACCTGGTCGAGCTGGGCGAAGACGGGCGCCTGGTGGGCCTGCAGTCGGCCGAGCTGGTGGACGGCGTGGCCCGGGCCCTCGATCTGGTGGTCCGCGACTACTGCGTGATGTCACCCGAAGAGGCCGCCGACCGGCCCGCCTTCGAGGAGTGGGTCGTCGAGCAGCTGGCCAACCTGTCGTCGGACGAGCTGCGCAATCCGAACCGGGTGGCGTCGATCCTCCGGCTGCCGGGGTCCTTCCACGACGCCGAGTCGGGCATCGAGCCCCGCGGTTACCGGCTCCTGCACCACCTGCCCCGGCTGTCCGACACCATCATCGAGCGGATCGTCGACCGCTTCGTCAATCTCCAGCACATCATGCGGGCCTCGTTGGCCGAGCTCGAGAAGGTGGAGGGGGTGGGCCAGACCCGGGCCACCTCGGTCAAGGAGGGCCTGGCACGCCTGGCCGAGGCCAGTATCTTCGAGCGGTACCAGTAGGTACGGACGGGCCCGGTGGGCCCAGCCTGAGCCCCACCCCGGGCCTGGTAGAATAGTGTGCTCTCCCCAGCAGACCGGATGTCGCTCACCAGCCCCGGTTCCGCACCGCAACGCCAGGAGGAACGGTGTTCGACATCGGTGACAAGGTCGTCTATCCGCACCACGGCGCGGCAGTAGTCGAACGACGCGAGACCAAAGAGGCCTTCGGCAAGAAGCAGGAGTACCTCGTGCTCCGGCTCGCCTACGGCGACCTCACCCTCATGGTGCCGGCCGATAACACGGACGGCGTCGGGCTGCGCGAGGTGATCAACGACGAGGAGGTCGAGGAGGTCTTCGCCGTGCTCCGCAAGAAGGAGGCACGGATGCCGACCAACTGGTCCCGTCGTTACAAGAATCACTCCGAGAAGCTCCGGTCGGGTGACATCTACCAGGTGGCCGAAGTGGTCCGGAACCTCTCCATCCGCGACAAAGACAAGGGCCTGTCGGCCGGCGAGAAGCGCATGCTCAGCCGGGCCCGCCAGATCCTGGTTTCCGAGCTCACCTTCGCCCTCGGGGTCGACGAGGAGACCGCCGAGGTCCGCCTCAACGAGGCGCTGCCCTGAGCCGAACGGGGCCCGTCTGGGCCATCGTGGTGGCCGGCGGCTCGGGCCGACGGTTCGGCGGCCGCAAGCAGTTCCTCCCTCTGGCCGGGCACCCGGTCGCCTCCTGGTCGGTGCGCGCCGCCCGCTCGGTGGCCGATGGGGTCGTCCTGGTGGTACCGGCTCCCGACTCCGACGATGCCGACGACGTGTCGATCCCGGTACCCGGGTCGACGGGTGAGGACGCCTTGGGCGCCACCTGCGTGGTTCCCGGCGGGGTGACCCGTGCCGACTCGGTCCGGGCCGGTCTGGCCGCCGTCCCGTCCGACGCCGAGGTCATCGTGGTCCACGACGCCGCCCGGCCACTGGCTGGTGACGACCTCTTTTCGGCGGTCGTCGACGCCGTGCGGGCCGGCGACGTCGACGGTGCCGTCCCCGTGGTGCCGGTGACCGACACCCTGAAGCGGGTGGACGCCGGCCGGGTGGTGGCCACCGTCGACCGCGAGGGCCTGCTGGCCGTACAAACCCCCCAGGCCTTCGCCGCCGACGCGCTCCGGGCCGCCCATGCCGGCGCGGGTGACGCCACCGACGATGCCGGGCTACTGGAGGCGGCCGGCTTGGTCGTGGCCGCCGTTGTAGGCGACCCACGCAACCTCAAACTGACCCGGCCCGAGGACCTGGCCCTGGCCGAAGCCCTGCTGGCCGGAGCGCAGCGGTGACCGCCCAGCCCCGCCTGCGGGTGGGTCAGGGCACCGACATCCACCCGTTCAGCGACGACCCCGACAGGCGACTGGTGCTGGGCGGCGTCGACCTGTCGGGCGAGGGCGTGCCGGGCCTGGCCGGCCACAGCGACGCCGACGCGGTGGCCCACGCCATCGCCGATGCCGTGCTGGGTGCCGCCGGGCTCGGCGACCTCGGGCGCCACATGCCCGACACCGACCCGCAATGGCACGGTGCCGACTCCCTCGACCTCCTCCGCCGGGTCGTGACCCTGGCCGCCGGTGCGGGTTGGGTCCCGGTCAACGCCGACTGCACCGTGATCGCCGAACGACCCCGCCTGGCGCCCCATGTGGACCGCATGGTCGGGCTCCTGTCCGTCGCGCTCGGCGCTCCGGTCAACGTGAAAGCCACCCGGGCCGAGGGCCTCGGGGCGCTGGGCCGGGCCGAGGGGATCGCCTGTACCGCCGTCGTGCTGCTGAGCGGGGACGACCTGGCCGGACCGGTGGAGCCCGGCGACGGGGAGGACCGATGAGCGCAGCACCAGCCGGCGGTGGGCGGGGCAAGCGGTCCCGGGCACCTGCGCCGAAGGGCGGCGCCCGGGGCGCGCCCAAGGCGAAGGGGACCGAGGCCAAGGCGGCCTGGATGAAGGCCAAGGATGCCGCCGGCGGACGGACCGGCCGGGGGACTGCACCGGTCCGGGGAGCCCGCCGGTCCCCGGTCAACGACCGCGGCCGCGGCCCGGGTGGCGCATCGGACGGTCCGGTGCGGCGTGGCCCCAAGCAGGTCGGACTGGGTGGCGACCAGGTGGAGGGCCGCCAAGCAGTGCGCGAGCTGTTGAGCGCCGGGCGGCGACCGGTGACCTCACTGCTGATGGCCGAGGGGATGGACGCCGCCGAGATCCTGAACGACATCGAAGCACTGGCCACTCGCCGCCGCGTCAAGGTCGAGTACGTGTCCCGGAAGCGTCTGGATGCTGCAGCCCACACCGACGGGTCCCAGGGGGTGGTGGCGCTGGCCAGGCCGATCTCCGAGACTGCGCTCGACGACCTGTGCCAGCCCACCAAGCGGGGCCGCCTGCCGTTCCTGCTGGTACTCGACGGCATCACCGACCCCCGCAACCTGGGGGCGGTCCTTCGCAGCGCCGAGTGCGCCGGGGTGACCGGCATTGTCCTGCCCCGCCACCGTTCGGCCCACCTGTCGCCCACGGTGGCCAAGGTGGCGGCCGGTGCCATCGAGTATCTGCCCATGGCCCTGGTGGCCGGAGTGCCGACGGCCCTCCAGCAGCTGGCCGCACTGGGCGTGGTCACGGTGGGCCTGGTAGGGGAAGCGGCGAACTCGCTCTATGAACTGCCGCTGGGTGACCAGCCGGTGGCGCTGGTCCTGGGCTCGGAGGGCTCGGGCCTCGCCGCCCTGACCCGCAAGCGGTGCGACGAGCTGGCTGCCATTCCCCAGCACGGCACACTTTCGTCGCTCAACGTCGCCACGGCCGGTGCCATCGCGTGCTTCGACGTGTCCCGACAGCGGTCCGCCGCCGGCAACTGACACCCCCGGAGGCGCCGCCCGTGTCCCCGAGGTCAGACCTCCTCGACCGTCACGCCCTTCCAGAAGGCCACCCGGTCGGTGATCTCGGCGGCTGCCTCCTTGGGATCGGGGTAGTACCAGGCGGCATCGGCATTGCGGTCGCCGTTCACCACCACGCTCCGATAGCTGGCTGTTCCCTTCCAGGGACACAGCGTGTGGGTGCCGCTCGGCTCGAAGAATTCGGTGTGGACGTCGGCCGGAGGGAAGTAGTGGTTCCCCTCGACGACCACGGTCGCATCACTCTCTGCCAGCACGGCCCCATTCCATGTCGCTCGGATGGTCATGCCGCTTGCAACGCCGGCATTGTCCGGCGTGTTCCCGTCGTCGACGTGCCGATGGGCCAGGTCGTGGGGCCAGCACGGCCCCGGCGTCAGGGCAGGCGGGCCAGGGTCAGCACGAACTCGTCGCCCGCCGCCACCCACGAGGTGTCGACCACGAGGCCGGAGGCCTCGAGCTCGTCACGGAGGGCGTCGAGCGAGAACTTGGTGCTGATCTCGGTCAGCATCTCCTCGCCTGCCGCGAACGAGATGTCGAGGCCGAGGTCGGCGATGTGGACACTGGTGTCGTCGAGCGACCGCAGCCACATCTCGATGCGGTGCTCGGACTCGTTCCACCGGGCCACGTGGGCGAACCGCTCGGCGGCGAAGTCGGCCCCCAGCTCACGGTTGAGGACATGCAGCACGTTCCGGTTGAACTCAGCGGTGATTCCAGCGGAGTCGTCGTACGCCGCTCTGAGGCGGGCGCGGTCCTTGATCACGTCGGTTCCCAGTAGGAACCGGTCGCCGGGGCGCATGGTGTCGACGAGTCCGGCCAGGAACTCCTTCCGCTCCCCCGGATGGAAGTTGCCGATGGTGCCGCCCAGAAAGGCGATCAGCCGCCGGCCCGGGGCGTCGAGGCGGTCCAGGTGGCTGTGGAAGTCGCCGACCACCGCCCGCACCGTCAGTCCCGGGTAGGACTCGGACAACGATGTGGCCGCCTCCCACAACGTGGTGTCGCTGACGTCGAGGGGCACATACGACCCGAGGCACCCGTTGTCGCGCATGGCGTCGAGCAGGATCCGCGACTTGTCGCAGGTGCCGGCCCCCAGCTCCACCAGGACGTCGGCCCCGGCGGCCCGCACCATGTCGCCGGCGTGGGATTCGAGGATGGAGCGCTCGGCCCGGGTGGGGTAGTACTCGGGCAGGCGGGTGATGTCGTCGAAGAGCCGGCTGCCCCGGTCGTCGTAGAAGTAGACGGGCGGAAGCTCCTTGGGGGTGGTCGAGAGGCCGGCGCGGACATCGGCCTCCATGGCGGCCCTCAGGTCGGCCGGTGTGAGGTGCACATCGATGGTCGGGGGGATCAGTGTGTCCATGGGCTCCGGTGGGGTCGGGGGACGGTGTGCCGCACGGTGCCGTCCCGGCTGCCGGGTCAGGCGTTACGCGCCAGCCGGAGCCCGCTGAAGGCCCAGCGGGCCGACGGCGGGAAGAAGTTCCGGTAGGTGGGTCGGATGTGGTCGGCCGGGGTGACGCACGAGCCGCCTCGCAGCACGTACTGGCTCACCATGAACTTGCCGTTGTACTCGCCGACGGCGCCGGACTCGGGGGCGAACCCCGGGTAGGGGCTGTAGGCCGAGGAGGTCCACTGCCAGACGTCGCCGAACGGTGGGGCCGAACCGCCTGGAGTGGGGGACGGGTGGAGGACGAGCGTGTCGAGGAGGTGACTGTCGGGCGCATCGGCGACCCGGGTGGTGCTCACCACCTCCCACTCGTCCTCAGTGGGCAGCCGGAGACCGGCCCAACGGGCGAAGGCATTGGCTTCGTAGTAGCTGACGTGGCAGACCGGTCGGGAGGGGTCCACCGGCACCTCACCGGCCAGGGTGAACTCCCGCCACCCGCCGTCCCGGTCCTCCCAGTACAGCGGTGCCTCCCACCCATCGGCCTCGACCGTGGCCCACCCGTCGGACAGCCACAACTCGGGACGCCGATAGCCGCCGTCTTCGATGAAGTCCATCCACTCGCCGCAGGTGACGGTGCGGTCGGCGAGGGCGAAGGGCTCGAGGTGGACCCGGTGGCGCGGGAACTCGTTGTCGAACCCGAAGCTGCCTCCGGCGTGTCCGATCTCCACCGGACCACCGGGGTGTTCCGTCCAGGTGGCGGGCGTCGTCGATTCCGGTCCGGGCAGGTGCAACGGCAGGTAGACGGGCAGCATCGGGTTCCGGGAGAGGACGTGTTTGATGTCCATGAGCAGCAGCTCCTGATGCTGCTGCTCATGTTGGATACCCAGCTCGACGAGGATGGCGACCTCGGGGTCGAGCCCGGAGTTCAGGAGCATTCCCATCTGGACGTCGACGTGACGCCGGTAGTCGGCGACCTCGATGATGCCTGGCCGTGACACCAGGCCACGGTCGGCGCGGGGGTACCGGTCGCCCACTCCGACGTAGTACGAGTTGAACAGGTAGCCGAACTCCGGGTGGAAGATCTGGTAGTCGTCCAGCGAGGGCACCAGCAGGAAGGTCTCGAAAAACCACGAGGTGTGGGCCCGGTGCCACTTGGTGGGGCTCACGTCGGGCATCGACTGCACGGTCTGGTCCTCGGCGGACAGCGGCACAGCCAGTTGGTCGGTGAGCCGCCGCGTCGACCCGAACCGTAGGACCAGCGACTGCTCGTCCACGGGCGTCAGGAGGTCGGCCATCCCCGCTCCTTCTGGCTCGCCAGGGGATCAACGGTCACCGCACGGGCACACCGGCTCAGCACCACGCCACAGAACTTACCCGGAACCGTCCTCGGTCATGCCGTCCACGTCGGATCGGGCGAATGGCCGCGCCGCTCAGAGCCGGCGGTGGGAATTGAACCCACGACCTGACGATTACAAATCGTCTGCTCTGCCAACTGAGCTACACCGGCGCGCTCCCGACCGGCGGGAACCCGCACCAGTGTACGGTCCCCGCCCACCGGCACCGGAGTGCTTGCTTCTCCTCCCCTTCGTTGGCAGGCTGACGGGAGTGGACGATCCCTCGGCGCCCGAACCCCATCCCCCGGAGCGTTCGGGGCCCAGAGTCCCCATCGACCGGGCCGTCATCCTGCTGGGACTGTTCGTCCTGGCCACCGTGCTCCTCCTCGGACAGGTCCATACCCCGACCCCCGCCGCCACGGGCTCGGCGGCCGCACCGACCACCACGGTGGCGGGCAGCCCGACCACCACCAGACCTGCCGCACCGACCACCACAACCACGACAACAACACCCAAGGCCAAGAGCAACGCCCCGGTATTGGTGGCCAACGCCTCGGGTGTGGCCGGCGCGGCGGGCGCCATCACCAACGATCTCCAGGTGGCCGGCTGGACCGTCCGGGCCCCGATCAACGCCACGGCCAACGTGGCGACGTCGAGCGTCTACTACGTGGTCGGCCAGAAGGCGGCAGCTACCGGGGTGGCCGGCACCCTCCACCTGCCGCCCTCGGCGGTCCTGCCGTATACGACGGCAGCCCCGGTCAGCACCATCGGGACGGCCGAGGTACTGGTGGTGGTGGCGCCTGACCTGGCTCACGCCTCGACCGCCACGACCGCCACGACCGCCACGACCGCCACGACCGCCACGACTGTCGCGGGCACCTGAGCGGCGCCACGGTGCCCGGCGAGCCGGCACTCGTCCCCCTGGCACCGACGGCTGCCGCCCTCCTCGCCCCCCTGGTGGTCGACCCGACGGCGACGGCGCTCATCACCGACTTCGACGGCACCCTGTCCCTGATCGTGTCCGATCCGGCGACGGCCCGTCCCCTCGGTGGCGTGCCTGATCTGCTCGACCGGCTGGCCCACGAGTTCGCCGTGGTAGCGGTGGTGTCCGGCCGCCCTGCCTCCTTCCTGGTGGAGCGTCTCGGTCGAACCGCCGGAGGAACGTCCCGGGTGCGCCTCATCGGTCTGTACGGGATGGAGGAGGCCGCACCCGACGGCACGGTCCGGCTGGTCGAGCCCGCCGCGCCGTGGTTGCCCGTCGTGGCCGAGGTGGCCGGTCGGCTGCGGGTCGACGTCCCGGCCGGGGTGCTGGTGGAGATCAAGGGTGCGGCGGTCACCGTCCACTGGCGCCACGCACCCGACGCCGAGGCTGGGCTCCTCGGCCGGGTGGCCGGCGAGGCGGCCCGCACCGGGCTCGTCCCCCATGCCGGGCGGGCCTCGGTCGAACTACGCCCCCCGGTCGGCATCGACAAGGGAACGGTGGTGCAGAGCCTGACCGAGGGGTGCCGGGCGGCCTGCTTTTTCGGTGACGACCTCGGCGACCTCCCGGCCTACGCCGCCCTGGCCCATAGGGCACGCGTTGACGGCGCTGCGGTGGTGGGTGTTGCGGTCCGGGACGCCGAGACCGCACCCGAAGTGTTGGCGGCGGCGGACCTGGTGGTGGACGGTCCCGAGGGGGCGCGCGCGGTGCTGACCTGGCTGGAGAGCGCGGCCCGGGGAGGTCGCCCATCGTCGGGGACGGGTGTGCCGGCGCCCTAGCGGGGAGTTGCCGGGCGGGCGGCCGCCAGCTGGTCGGCCAGCCAGTCCGTCGGGCGTCGGGCAGCGATGGCGGCCCGCAAGGCAGCGGCCCGGGCGGTCCGCTCCTCGGGCTCGAGGGCCAGGGCCCGGGCCAGGATGGTGGCGGTGCCGGTGACGTCGAACGGGTTCACCTCGATGGCGCCACCCGCCAACTGGTCGAAGGCCCCGGCTTCACGGGACAGAGCGAGCACCCCGTCCCGGGTGTTGATCACCGGACCCTCCATGGCCACGAGGTTGAGGCCGTCGCGGACGGGATTCACCAACAGGACGTCATAACGGGTGAGGGCGGCCAGCGAACGCGGGTAGTCGTCCTCGACTTCGAGAACCACCGGGGTCCACCCGGGCGTTCCCCACCGCTCGTTGATGCGGGCGACAGTCGTCTCGACCTCGTCCTGGTAGGCGAGGTACTCGGGCAGCCCCTGGCGTGTGGGGTAGGCGAGAGCCACGAACACCACCCGCTCGCGGTGGGCCGGCTCCTGCTCGAGCAGGTCATCGAAGGCCCAGAAGCCGCGGAGCAGGTTCTTCGACAGCTCCATCCGGTCGACCCGGACGATCACCTGGCGGTCGCTGCCGCCGACCGACTCCTCGATGCGGTTCAAGGCGGCGGCCACCCCGGGCTCGGCCGCCGAGGCCCGCAGCCGGTCGGCATCGCTCGACAGGGGCGCCACAAAGGTGCCGGCACCGGGTCCGCCGGTGCGGGACGAGGCGAGCCCGGCCCGGAACGCGACCGCCCACCGCTCCGAGTGGAACCCGCACGACCCGAAGCGGGACATGGCGTCGAGCAGTTCGTCGCCCACCGCGGTCGGGAGCATCCGCAGCACGGACGGGTCGGCGAACGGGGTGTGGGTGAAGTGTGCCGTGGCCAGGTCGGGTCGCAACTCGGCCAGGACGGGTGCCATGAGGGCCAGGTGGTAATCCTGGACCAGCACCCGGCCCCCGACGGGTGCCACCTCGGCCACCCGCTCCGCCATCAGCCGGTTGAAGGCGCGGTAGGCGTCCCAGGCGTCCATCCACCGGCGGTCGGTCCGTGGCCTCCGGGCCGAGTCGAACAGGTGGTGGTGGCAGAACCACAGCGTCGCGTTGGAGACGACGTTGTACGCCAGGTTGTAGATATCGGGCTCGGGTTCGACCAGCTCGACGCGGAGCCCGTCGGTCTCCATCAACCCCTCGGCGGCGGCCTTCCGGTCGGCTTCGTTCATGGTGCAGGCCACCCAGGTGGCACCCGTGCCCTCGATCAGCGGAAGGAGTGACCCGGCCAGGCCACCGCCCGATGCGACAGGTTCTGGCCGGCCCTCCTCCAGGCGGAACGCCAGCGGCCCACGGTTGGATACCAGCACGGTGTCGGCGAGCGACCCGTCACCGGTGGTCGTCGGCAGGTCCCCGGAGACGGGGCGGGGAGCAGGGCCCATGCCCGGACGCTACCCCCTCGTCCCTGCTCCACCGGGCCATTCGCCTCCTCGCCACCCGGCCGATCGTCGCCCTCCCGGCGGGATTCCGGATTGGGGCTTGACAAGGTAGTGAGTGAGCACTCACAATGACTGCATGATGGTATCGAGCCGCATGACAGCCTCCGAGCGCCGCACCGCCGTTCTGGCGGCGGCGATCACCGAGTTCGCCCGTTCGGGCTACGCCGGTACGTCGACCGACGCCATCGCCACCCGGGCGGGTATCTCCCAGCCCTATCTCTTCCGCCTGTTCGGCACCAAGAAGCAGCTGTTCATCGCCACCTACGAGCTGGTGGCGGACCGGATCATCGCCGCCATGACCCGAGCCGGTACCGGGCTCAAGGGCCTTGCCGCCCAAGAGGCCATGGGCACCGCCTACAGTGAGCTGCTCCAGGATCCCGAGCTGCTCCAGGTGCAACTGCACGGGTTCGCTGCCGCCCCGGGCGACCCCGACGTCGCCGCCGCCTGCCGGCGCACGTTCGAAGTGCTGTGGCACCTGGTCCACGAGCGCACCGAGATGTCCGACGAGGAGGTCCTGCAGTTCTTCTCGATGGGAATGATGATGAACGTCATGTCCGCCATCGACCTGCTCTCGGTCCCCGAGCACTGGGCCCAGTCGTTCTGCCCCACCCCCGACAAGATCACCGCCATCCGGGCGGCCAGCCAAGCCATCAAGGACCAGCGCATCGCCGAACTGGTCAAGACCGTGGAGGTCTCCGCATGAACCAGCCCGCAGTACCCCTTTTTTTGACCCACAGAGTTAGTGACTACTCACAACTGAACGAGTGGCCGTCGGTCCCGGCCCGCCGGCGGAGTTGGGTTCCCACCGCCCGTCGGAGCGTTCAGGGAGCCGGGGGTGGCCGCCCGACCGCCACTACGCCGGTCGCCACGCCGGATGGGCCGGCCGCATCCCGGTCCCGGGCCATCTGGGCCGTGATCATCACCGGTCTGGCCCTGTTCATGGCCTCGCTCGACAACCTGGTGGTCACTACCGCCCTGCCGGTGATCCGGGTCCACCTCCACGCCGGGCTGTCCGGCCTCGAGTGGACAGTCAATGCCTACACACTGACCTTCGCCGTCCTGCTCCTGTCGGCCGCCGCCCTGGGCGAGCGGTTCGGCCGCCGACGGATCTTCGTGACCGGCATCGCCCTGTTCACCGCGTCATCCGCCGCGGCTGCGCTGGCACCGAGCATCGGGTTCCTGATAGCGGCCCGGGCCCTACAGGGTGCCGGTGGCGCCATGATCATGCCTCTGTCGTTGACCCTCCTCAGCGCGGCGGTCCGACCCGAGCGACGCAATGTCGCCCTCGGTATCTGGGGCGCCATCGGTGGGGTCGCGGTGGCCATCGGACCGCTGGTGGGCGGCGTCGTCACCAGCGGTTGGGCCTGGCAGTACATCTTCTGGCTCAACGTGCCGATCGGGATGGTCCTGGTGCCGCTGGCCCGGTGGCGGCTGGCCGAGTCCCGAGGTTCGTCAGCCCCGCTGGACCTGGCCGGCGTCGGGCTGGTCAGCACCGGACTGTTCGGAGTGGTCCTCGGCCTGGTCCGGGGCAACGCCCACGGCTGGTCCTCCACCTCGGTCCTGGCCTCGTTCGTGATCGGGTCGTTGGCCCTGGCTGCCTTCGTGGCGTGGGAGCTCCGTAGCGACCACCCCATGCTCGACATCCGGCTGTTCGCCCACCGGGCGTTCGCCGCGGTCAACGTCACCACCCTGCTCTTCAGCTTCGGGATGTTCGGGGCCATCTTCTTCCTGACCCAATTCCTCCAGACCGTGCAGGGCTACTCGCCGCTGCAGGCCGGAATCCGGGTCCTGCCGTGGACGGCGATCGTCATGGTGCTGGCCCCGGTGGTGGGACAGCTCGCTGAGCGGTGGGGTGGGAAGCCCCTGGTCATCACCGGACTCACGATGCAGGCCACCGGCCTGGCCTGGCTGGCCACCATCCTGACCCCGACCACCCCGTATGCCGACCTGGTGGCCCCGTTCGTGGTGTGCGGCGTGGGGATGACGTTGTTCTTCGTGCCCCTGGCCTCGGTGGTGCTCGGCACCGTGCCCAAGTCGCTCGAGGGCGTGGCCTCGGGAGCCAATGCCGCCTTCCGTGAACTCGGCGGAGTGCTCGGCATCGCGGTGCTGGGCGCAGTGTTCAGCGCCAAGGGCGGCTACGCCTCGGGCCAGGACTACGTGTCGGGCCTGGTGCCCGCCGTGACCGTGGGGGCGGTGGCGGTGGCCCTCGGCGCCGTGGTTGCGGTGCTCCTGCCCCGTCGCCGTCGGCTGCAGGCACCGGTTGACGCCGACGACGTCCCGGTGCTGGCCGGCCAGCCGGCTGAGCCGGTCTTCAGCTAGTCGGCCCGCTGTCGTCCGGGCCGGTTCCGTCGCCCGTCACGAGCGGGGAACGGGCCAGGGCGGCGGCCAGGATGTCGGTGGCCTGGGGTCGGAGTTCGGACAAGGGTCTGTTGCGGTGGAACCGCACGCCGAGGTCGACCTGGGCGATGGTCTCGACGCCGAAGTTTGATGCCGCGTCGATCAGGAGGGCGAGCTCCACCGCGTAGCCGTCGGCCAGGGTGCACTTCTCGAACACCCACCGGGGGGCGGCCGTCTCGCCGGCCAGCGGTTGGCGGATGACGGCCAGCTCCGGGAACAGCAGGTCGATGACGGGACGGGCCATCAGCTCGGTGACCCGCCCGCCGCCGTCGGCCGCCCCATTCAGCGGTCGCTGGTAGAAACCCTTGACCACGGAGGTGGTGTCGTCAGTGAGGAGCGGGCCGAGCAGGCCCACGACGAAGTGGGGCGCGAAGTTGGCCACATCGCCGTCGACGAAGGCCAGAAGGTCGCCCCCGGACTCGCGCAGGGCGACCCGCATGGCCTGGCCCTTGCCGCCGCTGGCCGTGTCGCCGCCGACAACCCGGGCACCGGCCCGTTCGGCGATGGCGCCGGTGCCGTCGGTCGAGCCGTCGTCGACCACCAGGACCTCGTCGACCAGCGGCACCCCGCCCCCCTCGAGGGTCAGCGCGGACAGGATCCCCTCGACGATCGGTCCGATGGTGGACGCCTCGTTGCGGGCCGGGATGCAGACCGACACCGAACGCCCCGCCTTGGCCGGCGCCAGTCGGACGGCGTCGAAGTCGCCGTGGCGGTAGGTGCGCGCCTGGTCGTTGTGCGGGGCCGGTGCAGGCATGGCTCCATCTTCCCTCACCGGGGTGGCGCGCCGTAGCGGTCCGGGCATGTCGCCGAGCGTAGGGGGAGGCACCCGGACGGCCGACCGGGACCTCGTTGACGGACACCCTCATCGATGGCATACAATGGAGGCCATCATCCAGAGCAGCTGAGGGACCGGGCCCGGTGACGCTGCGGCAACCAGAACGACGAGGACCACCCACCGTGGGGTCCGAAAGCGTGCCAGGTGCCAATGCCCGAGCGATGAGGAGACTGCCGTGGATTTTGTTTCTGGCTTGCGCTGTCGTGAGTGTGGCCGCACCTACCCAGCGGAAGCGCTGCACGTATGTGACTTCTGTTTCGGGCCGCTCGAGGTGACCTACGACTATGAGCGGGTGGCCGCCACCATCAGCCGCGAGCGGATCGAGGCCGGTCCGCGGACGATCTGGCGCTACGCCGATCTGCTGCCGGTGACCGACCCGGCACCGGTCGACCTGGGTGCCGGGTTCACCCCGCTGGTCCGGGCCGACCGGCTGGCCGCCGAGCTGGGCCTCGGTGAGTTGTGGATCAAGGACGACACCGCCAACCCGACGGGTTCGTTCAAGGACCGCGTGGTGTCGGTAGCGCTGACCAAGGCCCGCCAGCTCGGCTTCAAGATCGCCGCCTGCGCCTCGACCGGGAACCTGGCCAACTCGGTGGCCGCCCACGCCGCCCGGGCCGGCATGGACTCGGTGGTGTTGATCCCCCACGATCTCGAACGGGCCAAGGTCACCATGACCTCCGTGTACGGCGGACGGGTCTTCGCCGTCGAGGGCAGCTACGACGACGTCAACCGGCTGTGCGCCGAGCTGACCAGCGAGCAGCCCGAGTGGGCCTTCGTCAACGTCAACGTCCGCACCTACTACGCGGAGGGATCGAAGACCCTGGCCTTCGAGGTGGCTGAGCAGCTCGGCTGGCGGGCCCCCGACCATGTGGTGGTGCCCATCGGCTCGGGCAGTCAGCTGACCAAGGTGGCCAAGGGGTTCCAGGAGCTCTACCAGGTCGGCCTGCTCGACGAGGAGCCGTCGGTGCGGGTGTCGGGGGCCCAGGCCGAGGGGTGCTCGCCTGTGGCTACCGCCTTCGCCGAAGGGACCGACGCCATCCGGCCGGTCAAGCCGAACACCATCGCCAAGTCGCTGGCAATCGGCAACCCCGCCGACGGCTGGTACGCCTTGGACACCATCAAACGGTCCGGCGGCGCCTGTGCTGCGGTAACCGATGCCGAGGTGCTCGACGGTATCCGGATGTTGGCCCGGACCGAGGGGATCTTCGCCGAGACCGCCGGCGGAGTCACCATCGCCACCCTGGCCAAGCTCGCCGCCCAGGGCGTCGTCCGTAAGGACGAACGGGTCGTGGCCATGGTCACCGGCCACGGCCTCAAGACCGTCGAGGCCCTGGGTGACGTGGTCGGCCCCACCGCCACCATCGCCCCGACGCTCGACTCGTTTGCCGAGGCCATGGCCGCCGACGCCGCATCCACCCAGAGGAGTCCCACGTGATCAAGGTCCGAATTCCCGCGCAGTTGCGCACGTTGACCGGAGGGGTCGGCGAGGTCGCCATCGAGGGCTCGACGGTCGGTGAGGTGCTGAAGGGCCTCGACGCCGCCCACGCCGGGTTCGCCGAGCGGATCTTCGACGCCGAGGGCGGCCTGCGCCGCTTCGTCAACGTCTTCCTCGACGAGGAGGACGTCCGGTTCCTCGATGGCCTGGCCACGCCAGTCACCGACGGACAGACCCTGTCGATCGTCCCGGCGGTCGCCGGGGGCTGATGACGCGTCCCGGCGGTTGGCTGAGGCTGATGGGGCGTCGCGGCGGTCGCCCGGGCAGAAGATGGGGGCCGCGGCAGGTTCTGATGACCTGCCGGTAGAATGGGTGGCCATACGGACCACTCAGGAGCGGCTATGACCTCGACGCAAGGATCCACCCCAGGCACGCCTTCGGGCGGACGGCCGACCGGTGGCACGGCCACGCGGACCCGTTCGTCTGGCGCCTCGTTCGGCACGATGTCCAACTTCGGGCGGATGGTCACCGCGTTCCCGGGAGCGCCGACGACGGCTCCCGCCAACTGGAAGCAGCAGCCCGACGGCAACTGGTGGCTGTGGGACGGCTCGACCTGGCACCTCCAGCCTCAGGGGCCGCCGCCGGCACCGCCGGTGACCACCGGCACGAAGCGGTTCTCCGCTGACGGCGCCCTCAACAAGGCTGGGCTCCTCGGACTTGTGGCCCTGGTGGTCGGCGTCGTCGCCTACCTGGCCAACGCACCGGTCGGACTGGCCTGGGGTGGCCTGTTCGTCGCCCTCGGCGTGGGCCTGTGGTGCTCGTTCTCGCCCCGCCGGGCTCCGGTGCTGGCTCCGGTCTTCGCGGTCGTCGAAGGCTTCGTGCTCGGGGTGATCTCGCGGTTCTACGCCGACCAGAGCACCCATGCGGTGACACTGGCCATCGTCGGCACGGTGGTCGTGGTAGCGGGCGTGTGGGCGGTCTATCGAACCGGCCTGGTACGGGTCGGGCCCCGGTTCTTCCGCACCACCCTGGTTGCCGGGGTCGGCATGCTGGCCGTCATGATCACCGCCATCCTCACCGGGTGGGGCCTGAGCGGCATCGGCGGCCTACTCATCTTCGGCGTCCTCTACCTGATCCTGGCGGTCATGAACTTGTTCGTGGACTTCAGCTTCGTCGACCGGGCCGAGGCGGCCGGCATCGATGCCGACGCCGAGTGGTTCTCGGCCTTCATGATCTTGCAGTCGTCGATGATGGTGTACCTGGCTCTGCTGAGGATCTTCGGCGGGCGCAACTGACACGTCGTCTGACGACGTCTGGTCGGTGGGTCAGTGACCGCTGGTGTCGGAGCCGGCGTGCTTCGCAAGCTTCGTGAGGGCCTCGACGATGTCGGAGCGGACCATCGGATCGACGATGAGTCCGTCGTCACCGACCGATTGCCGCGTCACCGGGATCGACGTGCAGGCATCCTCGACGATCGCAGCGTGGGCGTAGCTCAGCACCTTGCGCAGTGACTCATGGGCGTCGGCCGCTCCGGTCGGGGCAGCCGACGCGTTGATCCAGGCGACCGGCTTCTCGTAGATTGACCCTCGCTGGTCGTCGCCGATGGTCCAGTCGAGGAGATTCTTGAACGATCCCGGCAGCGCACCGGCGTACTCGGGTGTGCAGAACAGGATCGCATCGGAAACTCGGATGGCAGCTCGCAGCTCGGCGACCGCCGGCGGGAGCGGCCCCTGATCGAGGTCCGGGTCGAAGTGGGGGAGCCCGTCAAGGCCCTCGTAGAAGGCGGCGACGATTCCGGCGGGTGCCAGGAGGTGGGCCGTTCGAAGTAGTGCAGTGTTCGTGGAGGCACGTCGCAAGCTGCCCGAAACCAGCAGGACGTGGCATGGGCGCTTCACCCGGTCACGTTATCTGGGGTCACCGGTGGTCAAGCGCTTTGCAGTGGGCGCGGCGTGCACCAACAATCAAGGGTTGGATGGCCGATCGCAGCAGAGTCCCGCCTTCTGGGGGATGCGACAGGCCGTGCGTGTCTCAGGCCGACAGGCCGTGGAGGATGAACTGCACCGTGTCGGCCGCAGCCTGGTCCCGGGGCAGTGGCGCCGGGTCCTCGGCCCGCACGGCCATGGCCCCGTAGACCTGCTGGCCGATCAGCGTGGTGGCCAGATCGGGGTCGATCGACCGGAACTCGCCCCGCTCGATCCCTTCGACGATCAGATCCCGGATGAGCTCGGCGATCGACAGGCTGATCAGGGCCAACTCGGTGCCCACCGCCTCCGCCCCGCGGTCCGGGGTGCCGTGGGTGACGAGGGCCAGGCGGAAGAAAGCCGGGCTGTCATCGACCCGGGCCAACATCTCCTCGATGAGCCGCTCGAGCCGACGGGCCGGCTCGGCCTGCTGCTCCCACGTCCGGGCGATGCCTTCAGTCAGCTGGGCGTGCATGCGTTGCAGGCAGGCCCGGAGCAGCTCATCGCGGTTGGCGAAGTAGACGTAGACAGTCGAACGGGCCACCCCCGCCTTGCTGGCGATCTCGTCCATCGAGACGTCGGTGGAGCCGCGCTCGCCGAACAGGCGGCGGGCCACGTCGATGACCTGGTCCCGGCGGAAGTCCCGGATGACCTCCTTCAGATCGTCGGAGGTCCTGCGACCGGACACCTACCCGGCGCTGAGGCGGGGACCGGTAGGGAACGTAATGGGGATGTGCTTGACCCCACTGATGAACGCCGACTGCAGGCGCTGGACGTCACCGGCCAGCTCCATCTCGGGCATCCGGTCGAGCAGGTGTTCGAACATCACCCGGATCTCCATGCGGGCGAGGTTGGCGCCCAGGCAGAAGTGGGGGCCGCCGGCCCCGAAGGCCATGTGCGGATTGGGGTTGCGGGTGATGTCGAACGTCTGGGGACTCTCGAAAGCCAGCTCGTCACGGTTGGCCGAGATGTGGAAGAACACGACCTTGGAATCGGCCTTGATCTTCTGTCCGCCGAGTTCGAACTCCGCGGTGGTCTGTCGGCGGAAGTTCATCACCGGGGTGACGAAGCGCAACATCTCCTCCACGGCGCTGGGCAGGAGGGTCCGGTCCTTGCGGAGGAGTTCCCACTGGTCGGGATGGTCGAAGAAGGTGGCCATGGCCCCCGAGATGAGATTCCGGGTCGTCTCGTTGCCGGCCACCGTCAGCAACAAGAAGAAGAGTTCCAGCTCGAACGACGACAGCTGCTCTCCCTCGATCTCCACCTGGGTGAGCACGCTCATCAGATCGTCGTGGGGGTCGACCCGCTTCTGGCCGAAGAGCTCCGAGGCGTAGGCGTAGAGCTCCATGGAGGCAACCTGGGCCACTTCGCCGGCTGTTTGGTACTCGGGGTCATCACTGCCGATCATTCGGTTGGACCAGTCGAACATGCGGTGACGATCTTCGTTGGGCACGCCCAGAAGCTCGGCGATCACCACCAGGGGCAGCTCGGCGGCGATGTCGGTCACGAAGTCGGCCGAGCCGGTCTCGATGACGCTGTCGATGATGTCGTCGGTGGCGGCGTGGATGCGCTCGTGCAGCTGGTTGATCATCCGAGGGGTGAAGCCCTTGTTGACCAGTCGGCGGTAGCGGGTGTGGAGCGGCGGGTCCATGTTCAGCATGATGAGCTGCTGCTGGGCGAGGTCGTCCTCGGCCAGGTCCCACAGGTAGGTGGCCTGGCGGGCCGAGGAGAAGTGCTCGTAGTCCCGGTTGACCTGGGTGGCCTCGGCGAGGGTCGTCACCGCCCAGAAGCCGGGCCCGTCCTCCTCCTCCTGCCACCACACCGGTGCGTTCTGGCGGAGGAACGCGAACCACTCGTGGGGTACACGCTTCGCGAAGACAGTCGTGTCGAGCAGGTTGATGTCGGCGAAGTCGACCCCGCTGATGTCCAGTTCGGTCTGACTCATGTCGGACGCCCCCTACTCGTAGATCGGACACCGTGTCCGATCGATTGGATAGTACGTCCGAAGACCAGGGGTGTCAACGATGTGGCGTCCGAACCCGTCCCGCTACCTCGACCAGTCGACCTCGCCGTCGATGACGATCCGGGGCTCCTCGGTCAGCACGACCTCGAGGTGGTCGGTGTCGAGGAACTTGGCGATGTCCTCCATCATGGCCGGGAAGTCGTCCTCCCCCATGTGGGCGTAGTAGGCGTCCATCGACTCGAACCACTGCACGGTCACCCCGTCGTAGCCGGAGCGGTCGTCGTCGTCCCGGTAGTCGTCGAGAGGACGCGGGTTCTGCTCGTAGCGGATCACGTACTTGGCCGCGCTCGAGTTGGCGATCAACGGTCCGTGGTGGTCCTGCCAGTAGGCGTGGAACTCGGAGGGGGTGAGCCCCTCCTTGCGCCGGAGCAGACAGGTCAGCTTGATCATGGTCGGTGCCCTCCACTGGTCGTCGGTCCCGGTGGCCGACGGACGGCGACCGGGACCCGGGCCCAGAGGCTGCCCCGCAGGGGCCGTCGGGGGCAAACCGGAAGCCCATGGTTCAGGAACCGGATCCGGCCACCCGGGCGCAGAAGGTGTCGGCCGTGTAGGGCAGGGGGATGGGCTCGTCGAGCCCGGCGGCCAGTGCGGCGACACCGTCCAGGATCGCCTGGCGCCGGTCGTCGGGCAGGACGGCGATGTAGCTGCGCGATGCCACCTGCTCGACGAAGGCGTGGCGGTCGAGCTCCTGGGTGAAGTGGAACCGGGTCCGGGTGACCGGGCCGAAAGCGCCGCTGGCGTCGATGACCGCCCCGAAGTCCATCCCCACGGGGTAGGGCTGGTGCACGTCCCACTTGCTGATCCTGGTGAGCTCGGCGACCACCGGGTCGGACTCGTCTCGCTCGTTCCACACCAGGGCCAGACCTCCACCGGGGCGGAGCACCCGCGCACATTCGGCGAGAGCCACCGGGGCGTCGAACCAGTGGAACGCCTGGGCCACGGTGACGGCGTCGAATGACTGGTCGGCGAACGGCAGCTGCTCGGCGGTGGCACCCACCTGTGCCGTGTCCGGCAATATCGAGGCGAAGACCTCACGCATCGATGCCGACGGCTCGCTGGCGACGACGTACGCGCCAGTGGCCACCAGGGCCCGGGTGAGCTTGCCGGTACCAGCGGCGATGTCGAGTACCCGGCTCGCAGGGCCGACGGCCAGCGTTGACAGGAGATGGCCCACCGAGTCCTCCGAGTAGCCGGGACGGGCCCGCTCATAGAGCGCCGAGCCCTGAGAGAAACCGGACCGCCCGAGCAGCGTCTTGTCGGCCAGCACCCTGTCGACATCGGCGGTTGGGTCTCTCTGCGGATCGGAGGTCGCGTCGTCCACGACGCCATCGTAGGTACGGCGGCCCCGGGATCGCCCCGTGCCGGGTGGGTCAGATACCGTCGCGGGGTGAGTGCAGCGAGCCCGTACCCCGAACGCGGGGCCCACGCCCCCGAATCGGGGACCGATGTGATCGGCGCCGCCGGACACCGGTCGGTGGGTTCCGGACGGCCGCCGAACCCGGGGAACACTCCTGCCCGCGACCTCAAACGGCTTCGCCACCGGTGGCTGCACTCGCTGATCCACGCCGGGTGGGACTGGATCATCAGGCACGGGGCCACCGGGCCCGGCGACCGTCTGGCCGACCGCTTCGGGGCGTTCGGCAATGGCAGCTGCCTGGCCTTCCCGACCGGGGCCATCTTCGGTGAGCAGTGGATCCGGATCGGCGAGGACACCCTGGTCGGCCCCTACGTCAGCCTTTCGGCTGGCATGGTCCCGGGGCAGGCGATGGTGACCGACCCGGTGGTCCGGATCGGTGACCGCACCATGATCGGCCGGGGGAGCCACATCGTCGGCCACTTCCAGGTCGACATCGGCAGCGATGTCCAGACCGGCCCCTACGTCTACATCACCGACCAGAACCATGGCTACGAAGATCCCGACGAGGTCGTCCACGTCCAGTGGCCCAACGACGTACCCGTGATCATCGGCGACGGCAGCTGGCTCGGCACCGGCGTGGTCGTCCTGCCCGGTACGGAACTCGGTCGAAACACGGTGGTGGCCGCCGGCGCAGTGGTGCGTGGGGTCTTCCCCGACCACTGCGTGCTGGCCGGGGTGCCGGCCCGGATCGTCCGACGCTACGTGCCGGGGTCGGGCTGGGTGACCGGCTCGGCGGCCGGCCTGTCGAAGGAGACCGGTTCGTCGAACTGAGCCGGTCGTCGGCCGTGGTCGGCTGCGGGGTCCCGCCCGTGAACAGGCCCGGGCCAGATGGACGGATCGACAGCCGGGCCGCCGGTAGTCGCGTCGTCGGTCACGTCACCGGTGAGTGCGGGAACCGGGAGGGGTGGGGCCGGATAGGGAATCGTCCCGAGGCCGTAGCGGCGGACGATCTCGGAGGCCTCGGCCCGGCCGAGGGCGATCAGGTGCTCGGTGGTGGAGAAGTCGTCGAAGTCCCGTGTGGTCCCCTCGGGCCCGGAGCACAGGATGATCTCGATCCCCTCGGGCAGGTGGGCCATGTCGCGTACGAAGCGGGCGTGGATGGCAATCAGGAGGGCATTGACCATCCCCTCGACCGGGCGTCGGGACGGCGTCGGTGTCACCACTGGCGGCGAGCAGAGAAGGACGACGATGCGGGTCGCTCCGGCGTCGATGGCCCGCTGGATCGGGACATTGTTCACCACGCCGCCGTCGATGTACTTCTCGCCGTCGATCTCGACCGGCGGGAAGATGGCCGGCATGGCCGCCGAAGCGAGTATTGCGTCGGTGGCGGGGCCGAAGGTGAACCAGCGTTCGCCTCCGTCGGTCAGCGACGTCGCCACCACCTCGACGGGGATCTCTGCCTCCTCGAGGAGGTCGAAGGGGAACCCCTCGTCGATGATGTACCGGAGGCCCGAGTTGGCGAAGACGGCGTCGCGCTGCTGGAGGTAGAGCCACGGTCCGTGGAGACGTCCCGTGCGGTAGATGTCCTCCCGCTTCAGATCGAGCCAGATCTGCGCCATCCGCTCCACCCCTTCGCGGGTGGGGTCAGCGGCGAACCCCGCGCCGTTGATGGCGCCCACTGACGAGCCGTATACCCGGTCGGGTACGAAGCCGTGCTCGGCCAGAACCTGGAGCATCCCGATCTGGACGGCGCCCCTGGTGCTACCGCCGGCCAGGACGAGGGCGGTCATCCCCTCGTCCTCGTCGTCGTCGTCCTCCTCTTCCTCGTGCCCGTCGGCACCGCCGCCACCGCCCTGGGCGGCCAGCCACGTGGCCTTCGACGTCCTCGCCTGGACCACGATGAAGCGGAGCGTAAGGACGACGAGGACCACGGCGGCCACGACGAACAGGCCGAAGACGACGGCGAAAAGGGAGTTCGAGGCCGCGACGGTCATCACGGCAGAGGCTACTGGTGGTGTCGGCGGGGAACGGGTCGTGTGACACCCTCCGACCACACTGTGGACATGCCAACGACGGAAGTCCCGAAGGGGGAGCGAACTCGACGGGCCCGGGATGCCCACGACCAGATGGGAAGCGGTGCCGGTTCCGACTGGCGCACGGTCCGGGGCGGGACCGGGGACCGCACGTCGTTGGATTCCGGATGGCGGCCCCTCTCCGGTGGGGCACTGCTCGAGCGGCTCCGGGTCACCGGGCGGCCGCGTCCGCCTGTCACCCCGTCCCTCGTCGCCGACCTGCAGAGCCTGCTCGGATCGGGGATCGGCGACCTGCACTCCGAGGTCGACGGGGGCCGGTTGGTCATCACCAAGGACCGGCTGACAAGGGCCCTGTCGTGCCCGGTCCACCGCACCGCGGACCGGCTCGGTGAGCGGAACTTTTCCGTCCCGTTGGCCTGCGGCGCATTGGTCGACGTCCTTTTCCGTCAAGTCGTGACCACCGGCGCGGTCGGCGAACCCATGGCCGAGGCGCTCGACGGCCTGGCGCTCGACGGGCACCAGGCGTCACTGGTCACCTGGATCAGTGAGATGGCACCCGCCGATCTGGCCGAGCTCACGTCCGAAGTCGATCGACAGACTGTTCGACTTGTCGAACGGTGGCCGGCGCTGGAGGCGTCGTGGCTGCCCCGGACCCAGGAGTCGATCCGTGTCGCACTGGCCGGCACCCTGGTCGAGTTATCCGCCAGGGTCGACCTGGCCATCGGACGGCCGGCCGAGGACGAGGCCTCGGTCGCCATCGTGGAGGTGAAGTCCGGGTCCCGCCGTCCGGCGCACCGTGACGAGCTCCGGTTCTATGCGCTCGTCGAGGCCCTGCGCAGCCAGGCGCCACCTTTCGCGGTGGCTGCGTACTATACCCGCACGGGCGAGTTGGACGTCGAGCCGGTCACCCACGACCTCCTCGTCGAGGCCGCCCGCCGTTGCCTGGCCGGCATCCGGGCGCTGGCCGGCGTGGCCGACAACTCGGTGACCGACGGGACCTGGTGTGCGGCGTGCGCCGCTCTGCCGCGCGCGACAACCGTGGCTCGACCTCCCGGCGTGGACGACACCACGGTGGTCGCCTACCCCCACGGGCAGGCGGCGTGACCGCCCGCGTGCAGGCGGCCACCGCCGGTCTGCTGGTCCCACCGGTCCACGACCTTGGCGACGGTGCCGTGACCCGGGTGCGGGCGCGCCTCAAGTCGGGCATCATCGATGCCATCGGAGGGCCGCCGCCCGGTGCACCGCTCGAGGTCGGGGTGCCCTTGCTGCGCCGGGCCCGCTACCGGCCCGAGTTGCTGGGCCTCGCCGACGAGCCATTCGCCTGGAAGCCGGCCTTCGTCCGCCGGTCGCTCGGACTCGAGGTCGTGCGGGCCTGCGCATCGGGCCGGTTCCGGGGTCCCTTGGCCGCCGTGGGTCCCGTGGCTGACCACGCCGTGGAGTCATGGCGCCGTACCGGATGGCGCACCTTCCACTGGGAGCCCTGGCTCGCCGGTCTGGGTGCAGGCGCCCGATCGGTCGTCCTGGCCGAGGCCGTTGCCTGGGTCACGCCGGTCTGGTCCACGTTCGACTGGACAGCCCTCCGGGACGTGGTTGATCTCGGCGGTCCCGACGACCGTTGGGCGTGCCCTGGGGTGTCGGTCCACCTCAAGGGTCGCGTCGAGGCCCGCGTCCGCCGGCATGGCGCCCGTCCCTCACTCCTGTCGGTGGCGTCCGGCTGTCCGGGCAACGGCTGGCGCGACGAGCTCGCCTTCCTGGCCCTGATCGGCGCACTTGCCGTCCCCGACCGACCGGTGGCGTCCCGGGTGGTCGGGCTGTGGCCCGAATCTGGTTTCCGGCTGGCTGTCGAGGTCGACGAGGCGGCGTTGTCCGGTGCCGTCGACCGTGTGGTCGATGCCGTAGCGATGTGCGCCGACGTGCGGACCGCCGGTCCCGTCCCGGTGCTTGCCTGACGGTGAGAATCAGCCCGTAGTGCGGTGACCGCTGTGGGCTGGCGCCCGGCGGGTTGCTCAGAAGAGCGCCTTGGCCGCCTTGGTATCGGGCTTGCCGGCCGCTGTCAGCGGGATCTCGTCGACCACCAGTAGCTGGCGCGGCACCTTGTAGCCGGCCACGTGGTCCCGGCAGTGCTCGATCAGGCCGTCGAGTGAGAGGTCCGGCGCGGTGTCCCGCAGTCGGATGACGGCGGCGACCCGCTCGCCGAAGCGCTCGTCGGGCAGGCCGACCACGATGGCGTCGTACACGTCCGGGTGGGCCTTGACCGCGGCCTCGACCTCCTCAGGAAAGATCTTCTCGCCACCCGAGTTGATCGATGCCGAACCCCGACCGTGGACGGTGATGACCCCGTCGGGTCCTATGGAGGCCAGGTCGCCGGGCACCGACCACCGGACGCCCCGGCCGTCGGTCGGGAAGGTGGCCTCCGTCTTGGCCTCGTCCTTGTAGTAGCCGAGTGGGATCCGGCCGGTGCGGGCCAGCCGGCCGATACCGCCGTCCCCCGGTGACAGGGGAGCGAGGTCGTCGTCGAGCACCGACGTGTCGTCGCCCATCGCGAACTTCGGCCCGGTGGCCCCGACTTCGACCACCCCCTGGGCGCCGGATTCGCTGGAGCCGAACCGGTCCATGATGACGGCCCCGGGCAACTGGGCGGCCAGGTCGGCTTTGACGGCGGCGGACAGCATCGCCCCGCCCGAGCCGATGACCATCAAGGAGGAGACGTCGTAGGTGCCGGGGGCGGCGGCGGCCAGCGTCTCGGACAGCGGGCGGGCCATGGCGTCGCCCACCAGTGCCGTCGAGACGACGGCCTCGTCGCCGATGAGCCGAAGCAGCCGGTCGGGGTCGAAGCGGTGCCCGGTGTAGAGGACGGTGGTCCCCGCCATCATGAAGGCGTTCCACATCGCCCATTGGGCGTTGCCGTGCATGAGGGGGCCGACGACCAGCATGGGGATCCTCCCCGTCGGGTCAGTGGCCAACCGCCCGGCCAGCTCGTCGGCCGTGGTGATGGGTTCGGCTCCCCATCCACCGCCACCCATGGCCGCGAAGAAGATGTCCTCCTGGCGCCACATCACGCCCTTGGGCATTCCGGTGGTGCCTCCGGTGTAGAGGATGTACAGGTCGTCGGGGGAGCGGGAAGTGATCTGTCGACGGTCCGAGGCGGTGGCCAGTGCCTCCTCGTAGGGGGTGGGGACAGCACCCATGGCGGCGATCGGATCGGGGCCGACGACGGGCGTTCCGTCGTCGACGACCAGCAGGTGGAGCGGCCGGGTCGTCGGGCCGTCCCACGAGTCGGCCACCAGCTGGGACAGATCCCGCTCGTAGACGAGGACCTCGAGGTCGGCGTTGTCGATGACGAATCGCAGCTCGGGGGCGACGTACCGGAAGTTCAGGTTGATGGGCACGGTGCGCGACTTGAAGCAGCCGATCATGGCCTCGACCCACTCGGTCCGGTTGCGGGCCAGGATCCCCACATGGGCGCCGGTGGCGATCCCGGTGGCGACCACGTGGTCGGCGAAGCGGTTGGCGCGTGCGTCGAGCTCGCCATAGGACAGGCGCACGTCGCCGGCCACCAGGGCCAGTCGGTCCGGCACGGTGTCGACCACGAGCTCGAACAGGTCGGCGAGATTGAGTTGTCGCTCGGTCACTGCCTGCCTCCTCGTTACCCACCGGTGCCCAGGGTCGTGAGCTACTCGATCCGGATAGCCCGGCCCCCGGAGTGGGATTGCCGCGCCGCACCGTCCGTAGCATGCTGCTCCGGAACCACGAACGGTAGCCACTCGGGCCACCGACCCGGCACCTCGCCGACCACCACCGACGAACTATCAGGGGAGAGCACAGTGACTGACGCCACCGGGAGCACGACGGGCATCGCCGGGTACACCGCACTGGTGACCGGCGGGGGGAGTGGCATCGGCCTCGGGACGGCCACCCGCCTGGTCCGTGACGGGGCGCACGTGACCATCTGCGGCCGTACCGAGGAGAAATTGGCCACCGCGGTGGCCACGCTTGAGCAGGTTGCGGCCAGCTCCTCGGCCGCAGGGGGTCTGGAGGGTTCGGCCCGGTACGTGGTGGCCGACGTCACCGTGGAGGACCAGATCGCCGCTGCCATCGCCGACGCGGCGTCGCCCCGGGGGCACCTCGACATCCTGTTCGCCAATGCCGGCGGTTCGTTTCACATGGGGCCCATGGTCGAGGCCGACGTCGGGGCGGTGCGCGCCACCATCGACCTCAATCTGGTGGGCACGTTCCTGTGCATCAAGCACGGTGCTCCGCTGATGGCAGCCGGGACCGGCGTTGGCATCGACGGGGGCCCGACTCCCGGTGGATCATTCATCGGGATGTCGTCGGGGGCCGGGCACTTCCCCCATCGGTACCTCTGGGCCTACGGCTCGGCCAAGGCCGGAATCGACATGTTGTGCAAGTGCGCCGCCGAGGAGCTCGGGGCGACCGGGGTGCGGGTCAACACCGTCCGGCCTGGGATCGTCGACGACGAGCTGATGTCGTTCATCACAGCCGGCGGCCCCCTGCTCGACGACTACCTGGCCGGCATGCCCATCAGTCGCGTGGGCACGGTCGAGGACATCGCCGCCGTCGTCCGGTTCTTGGGCGGCCCGGAGTCCGGCTGGATCACTGGTGAGGCCCTGGCCGTGGACGGCGGCCACCACCTGCGCAACGGGCCGAATTACGGTCTCCTCTTCGGCTGACTGTCGGTACCACCACTTTCCAGACGCAGCTCCTGGCGGTAGCTTGAGGGAGAAGGACCGCCCGAAGCCGATCCGTACGGCGTTACATGGAACTGGGGACGTGACGAGTGAGGGTGCGGCCTAAGGGGCATGCGGGGGGCAACACCGCACCAGAGGTTCAGATGTCCCATTCCCGTCGATCACCCGTGGCCCGATCAGGGGCTGGGCGAAGCCTCGCCCTGGCCGCCGCCGGACTACTGGGTGCGGCAACCCTTGCCTCGGTCGCCGGCCCGAGCGCCGTGGCCGGGGCGGCCACCCCCCTCGGTCGTCCTGACCGTGCCAACCGCCACGAACCACGCCTACCGCCACGGCGCCGTACCTCGTAAGACCCGGGACGTGGCCGGGCTGAAGGCACTCGGATTCTCACCGACCGCGCCGGGCGCCGAGGCGGCCATCGCCCGAGCGTCCAAGGCCAAGCTCCTCAGCTACGGCGGCGGTCTGACGACCGGTGGTCTCGCGGCGGCCGGTGTCACCACGGGCCAGCCGCAGGTCTACCTGGTCTTCATGGGGAGCCAGTGGGGAACCGAGACGACCGACGGCTCGGGTCACCACGTGTCCAGTGGTGACCCCGACAGCTTCGCCCCAGCGCTCCAGAAGCTCTACGGCGGCCTCGGAACCGGCGGCGAGACGTGGAGCGGCGTCCTCACCCAGTACTGCGACGGGGCGCCGGTGGGCGCCACTATCTGCAGCCAGGGCGACTCCCAGATCCCCTACCCGAGTGGCGGTGTCCTGGCCGGCGTCTGGTACGACTCGTCGCCGACCGCCACATCGCAGGAGACGGCCGGGCTGACCGGCCATCAACTGGCTGCCGAGGCGGAAGCGGCCGCTACCCACTTCGGCAACACCACCCAGCCCACCAACCGGAACACCCAGTACGTCATCGCGTCGCCGACCCTCACCAATCCCGATGGTTGGAACGACCCGCGGTTCGGCTACTGCGCCTACCACGACGACTCGCACGACCCGTCGATCGACGGCGGGGGACCGGTGGCCGGTCCGATCGTGGCCTTCACCAACCTCCCCTACGTGCCCGATGCCGGGTTCTCCTGCGGCGCCGGCACGGTCAACTCGCCGGGTACCCTCGACGGGGCCACCGAGGCCGCCAGCCACGAGTACGCCGAGACGATGTCCGACCAGTTCCCCGAAGCCACGCCGCCCGGCGGGTGGACGTCCAAATCAGGGAAGGAGATCGGCGACCTGTGTGCTTATGTGGCGACCGGACCCGGCGCCATGTTCAACCTGGCCCTGGCCCTGGCCACCGGCACGGTGACGGTGCAGGGCAGCTGGTCGAACCAGACGGTCAACTGCGCCGACAGCGCATCGAACTTTCTCTACACCCCGTCCATCACCTCATTCAGCCCGGCCAAGGCGACGGCCGGATCGTCGGTAACGGTCACCGGGGTGAACCTGGGCGGGGCCACCTCAGTCACTTTCGCCGGAACCCCGGCAGCCATCACCACCGACACCCCGACCTCGATCACGGTCACCGTGCCTTCCGGGTCGGCCAACGGCACCATCTCGACGACCACGGCCGGAGGTACGGCGACGAGTGCCAAGTCCTTCTCCGTGGTCCCGTCCATCACCTCGTTCTCCCCCACCACCGTGTCGATCGGCGGAACGTTGACCATCAGCGGCTCAGGACTTGGTTCAGCCAAGAAGGTCCTGGTCGGCGGTAAGAAGGCGGTCATCACCTCGGACACCGTCACCCAGATCGTCGTGACCGTCCCGGCTAAGTCCGTTTCCGGCTCGGTGGCCGTCTCGATGAAGCACGGCACGTCCACACTGGGCGGCCTGACCGTCTCGTAGCGCTCCAGGGCTCGGGTCCGGTCGCGGAGCCCAGGGGTAGGGTGGGTGCCAATGGACGCAGCCGGTACCCCGGATGGAGATCGAGGATCCGGCGCACCCGATCCGGTCCCGGACGAGCCGACGCCGGACCGGCCTCGTCGGCTATCGGGGGTTGACGCAGCCAAGGTGCACGCCACGCTGGCGGTGGGGCTGGCAGCGTGCGGAGTCGCTTTCTGGTTCGAGATCCGGCGCGCGCTCGGCGGAAACGGGTTGAGCTGGGCGTATGTGTTCGAGTGGCCGTTGTTCGCCGTGTTCGCCGTGTACATGTGGTGGACCGTCCTGCATGGCGGTTCCGCCACCCGCCGCCGTCGGCCGGCGAAGCGCGCATCGGGGGTGGACCCGCGCTACGCCGGCATGCTCGACGCGTGGCAGGCCCACCAGCGTGAGCTTCAGGCGGCCCAGGCGGAGGTCGAGCGAGCGACCGGATCCGCCGAGAGGTCGAATCGGGATGGGAGCAGCCGCGCTGCCGACTGAGGCAACCCGGTTCGGTCGGGTCCGCCACCCACCGACCGCGTACCTCCGGGTGGGTGACACGACATACAGTGATCGGCGGCGCCCGGGACCGTTGGGCCCGCAACGAGGGTGTGTCCCACGGGACGACACCGATCGGGATCGTGGAGGAAGCGTGGTTCGCCGATGAACATGGGTCACGGGCTCTCCGCCAACGACCCCACCATCACGGCCGCGTTCCGCACGGCGCTCATGCACCAGTTCCTCGCCATTGTCTTCCTCACGGCCGCGCTCGCCATCGTGTGGAATTCGATCCGCACGGTCCGCTACCGGCGGGCCGTCTTGGCTGGCGGTGTCGTGGAGCCGCAGCCGAATGTCCGTACGTACCCCGAACCGGTGGCCCGGCGCCTGTTGCGGATGGCTTTCGGCATCTTCTGGATCATCGACGGACTCCTGCAGACGCAGTCCTCCATGCCGCTGGGTCTGACCAGTGGCGTGATCACACCGTCCGCCTCGTCGTCGCCCGGTTGGGTCCAGCACCTTGTGAACTCGGGCGTGACGATCTGGAACAACCACCCGGTGTCGGCGGCGACGTCCACCGTGTGGATCCAGATCGGGATCGGGCTCTTCCTCCTCGTCGCCCCCCGCGGCCGGTGGTCGCGTGCGGCCGGGCTCGTCAGCGCCGGTTGGGGGTTGGTCGTCTGGAGCTTCGGCGAGGCGCTCGGGGGTCTCTTCGGCCACGGAAGCAGCTGGCTCTTCGGGTCGCCGGGGGCAGCCCTGTTCTACGTGGTGGCCGGCGGCCTGGTGGCACTGCCGGACCGAGCGTGGGAGACCGAGCGGCTCGGTCGGGTCATGGTCCGGGCGGCGGGGATGTTCTTCGTCGCCATGGGAGTGCTCGAGGCATGGCCGGGACGAGGGTTCTGGTCCGGCAGGCCCGTACCGGACGGGACCGGCGCGACGCTGTCCGCCATGGAGCACCAGATGGCCCAGCTGTCCCAGCCGTCGGTGACCGCCTCCTGGGTCCGGGCGTTCGGATCCTTCGCGACGGCCCAGGGCTGGCTGGTCAACTTCGTGGTGGTGGTGGCGCTCGTAGGCATCGGCACATGCTTCTTGTCGGCGCGGCCGGCGCTGGTCCGCTCCGGGGTGATCGCCGGTGGGGTCCTGTGCATCGCCACCTGGGTGCTGGTCCAGGACTTCGGTTTCTTAGGCGGACTGGGGACCGACCCGAACTCGATGCTGCCGATGCTCGTCGTGTTCACGTCGGGGTACCTCGCCATGGTCCGGCTCCCGGTGACGTCCGTCGCACCGGTGGCGCCAGGCGCGGTGGAGCCTGACGAGGCGTCGGCACCGGTCGTCGCTGTGGGCCACGTCGAAGCTGGGGCGCCGGATCCTTCCGATGCCACCGGGCGCCCGCCGGCCAAGGCCGGCTCGCGTCTCCTCGGGCTCCACCCTTCTTACCTGGTCCGTTGCATGGCCGCCCTCGGAGCGGTGGGCATCGTGCTCGTGGGTGCCGCACCGATGACATTGGCCGCCGCCAATCCGACGGCGGATCCGATCATCAATTCGGCGGCGAACGGCTCCCCGAACCTCGTCGACTCACCGGCCCCGGTCTTCACGCTCACCAACGAGTCCGGAGCCACCGTCAGCCTGCACGAACTGATCGGCCGTACCGTGGTCCTCACCTTCCTCGATCCGACATGCACCTCCGACTGCCCGCTGATCGCCCAGGAGCTGCGGGTGGCCGATGAGCAACTCGGAGCCGACGCCGCCAAGGTGGCGCTGGTCTCGATCGTGAACAACCCTCTCTACACGTCGCCGGCCGCCACCGCGGCTTTCGACCGCCAAGAGGGGATGGGCCGGCTCCCGAATTGGAGCTTCCTCACCGGGAGCCTCGACCAACTCCATCACACGTGGGACGCCTACGGAGTCCAGACAGCGGTCTCCCCGGCCGGGGCGATGGTTGCCCACAGCGATCTCGTCTTTCTGATCGACCGGACCGGTCGGCTCCGGGTCGTCCTCACTTCGGATCCGGGTGGCCAGGGCGACGCGGCGCTCCACTCCTCGTTCTCGTCCACCGTGACCCAACAGGTCAGACAGCTTCTCAGCACGTGAGGGGCAGACTCTGCCGGCGCCTGCCAGCTTTCGGCGGCATCGGCGCCCTGGCGATCGCCCTGGCCGCATGCGGGTCGACTCCCTCGACCGATGCGTTTCCGGTCCCGGCCGGACTGCCCGCCGCCCAGGCCCTTCCCGGGTCGGGGGGCACCTGGGCCACGTTGGCCATGGGCCACTACGACGACCCTCTCAATACGTTCGGCGAGGTGTTCTACCGCTCCGGATGCGCCGGCGCGTCTAGTTGCAGCGGGGGTTTCCACTGGACCCTCGCCACACCACCGGGGGTGGCGAGCAACGGCGGCATCATGGTGGCCGCCAATCCCGATGGCGGGCTGACCACCGGATTCGGTGTCTCGCTCGACCTACGGTTCTCCCCACTGGCCGAGACGGCCGACGCCGGATCCGTGTGGACCGGTGGAATCCTGCCGGTCGCCCTGGCTGCCGTGCCCGACGCGTTGGCGGCCTCGGGTGCGACACAGCGCCTCGCCTTGGCGGCGCCAGCGCCAGTGGCCAACGGTGGCGTGCTCGTGAGCACTAACGATCTCTCGACCTGGACCCGCTTGGCAGGCCGGGGTGCGATCATCCCAGCCGCGTCAGCAGCTGGCTGTGTGCTCGGCAGCTTGTCTGCGGTGGCCATCACCACACAGGGGGACGACCTGGTGGCCGGCGACTGCACCGGGGGTGGGAGGGCCGGGATCTTCCGGGTGGGTAAGTCGGGCCGCCCGGTGACCGTTTCCGCCATCGGGCCTCCGGTTCCGTCCGCCGACGGCGCCGAGGTCCGGGTGGTGCGACTGATAGCGATCGGTGGCGTGCTGTCCGCCCTGTTGCGCCAAGGGACCGGCAGCCGCTCCTGGCTCGAGCTGGCGACGAGCACCGACAGTGGGGCCACCTGGACGGTGTCGCCGTCGGTCGCCACCTCCCGTCCGGTCCTGGCCACCGGAGTCACGGCGACCGGAGGATTCGTCGTCCTGCTTGGTGGGGCCGGGAGGGGTGGGGGGAGGGGTCAGGCGGCCGTGGTGGAACCGGGTCTGCCCTGGTCCGTGCTAGCGACACCCCCGGCCGGCGCCGCGGTGATCTCCTACGGCACCGGTGACGGCGCCATCGAGGCGCTGGTCCCGTCCGATTCCGTCCTCGACGTCGACCGTCTCGGGGCAGGCGGATGGCACCGCGTGCAGGAACTGCAGGTTCCACTTCAGTTCGGGAGCACTTCGGCCGGCGGGGGCTCGACGGGCTGACGGGGATGGCCGTGCGCCGATGTCATGACGCGGCCGCCCGGAGTCGGCACTGCGGGTATCGTCGGGCACGTCCGTCACCAGGGAGCGGACCGGGGGAGACCGCGGGTGCACTACTTCACCAACAATTGGTCGTTCGACCCGTTCCTGATCGTCGTCGCGGTCACCGTGGTGGCGCACGAGCTCGGCCTCGCCCACCTGCGGGCCCGCTCCACTGGGCCACACACCCGCCACCGCCGGCTCCGGTCCCTCGCCTTCTACGGGGGACTCGTACTGCTCTTGCTGTCGGTGGAGTCACCGATCGACTACTGGGCGGGCGACTACTTCTTCGTCCACATGTTCGAACACCTGCTCATCGCCTTCTACGCACCGATCCTCATCGTGGTCGGCGCACCCTGGATTCCCCTACTGTTCGCACTGCCGGTCGGCGCCCGGCGCCGGGTGGGGCGGTACTTCCTGCTCGGTACGTGGTCGGCGGTCCTCCGCCCGATCGGTCGGTTCGTCCGCAATCCCTGGGTCGCCCTGGTGGCGTTCAACACCGTCATGGTGCTCTGGCATGTTCCGGCGCTCTTCGAGCTGTCAGAGCGGAACCAGCTGGTCCATGTGTGGCTGATGCACGGGAGTTTCTTCGTCACCGGGATCCTCTTCTGGCTCCAGATCATCCCGTCCCACCCGATGCGGCCCCAGGCAAGCCCGGTGTGGCAGGCCGGGGCAATCATCGGGACCAACGTGGTGATGTTCGTCCTGGCCATGTCGCTCAGCATCTTCACCGCGACCAGCTGGTACCCGGGATACGCGCACCTCCCCGGGGTGACGCTCTCCCCGTTCGCCGACCAGCAGATCGGGGCGGCCATCCTCTGGGTGTGCGGTGACTTCTGGGCGGTCCCGGCCCTCGTCATCGTGTTCAAGCGGGCCATCGACAACGACGGGTCGGTGTCCAACGTGATCGACCGGCTGACCGGTCGCGGGGCCGTCCCGACGGCGGAAGAGTTCCGGAGTCCGAAGGCCAAAGCGGGAGGAGCGGCCTGAGCCGAGAACCCAAAACGGAAGTGGCGTCGACCCCCCGGAAGCGGAAGTACTTGACCCGCTCCGATCTCAGGCCTACGTTCATGGCCACAAGAGTTTCACGTTCATCACAGGTGGATCACTCGGTACCGACGGTTGGGGGGGTACCGTGCATCCCATCAGGTCGGGAGATCCGATGGACCAGTGGTGCGAAGTGCTCGCGAAGGAATGGGGAGAACACGATGTCATTCAGGGGGAGACTGTCGACATTCCTCGTACTGCTCGCGATAGCGGTCGCCTTGGTGGTCTACACCGTCGTGACCTTTCTGCTGCCGCAGTCCGGTGTTGTCGACTTCACCTCGGCGCAGCCGACCGGCGCCCCGGTCAATCTGTCGGTCCAGACGGTCGGTTCGATCGGGTACGGCGCACACCCGACCTGGGTGACCTACATGGTCCAGGCGCCGAACGGCCAGTGGCTGCACGACACCACGTGGCAGCTTCCGGCGCACACTCGTATCAACATGACGGTCCACCAGTTCGACTCGGGCAGCCCGCTCCGGAACCAGCAGTGGGGCCGTGTCCAAGGAGTGGCCGGCAACGTCGAGATTCTCAACGGCAAACCGGTCTCGGTGTACAACTCATACTCGGACAACGGGGTCGGCCACACGTTCGCCGTCCCGGCACTCGGGATCAGCGTTCCTCTTGTCGGGGTGGACCCGAACGCCACCAATGTCTGCAGCGTGGCGCCCTGTGGGTCGGACAGCGTGAGCAACACCATCAAGTTCTCGTTCGTGACCCCCGGCCCGGGTGAGTACCGCTGGCAGTGCTTCGTGCCCTGTGCACTGGGCTATCTCTTCGGAAACGGGGGAGCGATGAGTAGTTCCAACTACATGGGTGGGTTCCTGGACGTGACTGCATGAGCGACGCAGCCACCCCGACCGCAGCAGGCTCGCCGACCGACTCGGCCGTGCCCGGGAGCCATGGCCCGGCCCCGCGCCACTTCGCACGGATGGTCACCATCTGGCTGATCCTGTCGCTGATCCTCGACCCGCTCTTCTACTTCCTGGTCGGCCCGCACGTCCCCCCGGGGGTCATGTCGTCCACCGCGGAGGAAAACCAGTTCGACTTCAATGTGCTGATGGTGATCGCCCTCCCGGTGCTGCTCGGGGTCTGGACCTACCTGGGCTACTCGATCGTGACGTGGCGTGCATCCCGGGCGGGCGTCGCGGAGCCCGTCGGTGGTCAAGATGCCCGCACCCACATGGGGGCGCAGACCGCATGGATCGTCATCACGTCCTTTATCGTCCTGTGCCTCGCGGTTTTCGGGACCTACGAGCTCATCGAGACGAACGGCGCGGGCGGCGGTGAGGGTCCCAACCCGATCTGGAAACCGACGTCGGCCCACATCCTGCCGGTCCAGGTGATCGCCCAGCAGTGGACCTTCACCTACCGGTACCCGACGTACGGTGGATTCGAGTCCTCCACCCTGATGTTGCCGGTGGGCACCAGCGTCGCCTTCCATGTGACGTCGCTCGACGTCATCCACAGCTTCTGGGCCTATCAATTGAGCATCAAGGCCGACGCCAACCCCCAGGTCGACAACGTGGCCTTCACCACCACGAACCACACCGGCAGCGTGACCGTGCGGTGCAGCGAGCTCTGCGGCCTCTGGCACGGTGCGATGTTCAACTACGGGCAGGTCGTGTCGAAGTCCGCCTTCCAGAGTTGGGCAACGGCCACCGAAAAGGCCACCGCCGCCAACACCAAGCTGCTCCCGCCGTTCGCGTGGACCTACGTCCCCGATGCCAACGGGGCGGACGGCGGGTACTACCCGGCTACGGATCCCTACAGCCCGTCCGAGGTCTACGGCGCGAAGCAGCCGGCTTCGTGACCACCGACCGGCACGAGATGCACGACGGACTCATTCGAACAGCGGAGGTCGCCCGATGACCATCAGCGCCGAGCGTGAGAGCGACACCGAAGGCGAGGACGAATTCACCTATCCCGATCCGACGCCGCCGACCACCGGGTGGTTCCAGAACCTCCCGGTGCGCCCTGGCTGGTTGAGCCAACACCTGGGGACGGCGATCATCGGTGCGGTGGCCGGGTACCTTCTCGGCCACTGGCTCGGGAACGTCGTGGCCAGTGGCTACGACTACGTCGCCAACTCGGGCGTCAACGGTATCGCCAACACCGGCGGAATTGCCTTGGGCGCCCTCGGGTGGCTCGCGGGCATCGGTGCCCTCAACTACCCGCTGGCCAAGATGATCGGCAGGGAGCCTGCCCCCGAATTCGAGTCGACCCACTGGTCCAAGTATTTCCGGTACACGGCCGACCACAAGGTGGTGGGCATGCAGTACGTGATCGGCGTGCTGGCCTTCCTGTTCACCGCTGGTCTCCTCGCCATGGCCATCCGGACCGAGCTCCTGACGCCGTCCAGCCACGTGTTCGGGCCGGGCACCTACATCGCCATCGTCAGCGAGCACGGCACGATGATGATGATGATGGCCACGTCGGTCATCGTCGGGCCGCTCGGCAATTGGCTGATCCCGCTGATGATCGGGGCCCGCCGGACTGCGTTTCCCAGGGTCGAGGCTTTCAGCTTCTGGATCTTCAGCGCAGGGTACCTGGTCATCCTCACCGCCCTGCCCTACGGGGGCTTCCCCACCGGCTGGACCGGGTACGCACCCCTGCAGACCCAGGCCGGAGGCGGAATGATCTCCTACCTGGCGGGCTTCGCCCTCATCGGACTTGGCATGATGGCGGCGGGATTCAACCTCGCCGTCACGATCATCAACTATCGGGCGCCCGGCATGACCTGGAGCCGGGTGCCGATCTTCGTGTGGTCGATCCTTGCCACGTGCGCCCTGTTGACCCTGGCCACGCCCACGCTGTTCGCCGCCGGACTGTTCGGCATCCTGGACCACACTGCCCAGACGGCCTTCTATGTGACCGAGCACGGAGGCAGTTCGTACCTGTGGGAGAACCTCTTCTGGTTCTTCGGCCATCCCGAGGTGTACATCATGGCCCTGCCCGGATTCGGCATCGTGGCCGAGATCCTGCCGGTCTTCACCCGAAAGCCGCTCTTCGCGTACAGGGTGGCCGCGGCAGGCATGATCGGGGTGGCGCTGCTCTCCTTCTTCGTGTGGCAGCACCACATATTCCAGAGCGGGATCAATCCGGACATGCGGCCGCTCTTCATGCTGACCACCGAGCTCATCTCGATCCCGACCGGGTTCATCTTCCTCGTCGGCATGGGGACCCTCTACAAGGCGAAGATCCGCTTTGAGGTGCCGATGCTGTTCGCCCTGGCCGTGTTCTTCAACTTCCTGATCGGCGGGATGACGGGCGTATTTCTCTCCGACGTCCCGGTGAACGTGACCGTGCACGGTGGATTCTTCGTGCTCTCGCACTTCCACTACACGATCATGGGGGGCCTGATCTTCGCCTTCTTCGGCGGCCTGTACTTCTGGCTCCCGAAGATGACCGGGAAGACGATGAACAGAAAGCTCGGGAAGATCCACTTCTGGTTCATGTTCATCTTCTTCAATCTCACGTTCTTCCCGATGTTCCTCATCGGCCTGCTCGGGCAGCCCCGACGGGTCTTCGAGTACCAGCAGAACCTGCAGACGCTGAACGACTTCTCGTCGATCAGCGCCTTCATCCTCGGAGCGTCGTTTCTCGTGTTCATCGCCAACTTCGTGTGGTCGATCTTCATCAAGCCCACGCCGTCGCCGGCCAACCCGTGGGACTCGCTCGGCCTGGAGTGGCAGACGGCCAATCCGGTGCCCTACTACAACTTCGAGCGGATCCCGGTCGTGTTGACCGACCCGTACCACTACAGCGAGGAGGGGGCCCCGGCCGTCGCCGACCTCGGTGAGCCCGTACTTGTCGGAGCGAGCACGCTGACACCGCTGGTGGGTGACGCCCTACCGACGTCGGAACCCCGTGGAGCATCCGATACCGACGAGCCTCCGGCCGCGGCCGAGTGAGTGGAGAGGACAACGTGACCGATACCGCCAACAAGCCGACCGTCTACTCGGACACTCCGGAGGAACGGGAGTTCGAACTCCGTGCCGCCGTGAGCTCGTATTGGACGGGGGGCCGGCTCTTCATCGGGATGTTCACCTTCCTCCTGGCATCGGAGGCCTTCGCCTACTTCTACCTGCGCTCCAGCAACAACGGGCAGCTGTGGCGCCCCAACAACGTCACCGCACCGACGGGCATTGGCTGGGCCATCTACTTCACTGTGCTGGTATCGGCCCTCCTCGCCATCTTCGGTCAGATGCGCCTGCACAGAGGGCTGGTGCTGGACTGGGAGGTGGCCGGATGGACGGCAGTCCTCGGTGGCCTGATCGCCACCGGCCTGCAGATCTGGCAGCTGACCCAGCTCCACTTCTTCCCCGGATCCAGCGGCTACGCCTCGTGCTTCATCGGCTGGGCGGTGATGAACATCATCATGCTGCTGAGCGGTACGTACTGGATGGAGACGAACCTGGCCCGATCGCTGCGAGCGCGCAGCGCAGCGGGCCCGGACGGCATGGACCAGCTGGCGATGACGCCATCCGGGCAAATCTTCCGGGCCAACGTCTCCGCCTGCACATACTTCTGGGGATTCATGGCCGTCGGGAGCACGCTCTTCTGGGCGATGTTCTATCTGATCTGATCCGTTGCCGGCCGTGGTCCGCGGCCGGTACGATGACTACGAGGCACCGAGAGCAAGGTTGGTCGACCACATGACTGTCGCTGCAGACAACTTCATCGGGCCCGAGGTCTTGACCCTGGTGGTCCCGCTCGGCACCCTCTTCGCCGTACTGTTGTGGGGCTTCTTCCAACGCCGCTCGCCAAAGTGACCGAGCGGGCCGCCGGTCCGCGGTCCACCAGCAAGGCTGCTGTGGTTCGCCCGGCGCTCGCCGTCCTGGCCCCGGTGCTCCTGATCCTCAGCGTCGTCCCACCCCTCGCCACCTATGCTCGGCAATTCGAGATCGTCGAGGCGGTCCAGTTCTGTCTCCTGGCCGTGATCATCCCCCTGTTCGTCGTCAGCGGAGCGCCGTGGCGGCGTCTCGGCCTCGCTGCCGGAGATCCGCCCGTCGTCGGCGCGGACGGCGAGGTGGTCGCTCCGGCGGGCTTTGGGCCTGTGGACCACTTGGCTCTCGGTCGGCGTCGCCACCCGGCTCCTTGGCGGGCGGTGGCCGTGGCGTCGACCTACCTGGCCCTCGTTATCCTGTGGCGAATCCCCCTCACGGTCGACGCGTTGGCCAGACATCGCTGGCTGGTGTTCATCGAGGCGGCGATCCTGGTGCCGTCCGGGGTGGGGTTGTGGCTGGAGTTGGTCGAGTCACCTCCGTTGACGCCGCGACTGACCCGTCCCCACCGAGTGGCCGTGGCCGCCGTCGTGATGTGGGTGATCTGGATCCTGGCCTACCTGGTCGGACTGGCCCACGGAGCCTGGTACCACGGCTTCGACCATACGCTCGCCACCGGGATCAGCGTGTCGGCCGACCAGCAGCTCACCTCGGGCGTGATCTGGGCCCTGAGCGGTGCCGCATTCGTGCCGGTCGTGTTCTGGAATCTGATCCACTGGCTCCAGTCCGAAGAGGACCCGGACGACGAGCTCTACCGGCTGCTGCGCCAGGAGCGCATCCGGGGTCGTCCGTTGGACCAGGGCTCCGCCTGACCGGTGCCGGACGGGCTCGGTCCGGCACGGGCTCTGCCCGGTCAGGACGTCGGGGTCGCCAGCGCCGGGAGGTTCGGCTGGGGGAGGTGGGTGTGCAACAGGGCACCGGCCTGCTGTATGTCGTAGAACGCCTGGGTCCGGTCGTGGGCCAGGAGCTTCTCCTGGGTCACCAGATCCCGCTGTTTCGCCGTATCCCCCGGGTGGAGGTACAGCGACTGGATGTCCTCGACGGCGGCGAGGGCGTCCGACGTGGCCCAGGTGGTGGTGACGCTGAGCATGCGGTCGACGAGCTTTCCGGACGCCGTGTCCTGGACCTGGACGTTATTGGTCAGATCGAAGATCGAATTGCTCGTGAAGGAGCAGGCCGTCTGGTCGTCGGTGAGCATCTTGGTGGCCGCCTGGCGGTCGGCCGGGGTGAGGGTGCCGGCTACCTGGTCGTAGTGGATCAGGAACGTTTCGGTGATGGCGTAGCCGCAGGGCGCCACATCGGCGTTGATCTCCTTGAGGGACGCCGTCTGGCTGGCTATGTCCTCGGCATTGCTGATCGGCCGGGGCAGGTCGATGAGGATGGAGGCACCGATCACCACGACGATGGCGGCGGTAACGAGAACCCAGGTGCGTTTGTACCAGGTCACGGGCACGTCAGGACCGGGCTCCCCCGTCGGACCGACCGGGGCGGGGATGGCGGGCGCAACGTCGTCAGAGGTCGTCATGGGTTCGCCGTCAGGTTAGCGGCCGTCCGGGCGATCCCCTGGGCGAACCGCTCGATGTCGGCCTGAGGTAGGACGTAGAGTCCCTGCCTGTTCTCGTTGGCGAACGGCAGGGCCGACGACCGCAGCCTGCCCTGCGGGTCGATGAAGTAGAGGATGTTGTTGTGGGTCTCCTGGGTCGCCGTCCGGCCCACGGTCACGGTGACCCCGTAGTTGATCCAGATCGTATTGAGCTGGCGGAGTGTGCCGGTCAGGAAGTGGATGGAGGGATCCGTCTGGACTCCGGCCGCGGTCAGGGCGGGTGTAGCCGGGGAGACCGCGGTCCTGTTCGGGTCGGTGTTGACGACGGCGAACTCGACATCGGCGGACTTCGGCCCGAGCAGCGCGGCGGCATCCTTCAGTTCGAGTCCGAGCACCCGGCAGATGTCGGTGCACCCGGTATTGAAGAAGGTGAGGACGACCACCTTCCCCGACTGGGCCTTCAGGCTCCAAAGCGCCCCGCTGGGCTCTTGCAGCTGGAAGTCCGGTGCCGGCCCGGTCCCGAGCTGGTGCAGGCCGAGGAAGGCGTCGAGCGGCGCACCAATCTGCGGGGCCGATGGGGCGTGCGGTGCCACGGGTGCCGGTGGGGCGCCGGTGGTCGAGATCGTGGTCGTGGTCACCGACGAGGCCACCCCGACGTTCCCGAAGTAGTGCTCGAGCACGACACCCCCCAGTCCGATCACCGCGAACCCGATGGCGATCCCGGCGACGACCTTGCGGGGCACGGGAATCCGCCCGGCCCGTAGGGCCGCGCTCCGGTCCACGGGTGCCGACCCGGTGCTGAACGCGGCGGCCCGTTCCTCGGCGGTCAACCCGGCGGTGGTCGGGCCCGCGGATGCTCCCCTCGACGCACCCGGGTCTGGGCTGGCAGCTGCGGAGGCGGCGGGATCGTCGACGGTCGGGTCGTGGGGGGTCATCGGGGCCCCCCCGTGGTGAGGGCGTCGGTCCAGTGGGTGAGCGATGCCAGGGTCTGGGTGCCCAATGCCACGTGGGCGACTCGGCCCCGTGCGTCGAGGAAGAACGTCACCGGTAGGGCGGTCAGGCGGTAGGCGGTGGCTGTGGTGGCATTGCCGTCCACCCCCACGGCATATGTTGCGTGGGCGTTGGCCAGGAGTGCCTCGGCGGCGGGTCCGTCGGCATCATTGGCGTCGATCCCGATGACGGTCACGTGCCCAGCCGTGCGGGCAGAAAGCGTGGCGAAGTTGCCGAGTTCGGCCTGGCAGTCCTTGCACCAGGAGGCGAAGAAGTTGATCACCGTGGGCGTGCCCTGGGTCGATGCCAGGGTCACCGGCTGCCCGCCCCCGAGGCGGGGCAACGAGAAACTCGGCGCAGTGCTGCCGGTCGGTAGCGTCGCAACGGGGGTTACCGGGTAGGAGACAGGCTTCGGACGGATGTGCCGCGTGGCCACGAAGACGATGAATGCGAGCAGCACCGCCGCCGCCACCGCCGCCATGATCCACCACCACCGGTCCCCACGCTTCGGGGATGTCGTGCCGAGGGTGGAGGAAATGTCGGACATGGGAGTGTTCGGCTGTCGGCGCCCGTGACGGCTAGGCCGAGAACGGATGGCCCCGGAGCGCCTCAGGAAGGATACCCACATATCGGCCGTGGGGAACGTCGGTCAGCCGCTCCGGTGGCGTACGACGGAGCCCGGGGGACGGCCAATGGATCGGCCCCCGGATGGGTCCTGGAAGACGTCCGCTCCGTGGTCAGGGCTCGAAGCGATAGCCCATTCCTGGCTCGGTGATGAAGTGCCGTGGCCGGGAGTGGTCGACCTCGAGCTTGCGGCGGACCCGTCCCATCAGGACCCGCAGGTACTCGGTCTCGGTTTCGTAGCGGGGTCCCCACACCTCCTGGAGGAGCTGGCGCTGGGACACCAATCGCCCCGGGTTGCGGACCAGGACCTCGACAATGTCCCACTCCTTCGGTGTCAGGTGCACCTCAACCCCGTCCCGTGTCACCCGCTTGGCGTCGAGTTCGACCGTGAACCCCTCGGCTTCGACCCGCGGGTCCTGTTCGGCACCGGGTGCCCGGCGCAGAGCGGCCCGTATCCGGGCGAGCAGTTCGTCCATGCCGAAGGGCTTGGTCACGTAGTCGTCGGCCCCCAGATCGAGGGCCTCCACCTTCCCAGTCGACTGGTGGCGGGCCGACAGGACGAGGATCGGGACCTCGCTCCACCCCCGCACGCCGCGGATCACCTCGACCCCGTCGATCCCGGGCAGGCCGAGGTCGACCAGGACCAGGTCCGGGTGCCAGTGGGCCACCTTGTCGAGCCCGTCCTCGCCCGTGCGGGCGCCGGCCACTTCGTAGCCGCGGGCGCCCAGGCTGATGGTGAGTGCCCGGAGCAACGACGGATCGTCGTCGATGACCAGGACCCGTGCCCCGGCTCGATCCTCGGTCGGATCGATCATTGCGTGGCCTCAACGTCGGCCTCAACGTCGGCCTCAACGTCGGCCTCGACGTCGGCCCCGGCTCGATCGGGAATGATCACGTCCTCGTCGCAGGAAGCGTCGATGATGGACGCCGTGTGGTCGACGGGAACGGGAAGGCGGACCACGAGGGTGCAGCCGCCTCCGGGAGTGTCCTCGAGGTCGAGATCGCCACCGACCGCTTCGGCGAAGCCCCGCGACACGGCCAGGCCCAGCCCGACCCCCGACCGGTTCGCCGAGTCACCCAGGCGCTGGAACGGTCGGAACACCAAGTCGCGGTCGGCGGCTCGGATACCCGGTCCGTGGTCGATGACCCGGATGTCCACCCGACCGGCCACGGGACCGGCCTCCACCCGCACTGCCTTGCCGGCGCCGTGCAGGAGTGCGTTGTCGACGAGATTGGCCACTACCCGCTCGATGAGTACCGGGTCGGTCTTGAGCTGGGGCACCGCCGGGTCGACGGCTATCACCACCTTCTCCGCGCGTGGGCCGAGACTGACCAGGGCGGCGTCGATGAGCTCGGCCACGTCGGTGGTCCTGGACAGAACTTCCATGGCTCCGGTCTCCAGGCGGCTCATATCGAGCAGGTTCTCGACCAGGGCACTCAGGCGGTCGGCTTCGTCGTCGATGGTGTGGAGCAGGATCGCCGTCTCGTCGGGCCCGAAGGACAGCTGTTCGGACAGGAGACTCGACGAGGCCGCCTTGATCGAGGCCAGCGGCGTGCGCAGGTCGTGGCTGACTGCGGCCAGCAAGGCCGAGCGCAACTGGTTGGCCCGGGCCAATGAGTCGGCCTCGGCCACACCTTCGTGCAGGCGTGCGCTCTCCAAGGCGGTCGCCAATTGGGCGGCGAACGCGGCGAGGATGTCTCGGTCTTCGGCCGTCAGCCCGGGACCCTGGAGCACCAGTACTTCCGCATCGGTCAAGGGGAGGGCCAGTGAGCCCTCGTCGGGGGAGGCGGGCGGTGGGTCCCCGGTGGCGGCCACGATGTCCCAGTGCTGTTCGATCGCCTCCCGATCGGACCGCAGCACGGCGGCTGACGTGAGCCGGAAGGCGACCACCAGCTCCTCGAGCAGCCCGGGCAGGGGGTTTCCCTCCGGGGAGACCAGCCGGCCGGCCACCCGGGCCAGCATGCGGGCATCGGCACGTGCCTGCACGGCGGCGGCCGTGCGACGGGCGGCCAGGTCGACGAGCACGCTCACGACACCGCCTGTGACCAGGAACATGATCAGGGCCAATACGTCTCGGGCGTCGGCGATGGTGAATGTGTGGACCGGTGGTGCGAAGTAGTAATTCGAGAGCAGGAACCCGGTGGCGGCGGCCAGGATGCCCGGCCAGAATCCGCCGATGGCGGCCACCGCGACTACCAACACCAGGTAGGAGCTGAGGGCGGTGGCAAGGTCGACAGGCCCGCCGCCCGAGGTGAGGAGCACCGTGAGGAAGGGGAAGCCGATCACGCCGAGCAGCACGGCGGCCAGCCGGCGACGGGCCGACAGTGGTGACAGGAAGCGCTTGCGGTGTCGGGCGGCCGGTGTCGGACGGACCCGCCCGCCGCCCGGCGCCTCATCCCCGCCGTCCACCCCGTCGGTGGCGATCACGTGGACGTCGAGGGCACCGTCGGCCGCCCGGATGACCGAATTGATGACCGAGCCCCGGACGTACTCCACCAGGCGGCTCCGATGGGTGGCCCCGAGCACCAGCTGAGTGGCGTTCTCGGCCCTGGCCACCTGGACCAATGCGGGTGCCACGTCGGCGCCGACGACCTCGACGTAGCGGCCGCCAAGATCGTCGAGTAGGGCCCGATTGCGGCTGATGTCCTCCATGCCCGCGTCGGACAGGCCGTCGTCGGTGCGCACATGTACGCCGACGAGTTCCGCCTTGGTCCGCATGGCCATCCGGGCGGCCCGTCGCACCAGCACGGCACTGCCCGGCGAGCCGGTGATGGAGACGACCACCCGCTCCTTGGTCTCCCAGGGACCGGCGATGTCGTGTCGTTCGCGATAGTCGTTGAGTTCCTCGTCGACCCGGTCAGCCACCCACAGCAGAGCCAGTTCGCGCAGTGCGGTCAGATTGCCGGTGCGGAAGTAGTTGCCGAGGGCGGTGTCGATCCGCTCCGGCGGGTAGACGTTGCCGTGGGCCAGACGGCGCCTCAGGGCTTCGGGGGCCATGTCAACCAGTTCGATCTGGTCGGCGGCCCGCACCACGCGGTCGGGCACAGTCTCCTGCTGGGACACGCCCGTGATCCGCTCGACCACGTCGTTGAGCGACTCGAGGTGCTGCAGGTTGACCGTCGAAATGACGTTGATCCCGGCGTCGAGCAGATCGGACACGTCCTCCCACCGCTTGGCATGGCCGGATCCCGGAATGTTGGTGTGGGCCAGCTCATCGACGAGGACGAGCTCGGGCTTGCGGGCGAGCAGGCCGGTCACGTCCATCTCTTCGAAGGTCTGGCCCCGGTACTCGACAGTGCGGCGGGGGAAGACGGGGAGGTCGCGGATCTGGGCGTCGGTCTGCGGCCGGCCGTGTTCCTCCACCCAGCCGATGACCACGTCGGTGCCGCGCTCCTTGCGGCGCCAGCCTTCGTTGAGCATGGCGTAGGTCTTGCCCACCCCGGGTGCCGCCCCGAGGTAGAGACGGAGCTTCCCCCTCGTCACGGCGGCCTCTACCGGCCCGGCTCAGGTTGCACGGTCACGTTGTACCCAGGTTGTCGAGGGCGAGATTCAAGGTCAGCACGTTCACTCCAGGATCACCGAGCACTCCCAGGCTACGCCCCGTGGTGTTCTTCGTGATCAGATTCTGGACTACGGACAACGGGAGGTGACGAGCCTTGGCCACCGTCGGAGCCTGGATGTCGGCGTTGGCGATCGAGATGTCGGGGTCGAGTCCCGAGCCTGAGGCCGTCACCGCGTCGACCGGCACCTCGGCGTTCGGCGCCAGGCCGAATTCGGACCGGTAGGCGACGGCCCGCTCGGGCACCGTACTCGGGTCGCACACATACGTACCGTCGCTGTTCTTGGCGTACTTCTGGCCCGGGGTCGGGGAGACCACCGGGGCGGCCGCCGACGTCGTGCCGATCGGCACGCAGTATGGGTCGGCCGGGGTCGCGAACGGATTGGTCTTGGACGGTGACCCGTCGAGGCCGACAGAGTTCACCCCGGGGATGAAGCCAATGAGCAGCGGGTTGGACGGCCCGAGGTTCGAGGCCCCGCTGACGGTGATGTTGTCGGTCGACGACGACGTCACCGCATCGGACGGACGGGTCTGGAAGTACTTGGGGATCGGATTCCCCTTGGCGTCGGTGAAGGCCTGACCGATCAGCTCCGAGCCGACGTCCTTGCCGTTCTTCTGGACGAAGGAACCGTTGGCCTGGTGGCCGAAAGCCGCCTGGCCGATCCCGGTGAGCGCCAGCCCGTAGGCGAATCCGCAGACAATGGTCATCACGATGACCATGCCGATGGCGGTGAGCAGTTGACGACGCATTACTTGACTCCCATCGCAGTGATGATGATGTCGATCAGCTTGATCCCGATGAACGGGATGATGAAGCCACCGAGCCCGTAGATGAGTAGGTTCCGGCGCAGGACCTCAGCAGCACTGGCGGCACGGAATTTCACGCCCCGCAGGGCCAGAGGGATCAGCGCCACGATGATCAGGGCGTTGAAGATCACCGCCGACAGGATGGCGCTGTGGGGCGAGCTCAGGTGCATGATGTTGATCCGGTTCAGCGCGGGGAACACGCCCACGAACATGGCCGGGATGATGGCGAAAAACTTGGCCACGTCGTTGGTGATCGAAAACGTGGTGAGGGACCCCCGGGTGATCAGCAGCTGCTTCCCGATCTCGACGATGTCGATGAGCTTGGTCGGATTCGAGTCGAGGTCGACCATGTTCCCGGCCTCCTTGGCGGCCTGAGTCCCGCTGTTCATGGCCACCCCGACGTCGGCCTGAGCCAGCGCGGGGGCGTCGTTGGTGCCGTCCCCGGTCATCGCCACCAGGTGCCCGCCTGCCTGCTCGGCCTTGATCAGGGCCATCTTGTCCTCGGGGGTGGCCTCGGCAAGAAAGTCGTCGACGCCCGCCTCTGCGGCGATGGCAGCGGCCGTCAGCGGGTTGTCCCCGGTGATCATCACCGTCCGGATGCCCATCTTCCGCATCTCGATGAACTTCTCGGCGATGCCGGGCTTGACCACGTCCTTCAGGTGGATGACACCCAGCACCCGGGTGCCGTCGGCGACGACCAGCGGCGTACCCCCGCCCTTTGAGATGGTCTCCACTACCGGGGCCAGGTCCACCGGGACGATCCCACCTTGCTCCTCCACCCACCTGCGGACCGAGTCGGCCGCGCCCTTGCGGATGCGCCGACCGTCCACGTCCAGGCCGCTCATCCGGGTTTGGGCGGTGAACGGCACCAGCTCGGCACCCGGCACGTCCTCGGCGACCTGGCCGTAGTGGGACTCGGCCAACTCGATGATCGAGCGGCCCTCGGGTGTCTCGTCGGCCAGGCTGGAGAGCATGGCGGCCGCGGCCAGGTCGCGCTGCTCGACGTCGGGCATGGGCACGAACACGTCGGCCCTGCGGTTGCCGAAGGTGATGGTGCCGGTCTTGTCGAGCAGAAGCGTCGACACGTCACCCGCGGCCTCGACGGCCCGGCCCGACATGGCAAGCACGTTGCGCTGGACCAGTCGGTCCATGCCGGCGATACCGATGGCCGACAGGAGTGCGCCGATGGTCGTCGGGATCAGGCAGACCAGTAGGGCCACCAGCACGATGATCGACTGCTCGGCGCCCGAGTAGATCGAGAACGGCTGGAGGGACACCACGGTGAACATGAAGATAATGGTGAGGCCGGCCAGGAGGATGTCCAGGGCGATCTCGTTGGGGGTCTTCTGGCGGCTGGCCCCCTCGACCAGCGCGATCATGCGGTCGAGGAAGGTCTCGCCCGGATTCGAGGTGATCTTCACCACGATCCGGTCGGACAGCACCCGGGTGCCGCCGGTGACCGAGGAGCGGTCGCCGCCTGACTCGCGGATGACCGGGGCCGACTCGCCGGTGATGGCCGACTCGTCGACGGTGGCGATCCCTTCGACGATGTCCCCGTCCCCGGGGATCAGCTGCCCCGGAGTGACCACGCACAGATCGCCGAGCTGGAGCTGGCTGGAGGGCACCTCGACCACGTCGTCGCCTCGCTGAACGAAGGCGACGGTTTCGGCCCGGGTCTTGCGCAGGGTGTCGGCTTGGGCCTTGCCCCGGCCTTCTGCCACCGCCTCAGCGAAGTTGGCGAAGAGCACGGTGAACCACAACCAGACAACGATGCTCAGGGCGAAGACGTTCTCCGAGTTCGAGGACGAGCCGAAGTCACGGATCAGGTAGAAGGTGGTGAGCACGCTGCCGAGCTCGACCACGAACATGACCGGATTGGACTTCATATGCCGTGGGCTGAGCTTGACGACCGAGTCGATCAGGGCCCGGCGCACCATGGTGCTGTTGAAGGTGGCGGAGCGCCGCTTGGTGTGTCCCGCACCGGTCTCCTGCTGGGGAGCATCCGGGATTTCGAGGGTGGATGTCATCTGACTCCTTCTCAGAACTTTCCGACGAGGTGCTCGACGATGGGACCGAGGGCCAGCACCGGGAAGTAGGTGAGACCGACGATGAGGACGGCGATGCCGGCCATGAGCAGTGCGAAGAGCGGCGTGCCGGTGGGCAAGGTGCCCCCAGATGCAGGGATCCGCTGCTTGCGACCGAGCGACCCGGCGATGGCCAGGATGGGCACCATCAGGGCGAACCGACCGACCAGCATTGCGATTGCCTGCGTGATGTTGTACCAGTTGGTGTTGCCGGCGAGGCCGGCGAACGCCGAGCCGTTGTTGTTAGCGGGCGAGGTGAAGGCGTAGGTGACCTCGGAGAGACCGTGGGGTCCCGGGTTGTAGATCGAAGTCAGCGACGACGGCATCACCACCGAGACACCGGTGAAGAGCAGGATCACGAACGGCACCATCAGCAGGTAGAGGACCACCAGCTTCATCTCCTGCGCCTGGATCTTCTTGCCCAGGTATTCCGGCGTTCGCCCGACCATCAGCCCGGCGATGAACACCGCCAGGATGGCCATCACGAGCATGCCGTAGAGGCCGGATCCGGTACCGCCGGGGCTGACCTCGCCGAGCATCATGTTGAACAGGAGCACCCCTCCGCCGAGTGGGGTGTAGCTGTCGTTGGCCGAGTTGATCGATCCGGTCGAGGTGCTGGTCGACGAGGAGTTGAACAGGGCGCTCGTAATTGGCCCGAAGCGCACCTCCTTGCCCTCCATGTTGCCGCCCGGCGAGGTGGAGGTGATCGCCTGGGAGACATGGGCCTGAGTGACGTGCACGTTCCCGTGGGCCTCGAGCGGCATGATCAGCAGGGCACCGATGGCGAACAGGCCGGCCATGGCTCCGAGGACGGCGTAGCCCTGCTTGCGGTCCTTGGCCATCTTGCCGAAGGTCCATGCCAGCGCGAACGGGATGGCGAGCAGCAACCAGTTCAACAGCATGTTGGTCAGGCCGGTCGGGCTCTCGAAGGGATGGCCGGCATTGGCGTTGAAGAACCCGCCACCGTTGGTCCCCAGCTGCTTGATCGCCTCCTGGGAGGCCACCGGGCCACCGGCGATCCCCTGTGACTGTCCCGAGACCGTGGTGAGCATGTGGGTCGCGTGCAGGTTCTGCTCCGCCCCCTGGGCAATCAGGACGACGGCGGCGACGGCGGCGATGGGGATGAGGACGCGGATCACGATCCGGGTGAGGTCGGCCCAGAAGTTCCCGAGGGTGTTGGACTGCTTCCGGATCAGCCCACGGATGAGCGCCACGGCCACGGCGATTCCGACCGCCGCCGACACGAAGTTCTGAACCGCCAACCCCGCCATCTGGACGACCTGGGACATGGTGTCCTCACCGGCGTAGTTCTGCCAGTTGGTGTTGGTGAGAAAGCTGACCGCGGTGTTAAACGACAGCGCCGGTGGCACTGCGGCCAGATGGTCCGGGTTGAGCGGAAGGTGAGCCTGGAGCCGCTGCATGCCGTAGAGGACGAGGACGGAGATGAACGAGAAGGCCAGGACTGAGATGGCGTAGGTGGTCCACCGTTGCTCGCTCTCGGGATTGACTCCGGTGACCTTGTAGATAAGCCGCTCGATCGGCCCGAAGACCCGGTCCCCCGGGGCCTTCTTGTTCTGGAACACCTTGGCCATGTAGTTGCCCAGAAGGGGCGTCGAGATGGCCAGCAGGACGACGAGGATGATCACCTCGATGACGTTCTGGGTCATCAGAGCTTCTCAGGGGCGACGAGGGCGTAGATCAGATACGCCGTCACGACAACGGACAAGATCAGTCCAACCAGGTTGTCGTAGCTCTTCATGCCGGCACCTCCTCGGGGGCGTTGGTGTCCTGTTCGCGAGTGTCCGGGGCGTCGGCGTTGAGGTCGGTGCCCACGGTGTCGTCCTTCCCGACGATGCGCTCGCACAGGCGGACGAATGCGACCATGAGGGCGAAGAACGCCACGATGGTCACGATGTAGAGAAGGTCAGCCATGGGGGCCTCCAGTCGTTACGTCGGGTGTGGTCACCCAGTCAGCGTCGCGCCGGTCGTGGCGCGAATAAAGGGGCCTTTTCGGCGCTTTTACGGGGGCTGTCGGGATTTTTACGGGCTTGTCACGCCCTCCAGAGGGGGTGCGACAGCGTCAGTCGGATGGGCGGTGAACCACGTACACGACCTGGGGCCCGGCATCGCTCGGGTCCTCGGACACCAGCGCGCCCGACCAGACCCGGGCGAACCCGGCCCGTTCGAGGGCCCGCCACGATCGCCGGCTGTGCTCGTGGACGCCCACGACACAGGCCGGACAGTCCGGATAGCTGGCCCAGCCATTCGCGATGAATGACGTCATCATCCGGGTTCCGACGCCCTTACCGATGCAGTCAGGGTCGCCGGTCAGATAGTCGATTCCGAAGCCGTCGAGCAGCGCGCCGGTGGGTGCCAGGGTGGTCCGCCAGTCGTCGTTGTCGGCGATCCGGTAGCGGATCACGAGGCCGATCGGTCGGCCGCCGAAGGTGACGATGCGGGCCTCGGTCGGGTCGGTGCCGTCGACACCGGGACCGTAGCGGTCCTCAAGGTCGTCGAGTCCCCAGGGCTCCTGCCACCACGGCTCGACGTGCGCCGCGCCGAACCATTGGGCGAGAAGGGGGAAGTCGGCGCGGCTGAGGGGCCGGAAATCGAAAGGCGCATCGTCTGGCAGGCCGGTCACGGGGTCGGGGTCGTGGGCCCGGGATGGCGCCATGGTCGCATCGTAGGGGGACGAGGAACCGCCCCGGGGCCTGGTCACCTTCGCCGGACGGAGGGGTGGCGGGCGATTCACGGGTGGGGTGGTAGTTCGATCCCGGCAGCCCCCAGCACGGTGGCGGCCAGCTCCCGGGTCACCTTCCCGGAACCGTCGAAGTTGCGGACCGGGCCCTCGAACGGGAACCCACCCAGGGACGGCCGGAGGTGCACCGTTAGGAAGACCCAGACCGTCGTCGGCGAGATGAAGCGCATCCGTCGGACGACGGCCGCACCCCCCTGGATGGCCGCTGCCTGCCTCGCCTGGAGCAGCGCCGACGTGATCTTGTCGGTATCCTCCACAAAAGGCCCCCACCCGGTGTCGCGGGCTCGGGACCCATGAACACATCCACGGCCCGGACGATCTGACCCGGTGCGTCCACCCCCGAGACGGATCCGACGACGCGCGGCGGGAGGGTGACCCGGTGCTCGTCCTCGCCGGCCGATGCAATCGCGTCCGCCGCGTCGCCGATGCACACCTCACAGATCAGGACCGTTCCGTCCGAGACGCAGTGGGAGACCTCCCAGGTGTCGCGCCCGCACCACGAGCACACGTCGACGGGTCGGCCCGGGGCGATGTGGCCGTGCGGCTGCGGAGGTCGACCGATGACCTGCCGGCCGATCGTGAATCCGCTCGACGCGGCCTGGGTCACGGGACGGGGAGGTTCGGCGTCGAGCCGGGCCAGCACGTCACGGCGAAGTGCCTCCCGGTCGATCTCCATCGACGTGAGCACCTGTACGGCGACGCCCTCGCCCTCAGGGAGTATGCCGAGCAGGAGGTCGCCGGGACTGATGGTGGAGCTGCCACGGCCCATCGATTCGCGCATGGCGATGTTCAGCACGTCCTTCGCCCGGCGCGTGAACGGTGGCGAGCCCGCTTGGCCGGGAGGACCGGTCGACAGGGCCACGGTCTGGCTCACCTGTTCGCGGAGGAGATCGAGGGACACGCCGGCGCCAGTGAGTGCGTCGGCCGCTATGCCGCCCGACATGAAACCGAGCAGGAGGTGCTCGGTCCCGATGTGGGTATGGCCGGCCAGTCGCGCTTCTTCCTGGGCCATGACCAGGACCCGACGACTGACGTCCTCCTTCCGGTCGAACACCGGGATCATTCTTTCATCGACCGTCGAGGAGGGCACCGTCCGAAGCGCCAACCGGGAGAACGGGGTGCCGGGACCGGTGGCTAGCTTGGGGTCCGGCCGTCCCGACGCCCAGGCCCGAGTCGGGCCGGGCCGCCACCGGTACGGCCGACGCCGAGGAGAGGATCACCCATGCCATCGACGACACTTCCCGGAGGGACGTTCACCCTGGCGGACGACCTGACTGTCAACCGCGTCGGCTACGGCGCCATGCAGCTGGCCGGACCGGGTGTGTTCGGACCACCGGCCGACCCCGCCGGTGCCGTCGAGGTGCTGCGCGAGGTCGTCGAGCTCGGGATCGACCACATCGACACCAGCGACTTCTACGGTCCCCACGTGACCAACCGGATCATCAAGGAGGCGCTGCACCCCTATCCGGATGATCTGCACCTGGTGACCAAGGTGGGTGCCCGACGGGACGCGGAAGGCGGGTGGCCGCACGCCCGGTCGCCTGAGGAGCTGAAGCGGGCCGTCCACGACAACTTGGACAATCTCGGACTCGATGTGCTCGACGTGGTCAACCTGCGCATGGGCGGGGTGGGAGGCCCCGAGCCCGGCTCCATCGCCGAGCAGTTCGAGGCACTGGCCGAGCTCCAACAGCAGGGCCTGATCCGCCACCTCGGTGTCAGTACCGTCAGCGCCGAGCAGATCGACGAGGCCCGGACCATCGCCCCGGTGGTGTGCGTGCAGAACTTCTACAACGTCGCCCACCGGGTCGACGACGCGTTGATCGACACCTTGGCTGCCCAGGGCATCGCTTATGTGCCCTATTTCCCACTCGGCGGTTTCAGCCCCTTGCAGTTGGACGAACTCGCCGCGGTCGCTTCCCGGCTGGGGGCGGCGCCGATGGCTGTGGCGCTGGCCTGGCTCCTGCAGCGCTCACCGAACGTCCTGCTCATCCCGGGGACGTCGTCGATCGGCCACCTCCGCGAGAACGTGGCCGGTGCCGGCCTCGCCTTGTCGGAGGGGGATCTGGCCGAACTGGAGACCATCGGGGAGTGAGCCGGGGTCGATCCGACCGGAGTGGTGGAGTCCGTTCACCCGACCGATGACGGGGTAGCGCCCCGGATGACAGCGGGCCTTTAGCCCATCGACACTTCCCGTAGGCCGCAATGGGTTGCGACCTCCCAGGACAGCATCTTTCTTCAGCAGTTGTCCCGGCGAAACAATCGACGGCGCCCGTACTCGTCCGATGGGCGGAACGTGATTCGAGTCCGTCTGCCTTCGCCGGCTCCGGTCGGTAGAAGTTTTGGCTCGCTACTGCCACAATGGGCAGGGTCGTGTCGACCGATGAGTTCCGTCGACGGGGCCACCCGATAGTCGCAATGAAGGAGGTCACCCATGGGAGCAACGACGAGTGGACACCCGATCGCCTCACGCGAGGACTGGCTCGAAGCGCGGCGCGCGCTGCTCGAGCAGGAAAAGGAGCTCACGAGGCGGAGTGACGAGCTGACTCTCCAGCGGGCTGCACTGCCGTGGGTCCCGGTCGACAAGGACTACAGATTCGCGACCGAGGCGGGGGAGGTGACGCTCACCGATCTCTTCGGCGGGCGGTCACAGCTCGTCGTCTACCACTTCATGTTCGGGCCGGACTGGACCGAGGGATGCCCGAGCTGCTCGGCGATCGCCGACAGTTTTGAAGGTATCCCTGTTCATCTCGCCAATCACGATGTCTCGATGGTCGCCATCTCGCGTGGGCGGATTCAAGGGGTCACTGCAACGGCTTGGTAAGTAGGCGACGCTTCGTTGCCCCAACCAAGGAGGTTGCAGATGGCTCCACGTCACATGACCCGTGAACAAAAGGCGATGGCGCGGCGCCTCAAGTCCAAGGGATTGAAGCTCAAGGCGATCGCCCGAGAGCTCAACTGCTCGATGGGTCTGGTGCAGACCAGCGTGTACAGACAGGGGCCAGAGGTGGGCCTGCCCGACGCCTGGACGCCGGCACCGGGTCGTCTCAGCGCTGAGGAGCGTGAGGAAATCCTTCTGGGACTCGCCCGAGGTGAACGGATGGCGGCGATCGCCCGCAGCCTCGGCCGTGCCACTTCGACCATCACCCGAGAGGTGGCCGCCAACGGAGGACCTCTCCATTACCGGGCCTGGAAGGCCCACTGCCGGGCTGCGACGTCGTCCCTGAGGCCAAAGGCCGCCAAGTTGGATCACCCTCCTCTGGTTCGCCAGGTCACCGCCTGGCTCGAGGAACTGTGGTCGCCCCAGGAGATAGCTGAGCGCTTGCGCCTCGAGTTCCCAGACGATCCGATGATGCAGGTGAGCCACGAGACCATCTACCAGTCCCTCTTCGTCCAAGGTCGCGGTGAACTGCGCCGTGAGCTGGTGCGATGCCTGCGTTCAGGACGCACGGCCCGCCGTCCCCAGGGCCGGATAGAGACGCGAGGCAAGAACCCGGACATGGTCATGATCAGCGACCGGCCGGCTGAGATCGAAGACCGGGCGGTGCCCGGGCACTGGGAGGGCGACCTGATCATCGGGGCGGGCGGCAAGTCGGCCGTCGGAACCCTCGTCGAACGTTCGACTCGCTATGTGATGCTCCTCCACCTCCCCGACGACCACGGAGCGCAGAGCGTGGAGACCGCCATGCGGAAGGCGATCAGGAAGCTGCCCGAGGAGCTCGCTCGCTCGGTGACCTGGGATCAAGGTCCGGAAATGGCCGGCCACGTGAGCTTCACCGTGGCCACGGGCATCCCCGTCTATTTCTGCGACCCCCACTCGCCCTGGCAACGGGGATCGAACGAGAACACCAACGGCCTCTTGCGTCAATACATGCCCAAGAGCACCGACCTCTCACAACACAGCGCCGCCGACCTGGCCCGATTTCAACGGAGCCTCAACGGCCGTCCTCGCAAAACTCTCGGATACATGAAACCATCAGAGAAGTTCGCCGAGCTCGTTGCGCTCACCCCTTGAATCCGCCCATCACATCGAACTCGTTGGACGCCGAAAGAGGGTGGATGACAATGATTGAACTGCTGGGACCAATGGACGTCGATCGTCCCGGTGACGGCGATCGTCGTACAATCTCCTCGATGGCAACCCCTATGGGCATGGACGATGCGGAGCTGTGTGCCGTGGCGGTCCGCCTCGACTCTGCACCGGCCGAGGAGATCGTTGAGTGGGCGGTTTCCGAGTTCGGTGGCGGGCTGAGCCTGGCTGCCTCATTCCAGGACTGTGTCCTGATCGACATCGCCACTCGGGTCGACGCCAGCATCGACGTGGTGTTCCTCGATACCCACTTTCATTTCGACGAGACAATGGCCTATGCCGATGATGTCCGCCGGCGCTACGGGCTGCGATTGCGGGTGATGGATCCGACGGTGCCGTTGGGTGCCTGGCCCTGCGGCACCGAGGGATGCTGCCAAATGCGCAAGGTGGACCCGCTGGACCGGGCGCTCGATGGCAGGCCGGCGTGGATGAGTGGGCTGCGACGGGTGGAGACACGGGAGCGGTTGCATGCTCCGGTCGTGGCCGTCGATGCCCGTCGAGGCATTGTGAAAATCAATCCGCTCGCTACCTGGACGGACGACCAGGTTGAGGACTACGTGTCGGCGCACGATCTGCCAGTACACCCGTTGAAGCGGCAGGGCTATCCATCGATCGGATGCGCTCCGATGACGACGCGTGTCGAGCCCGGACTACCCCCACGGTCCGGGCGATGGGCTGGGTCGGTCACGACCGAATGTGGCATCCATCAGTGAAGGCGTCCGTAGGGGGGAGGGCCAATCAAGTTCCCGGCGGCCGTTCCGGCGCCTGGGCTACGGGGACCGTCGTTCGGAAGTAGCCGAGGTGAACTGGTCCCCCTCGTCGCCTTCGGTTCGCCACGGAGCGTGCAGCCGACGGTACCGGTGGCATCAGTAGCGTCGTCACGTGGGCCGTGCGAGTCTCGATCTCGCCACCTTGGGATTAAAAGTCCCCTGCTCTACCGGATGAGCTAACGGCCCGCCGAGGAGCGTACCGGCTCGTCGGTGGGTGAACCGTACGAAGGCGGACCCGGCGCGGCCTTGTCGCACCCGCGATTAGGTTCGCCCCCACGGCCAGCGCCGATTCCGAAAGCGATCGCTTCGATGCACCCACTCGACAACCCGATCTGGGACGCCCTGCACGGGCCGCAGCGCGAGGTGGCGGAGAACTGTGACCTGGCCGCCCGTTACGTCCCCGAAGTGTCGCCATTCGGGGCCTTCCCCGAACCCCCCGGCCCGGACCACTGGGAGGCCATGGCGCGCCTGGTCGGCCCCGGTCACGTCGTGATCCTGACCGGCTACACCGGCACCCCACCGGACGGGTGGGGGGTCGAGTTCGACGGCACGGGTGTCCAGATGACCGGCGAGATGCTGGGAGCTTCGCCGGCCGAGGTTGCCGCCCGTTGGCCTGACCTCGATGTCGTGCCCCTCGGCGAACCCGACTCGGCCGCCATGGTCGAGCTGGTCGCATTGACCCGGCCCGGCCCGTTCACACCGCGTACGTGGGAGTTCGGTGGCTATGTCGGCGTGTACTCGGACGGGCAGCTGGTGGCCATGGGCGGCCAGCGGTTCCGACCGTCCGGGTGGTGCGAGATCAGCGCGGTGGCGACCCATCCCGACTACCGGCACCGTGGCCTGGGCGAGCACCTGGTCCGGCTGGTGGCAGCCGGCATCGTGGCCCGCGGAGAGGCACCTCTCCTCCATGCCAGTGCCGACAACACCGGCGCCATCCGTCTCTACGAGGCAATGGGCTTCACCCACCGGAGTCTCGTGCGCTTCACCGCCGTCCGGACACCAGGGGACGGATCGAGCACCGCCGTCCCGACGCTCCCGCCCGTCCGCGACTGACTCAGGTGCCCCTGGCGTCGGCGACGACCGCCGCCGCGGGTATTCCCGCCAGGCCCACCTTCCTGACCACCTTGCCGGTGGTGAGGTCGACCTCGATCAGTGCCCCGTTGCCGCTGCACACCCAGGCCTTCTGATGTTGGGTCACGGCGATGCACTGGGCCGACACACCGAGCGGGACGGCCTTCCCCACCAAACTGCCGACGAGGGAGACGGGGGTGATGCCGAAACCGGCGCTCACCCACGTCACCGTGGCGGCAGGGGCGGAATCGATGTCCGTCGGATTGGCGCCGAGAGGGATGGAAACCTGAGAGACGAGCGAGGGGAGAGATACCGGGGTGAGGCTGCTCGTCTGGAAGTCGGCTACGAGCGCCTCGGTCGCCGAGGGCACCGACACGGCCACCGGTCCAGTACCTACCGGCACCGGGGCGCCCGCGGCCAGCGACGGCAGGGCGAGCGGGGTGAGGGTGCCATCCTGGAAGTTCACAACCAGGGCCTGGTGACCGTCCGGGGTCACGGCGATGGCCACCGGCTGGTGTCCCACGGGGACGGTCCGACCTGCGGTGAAGCCCGACAGGTGGACTTCGGTGACGGTGTTGTCGCCGAAGTTGGCCACCAATGCAGTGGATCCGTCCGAGGTCACGGCAATGGCGTCCGGCTCCAGCCCGACCCCGACCCGGTGGACGACCTTGCCGGACGCGGTGTCGATCTCGACGAGCTCGTCCTGGGCTTTGACGGTGACGAGCAGGTCCTTGGCGCCGGGCACGAGGGTGAGGGCGGACGGGAGGGTCCCCACGGTGACCGGGGTACCAGGTTTGCCGGTGGCACTCTGGACCACGGCCACCGTATCGCCCGGGTTGGGCTGGTCGGCGCCGATGGCGGCATAGACGACCGTGGACGAGTTGTCCGGTGTCACCGTCTCGGTGGTGCAACCGGCCAACAGAAGGGCGGCGACCCCGGCTGCCACCGTTGCGGCGACCCACCGTGCGCGCGCAGACGTCGACCTCATCGCGACTGCCTCGTTCTGATGGTGGGCTGCTGGGGCACCGGGGAATCGTAGGTGGGGTGGGCCGACGTGCCGATCATCCGCGCGAGCAGGGTGCGCCGACCTCGAGTGCCGCGTGCCGCCAGCCGGGCTCGTCGGTCACCGGGAAGAAGTCGCCGGTGGTGGCGTCCTGTTCGTAGGGGACAGGGGGCGGTAGGCCACCGGCCAGGTCGGACACCGCGGCGAGCACTGCCCCGACGTCGCCCCCCGAGGTGCCGAGCCCGGCGCTGGCCCGGACGGCCCCCGGAATACCTCGATGGTCGCCTTGGAGAACCTCGTGGCGATAGGCGTCGACCTCGGCTTCGCCCATCCCGAGTAGGCGGACGACGTAAGGGTGGGCGCAAAAGCACCCGTGGCGGACGGCGATCCCGTACTCGGCGCTCAGTCGGGCCGCCACCAGTGCGTGGTGCATCCCCTCGATGGTGAAGGCGGCCACCGGCAGTGTCTCGGTATCGGCGACCTGTGCCCCCACCGGGCCCAACAGGGTGACGCCATCGATGGCCCCGAGCCCCTGGTGGAGCTGGGTGGCCAGGATGCGCTCGTGGGCGATCAGGGCGTCCCATCCGATCGTGTCGAGCGCGTCGATCGCGGCGTGCAGGGCGACGGCCCCGACCACGTTGGGCGAACCGGCCTCTTCGCGATCGGGGGGAGCGGTCCAGATGACCTCGTCCAGCCCCACCAGGTCTACGGCTCCTCCGCCGGCCAGGAATGGGTCGCCGGTCTCGAACAGGGTGCGGGGCCCGATGAGGGCGCCGCTGCCGAACGGTGCGTAGAGTTTGTGGCCGCTCAGAGCCAGATAGTCGGCCGTGGCCGGCAGCGGGCGATGCGGCGCCAGCTGGGCGGCGTCGACCAGCACTGGGACCCCGCGGGCGTGGGCCGCCTCGATGATGGCGTCGATGGGGGGAAGCCAACCGGTCACATTGGAGGCCCCGGTGACGGCCAACAGGGCGGGGCGCCGGGGTCCGGCATCGATGGCGGCCACCACGTCGTCGGTAGTGAAGATGCCGTACGGCCCGCACTCGACATAGCGGCGCTCAGCCACCCGGCCCCAGGGCAGGAGGTTGGCATGGTGCTCGACCACCGTGGTCACGACCACATCAGTGGGGTCGAGGCGCAGCCGGTAGGCGAGGTGGTTGATGGCCTCGGTGGTATTGCGGCACAGAATGGCGACGTCCGATCCGTCCGGGTCGCGTCCGGCGAAGGCCAGGACGGCGCGGCGGGCATCCTCATAGGCGGCCGTGGCCCGTCGTGAGCGGAATCCGGCGCCGCGATGCACGCTCGAATACCAGGGGAGGAACTCGGCGACCCGCTCGGCGACAGCCGGATGGGCCTGGGTCGAGGCGGCCTGGTCGAGCTCCACCGCCGTCCGCTCGATCCGACCGAGACAGGGCACCAACTGGCCGAAGCCTACGAGCTGTACCAGGGCCCGCGCCCCGCCGGCTGGGGTGTGCGGGGGTCGGGCGTGGTCCACTCGACCACCCTACGAGATGACCCCATCCGGAGGGTACGCTCCCGATCATGGCGAACGAGTGGTCCACCGACATTGACGAGTCTCCGGAGATGGCCGACGGTACGCCGACGGAGGCCTACGAGGGCGCCCGGTCGCACGGTGTCGACGAAAGGCCCGACGGTCGATCGGAGACACCGTCATCAGGAGCAGCGGCGATCCGGGCGGACGCCGGGGGAGGGATGACCGGCGAGGATGAGTTGCACCGCTCGGCGGTGGATGCCGTGGACGGGCTGCTCGACGAGGTGGAGCTGGCACTCGCCCGCCTCGACGACGGCACCTACGGACGATGCGAGGAGTGCGGGGAACTGATCGACGACGGGCGACTGGCGGCGTTGCCCATCATCCGAACGTGTGGTCGCTGCGATCCGGACCGGGGAGCCGGAGCCGGTAGTCCGACTGAGACCCCGTCGGTCGAACCGATCCTCGCCGATCCGTTCGTCGCCCTTCCGGATGGACCCACAGTTATCTGAGCGCATCGGCACGATCGACGGGAAACTTGAGCGGAAATCCCGAATTTCTCGAGAATTGTCGAGATTCACCGCTGACCAGGGACGATTCACGTGGTGGC
>Ga0097691_1000012_pt1 | contig 159692 bp, 150 predicted proteins | sample NGESurdeep072012_8_FD_72858 | JGI IMG/M metagenome (GOLD analysis project Ga0097691, IMG submission 72858) | Arctic peat soil microbial communities from Barrow, Alaska - NGEE Surface sample 210-1 deep-072012 | ecosystem: Environmental > Terrestrial > Soil > Wetlands > Peat ... | reverse complement strand
TTACGGGGGTTACGGGGGTTACGGGGGCTATGGGGGCTATGGGGGTTACGGGGGCTATGGGGGCTATGGGGGCTATGGGTCGAATGGTGGCTATGCGGTCCTCCAGGCTCCCGGACCACCGACTGCGGGCTCGTACGCGGGCTCCCCGTCCCACGCGCCATCAGTGGCGAACGGCGGGTATGCGCCTCCGGCGGGGGGGGGAACGGGGCATATCCGCCGCCAATTCCGGCGGCACCGGTCGCTCCGGCCTACGTGCCCGAGCTTGCTGTCGTCCCGTCACCACCGCCGATGGTCTCCACCGTGCCCTCGCCCATGGCTCCTCCGCCGGCACCGCCCGGTTGGTACCCCATTAGCGCCGACCCCGGCCGCTCCGCCTGGTGGAGCGGCGCGGCGTGGTCGGCGCCGGTGCGCTGGGACGGAACGGCATGGCGTCAGGAGTGAGTTTCGTCCCGCCGACGTGGCGAAGGTGCCGTCCGGGCTGGTAGCACTACATCGGGTCACGCACCTCGTGGCCGCCGAAGGGGGACCCCACATGATTCTCGATCGCTTCAGGCTGGACGACCAGGTGGCCATCGTGACCGGAGCCGGCCGCGGCATCGGTGCAGCCACGGCCATCGCCCTGGCTCAGGCCGGAGCCGACGTTGTCATCTCGGCCCGGACCGCGGAGCAGCTGGACAAGGTGGTTGAACAGATCGAGGCCGCCGGTCGTCGGGCCGTCTCGGTGCCCGCCAACCTCAACGACCTCGACGCGGTTGCCGCGCTCGTCGACCACGCCCGGGATGCCTTCGGCCGGCTCGACCTGGTGGTGAACAACGTGGGCGGCACCATGCCCCAGGCCTTCATGGACACGACGCCCAAGGTGTTGGAGAACGCCTTCCACTTCAACGTGGCCACCGCTCACACGTTGCTCCGCGCCGCCGTCCCCCTGATGGTCGAGCACGGCGGCGGGTCCGCGGTAAACATCTCGTCCGCCATGGGGCGCATGGCCGACCGGGGCTTCGTCGCCTATGGCACGGCCAAGGGCGCCCTCGCCCACTACACCCGCTTGGCGGCCACGGACCTGGCCCCCCGCATCCGCGTGAACGCCATCGCCGTCGGTTCGATCGCCACCTCCGCGCTCGACATCGTCATGCAGGTCGACGAGATGCGGGTCACCATGGAGAAGGCCACTCCCCTGGGTCGCATCGGCGACCCCGAGGACATCGCCGCGGCCATCGTCTACCTGTCGTCCGCGGCCGGCTCCTACATGACCGGCAAGATCCTCGAAGTGGACGGCGGGATCGAGTCACCGACCCTGCCACTCGGCATCCCCGACGTCTGATCCATGCCGTCACCCCGTCAGCCCCATCGCCGCCAGTTCTCCCGGTCCACTTCGTCCGTGGCCGCCACCGTAAGGAGCACCTCATGAGCAAGACCTACCGAGTCGTCGCCTGGAGCACCGGCAACGTCGGCCGCAACGTGATCGCCGGGATCGACGCCCGTCCCGACCTCGAGCTGGTCGGCGTGTGGGTGTCGAATCCCGACAAGGTGGGCAAGGACGCCGGCGAGTTGGCCGGGCTCGACCGGACGCTGGGAATAGCTGCCAGCAACGACGTCGACGCCATCTTCGCCCTGAAGCCCGACGTCATCGTCCACAGTGCGATGGCCGACGATCGGCTGTTCGAGGCCCTCGCCGACATGCAGGCCATGCTCAAGGCCGGCATCAACGTGGTCTCGTCGGGCCCGGTCTTCCTGCAGTACCCCTACGGCGTGGTCGACGAGGGAATGTTCACCCCGACCGTCGAGGCGGCCAAGGAGGGCGGTGTCTCCATCTTCGTCAACGGGGTCGACCCCGGCTTCGCCAACGATGCCCTCCCGCTCGTGATGTCCGGGGTGAGCGAGCAGATCGACGAGGTGCGGGTGGCCGAGGTCCTCAACTACGCCACCTACAACCAGGGCATGGTCCTCTTCGACATCATGGGCTTCGGCCATCCGCTCGGGGACGTGCCGATGATCCTCCAGCCCGGCGTCATCACCATGGCCTGGGGCAGCGTGGTCCGCCAGCTGGCTGCCGGACTCGAGGTGGAGCTCGACGGTGACCTGGTCGAGTGGTACGAGCGGCTGCCCGCCCCTGAGACATTCGACGTCGATGCCGGGACCATCGAGGAGGGCACGGCCGCCGCCCTCCACTTCGAGCTGCGGGGCATGAAGGACGGCAGAGCAGTGATCGTGCTCGAGCACGTCACCCGCCTCCGCGACGACCTCGCTCCCGACTGGCCCCAGCCGGCCGGACAGGGCTGCTACCGGGTGATCATCACCGGCGAGCCGACCTACACCGTCGACATGCAGCTGATGGGGCGCGACGGCGACCACAACACCGGTGGGCTGAAGGCCACGGCCATGCGCCTGGTCAACTCGATTCCGGCCGTGGTCGAGGGTGCACCTGGCCTGCTGACCGCTCTGGACCTCCCGCCGATCTACGGCAAGGGCCTCGTCCTCTGATCACCCGTTCGGGACGAGTCCCCGCATCGTCTCGATGACCTGACCTGCCCGTCCGGCGCAGCGTCTACTTGGGCGGGAGCGAGGCGGCGTACCCGGCGCCCCGCTCGACCCACTCCTCCAGCTGGTCGTCCTCGGCCACCCCTTCGCCGTCTACGACGACGAATCCGCCCATGGTCCGGTCTCCCATCTCCATCGGTCCGGCGAAGGGCAGGCGCACCATGGTGTCATAGGCATCCCGACCCACCCGGACCAGTACGTCGTCGCCGATCACCCCGCAGGCCATGTTGCCGGCGACCACGAACGCGAGCCCGCCGAACATCTTCCGCTCCGAGACGTCGGGGTCGTCGCCCAGCAGGATCCGGATCCGGTCACCCAGGCCCTCGTCGAATGCCATGTGCGGAGCGTAGCCAGGGTCTCGGCTGGCGGTCGCCCAGTGCGGAGTCCCGCGGCCCGACCTCCGGCCGGGCGGGGCCAGTTCGGCCCGGAAGGCCAAGTTGGTAGGGTCCGGCACATGCGCGTCATGTTCGGAGCCCTGCCATGAGCATGCCCGGCCACGGCATGGGTGGCGGGGGTGGCCAGTTCGGCGGGGTGATGCGCTCGATGCGCCGGGACGAGTCGGTCAAGTCCCAGCACGTCACCAAAGGCACCAGCAGACGGATGATCCAGTTCGCCCGGCCGTACCGCAAGATCCTGGCGGCGTTCCTGGTCCTGGTGACGATCGAAGCATTCGTCGGGATCATCAACCCTCTCCTGTTCCGTTCGATTATCAACAGCCTGACCGGTGGTCACCCCGACAAGAGCCTCATCATCCAGCTGTCCATCGTCGCCGCAGTGGTGGCCGTGGTCGACACGGCGCTCACGATCGGGATCCGCTATGTGTCGGCCGCGGTGGGCGAGGGCCTCATCTACGACATGCGCTCGCAGGTCTTCGCCCACATCCAGAAGATGCCCATCGCCTTTTTCACCCGTACCCAGACCGGGGCGCTCATCAGTCGGCTCAACAACGACGTCATCGGGGCCCAGCAGGCCTTCACCGACACCCTGTCGTCCGTGGTGTCCAACCTGATCAGCGTCACCCTGGTATTGGTCGTGATGTTCCTGCTGTCCTGGCAGATCACCCTCATCAGCCTGGTGATCCTGCCCATCTTCGTGATCCCGGCCAAGCGGGTGGGACGCAAGCTCTCGGTGATAACCCGGGAGTCCTACGGCATCAACGCCGAGATGAACAACACGATGAACGAGAGGTTCAACGTTTCGGGCGCACTGCTCGTCAAACTCTTCGGCCGCCCCTCCGAGGAGCGGGACGCCTTCGAGGCCAAGGCCGGCCGCGTGCGGGACATCGGCGTGACCCAGGCCATGTACGCGCGGTTCTTCATCGCCGCCCTCAGCTTGACCGCCGCCCTGGCCACCGCCGTGGTCTACGGCTGGGGTGGCGTCCAGGCCATCGACGGTGCGCTGACCGTCGGGACGGTGGTGGCCCTGGCCGCCTACCTCACCCGCCTGTACGGACCCCTGACCCAACTGTCCAACGTGCAGATCGATGTCATGACCGCCCTGGTCTCCTTCGACCGCGTCTTCGAGGTGCTCGACCTTCCGCCCATGATCGTCGACAGCCCCGACGCCCGGCCGGTGCCGAAGGGACCGGCGACCATCGAGTTCGAAGACGTCGACTTCCGATATCCGAGTGCCGAGGAAGTGTCGTTGGCGTCACTCGAGTCGGTCGCCGTCCTCGATGCGACGGTGTCGAGCCAGGTGCTGTTCGATGTGTCGTTCCGGGTCGACCCCGGCCAGTTGGTGGCCCTGGTCGGACCCTCGGGTGCCGGCAAGACCACCGTCAGCCAACTACTCCCACGCCTCTACGACGTCCAGTCCGGGGCCATCAGGATCAACGGCCTCGACATCCGCCAGGCCACCCTGGAGTCGCTGGCCGCCACCGTCGGAGTGGTCACCCAGGACGCCCACCTCTTCCATGAGACCATCCGGGCCAACCTCCTCTACGCCCGTCCCCAGGCCACCGAGGGCGAGCTGGCATCGGCCCTGGCCGGCGCCCAGATCGCCACCATGGTCGATGCGCTCCCCGATGGGCTCGACACGGTGGTCGGCGACCGTGGCTACCGCCTGTCGGGCGGCGAGAAGCAGCGCCTGGCCATCGCGCGACTCCTGTTGAAGGCGCCCGAGATCGTCGTCCTCGACGAGGCCACCGCCCATCTCGACAGCGAGTCCGAAGCCGCCGTGCAGCTGGCGCTGGCCACCGCGCTCCAGGGCCGGACGTCGCTGGTAATCGCCCACCGCCTGTCGACCGTGCGGGAGGCCGACATGATCCTGGTACTCGACAAGGGGCGCATCGTGGAGCAGGGCCGGCACGAGGAACTGCTGCTGGCCGGCGGCCAGTACGCCGAGCTGTACCGGATCCAGTTCGAAGGACAGGACCCCGACGCCGACGGGCCGCTGGACCAGAACCCGGAGGAGGCAGGGTGACGGATCCCATCACTATGCGACCGATCGGGCAGGTGGTCGGCGGCCGAACCGAGGCGCTCGACGACGGATGGGACGCCGAGTCGGCCACCATCGAGCTCGATCCCGGCGAGGTCGAGATCGGCGCCACCGACGGACTGGCCGACTTCTCCCACGTCGAGGTGGTGTTCTGCTTCGACCAGGTGGACGAGGGCGCGGTGTGCCGGGGGACCCGCCACCCACGCGGGCGGCGCGACTGGCCGTCCGTCGGGATCCTGGCCCAGCGGGCGCGGGACCGGCCCAACCGGATCGGGGTCACGGTCTGCCGGGTGGTCGGCGTGGGACCTCATACTATTGACGTCACCGGACTCGACGCCATCGAAGGAACGCCGGTGCTCGACGTGAAGCCTTATCTGGCCGAATTCGCGCCGCGGGGCGAGGTGCACCAGCCGGCCTGGACCACCGAGCTCATGGGCGGGTACTGGTAGGCGCGTCGGCGGGGGCGAATCGCGCCAGAGGCGCCCAACGGCGTCAGGTGCGGCGTGCGGCCGGGAGCCGGGGACTCACTCGGAGGCGAGGGTCTTGCGGACGGCTTTGGCACTCGACAACAGTGCATCCTTGCTGCAGGCCGTCGACACGCCGGCGATGGACACCGCCATGAGGGGTGCGGACGGGTCTAGCTCCGTGGACTGGTCGGCGCCAGCCGACTCCACGATGGCGAGAGCCTGCCGCTCCCGCCGGGTACCTGCCGTGCCCGTATCCCCTGCTGCCATATGCAAGCAGTGTATCCATCCTCGCGAGCAAAGTGGGGTCATTGCAGTCATGTTCCGGTGATCTCGCCTCCGCCGGGCTGCGTCACCGGTCCCGGTACCGTTGACGGGTGCCCGCGCTCTTCGCCGATGTCTCCCCGCTGCGGCACTCCAGGAACTTCCGGCGTCTCTACGGCGGCCAGACGATCTCGGCCATTGGTAGCCAGCTCACCTTGGTGGCGCTGGCGTATCAGACGTTCCACCTCACCCATTCGACGTTCATGGTGGGACTCCTCGGCTTCATCGGCCTGGTCCCCCTCCTCGCCGGTGCCCTGTGGGGCGGGACCCTGGCCGACGCCTGGGATCGCAAACGGGTGCTGACCCTGACCCAGTGCGCCATGGCCGCAGCAGTGGTCGGGCTGGCCGTCAATGCCGCCCTCGACCACCCCGAGGTGTGGGTCCTGTTCGTCTGTGCGGCGACCAGTGCCGGGTTCCAGGGGATCGACTGGCCGGCCCGACGGGCCGCCCTGCCCATGATGGTGTCCGACGACGACATCACCGCGGCGGTGACTCTCCAGACCACCACCATGGGCCTGGCCATGGTGGTCGGCCCCGCCCTCGGCGGTGTACTCATCGCCCGGCTCGGGCTGAGCGGCGTCTATCTGATCGACGTAGGCACCTTCGCCGTTTCGCTCGTCACCGTGCTCCTCCTCCCCCGCCTGGTGCCGACCGGCGGCGGCACCCCGATGGGCCTGCGGTCGATGACCGAGGGGTTCCGCCACCTGAAGCGCGAACGCCTGTTGTCGGCCACGTACATGATCGACCTCAACGCCATGATCTTCGGCATGCCCCGGGCCGTGTTTCCGGCACTGGCCGTCCACCTCTACGGAGGGGGAGCCGGCGTGGTCGGCCTCCTCTACGCGGCGCCCGGGGCCGGTGCGCTGGTCGGCTCGATGTTCACCGGGTGGACGGCACGGATCCGCCATCAAGGCCGGGCCATCGCCGCCTGTGTCGTGGTCTGGGGAGGCACCATCGCCATCTTCGGCGTGGTACCCGTCCTGTGGATCGGGCTCACCCTGCTGGCGGTGGCCGGCGCGGCCGACATCATCTCGGCCGTGTTCCGCCAGAACGTGCAGCAGCGGGCCGTCCCTGACCACCTCCAGGGGCGACTGTCGGGCACGTTCTTCGCGGTGGTAGCCGGCGGGCCGCGCCTCGGCGACCTCGAGACCGGCGTGGCCGCGGCCATCGGCGGTCCGGAGTTCGCGGTGTGGTCGGGTGGACTGGCCTGTGTGATCGGGGTCGGAGTCCTCCTGTGGCGGGTACCCGAATTGTGGGCCGACGCCGGGGGCGGTCGTCCGCTCAGTGCCCGGGCCGAGATCGACGCCGTGGCCGAGGCCATCACCGAGCTCGGCGAGGGTGAGCCCGTCTGATTGTGTGGCCCTCCGGCCATAGACCTCGGGTAGGACTGTTCCTCAACGTCAGCGCGGCGATTCAGCTGGCACCGGCGCGGGCGACCAGCTCCTCGCTGACCGACCACAGGCGGGCGGCGGCGGCCTCATCCCGGGCGTTGGTCGACGGCGTCTTCTCCCGGCACTTGGCGAAGTACCGGCCGGTCACCCCCTCCACCTCGGGCGACGAGCACAGGTAGACCGAGGTTCGTGCCCCCTTCTCTGGCGTGAGGCTGATGGGCAGGTGGCTGTAGATCTCGACGCCCCAGGCCATCAATCCCGTGGTGTCGCCGTCGCGGGCGTAGCCGGTGTTGACCGATCCCGGGTGCAGCGAGTTGGCGGTGACCCCGGTACCGGCTAGGCGCTTGGCCAGCTCGACGGTGAAGAGGATATTGGCCAACTTGGAACGGCCGTAGACCTGCATCTGCCGGTACGATCGCTCGGCCATGAGGTCGTCGAACACCATGCCGTGGCGGGCCATGCTGTGGGCGGTGGAAGACACGTTCACGATCCGTGACGGCGCCGACTCCTTCAGACGGTCGAGGAGTAGTTCGGTGAGAAGGAAGGGCCCGAGGTGGTTGATGGCGAACGTCGACTCGTAGCCGTCGGCGCTCAGCGACCGCTCCGACAGAATGAGTCCGGCGTTATTGCACAGGACATCGATCCGGGAGCACCGCTCCAGCAGGTCGGCCGCGCCGGCCCGCACCGAGGACAGGTCGCCCAGGTCGAAGACCGAAAGCTCGACACTGTCGGATCCGCTGGCCGACGTGATGTCGGCGACGGCGTCCTTACCCCGCTGCTCGTTGCGTGCGGTGATGATCACCCGGGCTCCAGCCCCGGCCAGCGCGGTGGCCGTGGCCTTGCCGATGCCGGAGTTGCCCCCGGTGACGATCACCGTCTTGCCGGCCATGGATGGGACGGACTGGGCCTTGGTGCTCATGGGGGATCCTCGACGTCTCACGGTGGTCCCGACCCTCGGGCGCCGGTGACGACGGTAGTGCGTCATCAACCGCCGGAGCGCAGGCCGGCGTGAGTCCGCTCAGCTCCCGGGCGGACCGGTGAGTGACGGGGCCGACCCGGAGGTCGTGTCGGGATCTGGCACGTCCAGAGTGTCCGTCGTGATCACCTCATCGAAGGCTGGGATGACGTCCGCCCGGGTCCGTACCGCCGCCGCGGCAGCGTCACGGCCTCGGCGCCCCATGAGGACGAATGCGGTGGTGGCAACTCCCAGGTAAGTGACCCACACGATGGCCTGGAGAACGGTCGGCTGGTCGGCGTACCCGAGCAGGCTGTGAAACACGTCGCCGAGGGAGCTCGACTCGGATAGGTAGCTGCTGGTGTTCCACAGCGTGTGGTCGAGGAAAGGAAGCCAGCCCAGCTCCTGCATGTTCTCGACGGCGTCGATCAGGAGCCCGGCGGCAAAGACCATCAACACGATGCCGATGATCCGGAAGAACAGTCCCATGTTGAGTCGCTTGCCGAGCTTGAAGATGGCGTAGGCGATGGCAAGGGCCACGGCCAGGCCGAGCACGGCGCCGAGGAGAAGGCCGTGGCCGTGGGCCGAGGTCGGGGCCTGTTTGGTGGAGGCGAACACGATGGCCAGCGTGAACACCATCGTCTCGAGGCCTTCGCGGCCGACCGCCTGGAAGGCCAGGAGTCCGAGTCCCCACCGGGCCTTCCCCTTGAGGGCCGCATCGGACCGCTGCTGCAGCTCGGACGAGATGGTCCGGCTGTGGGACTGCATCCAGAACGTCATGTAGGTCAGGACGGTGGCGGCCAGCAGGAAGGTGACCGTCTCGAACACGGTTTGGACCGTGGAACCGGAGTACCGGTGGATGACGAGATAGGCGGCGATACCGCCGGCCACCACCAGAACGATGGCCGCCGCCACACCGACGAAGACGTCCCGGAAATGCCGGCGCTGACCGATCTGGTCCAGGTACGACAGCAGGATGGCCACGATCATGCTGGCCTCCACGCCCTCGCGCAGGAAGATGACGAAGGTGGGGATCATCGGGCGGGGACCAGCAGTAGGCAACACATAGCCATCTACTTAGGCTTCCCTAATTCTAACTGTGTGTCAACACCGGTGGCAGGGTCCGGGAGCTGAGGCCAGGCGTGACGAAGAGGTGCCGGTTTCCCAGCACCCCTTCGTCCTCGACTCCCGTTACGTCTCGATGGTGTCAGCCGACCTTGTGCATGGTGTTGTGGTCGGTGTGGGGCAACAGATCAGGGAACTCCTTCATCCGGAGCATCGTGGCTTCGGCATACGACCAGGTGTCGTCGTCGCCCAGGGTGATGGTGACCTCATAGCTGACCGAGCTGGCGTTGACCGTGAGGTACTTGCCCTCCCCGATCGGGTATTGGGCATCGCCCAGCGAAGCCGTGAGGGTGAACGCCTTGGCATCGGCATCGGCGTGGCCGCCGGCCAGCACGGTGATTCCACGCGGAACGGCGAATGCCCGCAGGATCTCGCCCGTGGCCGCGTCCCACAACCAGTAACCGACCTCGGTGTGGAACGGGTTGTCCTCGCTGCCCCGCCACATGGCGGTCTTGTAGTCGAGCCCGTAGAGGTGCTGGTCGCCGTTGTCGACGGGGCCGAAAGGCTTGAAGGAGACCTTCTCCAAGTAGGGCGTGCCGACGACCTCGTGCCTGGCATGGGAGTAGGAGCTGTCGAGACCGCCCTCGCCTTCCCACTCGCCGATCAATGCCCCGAGGGGGCCCCATTCCTTCGACATGTCGTCATCCCATTTCTTCCGGTGGACAGGTACTCCGCCCGAGCCTATGCCGATCGACGGGTCCTCCGGCACATCGGCACGGCGCCGGAGCGGCGCAATCCCGGGCGCGGCCGGGCGCCCGGAACATCCCGTCAGACGGCCAGGACGGTGACCGAGCCGAGGGTGACCATGCGGTCGTCGGCCCCGACGTCGTGGATCGCCACCCGCACGGTGGTCCGCCCGGCCCGGGTACCGAGCACCTGGCAGCGGGCTTCCACCGGGCCCACCTTCACCGGGCGCAGGTAGTGCAGCACCGTGTCGGCGGCGGCCACCCCGGCCGGGCCGGACACAGACTGCGAGTGGGCGAGCGCGGCCCGGCAGGCTGCCTCGTCGGCCAGCATGGCCACCGCCCCGCCGTGGAGGATTCCCCACGGATTCCGGAGCCGGTCGTCCAACGCGAGCCGGGTGACCGGGCCCTCACCGGGCTCGATGGAGAAGAACTCCTCCGGCTGGACCGGATCGGGTTGGGGCGGGGGCATGGCCACGATGACCGGGCGGTCGAATGTGAGTTCCATGGCACCGGGATCGAGGATGGCGCATGTCATGGTGGCGGCGGCCACGTGGCGGTCGTGCGCCCCTTCGTCGACCACTTCGAGGGCCGTGACCACCGAAGAGCGCCCGCGCCGCAGGACCTCGGCCCCGAACCGGAGCGGGCCCACATGGTCGAGCTCGGACACGGTGGCCAGCAGCGATGTGGTGACGATCCACCGGGGCAGGACGGCCAGCCCGCTGGTGAAACCACCGAGCGAATCAAGATTGGTCAGCAACCCGCCGGTGCGCAGGCCCCCGCCGGCCCCTCGCAGATGATCGTCGATCGGGGCGCGGCCTGCCGTCGACGAGGGGCGCTCGTCGCCGTCCTGGGCCGGAAGTTCCCAGCGCTCGAGCCGGAGATAGTCGCTGACGTGGCGTCGTCGGTCGACCGGTTCCTCGGTCGTCCCGCTCGACGGGTCGGTCACTTCGGCTGCATCCGAAGTCACGACGCCGCACCGGCGAGTACGGTCGCCGGGGCGCCGGACACGTTGACAACCGTCATGAGCCGGTGCCCGGACCCGGCGTCGCGCAGCTCGATGACCGCGCCGGCCCGGCCGTCGGGGCCGTCTCCGAGCACCCGGGCCGAGGTGACCACCGGACCGACCCGGCCGAGGGCCAGGTAGGCGATCTGCAGGTCGGTGATGACGAAGGAGGCGCCGTCGAGCCCGTGGGCGGCACCCAGCGTCTCGGCGCCGGCCGCCTCGGCGAGCAGGGCGATGACGCCACCTTGCACGGCCCGGAACGAGTTGTGGAGGTAGGGACGCACGGCCATCGACAGCCGCCCCGCCGGGGCGTCGTCCACCTCGACGGGAAGTGCCTCGAGGATGGGCCGGTCCAGCCCGCCACCTCCGAAGGACCACCGGATAGGCAGCTCTCCGGCCGACTGGACCGACGATGACGGGTTCTGTGCCGACAGGACCGAGAACGTCATCGACGCCCACGCCACCGGATCGGCGGTCTGCCCGTCGACGATGGTGTCGGTGCCGTCATCCTCGACGCACACCACCAGCGCCTCGACGACCAGGGTGGTCCTCCCCCGACGGGCTACCGAGCCTCTGGCCTGCACCCATGGCCCCTGTACCGGCCCGACCAACTGCAGGGCCATGTCGGCTGTAGCCATCCAATCGGGGGCCAGCACCCGGGCGGCGATGGCGCCACCCACGACGTCGACCAACGTTGCGAGCACCCCGGATCGCACGCCGCCGTCGGCCGTCGTGACGAACGGGGTCACGCGGGTGCGCACCCGTGCGGTGGTCCCGCCGGTCACCTCGGCCTCCATGCCCAGGTCCCCCAGGAAATGCGCCGAGGGCGGGTAGTCGCTGAAGGCCACTCAGCGTTCCTGTTCGGTCGGGCGTACCAGCACCTCGTTGACGGCCATCCGCCGGGGCCGGGTGACGGTGAAGGTGATCGAGTCGGCGATGTCCTCGGACTGCAGCATCTCCATCTGGCTGAAGGTGGCCATCATCCCCTCCAACACCTCGGGTCGGAGGTGGGTGGCCAACTCGGTGGCTACGGCGCCGGGCTCGACAACCGACACCCGGACGTGGCGGCGGGTGACCTCCTGGCGGAGCGACTCGGTGAAGGCCACAACACCGAACTTGGTGGCGTTGTAGACACCGCTACCGAGTCGGGCGACCCGGCCGGCCACCGAGCTCACGTTGACGATGTCGGCCACCCGGCGCGGATCGGTGTCGGCTGCCGAAAGGAGATGGGGTAACGCGGCGTGGGTGCAGTAGAGGAGGCCGAGCAGGTTGAGCTCCACCATCCGGCGCCACTCCTCCACCGGCGCGTCCACGATGGGGCCGAGCAGCATCACGCCGGCATTGTTGACCAGGGTGTCGAGCCGGCCGAACCGGGTGACGGTGTCTGCCACCATGGCCCGAGCCTGGGCCTCATCGGTCACGTCGGTTTCGAGGACCAGCACCTGGTCGCGGCCGATGCGGTCGGCGAGAGCTTCCAGCCGGTCTCGGCGCCTTGCGGCCACCGCCACCCGGGCACCTGCGTCGGCCAGGGCCACCGCGGTGGCCTCACCGATCCCGCTGGATGCTCCGGTGACCAGCGCCACGGTGCCATCGAGTCGTTCCGTCATGGGTGTTCCCCCGTCCCGTTCGCACCGGACCTGTCCGGTCCGGTGTCCGCGACGAAGTGTACCGAGGCGCCCAGGAGGTGATCACTGAGGCCGCCCGAGGGCGGCCCGGTCAGGCTGCAGTCTTCTGCTGGTTGCGGCGACGGGAGTTGCGGCGACGGCCGCGGGGACGCACCGAGGTGTCATACGGGCGCCCGGTCGCGGCCGGGCTCTCGTGGAGTGCGCACCAGTCCGTGCTGTTGTACCGGGAGAGGAGCACCTGGCACGAGGGCTCGATGCAGACTCGGCCGGTCCCGAAGGATTCGGGCGCCAAGCCGCCGTTCAGCCCTTCGGCCAACATCGACCCGTCCTCGACCGTTCGTCGTTCGACCATTTCACCGCTCTCCTTGTGTGCGTCGTCGGCTATCGGCCGGCGGTGTCGTATCCACCGGCCCGCAATGTGGCGCCCGGTTGTGGAGATTCCATCGGCACATCACGGGAGAAACTGAAACGCGGGGACGGACGACCAAAGGGGGTGGGTGACACCAGATTGCTATGGTCGCCGGATGGGCCCCACCGACGACGGTCGCACCCCCCTGCGCAAGGCGCGGAAGGCCTGGTGAGCAGCCCCGTCGTCCCGTGGTGGAAGGAGGCGGTCTTCTACCAGATCTATCCCCGGAGCTTCGCCGACTCGGACGGCGACGGCGTCGGCGATCTGGCGGGCATCCGGGCCCGGCTCGACGACCTGGCCTGGCTGGGTGTCGACGCCCTGTGGATCTCCCCCTTCTTCCGCTCGCCCATGGCCGACTTCGGGTACGACGTCAGCGACTACTGCGGCGTCGACCCGCTCTTCGGCGACCTGGCCGCGTTCGACGCCCTGGTCGACGACGCCCACCGGCTGGGCTTGCGGGTGGTCATCGACTGGGTGCCCAACCATTCCTCGGACCAACACCCCTGGTTCCTGGACGCCGCCTCGTCGCGGGAGAGCACCCACCGCAATTGGTACGTGTGGCGCGACCCGAACCCCGACGGTTCGCCACCGAACAACTGGGTGGCCGCGTTCGACCTGACCGCTCCGGCCTGGACCTTCCACGAGCCCACCGGCCAGTGGTACCTGCACCTGTTCGAGGAGGCTCAGCCCGACCTCAACTGGGACGAACCGGCGGTCGTCAGTGCAATGCACGACACGCTCCGGTTCTGGCTCGACCGGGGAGTCGACGGATTCCGGGCCGACGTGGTCCACGGCATCGGCAAAGACCCGGCCCTGCCCGACGACCCTCCCGAGGTGGCCGGTATCCCCCACTGCGCGCTCAACGACGTGCCCGTCACCCACGATCGGCTCCGGGCGATGCGAACGCTCATCGATGCCTATCCGGGGGAGCGCATGATGGTCGGTGAAGTCTTTCTCCTGTCGACCGAGGCCGTTTCCACCTACTACGGCCACGGCGACGAACTCCACCTGGCCTTCAACTTCCCACCCCTGTTCGCACCGTGGCTGGCCGACCGGTGGGCAACGTGCATCGGGGACGCGCGCCGGTCGCTCGACCCCCGGGGAGCTTGGCCGACATGGGTCCTGTCGAACCACGACAATTCCCGGCACCGCACCCGGTACGACCGCTCGGCGGCCCGGGCGGGCGAGGACCAGGCCACGGCGGAACGCCGCAGCGAGGCCCGGGCCCGGGCTGCCGCGGTGCTGCTCCTCACCCTGCGAGGAACCCCATTCATCTACCAGGGCGACGAGCTCGGACTGGTGGATGCTGACATCCCCGAAGACCGGGTCGTCGACCCGGGTGGGCGCGACGGGTGCCGGGCCGTGCTGCCGTGGGACGGATCGGACGACCGCGGGTGGCCGACGGCCGACGGGGTCACCACCTGGCTGCCGCTGGCATCCGAGTCCGACGTCCGTAACCGGGTGGCGCAACGCGGCGACCCGGGCTCGATCTTGCATCTCTACCGGCGGGCCATCGCCACGCGGAAAGCGACACCGGCGCTGGCACTCGGATCATTCGAACCGCTTCCGTCACCCGAGGGGACGCTCGCCTACCGTCGCGAACTCGACGGTGTGTCGTGCACGGTCCTGATCAACTTCACCGGCGCCGTAGTGGCCATGACCTCGCCCGCATTAGGCGGTGCGGAGGTGTTGCTGGCTTCGGACGATCCGGCCCCCGCAGACGGGTTCACCGGGGTACTCGGCCCCGATCAGGCCGTCGTACTGTTGCGCTGAGGATTCCGACACCGACAGGCGCGACGGGGCGGCACGGGTGTGCGCCCCGTCGGCCGGTCAGATCAGAACCAGGTCTCCTGCCAGAAGTCGATCTCGCCGAAGTCGCCCAGCGACATCGAGTGGTCGGTCTCGTGGCCACTGCGGCGGATGCAGCACACCAGCGTCCCCATCCACGGGCCCCGGTCGATGCAGTGGACGGCGCCGCAGCGTTGCCACGCCGGTTGGGCCGGGAGGACGAGGTCGTCGAGATCGAAGTCGTCGTCGTTCCAGTCCCGGAGGACCCGTTGAGTATGTGGTTCGATAGCCATCTTCTTTCGTGCCCCTCTGTTGTCGATTCCGGTGGACCCGTGCTGCGGACCCGGTCCGCTCCACCGTTCCCTCCAATTCTCGGAAGGCCCTGCGCGCACCTGTAGCCCGATCGACGAACTGCAACTGACCGGCGGGTGGGTGCAACCGTTCGGCGCTGTCTGTGGTCGCACTGCGACCCAGGGTCGCCACCATTGTAAGAAGTCGCTCCACAACTTTTCCCCGGAATCTAACGAATGCCCACGTCAGCGGTGCGGAAGACATGCACGCCCATCGACAGGTGTTCAGATTCCTTACATCTGCACCCTGCGTTCCGCGACAGCCTGCCAGTAGGGTTGCGCCATGAACGCCGAGGGTGGCACCAGCATCGAGGACATCGTCCGGCGCAACATCGCGGCGCTGCGGGCGAAGGACAGCCTGACCCAGCAGGCCCTGGCCGACGAGATGCTCCTGCGGGGTGTGGCCTGGACACGGGAGACGGTCGCCCAGGTGGAGACGACCAACCGCCGGATCGGTTTGACCGAGGCCATCGCGGTTGCCGCCTGCCTGGACGTGCCGTTGGCCCGCCTGGTCGCCACCGGTGCCGATACCGTCAGTGTGGGAGAGAGTCGATGGACGGCCCCGTATCTGGCTGCCGCCATTGCCGGCACGGCAGGCGATGTGTTCGCACCCGAGAGCTATTCGGCAGCGGCCCGGCCGCGTCGTGACCAGCCGCGCGACACCTGGGAGGACGAGGAGTACCCCGTCCAGCGGCCGACACCGCCCGGTGATTCGCCGATGGAGCTCGAGCGTCGGCGTCGCCCCCGCGACCGACGCCCGGTCGAGGCCGCCGAGCCGGCACTCGTCGAGCGTCCGGTCGAACCCGAGTCCGATGCGCCCCACCGTACGGCCGAGCGCATCGAGCGCCGCCTGCGTCTACGGGTGACGGCCGGCGATGTCGACAGCACCGCACAGCACCTGTGGTCACGCAGTCTGGAGGCCGAGCGCGACCGCCGCGTAGCCGAGCGCCAGACGCTGACCGGAGGGTCGCTGCCCACGATCCAAGGCCACGTGTCACGGGATCTCGACCGCGAGCTCGCCCACGAGATGGAGAAGCGGGCCGAGGGAGTCGTGCCCCCAGACGACGCGTCGGGCACGCTGACCGCCGATGAGGCGGCATGGGAGGCCACCCGCCTCAATATCATCCTGGCCAACAAGGGATACTCGGACAGCGACGTCACCCGGTGGTGGAACTTCACCCGCCATCGCGAGCTCGGCGACCAGACCATCGCCGGGGCGTGGCGGGACGGGCACTATTCGGCGGTCAGCCGGTTGATCCAGTCGCTCGCCGACAAGCGCTCGCCGGACAGCGACGTATGACCCGCTGACTGTCGGTCAGCCGGCGTCGGGGCCGAGCAGCTCCTCGAGCAGCCTGTGAACCCGCCGGTCGATTTCGTCGACAATGGGTCGGACCTCATCGACCGACAGACCGGCCGGATCAGTGAGTTCCCAGTCGACCACCCGCCTGCCCGGGTACACCGGGCAGGCGTCACCGCACCCCATCGTCACGATGATGTCGGCGGTGCGGGCCGCCTCGTCGCTCACCGGCTTCGGGAACTCGGCGCTGGCATCCAGTCCCCGCTCGGCCAGCACGGCCACCACCGAGGGGTTGAGTGTCTCACCAGGCTCCGACCCGCCGGACAGCACCCGGATGCGTCCTCGCGCATAGTGGTCGAGGAGCACACGGCCGGCCACGCTGCGGCCGGCGTTGTGCACGCAGAGGAACAGGATGGTAGGAGTGTCGGACATCTGGATTCCTAGCGGTCAGTCGACGGAAGCGAGGTCGGGTAGGGGTCGCCAAGGTCAGTGTGGAAGTCGTGGGGAACCATGATGTCGGCCGCCTCGGCCGGGGTGAACCCGGGATGGAGGACCCGGACCAACCCGATGGCGACCAGCGCGCCCACGACCTGTGCTCCGATGAACGGGGCGACGGACGACGGCGCGATCCCGGCGAACGTGTTCGAGAACATCCGCCCGACGGTGATGGCCGGATTGGCGAAGCTGGTCGACGAGGTGAAGAAGTAGGCGGCGGTGATGTAGGCACCCACGGCGGCCGGCGTGTAGGCGCTCTTGCCGCTCCGGGCCAGGGCGAAGATCACCAACAGGAGACCGGTCGTGGTGATGATCTCGGAGAACAGATGCGGACCGGTGGCCCGGTGGTGGGTGGAGATCGAGACGGTCGGGAGGGCGAACATGACGTTGGCGGCCATGGCTCCGGCCACGCACCCCACCACCTGGACGGGCGCATAGGCCGCGGCGTCGCGCCAGGAGATCCCCCCGAAGGCGGCGTCGACAAGGGAGACCACCGGGTTGAAGTGGGCCCCCGACACCGCCCCGAAGATCAGGATGATGGCGAAGAGCCCCGCCCCGGTCACCAGCGCATTCTGCAGGAGCTCGAGCCCGGTGTTGCCGGGCGACAGCTGCTGGGCGGCGATTCCGGAACCGATGACGATTGCCGCGAGCAGCGCGCTGCCCAGGAACTCAGCAAACAGGCGACGCCACAGCACCACACCCGCGGACGGGGGTGCGCCCCTCTCGACGGGATCTCCGCTCAACAGCAGGTGGGTGCCGTGGCACCGGAAGAAGCAGTCAGCGCCGGGGTGCAGCACATGCCACCACCGTTCATCCCTTCAGGGGACTCGGCGTCAGCCAGCACCGTATAGACCTCCCAGCGGGCGCCGTCCGGTCCATCCACCCATACCTTGTCCTGGACGGCGTAACAGCAGGTGGTCGACTCCTCTACCGAGGTGGCGCATCCTTGGTCGCCCAGCTGCGTGGTGGCCGCACGGACCTCCTCGGTGGTGGCGACCTCGACGCCGAGGTGGTTGATGGAACCTGGATCCCCCACGCCCTCGATCAGGACCAGCTTGAGGGGTGGCTCGTCGATGGCGAAGTTGGCGTAGCCGGGACGGACCTTGGCCGGCAAGGTGGCAAACAACGTGGAGTAAAAGGCGATGGCCTCATCGAGGTCGGAGACGTTGAGGGCGAGTTGCACGCGGGACATGGTCCACTCCCTTGGATTGATGGATGTCGATGGGAAGTGTGCGCAACATATCGATGTTTGTCAATGTGTGTGGAGGAACCATGGCGAAGCAATCGGTAGACAACGAGACCATCTGCTGCCCACCACTGGCCGATCACGCCCTGTCGGATGCCGAGGCACAAGATCTGGCAGCGGTATTGGCGGCGCTCGGCGACCCGGTCCGCCTCCGGATCTATTCGATCATCGCCAGCCAGGACGAGACGTGCAGCTGCAACCTCGAGATCCCGCTGGGGAAGAGTCAGCCGACCGTCTCCCATCACACCCGCAAACTGGCTGCAGCCGGGCTCATCGTGGGCGAGAAGCGGGGCCGGTGGACCTGGTGGCGGGCCGTGCCGGAGCAGGTGGCGTCCCTGGCAGCCGTTCTCGGGGTGACGCCTCCGTCGAGAGACTGAGCCCGGCCGCCGGCAGCAGCCATCGAGTAGGACGCGAGGGGTCTGCAGAACGGATCCAAGGTAGGGCAGTGGGTACATGATCCACCGGGGCCCCGCCCATCGTGTGGGCTACGAGCCGCTTGACCTCACTTCGAGCCACCGTTAATCTCTATAATCGCGCTAGATTCAATAGGATTTCTCTTCGAATCGCCAGATGCAATCCACGACTGGAGGTGAACTCCGGGGACCACGAGTTCGTACACCGAGCAGTCCCGACATCCCAACTCCAACGGGACGTCGACACCTGTCGGAGAAGTCCGCCGACGCCTGTCCAATCGAGAGGTCGCAATGATGCACGAGAACCTGATCGCAATCCGGATCACATCCAGATGGCACGGACCGTGCCAACAGTGCGGGTGGACCCAGTCGCTGCGGAAGCTGACGATCCACCAGTTCGCCGAGTTGGGGCGAATCCAGCCCCGCTTCCTCGGTGGTAAGTGGATCTGCGACGAGTGCTTCGCCGGCGCGGGGCTCGCCGAGCAGCATCCGACACCGATCGTCACGCGTCCCGAGTTGCTGGTTCCGGCTCCACCGGCGCACTACCGATCCGTCGCCTGAATCCGTACCGGCATGCCGGCATGCCCATGCAGTTGATTCGGATTGGGCACGATGCGTTCGTGGGCCGGTCATCGAACGCATGTGAGCGGCCTTGGTCACCAGGCCAGCCGATGGTGCACAGGAACGTCGGGGTCGCCGTCGCCATCCGTCCGTCGATTGAGCGAGGCGATCCGGCCGCGCAAAGGTCCGTTCACCTCCTCACGAACGGCAACGTGTCCGGTCGGGGCGGCTAGAAACCGATTCCACCCCCGCCTCCCGGACTCGTCGTCGTGGTCGTCGGGGGCGGCGGGATCGTGGTCGGAGGTGCCGTGGCTGGGGGGGCCGTGGCCGGAGGTGCCGTAGCCGGTGGGCTCGCAACCGGCGGAGTCGAGGGCGGTGGAGTCGTTGCCGATGGCGCTGGGGCCGTATTCCCTCTGACTGGAGGTGCCGTGCCTGATGGCGCCGAGGCCGTCTTCGCCCCTGCCGGCGCAGTCGTAGCTGTGCCCGCCTTAGGCGTTGGCGTCGGGGCGGTGCTCGCCTTGGGCGATGACGCCGCGGCCGGGGGGTCCGTCGTCGGCGGAGTAGTCGTGGTCGATTTCCCTGCTCGGGTAGACGTCGTAGTTGGCGTATTCGCACCGGAGGACGTGCAGGCGGCAAGCAGCAGACCACCAGCCACCACGACTCCCAGCGACCGCATCATGCGCGACATTCGGATCCTCCTTCTGGTCCCAGCCACGACCCGCAGTCGGGATCGCTCCATGCACTGGTGACTACGAGTACGGAACCCGATTCGTTCACGTGTATCGAATCGTCCCCAGATCTTCTCGGTGCTCCCGGAGTACCTGATGGAACCTGGTCCAGGTGCGGCGATGACGTCGCATCGTCGGTCGCGACCCGGCTGTCGACTGCCGCACGTTCGGACGCCCCATGCGGACCGCTGGCCTCCACCGGATCCTGGAAGCCAGCGGTCCCGCCTGACGTTGATCGCCGACACGGCATCACTGTCGAGCACCAGGCCGTCCGGGCCGTCCGATTCCCATGATTGGCAGCCGTGAACACGTTTCGTGCACCTACCAGACGCCTGGAAGCAACCTCCATCGGACCGTGGCTCGATAGTCGTCGTAGGTTCCGCTGGCAACGAGAAGCCGTTCCTCGCTGAGCGCCCGCCGGACATTGCAGCCGCATACGAAGAGCATCACGAGGGCGTTGCGCACTGAGATGCTCTGCAGGACATAGCCGAATTGGAGGAGGAAGTAGGACGCGTAGATGGGGTGCCTGACGACCGCATAGGGACCCCGGCGCTTCAGTCCGCGGTCAGCTGGAGCGAAACCGAACGAACGGCCCAGGGCGACGAAGGACGTCACGCAGAGTACAAGTCCGGCCAACTGCAAACTGAGTCCTGCTGCGACCCAACCGTGCAGATGTTCGCCGTCGGGCCGGAACAGGACGCCGCCGAAGGTGCCGCCGAATGCCAGCAGCCAGTCGCTCAGTCGCTGGCTCACGACGCGGGCTGGGCGTCTCACGACAAATGCCACGACGATCCACAGCTGCTCGACGAAGAACAGGCCACCAACCAGCGAATGGGTCTGGAGGTAATGCTGCAGTCCGGCCCGGGCGAACAGCACGGCGCCAACGGCGCCGACAAGATTGGCGGCAATGCGAAGAAGAAGGGTGGTCCGCGGGGACTTGGACGAGCTGTTGCCTTCGTCGCCCCCGAGGACGCTTGCCGACCTGGTGGCTGCCTGGGTAGGTGCGCCCGCGCTCTCTGGAGAACCGTGGAGCCGCGGCTCGCCGGTCGTCATCGTGGCAAAGTGTCGGCCCTGGTTCGTGTCAGCTCGCCGTCCGCGTCTGAGGGCTTCTCTACGATGTCGTGTGTCACCGTTGCTTCGGTCGACCACAGGTGACGCCCGATGACCGCGTCGAGGCTCAGTCGGCCCGCGCCGAGCCCGACGACGACGAGTGCCATGGCAGCAAGAGCCAGGTTGAACTCGTAGCCTGGTGTTGCCGACAGCGAATTGATTCCGTTCGCCCACGACACGGTGATCATCGCCATCACCATGTCCCCGAACAGTGCCAGTCCAGCAAGGCGCGACATGAAGCCGAACGCGAGGGCGATAGCGGCACCGAACTCGATGACTCCACCGAGGACGGCGAAGAACACGCCGGGATGAAGGTGGGCGGAGGTCGAGAAATAGATCGCCGTGCGGTGGATTCCCGGGCCGTTGAACCAGCCGAACAGTTTTCCGGCTCCGTAGTAGGTGAAGATCCAGACGAGTGCGATGCGCACAGGCACGACCGCGACATCGGTGCCCAGGGCAGTGGGATCGGTTCTGAACAGGACCGAGAGCAGCGTCCGGACGCCGCCGGGACGGGTGGCTCCCGCGTTCACCACCATCAGGGTCGCACCACATCGGCCTCGGCCATGGGGAACGGACGAGATTCCTCATGACCGTCCCTGGCGTCGTCGCGATCCTCGAGCGGGCGGAACGGCCCCCACAGCTGGGCGAGGAGAACCGCCAGATGACGGGGTCGCTCGCCGGACTGTTCCACCATGAGAGGCCGACCCGGCAGCCCCGTGTTCGTCCGGATCGTCCCCTCGGTCGGGAACACGGCACGATGGAAGAGCTGGTCCCAGATCGTGAGTGCGAATCCGAGGTTCACATCTTGGGGCCCATCCAACTTGTGGTGGATGCGGTGGTAGTTCGGGCTCACGAAGACTCTCTCCAGCAGCCCGAAGCCCAGATTCGTATTCGAATGTTCGAACGCGACGAAGCCGGCATAGGCGACGAGCAGGACGGTCGGCACGGCGCCGTTGGCCAGGAGCACGATCCCCGGAATGAGAGCGATGAGATAGGACACGTGAATGAGCGGATGCGTCCGGAAAACGGTGAGCACGCTCATGTCTTCTTGCGAGTGGTGCAGCTCGTGAAAGCGCCAGAGCACCTGCACGCGGTGGTTGGCAAGGTGCGCCAGCCAATTGCACCCGTCCATCGCCACGAAGATCAGGCCGATCGCCGCCCAACGTGGAAGTAGTTCGAGTCGTGGAACGACGATCCAGGGGATAGACTTGTGCGCCACATCAGCAAAGGAAAGGGAGAGTGCCACCACCAGCGGCACGACCAGGCTGGCGTTCAGGAGCGTGTAGAGCGCGTCCTGTCGATAGCCCCGAGCGAAGAACGATCGACGCTGCGCCGGTCGCAATCGCTCGACTACCAGGATCAGTGCGAGGATCGCGACGGTCATCGGCCCGATCACCACCACGCGCTGTCCCGTCATCGAGTCGGCGAAACTGGCCCCTCCCCAGCGACTCGACCAACCGATGCCTATGAGGATGACCAGGGCCGCGACAATCGACAGGGCCGGCAGATACATGCGAGGAGTATGCGCTCGTCCCTTCCACTCCAGCTCTGCGATAGTTCGAATCGGTAACGCCTGTGCCGCCGATCGATCGAGTGGCTCGTCGGTGTGGAACGCTTCCGCATCCCATCGCTCGACGAGACCGCTAGAAGCCGACTCCACCTGCGCCTCCTGCTGGGCTCGTGGTCGTGGTTGGGCTCACCGCCGGCGTGGTGCTCGACGTGCTGAGTACGAACCACGTCCCACCAACACCCTGGCCCTTGTCCTGGCCTGTGGCGGTGTCACCCTGGAAGTAGTAGAGCGGATGGCCCTTGTACGTGATCTGGGTCGAACCGTCCGGGCGCATCACTGTGGCCACCGCTCCCGAAACGCCTGATGAAAGCGCCGGCTTGGATCCAGCTGGCACGAGCAGCGGAGGCCACACAACGGCGCACTGTCCGGTACAGGTGCTGGAACCGGATGAATCGGACGTGAAGTAGTAGAGGGTCCTGCCATTGGGGCCCGTCAGCACCGACCCGACACTTGGCAACATCGCTGACGCAAGCTTGACTGACTTGGCCGAAACGCCCGACCCTGTGGACGTGGCGTTCGTGGTAGTCGTCGAACTCGCCGCTGAACCGCACGCGGCGGCCAGCACGGCGATCCCTGCGATCGATACGATCATGGCGGGGTATCGGAGCCTGGAGCGCCGGTGCAGTCCAGAGGTTCGGTTGATGGTTGGATGCGTGAGGGTGTTCATTGCCCCTGACTACGGGGGCGGAACCTCGTTCGTTCAACTACCCCAAGAAATTTCCGAGGGCCCGGATATCGGCCGCGATCCCCCGGGTGATCGCCTCAGCGGAGTCCGCGCTCATTCGACGCCATCCCTGCCCCGCCCAGAGGTTCGGAACGCTGGGATCACCCGCTGCTGTCGCCGCTGCGCGCAGCGGACGGGTGAGGTGGTGGATCTCGGGATAGGCGAAGGGGGCGGCGTGCCCATAGGTGAGGGCGAACTCGTTAGCCAGACCTCGCGCATATCGCCCACTGAACGCGCGAGTGAGGATGGTGTCGGAGTAGGTCTGGTCGAGCAGAACCCGGCGATAGGTGGACGACGTACCGGCCTCGGGGCAGCACAGATAGGCAGTTCCGAGATGTACGCCGATCGCTCCCCGCTGGAGGACGTCGGTGGCGTCGGCACCCGTCATGATTCCTCCGCTTCCCACCATCGGCAGTGGCGTCGAAGCCTCGATCGTCTCGAGTAGCGACGACAGTGAACGGGTATTGGGCGCAAGCTCGAGAAACGAACCCTGATGGCCACCAGCTTCGGTACCTTGAACCAGGAGAAGGTCAGCTCCGGCGCGCTCGGCGAGCTGCGCCTCGGCCAGTGAGGTCACCGTCACGGCAATTCGGGAGCCAGCAGTGTGCAGCCGCTCGACCGCAGCTGTGTCCGGACAGCCAAAGGTGAAGCTGACGAGGTCGACGCGTTGTGATGCAACGATTCCGATCTTGTCGTCGAATGCGTCGTCATCCCAGCGTGGCCCGCCCAGGGCCACGCCCAGCCGGTCCGACTCGGGTTCGATCACCTGGGCGTAACGTCGCACCGGTTCGAGATCACTCGGGACCGAAGGGCAGAAGATGTTGACCCCAAATGGAGCACCACTGAGTGCCCGGGTCGAATCGATCAGATCGATCAGTTGATCGGTCGAGAGGTAGCCGGCGGCGAGGAAGCCGAATCCACCGGCTCGGGCCACTGAGGCAGTCAGTGCGGGAGTGGATGGACCGCCGGCCATCGGTGCCTGGATGATCGGCAACTCGGTGGGCAGCTTCATGACGACCATTGTCCTCCCCCAACATCGGCTTGCTCAACTCGCAGCGCTGGGTTCCGCGCACGACCGTCGGAACCAACAAGTCATGACTCACAACGGCGTTGTGCAGGCGCGTCACATTTCAGCGACGCAAGATCGACAACATCCAGAATCGACTTGTTGCGGTTGGCCGCCGACCGGAAATGATGGTCAGGTCGTCAGCCGATTGCCACGATGGGCTTACCAACGCGGTGCTGCGTGCTAAGTAGGCGGCAGCGGTGGTCAAGCGTCGACTATGCGGCACTGGGATTCGTACCGGCCCACATTCCAAGGCCCAAACTACCGGTCCTCTGAGAGCCTGCCGACCACAAGCTCGTGGTGTTCGCTTCGAACTCGGCTTCGAACCCACCCCCGCTCAGGCCCATGATGCTTGGGCTAGTGCCCGCCATCATGCCGAGTCCCCAATTCGTGTTCCCTGCTGCCCCTACTGTCCAAAGGCTCGTGGTGTTGGCTTCGAAGGCAACCTCGTAACCGGATCCGACGGCACTGATCGCCGGGCTCGAACCCCTGTACATCCCGAGACCCCAAGCTCCATGGAGGTCGGATCCTCCCCCAAGTCCGACGGTCCACAGCGAGGTCGTATTGGCTTCAAATGCCGCCTCAAATCCTCCACTTGCAAGACCGGTGATCGCAGGACTCGAGCCCGCCATCATGCCGAGTCCCCAATTTGTGTTCCCGTCATCGCCAACGGTCCACAAACTGCCAGTGTTTGCCTGAAACGCGATCTCGTAGCCGCCGTTCGAGAGTCGAGCAATGGCCGGACTGGTGCCAGGCATCATGCCGAGGCCCCATGCGCCATGGTTCTCAACTCCCACAGACCACAGACTTCCCGTATTTGCCTGAAATGCCACTTCGTACCCTGAAGCTCCTCCCGAGACTGTTCCAAGTCTCCAGATGGCCACGGCCCAACCGGGGTGCCCAGCTGCATCGGCAAATGGATCCCATGTGTGGCGAAGCACCTGAAGATTGAGGGCGTAATTCGCATCAATGACTCCGAATGAGTTCGACCCGCTCGAATGAGACAAGACGATCGCCGTGTGGACGTGTGCGGAGTCTTGATGGTTCGCCGGATTGTACAACTGGATGATGTCGCCCGGCTGAGCGCTGTCGCGTGCGATGAGTTGACCACCAACAGCTGAATACGAACCGAAGTAATCGTTGTTTTGACCAACGGACATCGAACCTGCCGAAGCTTGAAGTACAACGTCATGCATGAACGTCCAGCACTGGCCGTCACCGACCACGGATCCATTCGGATACGCCGTGGCGTCAGCAACAATTGCGGAGTTGGTGGGTACGGCAGCTGATGCCGGCTCCACCGTCGTTGTGCCAAGCACTCCAGTTGCTGCGAGTGTGGCGACAAAGATTGCGGCGGCCTTTGGCCATCCCACTTTCACATCAGAAACTCTCATCCCGCCTCCGTCCGCCGGTTCGCCCGCGCGGACGCCGGTTGCTGGACGGTAGCAGCGACCGACTCTCGGCTGCGGAAATGCAACCGAGAGTGGTGGAAGAACTCGCCGATGGATCACGGGGAGTGACGCGAGTGGCAGACGGACGTTTCGCGCCGCCCTATCACCTATCCCAGACCAATCACATTGGGATAGGTGATATAGCCGCGCAAAGCGTCCGAATCTGCTGATTCGCTCCATCGGCCACCCCAGCCGCATTCGTGCCGGATCGAGAGCGGGGACCAAGCGGCCTCAGCGCGGACCTCCTGCTGGATCGAGTTATCGGCAGCGTCGCAGGACAGGGCCTGGGTGGTGCCCGAGTGGGACTGGACTCTCATCCCGGGGGGCGAAAAGGTAGATCAATTCCGGAGTGCAACAGGTAGTGCACAATTGAGTGCCTCGGATCGGATCATCGATTGAGAAGCCTTGCTAACGTCCCCGCAATGTCCAGACACCGAATTGCCCTACACGGCATGGCTTCTTACGCCGCCGGGACCGGCTACTGGATGATCGCCGCTGATAGAGGCATCTTCACCTATGGCGTCCCCTACTTCGGCAGCCTTCCTGGCGACGGAGTATCGGTCACTGACGTTGTAGGAATCTCGGTCTGAAGTATTTCTGGGTTACCAGTCGGTTGCAGCACCGCACCGACCGGTAACCCCAAGGCAATCCGTTGAGCGAGAGAGGTGTTGCAATGGCAAGAGGACGATTCGGACGACAGGTACTGTCGGCCGTGAGTGGGACGGCGGTAGCGGTGGCGCTCACGACAGCAGTCCCCACGTTGGCGCCGGCCGGTGCGGCGTCGGCGCCCTATACGGTGGCGATCGCCGGGTGCTTTGAGCAGGCGGGTATCGGTGGTGGCGCCCCGATCATCGGGGCCTACGTCGAAGTCCAGGCCTACGGCTTGCCCTCCAGCGCCTTTGTAGTGCCGTCCAATGGGATCCCTAACACAGCGTTCTACGTGCAAGGTGGCAACCCGGTCCAGCCAGGTGGGACGCCTTCGCCAGCGCCTCCCCATAACGGCGTTCCTTCTGGGGCCGCCGCATACCTTGGAGCGGGTGGCGACCTTAGCGTGCAAGTCGCATACGTAACGCCGCAGAACACGATTGCCCGTCTCCCTGTCATCCATGTCAACGGACCCAATAGCGCTTCGTGCGGCACGTCCACCGTGACTTCGATCAGCACGCCTCCAGGCTCGGTGACTGCACCTGTCGTGGGGATGGCCAGCACCAAGGACAATCTCGGGTACTGGCTCGCCGGATCCGATGGTCGGGTCTACGCGTTTGGGGATGCGCTCAACTTCGCAGCACCCACTGGCGCCCTCGACTTCAGCGCCCCGCTGTTGAATCATCCGATCGTGGGAATGGCGGCAACCCCGGACGGTAAGGGGTATTGGCTTGTGGCGTCGGATGGTGGCATCTTCGCTTACGGCGACGCCGGCTTCTACGGATCGACTGGCGCCCTGACGCTGAACAAACCAATCGTCGGGATGACGCCCACCAAAGACGGCAAGGGCTACTGGCTGGTTGCCTCGGACGGTGGCCTGTTTGCCTACGGTGACGCCGGGTTCCACGGGTCCATGGGGAGCCAGCCGCTAAATCGCCCAGTCGTCGGCATGGCTGCGGACCCGGTGACGGGCGGCTACTGGCTCGTCGCGTCCGACGGCGGGATCTTCAGCTTCGGCGCTCCGTTTTACGGGTCCACGGGGAGTATCGTCCTCAACCAACCGATCGTGGGGATGGAAGCCTCACCCGGGGGCTCTGGGTATCGCTTCGTGGCTTCCGACGGCGGGATCTTTTCCTATGGCCTGCCGTTCAGTGGTTCGCTGGGCAATCAGCATCTCAATCAGCCCATCGTCGGAATGGCAGCGAACGGATCGGCCGGCTACTGGCTGGTGGCATCCGACGGTGGACTGTTCAGCTTCGCGTCACCGTTCTTCGGGAGCGTGGGCTAGCTCCTTCCTCGTGGGCGGCTCCGATCGATTCCGGACATAGTCGTTCCTTGACCATGCAGACGGCGTTGTCCTGTGCTTCCCGATGCGTTCGGGGCTTTCGTTCCTTGGATGCAGAGCGAGAACGGCCCCAGCTTGCACATGCCCTTTAGTAGACCTGTGTGGTCGGAAGGCGCTGTTCGGAGCTGGAGTATGCCCACTCGACCGCATCGCCGCAGCAAGGGATGCGGGGGACTTCCAGCCAGTCCAACACCGATAGGGCCTACGACAGCAACTTGGATTTGATTGGGCTTTGGACAACTACCGTCGGCACTGACCGAATGGGTCCTGTCCTGCCTGCAATGTCCACCATGACATGATCTGTGCCGACATGACCGATGGGTACGCCGATCCTGGACTTCTGCCATGACCTTACGGTCATCAGCGTGATCTCAGGGGAAGGCGCAACGTGTCGGAATGCCGGAACTGTTCGGACGCGGCGAAGTCCCAACAGCACAAATGGGCGTCGCTGTTCCATTGCGCCAGTCAGCGTCCAGATCATTGATTTCGTCGAACGGATAGTTGGCGTGGATTCACCTGAAGCCAAATTGGTCGGACAGTGACCTCGTCGGCCCTTGCAAAGCACGAACGTACGTCGGCGACCGGAGGAGCCCGGATCCTCGCGCTCGACGGCGTGCGCGCCGTTGGACTCCTGCTGATCATGGGGTTCCACTTCGGGATCGCCTGGATGCCGGCCGGGTTCGTGGGCGTCGACGTGTTCTACGTCCTGTCGGGCTACCTGATCACCGGCCTGTTGCTCGGCGAGTGGGCGAGGGCGGCACGGATCAGTTTGGGGGCGTTCTGGTCGCGGCGCGCCCGCCGCCTTCTGCCGGCGCTGGCCGTCCTACTGGTGGTGGTCACCTTGGTCGTCCGGTTCACCTATCCGGCCGGGCTCTACCCGAACTTGCGCATGGCCGACCTGTCAGCCCTCTTCTACTTCTCCAACTGGTGGCAGATCGCGACCTCCGGCAACTACTTCGTCGCCACTGGGGCAGTGTCACCGCTCACCCACACCTGGACGCTCGCCGTCGAGGAGCAGTTCTACCTGGTGTGGCCACTGGTCACCCTGACGGTGCTGCACGGCGGGAGGCGGATCACCAGGGGGACCGATCGTGGGGTCGAGCTCCTACTGGGCGTGTCGATCGCGGGGATGGCGGCGTCGGCTGTCGGGATGGGGGTCCTCTACGACCACGGTGCCGACATCACCCGGCTCTACTTCGGCACCGACACCCACGCCCAGTCGATCCTGGTCGGCTCGGTCCTGGCCTGCACCCTCACCCTGATCCAGCGCCACCGCGGCCTGGGCGGCATGGCCCCCACCGCGGTATCGCGGCCGGCTCGGGTCGGCCTCACCGCGCTTGGCCTGGCCGGCGCGGCCGGCACCTTGGTGCTGGCCGTCACGCAGTCGGGCACCAGCCCGTTCCTCTACCGGGGTGGGTTCCTGGTGTCGGCCCTGTGCGCCGCCGCGCTGATCGCCGGGGCGGTGTGCGTCACCGGCGGGCCCATCGCCTGGGTGCTGTCGGTCCGCCCCATGGCGTGGGTGGGGACCGTCTCCTATGGCGCCTATCTGTGGCATTTCCCGGTCGTCGTCGAGCTGGACACCGCCCGCACCGGACTGCGCGGACCCAGCCTGCTGGCCCTGCGGGTCGCCACCACATTCGTACTGGCCGCACTCAGCTACTACCTCGTCGAGCGCCCGATCATGGAGGGCGCGTTCTGGCGCTCGGTGCGGGCGGCGGGCCCGACGCTCGCGGCCCTCGGCGCCACGGTGGCGGTGCTCGTGGTGGGCACGGGCGTGCCGGCGACGGCCGCGTCGGTCCGATCGTTGAAAGCGACCGCCAACCGTTTCGCTGCTGCGCGCGGCTCAGTGCCTGCCATGGTCTACGGCGATTCGACCGCCCTGACGCTCGGGCTGGCCTTGAGCACCTGGGCGCAGGCATCCCATGATGGGCTTGACGTTACCGACCAGGCCCTCGTGGGTTGTGGCATCGCAGAGAGTCGGTACTTTGTCGCCGGTGGGGTCGTGGCACCTGTTACAGCGGCTTGCAACACGGACTCGCCGATTGACCAACAGTGGCCTGCCATTCTCGCCGGCAAGTTGAAGCGATACCACCCAAAGGTCTTGGTCTTCCTCGTTGGACGAACAGAGCTGTACGATCGAATCGACCCCAGCGGGAAGCCGACCAACATCAATGACCCTGCCTACGCCAGCTACATCAAGCAGCAGCTTCAGCGGGTTGTCACGTTGGGCGCCGATGCCGGCAGTCACGTCGTTCTGCTCACATCTCCTTATTTCCAATCCGGAGAACAGCCTGATGGGCAACCCCGACCTGAGGATCAGCCGGAGCGCGCTCGTGCGTACAACCGCCTAGTCATTCAAGTAGCGGCGGCCAATCCTCACTGGGCGACCCTGGTGGATCTGAATTCCATCGTGAGCCCGGGTGGAAAGTTTGCGTTCTCGATCAATGGCATGGCCATCCGTGCACCTGATGGCATCCACTTCCCGTACTACAACTTGTACGAGCCGAACGTGGCCTCCCCGGAAACTTTTTCACAAGTCGCAGCATTTGCACGCTGGCTCGGGCCACAGATTGACCCAGTCATTCTCCAAATCGCCCGACGATGATGAAGCCGCCATCTGGATCGGTAATGACCAAGGCCACTCGTGGAGATGCGTTGCCTCGGACAACTGAGATGACCCCCCCTGCCACCGGGTTCGCGGCGTTTGCGCGGCCTCTATCTCTATTCCCCCGACCACTCACATTCGCGCCCACGGGAGGATTCGAACCTCCGACGCACGGTTTAGGAAACCGACGCTCTATCCCCTGAGCTACGTGGGCAGGGGGTCGGCACACTGGGGGTACGACGGACGACCGACCCGGGTCCTCGGGTCTCACGCTACTGGTAGCCGGGGACTCGGATGGAGACGCATGATCCGGTCCAGGCTCCGGCGCGTCCGACACCCCTTCGAGTCGAGCTCTCTCCCTGGGCCCGGAACCACTCCGCTACTCCGACCGTGGATTCGCAGACGTCGAGCAGACGAGGTCTTACGCGGGGAACCCGGGACCGAGGACCTCGCACCGGGCGGGTTCGACCTGAATTACCACCAACTACGGCGGGCCGGCCACGACGCGGTGGACGATGAGGACGATGAGAGGCACCCGTGACAATACGGGCGTCATCAACTCGATCGGCCCTGACCCGTCTGGATCGTCCGGGCGTCACGGCCACGATGGGGGGCGGCTCGTACAGCGTCGTGCGACTCGAATGTTGGCTCGTGCTCGCACCGCCCCTCCGACACCGCCCCCACGTCCCGCGGGTTGCAATCTGGAGGTGCAAGTCGGAGCGTTACTCATCCTTCCCGGGACAAAAGCTGCCGCCGGATCCGGAACCAGGTGGCGGGACCCAGCTCAACGGATCCGGCGGCGGTCGCTAGCTTATCGTGTGGTCAATAGCTGTTGACCGCACCCTGCGACCCGATATCAGGCGAGGTTGACCTCCAGGGCCACCCGGGCTTCCTCGGCCATGATGCGGTGCATCAGCTGCCGCGACACGCCGAAGGTGTCGGCTATTTCCGGGTTCGACAGCCCCTGCGCTCGCAGAATCCTGGCAATACCTGCACGCATATCGAACCGATGTTTCTCGAAGGCGGCGAGCTGGCGGGTCATCTCGAGGCAGTACCGGGACGATTCGAGACTCATCAACGCATGATGGAGCGATACCTCGCTCTCCATCGCATCGACCAGCAGTTGGTTCCATGCCATTTGCAACTGGAGGCGATCGGATAGTTGGCGCAACGCACGCGTGTACGCCGCCATCACCTGAGAGACGTTCGCCGCTCCGACGTCCATGCGCCAAGGATACGGCCTCGATCCACCAAGAAGTGGCATATCTTCCGCAATGCCCGTTGCGGTCCGTTCAGGAAATCGGCCATCTGCCTTCGATAGGAGAAAGTTGCAACCATCCCCCGCTCTCGGGGGTGTAACCCGGTAGTCAGGGCCATCGAGGTCGGCCGCCACCGCCGACATCCGGGAGACCATGGAATGCCGCAGTCGGAGGACGAGGACAGGTTCGACGCCTTCTTCGCCGACGCGTGGAAGCGACTCCAGGCCCAGGCGTATGTCCTCACCGGTAGCAAGGAACAGGCTCAGGATCTGACACAAGAAGCGCTGCTACGGGCGTGGAAGCACTGGGCGAAGATCTCCGAATACGACGATCCCGAGGGCTGGACCCGGAGGGTCCTGCACAACCTGTGCATCCAGTCCTGGAAGAAGTCCCAGCGGAGCACGGTCAAGCACCAGCGCAGCGCATCGATCGACATCCCCGACCACCACGGCGAGATCGCCCAGGCGATGCGGACACTTCCGGGAGTCCAGGCCAGGGCACTCCTGCTCCACGACGGACTGGGGATGACGGTGGCAGAGGTGGCGGGCGAACTTCGGGTGCCCGAGGGCACGGTCAAATCGTGGCTGAGCCGGTCCCGGAGGATCGTGGCGGATCGTCTCGAACGCCTGGACCGGGACCCGACGTGGAGGTGAGCGGACGTGATCGATAACGAAGACGGCGTTCGGTCCGGCATCCAGGACATGCTGCGGGCCGGCGAGCAGCCGCGTGCACCGCTGACCGCGGCGGAGTTGCGGGCGCAGGTGACAGGCCGGCGTCTGTCCCGCGTCGACGGCAAGCTCGTGGTGACGCTGGCCGCCGCTGCCGTCCTCATCGTGGCCGTGTTTGCTTCCCAGTCGTTTCGGTCCGGCAACCATCCGGCGTCGACTTCAGGTTCGACATCGCCGAAGCCCGGTTGGGTCGCCCACTCCGCATATGGGGTACAGGTCTCCGTACCCAAGTCGTGGAAGGTCATCTACTTTCCTGGATGCCCGTTGTATCAACGTTCCGGAGTCCTCACCATCGGAGTCTCCGTCGTCCCCTTTTTCTGCCCTGCGTACATTCCGCCGGCATCGTCTACGTCCGTGTCGCTGTCGCTCACGATCGGGGCCGATCCGATGACAACGGGGTTGCACCCCCCCACCGTCAGGACGATCCGGGTCCATGGTCTGACGGTCGAGACACAGACCGTCAGCCACGGCACGAACCAGGCGAGCACCATCTGGTACGTCCCGTCGAGGAGCGCGACGCTGACCGGGCTCGGCCGCGGCGTGCTCCAGGTCATGCAGACGTTGTCAGTGGCGACATCGCGGGCTGCGGCCGCCCCCGGCAACGTGACCGGCTCCCTTGACCTCGAGACCCTGCAGCAACAGCCCGTCTCCGGTCCGGTGACCGTCACCGACTCCCGCACCCGGAAGGTACTGGCCGTCGACGCCGTCAACGGCCAGTACTCGTTCTCAGGTCCTCCAGGTGCCTATGCCGTCCAGGGGCACGCCGGTAGCGCGACATGCCCACTCCTGGCCGTGACCGTGCGTTCCGGCGAGAACATCACCGCGCCGACGATCCTGTGCCAGGGCTTATGACGCGCCACTGTCACAGCGACGTAGCCGCCCACCGCACCGAGTGCGGATCGACCACCGGCCGTCCCACATCGATCTGTACGTCCTCGTGGGAACCGAGCGGGATCGCCCGGGGGTCACCCCGGTAGCGGTGGCCGTCGATCCACATGGTGAGCGGGCCGGTCGCCGGACCTACCCGGTCGGAGCTGAGCGGCTGACCCCACAGGTCGAAGAACTGGCCGAGCACGTAGGAGTGCCCGGCCGGGGATTCGATGTGGATGACCCCGTCCTGGGCGTGGACGTGAAGCCAGTAGTAGCACTGGGACGCGTGGTCGAAGACCCCGGCCGGTGCCTGCTGTCCGACCGGTGACACGATGCCGATCCCGGCTGGGATGGGCCGGAGCACGCCTTCCACGTAGATGCTCAGATGCGTGTGTACGTGGTACGCCACCTGCTCGGTCGAGTTGCACTCGACACCGTCGACCGGTTGGCCGGTGGCCGCCGATGCCGTGGAGGCGAGCATCGGGCCCTGCTCGATGGGCACGCCCTCGGGTCCGAGCGGTCCGGGCACGACCGGCAGTCCGACAGCCACGGACCGTTGCGGATCGGATGGTGCCACCGTCACGGCGACCATCACCCCGACCACCAGGACGCCCACGACCGCCAGGGCACCAACGGTCAGGCGACGCGTCCGTCGGGACCGCGCCGCCGCTGCCTCTTCCTCTCTCTTCTTCTGTGCGATGCGTTCGCGACCCTGACTACCCGAGGGGTGTCCGGATCTGGTTGAGGCGGACGGACGTCCGCCGGCTGCTCGTCGATTGGTGGGTGAGTCATTGCTGGACATGGGAACTCCTCGTGAGGTGGCAGGTGGCCGCGATTGGGCCCTGCGAAAGATGGCGGACCGGACGGACCATCGTCCGGGCGCGGGTGCGATAGGCACGGTGCGATCTCGTGCGGGCCGGCGGCTCGGTGCCGCCGACTCCTTCCGGGCTCAGCCCGGGGGTGATCCAGCTGTGCTCAGCTGGCGAATACGAGCAGCTGCGGGGGCCGCTCAATACTCAGGACCACGCCGGCCCTGAGTCGCCGCCCGGACGTCGCCCGTCGGGTTCGTCGAGCTACGATTGCGATCGCCGTGACGGCGGCCAAGAATGCCACGCCCGTCCCCACCGAACTGGTGACCGGCGATGCCGGCGCGCTCGGGTCGCATCGCTGTATTCCCGGCGCACAACTTCCGAGGTCGTGTCCGGGCGTCTGCACCGTGCCGGCAACGGAACGAGCCGCCGGGGTCAGCGACATCGCGTCGAAGTGCGGAAAGGCGGCAAGCAGCCCGACCACCACAGCCGCGATCAGGACCACCAGGCGGAGCCGACTGTCCATCGGCCCACCCTATCGACCGACAAGTCTGGAATGTCGTCGCTCAAGTGTCGGCGCGTGGTGACACCCCGAAACTCAGAACCCGACCCGGCTGGGCCGTCAGGCGGTGTCCCACGCTGCCGGCATCGTGTCGTTGCGCAAGTAGAGCGGGTGGGCAGGGTGCCCGTCCCTGGTCAGCCCGAGCACCATCGGACGCACGGCTATCCCCCGTAGCAGGGCATGCACCTCGTCGCCCCGGCCACGATGGCTGCCCTTGGTTCCCCAGGCCACGACCACCTGGTCGGCAGCCGTCGCCGCGTCGCGGATAGCCCGGTCGTTCCCCTCCCCCACCGGCTCGACCTGGGCCACCAGGACCGCGGGATCGGTCGCCCGAAAGCCGAAGATATTGGTGACTTCGAGGGAACCGAAGCCCCACGAGATGGCGAAGCCGACACAGCGTCGGACGGTGGGGTCGAGGTCGTGGGCGTCCGCCGTCGACGGGTTGAGCATCACGAAGTTGAGTCGCGCCCGGCTGGCGTCCCACGTGCGGGTCAGCCGGTAGCGGTACGTGCGGGTGGCGTCGAACGTCGCCGAGGCTGCCCCGTGGGTACCCGTCGCCTTGTCGGTGACCGTAGGCGTCGCCGCAATCGCCGGGGTGGACACGTCCAGACCGTATCCGACCCGTGGAGGCTGGCGGCGTCTGTCGCCGGAGCCGACGGCAGTGCCAAGATGGCGCCTGTCCCGGCCCGCGGGGCGACCCTCGAACGGAAGCCGATGCCCCTTACCTCCACGCGGTCCAGCTACAAGGTCACCTTCGCCGTCCTACTCCTCGGGACTACCGCCTACGCACTCCTGCAGTCCCTGGTGTCGCCGGTCCTCCCGACCATCGAGCAGGAGTTCCACACCTCCCAGAACACCGTGACCTGGGTCCTGACCGCGTTCTTGTTGTCGGCGTCGATCTTCACGCCGATCCTCGGCCGGGTGGGCGACATGGTGGGCAAGGAACGGATGCTGGTGGTCACCCTCGGAGCGCTGGCCGCCGGGTCGGTCGTGGCCGGCCTCGCCCACTCCATCACCGTCCTGATCATCGCCCGCGCCATTCAGGGCATCGGCGGTGCCGTCCTCCCGCTGTCGTTCGGCATCGTCCGCGACGAGTTTCCCGGAGTCAAGGTGGCGGGCGCCGTCGGGATCATCGCAGCCATGGCCGCCGTGGGAGGCGGAGCCGGGATCGTCCTGGCCGGTCCCATCGTCAGCCATCTCAACTTCCACTGGCTGTTCTGGATCCCGATGATGCTCGCCGCCGTGGCCGCGGTGTCGGCCTGGCTCTTCGTACCCGAATCACCCGTGCGGACGCCTGGCCGGATCAGTTGGCTGGCCGCCGTCCTGCTGTCCGGCTGGCTTGTCGCCCTCCTGTTGGGGGTGAGCGAGGCGCCCGTCTGGGGGTGGGCTTCACCCCGGGTCATCGGGCTGATCGCCCTGGCCGCCGCGATCCTCGTGGTCTGGGTGGTGGTGGAGCTCCGGTCCAAGGAGCCGCTCATCGACATGCACATGATGCGCCGCACGGCGGTGTGGACCAACAATCTGGTCGCCTTCATGTTCGGCATGGGGATGTACGCGGTGATCGGATTCCTACCCGAGTTCGTCCAGACCCCGACGTCGACCGGCTACGGATTCGGGGCGAGCATCGTCCAGTCGGGGCTCTTCTTGTTGCCGTTGACCGTCACCATGTTCATCACCGGCCTCCTCTCCGGTCGGCTGGCGGCCACCATCGGCTCCAAGTCGGCAGTCATCATCGGGTCGATCGCTTCCACCAGCGCCTACCTGTTGCTGGCCTTTGCCCACCACCAGGCATGGCAGATCTACCTGGCGAGCACCCTGCTCGGAATCGGTCTCGGCCTCGCCTTCTCCGCCATGTCCAATCTGATCGTCCAGGCCGTCCCTCCGGCCCAGACCGGCGTGGCCAGCGGAATGAACGCCAATATCCGCACCATCGGCGGGGCGATCGGCGCCGCGGTGATGTCGAGCATCATCGCCTCGCAGATCCTGGCCGACGGCTACCCGTCCGAGTCCGACTACACCAAGGGCTTCTGCTTCCTGGCCGCCATGACCGTGGTGGCTATCGTCGCCGCCCTCTTCATTCCGAAGGTGCCCGGGGCGGGGGCTGATGCCGATCTGTCCCACCATCTCGAGCACGCCGAGCTGGCCGTGGTGCCGGGAGGCACCGTCGCCGAGTACTGACCACGACGGCCGATGTAGGCATGTCACTGAGGTCCATCCGGACCGACCCTCGACCACCTCGGGGCGAACGGCCGGTTGCCACGCCATCCGACCTACTATCGGGCCAGGGCCCGGGCACGACGCCAGAGCCTGCGGGAACTGATCCCGTGGATCGAGAGGTGGAGCGACCATGAGTGGACCTGACGACCCCACGGAGACCTACGAGCAGGGCGACGAGGCCATCGACGACGCGTCCGGGCTCGACCCCGATTTCATCGAGGAACTCGAGCTCGACCCGTCGCTCGACCCCAACTTCCAACTCGACGAGAAGGAGCTCGAGGAGGCCGGCGCCGAGCTGGACGACCCCGAGCAGATCGCCGTCCTCGACGGGCTGATCGACGACCCCGACGGGCTCGGCGGCCGTTCGCCCCGCACCAAGTCGCGGGAGACCGACCCCGAAGGTTGGGACCTCGACGCCCCGATCGTGCCCGGTGACTCCGACGACGCTGACAGTGCCGATGACGGGCCGGCCGTCGACTGAGGCTCAGGCGCCGGTGTGGATCTCCACGCAGCGGGTGCCGCTGTAGATCGAGGGCATGCACCGGTTGCAGTGGATGCACAGACCATCATCCCGGGCCCCCTCCGCCCACCGTGAGATCAGGTCCGGCTCGCGCAGCAGCGCCCGGGCCATGGCCACGAAGGAGAACCCCTCGCTCAGTGCCGCTTCCACCGTGTCGAGTCGGTTGATGCCGCCGAGCAGGATCAGCGGCAGGTCGAGGGCGTCAAGGAACTGGCGGGCCTGGGCCCGGAAGTAGCCCTCCTCGAACGGGTACTCCTTCAGGAACCGCGTGCCCACCACCTTGAATCCGAGCCGCAACGGTTGAGGCAGGGTGGCGGCGAACTCCGCCCTCGGGGCGTCCCCCCGGAAGAGGTACATCGGATTGGACAGCGAACTCCCGCCGGTCAGCTCGAGGGCGTCGATGTGGCCGTCCTCCTCGAGCGTCCGGGCGAACATGATGCTCTCGGGCACGTCGAACCCGCCGGGTACCCCATCGGCCATATTGAGCTTGGCCGTGACGGCCACGGCGTCACCGGCGCCCTCGCGCACGGCGGCCACCACCTGGCGGGGGAACCGGGCCCGGTGCTCGAGGGACCCGCCCCACCCGTCGGTCCGCCTGTTCAGCCGCGGACTGAGGAACGCACTCAGCAGGTAGTTGTGGCCGAGGTGGATCTCGATGCAGTCGAATCCGGCCTCGACGGCACGGGCCGCGCCCCGCCGGTAATCCTCGGTGATGCGGGCGATGTCGTCGGCCGTTGCGGCCCGCGTCAGCGCACCCGATGCCCCGAACCGCCGACTGGGGGACAGTGCGGGGGTACCGTTCGACTTGGAGTTGGCCACCGGGCCGGCGTGGCCGATCTGGGCCGAGGCCAGTGCTCCCGCGGCATGAACCGTTTCCGTGAGCCGGGACAGCCCCTCGACCGAGTCCGACCCGAGCAGGACGCAGTGCCGGTCGGTCCGGCCCTCGGGCCCCACGGCCAGGTAGGCCACCGTGGTCATGGCCGCCCCACCCCGGGCGATCCGCTCGTGGAAGCCCACCAGGTCGTCGGTGACGACACCCCGGGGCGACGCGCCCTCGAAGGTCGCCGACTTGATGATCCGGTTCTTCAAGGTGAGCGGCCCGAGCCGGGCCGGGCCGAAGACCGGCGGTGCAGGCGGCGGGGTACCGGACAGAGCGCTCATCGGCTCACTCCCCTTCGACGAGGCCCGAGTCACGCACGGCGGCGAGCACCTTGTCGGCCAGGTCGGGATGGCAGACGATCAGGTCGGGCAACCATGGATCAGGCCGGGCGTAACGGAGGGGCGAGCCGTCGATGCGGCTTGCGTGGAGACCGGCGGCCAGCGCCACGGCCACCGGCGCGCACGAGTCCCATTCGTACTGTCCCCCGGCATGGACGTACACCTCGGCTTCGCCCCGGACCACCGCCGAGATCTTGGCTCCCGCCGACCCCATCGGCACCGTCTCCGCCCCCAGACGCTCGGCCACGAAGGGCACGAACTCGGGCGGTCGGGTGCGGCTCACCACCAGGCGGGGCACGGCCGGCCGGGCAGGCAGGGGCGGCGGGTTCCCTGTCCCGAGCACCAGATCGAGTCCGGGCAGCGCCACCGCCCCGACGGCTGGTGCGCCGTCGACGGCCAGAGCCACGTGCACGGCCCAGTCGGTCCGACGCTCCGAGTATTCGCGGGTGCCGTCGAGGGGGTCGATGATCCACACCCGGCCGGCCGAGTCGGCCAGCTCGGTCGCCTGGTCGTCCTCCTCGGACCGCACCCGGTCATGGGGGAACCGCTCGGCCAAGAGCGCCAGCAGGAGGTCGTGGGAGCGTTGGTCGCCCTCGGCGCCGAGCGCCTTTCCCTCCAGATCGCCGGACTGGAGCTCGATGAGCACCTGACCGGCCAGGTGGGCCAGGTCGGCCGCCGCCGCATGGTCCTCCATGGTGATCCGGCCCCCTGCTGACGTGTCACCCTCGGCCACTCGATCTCCTCGATGTCCCTGTCCCGCGGTGCCGTTCGTCGGCCCGGGGGACAGTCTGCACGAACCGGGCGACACCGTGGGACCCTGACCGGGCCGGGTCGCCGCCGTGGCTGGCTACGATCCCCCGTCATGCCGCCACCTCCCGCCATGGACGTCGCCGAACTCCAGGTGTTCCTCGACGCCGCCTTCCCGGCCGAACTGCCCTACACCGTCGAGGAGGTGAGCGACGCAGGCGTCCGGATGCGCCTGACCGTCGACGAGTCGAACGTCCGGCCCGGTGGCACCGTGTCGGGGCCGTCGTTGATGGCCCTGGCCGACTGTGCGGCCTGGCTGGCCATCGTCGGCCAGATCGGCCCGGTGGCCCTGGCCGTCACCACCAGCCTCCACATCGACTTCCTCCGCAAGCCCGCCCTGGTCGACGTGGTGGCCACCGGCACCCTGCTCAAGCTCGGGTCCCGGTTGGGCGTCGTCGACGTGGCCCTCCATTCGGTGGCCGACGACGCCCTGGTGGCCAAGGCCCAGGTCACCTACTCGATCCCGCCCCGCTGAACACCGGGGTCGGTCGGACCCGTCGAATGGCCCATCCGATCGGTCCAGCCGATCAGTTACGGGGGGCGTCATTGCGCCCTACACCGGGCCGTGCCAGCATCGTCAGGACACGCAACAGGGGGAGACAGTCATGCACGACCTCGTCATCCAGGGGGGCACCGTCGTCGATGGGACCGGGGCGCCGGCCCGCACCGCGGACATCACCGTCAGCGACGGTGTCATCACGGGTGTCGGCGACTACCGGGGGGAGGAGGCGGTCCGCACCATCGAGGCCGAAGGGCTGCTGATCACGCCGGGCTGGGTCGACATCCACACCCACTATGACGGCCAGGCCACCTGGGACGAGGTGCTGGCCCCGAGTAGCTGGCACGGCGTGACCACGCTGGTGACCGGCAACTGCGGGGTCGGATTCGCCCCGGCCCGTCCCGACCGCCACGAGTGGCTCATCGGGCTGATGGAGGGAGTCGAGGACATCCCCGGTTCGGCCCTGTCCGAGGGCATGACGTGGGACTGGGAGACATTCCCCGAGTACCTGGACGCCCTCGACAGACGCCGGTGGACAGTCGACGTCGGGACCCAGATCGCCCACGGCGCCGTGCGCTCCTACGTAATGGGAGAGCGGGGGGCCCGCAACGAGCCGGCCACCCACGAGGACATCGCCGCCATGAAGCAGGTGGTGAAGGAGGCGATCGCCGCCGGCGCACTGGGCTTTTCGACCTCGCGCACCATCGCACACCGGGCCATCGACGGCGAGCCGGTCCCCGGCACCTACGCCGCCGAGGACGAGTTGTTCGGCATCGGTGCCGCGTTGGGTGAGCTCGGAACCGGGATCTTCGAGCTGGCCCCGGCCGGTACGGCCGGAGAGGACATCATCGCCCCGAAGGAGGAGGTGGACTGGATGCGGCGCCTGTCAGCGGCCATCCACCGTCCGGTGACCTTCGCCTTGGTCCAGGTGGACGACGCCCCCGACCTGTGGCGAGAGTTGATGGACGAGTCGCTACGGGCCGTCGACGACGGCGCCGACCTGTGGCCCCAGGTGGCCGGCCGGGGCTTCGGCCTGCTGTCGGGCCACTTCACCACCTACAGCCTGCTCGACCAGATCCCCGCCTACCTCGAACTGAAGGCGAAGGATCTCGCCCCCGACGAACTGGTGACCGCCCTGCGCACCCCCGAGGTGCGGGAGGCCATCGAGTCGTGGGAGCCCGACGCCTACACGGCCGAGCGCATGGAACAGGCCTACCAGACCACGTTCACGCTCGGCAGCCCGCCCGAGTACGAGCCGGGACCCGAGCGGTCGCTGGCCGGCATCGCCGCCACCACCGGCCGGTCCGCCCTGTCGGTGGCCTACGACGCCATGCTCGAGGACGACGGGCGGGGCCTGCTGTACGTGCCGATCCTCAACTACTCCGACGGCGATCTCCACGCCGCCCGCGAGATGCTCCTGCACCCCCGGGCAGCTGCAGGCCTGGGTGACGGCGGAGCCCACTGTGGCGTGATCTGCGACGCGTCCCAGCCCACTTTCATGCTCACCCACTGGACCCGTGACCGGGTGCGGGGCGAGACCCTGCCGCTCGAGCGAGTGGTGAAGATGCAGTCCCACGACACCGCGCGCCTCTACGGCCTGACCGACCGGGGGACCCTCGAGGTCGGGGCGCTGGCCGACATCAACGTCATCGACTACGAGCGCTTGCAGCTGGGCAATCCACGCGTCGTCGACGACCTGCCCGCCGGGGGCAAGCGCCTGCTCCAAGGGGCCGTCGGCTACGTCGAGACGATCAAGTCCGGCGTGACCACGTTCGCAGAGGGCACCGAGACGGGTGCCCGCCCAGGCGCCCTGGTGCGCGGCGCCCGCTGAGGGACGCTCAGATCCCGGGCCCGGTTCGAGTCGGCACGCTATCGGTCCCCGCCAACCCGGGCCCACCGGTTGCGGCCGGCTCGGCCGCCCACTCCGCCTGCATCTGGCGGTACACGCGGTGCTCGATGACGAACGCCAGGAACGGCACGAATCCCGAACACACCACCAGCACGATCCGGCCGATGCCCCACCGGGCCCGGCGGGCCAGGTCAGCTGCTGCGACCAGGTAGACGATGTAGAGGTACCCGTGGATCGGGGCCACGATCATCTCGGGAATCTTCATCTCCGACCGCAGGTCGAACCCGTACTGGAGGATCACGATGGTCGTGAGGATCAGCAGGGCGGTCCCCACGATGAAGGCCATCACCCGGTAGCGCAGGACGGCGCCCGACAGGGCCCGGTCGCCCGAGAAGGTGAAGAGGTCACTCACCGGCCGGCTCCGGGGCCGGCGTCGGCATCCTCGTTGGCGAGCGTGGCCAGGTACCGGTTGTACTCAGCGAGACGTGCCGCCTCTTCGGGGGTCTGGGCGGTGAACCGCTCCCCCTTGCCGCCCCGCTCGGCGTCGATCGGCGCGCTGGCGGCGATGGCCACGTTCTGCTTCCGGCCGCCGGTCAGCGCCCAGCCCGGCGGACGGGATCCGGGTGCCGCCTCGGGCACATTGGCGACGGAGGTGGTGACCTGGGCTCCGCCAGCGCCACCGTGGCGGGTCACCTGGTCCTGGACCAGGTTCCACCAGGTGTAGACGGCGTAGACGGCGAATGCCGGCCACAGGAAGACGTAGGCCCAGCTCAACGAGTTCCCGCCCGTGGCCCGGCTGTACTGCCACGAGGTCAGCCACGCGAATGCAAGCAGGAGGACCAGGAGCGTGGCGTGCAACCCGAGACATCGGGGGGTGAGATAGCGACGCACGGCCCCATGGTACCGGCCACCCCCGGCGGGTCCCGTTCGGGGGTCACGACATCCACCGCTGGGCCGGGGGTGCTGTTTAGCCTGGATACGGTGGCCGTCCGTCGACGGACCCCACGGGCCTACCCGGCGCCCGCGCCGGACGAAAGGACGGACCCATGAACGAGCGCCTGCGCATCGGGGTCGCCGAGGCGATAGGGACCATGATCCTGGTCGTCGGCGGCGCCGGCACCGCCATCCTGGCCACCGGGCACTTCTCCGGGGCGACGAGTTCGGTCGGCATCCTCGGCGTGGCCCTGGCCTTCGGGCTCAGTCTCCTGGTGGCCGCCTACGCCATCGGCTCCGTCTCCGGCTGCCACGTCAACCCGGCGGTCACGATCGGCCTGTGGGTCATCGGCAAGACCAAGACGAATGAGCTCCCGTTCTACGTGGTCGGCCAGATCGTCGGCGGCATCATCGGGGCGCTCGTCATCTACATCATCGCCACCGCCACCCGGGTCGTCTCGGCCACGTCCGCCAACCTCGGGTCCTACAGCGCCAAGGCCACCGGCTTCGCCTCCAACGGCTTCGGCCATCACTCCCCGGGCGGGTTCCCGCTTGGCGCCGTGATGCTCGATGAGGTGTTCTTCACTGCGGTGTTCGTCTTCATCATCGCCTCCACCAGCCGCAAGTCGATGCCGGTCGGCCAGACCGGACTGACCGTCGGACTCACGCTGGCTGTCATCCACCTCATCTCGATCCCCGTCGACAACACTTCGGTCAATCCGGCCCGCAGCCTGGCCACCGCGGTGTTCCAGGGCAGCTGGGCGCTCAACCAGCTCTGGGTGTTCATCGTGTTCCCCGTCGTCGGCGGCATCCTGGGCGCCACCATCTGGAAGTTCCTGCGGCCCGAGTCGGACGAGGAGACGTTGGAGGAGTCCGAACTCGGCGCACCCGCCCCCTACGGCAAGCGCGAGATGCCCGGGCAGTAGGCCCGGAATCCGCGCGCGTCGACGTCGTCACAGCCCGGCCGTAACGTGACGCCATGACCTCGATCCCGCAACCCGCCACCCCGTTCGCCCCGGATGTCGAGGTTCGGGTGTCGTCCCGACGCAAGAAGACGGCCGGAGCCCATTGGGAGGGCGACCGCATCGTGGTGGTGGTCCCCACCCACCTGCGGGGTGCCGCCCGCGACGACATGGTCGAGCACCTCACCAGGCGCCTCACCCGCCACCGCCCACACCTCCACGCGTCCGACTCGTTCCTCGAGGAGCGGGCCCGCCACCTGGCAGCCACCTACCTGGACGGCGTCCAGCCCGCCTCCATCCGATGGGCGACCAACCAGACCAAACGGTGGGGGTCCTGCACGTTGGCCACCCGGGAGATCCGTATCTCGTCACGGCTACGGGTGGCACCGCCGTGGGTGCTCGACGCCGTCATCGTCCATGAGCTGGCCCACCTGCTCGAGCCCAACCACTCCCCCCGCTTCCGCGAGCTCGAGTCCCGCTTTCCGAAGAAGCGCGACGCCGATCTTTTCCTCGACGGCTACCACCTCGGCCTACACATGGACGATGCCGAGGACGAAGGCGCAGCCCAGGGCGGCTAGGACGCCGCGGACGGCCTGATCGCGACTACAACTGGGGCCGTGGCTTTCTTGCTCGCAGCCCTCGCCGCCTTCACCAACGCCGTCACTTCGGTACTGCAGCGCATCGGGGTCGAGTCGGCGCCCGAATCGTCCTCCATGCACCTCAGCCTCATCTCCCACGCCATCAAGCGCGGGATCTGGCTCATCGGCTTCGCCCTGATGCTGGTCCAGTTCGGGCTGCAGGCCACCGCCCTCCGCTTCGGCCAGCTCAGCGTGGTCCAGCCCGTGCTCACCACCGAACTGCTCTTCCTGCTCCTGATCCTGGTCGTGTGGTTCCGCTACCGGCTGGGCGCCCGCGAGTGGCTCGGCGCTCTCCTGGTGGTCGGAGGCCTGGGGGGATTCTTCCTGGCCGCCCATCCTCGCGGCGGCCAGGTCCTGCCGACCACGCCCGAGTGGGTGGTCGGCTCCGTCATCCTCATCTCGGCCGTGGGCGCGTGCATCGTCGCCGCGATGCACGGGCCGCGCTGGTGGCGTGCCGCGGCGTTCGGCGCGTCGGCGTCCATCACCGCGGCCTATGGCGCCGCCCTGACCAAGGCAATCACCGGCTATGTGTCCGAGGGGTGGGGTCACGTCTTCACCCACTTCGAGCCCTACATGCTGGCCGTGTCCGGCCTGGGCACCGTCTTCCTCCTCCAGAACGCCCTCCATGCCGGGCCCATCACCGCATCGAGGACCACGCTGGTGACCATGAACCCGTTGCTCAGCATCGTGCTCGGCGTCACCCTGTTTGGCGACGTCCTCCGGGGCGGTGCGCTGTGGATCTCCCTCGAGGTACTGGCCCTGGCCGTACTGGTGGTCGGCGTGGTGGTGCTCTCCCGGTCGCCGCTGGTGGCCGGCGGCGCCGACGGCGGCGTGGAGGGCGAGATGCTGGGCGGCGCACGGGGGCGGGCCATGCCCGCCATCCCGATCGAGGCCATGCCCTGAACTGGGCCGACCCGGAGCCCGTTGGCCCCGTGGCGTCAGGATTCTCAGGCAGCCGGAGTGTGGCGGCGTTCGTGGGCGGCGGGGCGCTCGTTGCTCCACCCGGGCCAGGCCAGCCCCGCCCCTTCCACGAGGAGCCGGTCCACGCCGAGCATGTCGTCGCCCAGCTCGGTGCGCATGGCACCGAGCAGCGCGGCGGTCACCCGGGCGTCACCCAGGGCGCTGTGGTGGTCGTCCCAGGTGAGCCGGTAGCGGTCGCAGCAGTCGACCAGTCGCGCCTTGCCCGGCAGATCGAGGTAGGCCTGGGCCACCCGCAAGGTGTCGAGGGTGACCACCGAGTCCGGCACCAGTTCCTCGCCGCCCAGCCGCCGGCACTCGGCCACGAGAAATGCCAGGTCGAACCGGTCGACGTTGTGCCCGACGACCACCCGGCCGGACAGCAGGCCCGCTAGGCCGGGGTGGACGCCCTCGAAGGTCGGGGCGCCCACGAGCATCTCGGCGGTGATGCCGTGGACGTGGGTGGGCCCGGGATCGCGCTGCGGGTCGACCAGGGTGCAGAAGGCGTCCACCTCACGGCCGTCGGGGTCGAGCACGACCACGGCAACCTCGACCACCCGCTCGGACTGGGGGGAGAAGCCGGTCGTCTCGAGGTCGACCACGGCGAATCCCGGCCGGTGGTCGGAGGTGGTGGGCATGGGGGACACGGTAGAGGGTGGGTGTCCCGCGGTGCCGGTCGGATCGTGCACCACGGGACCCACCCGCCCGTCAGGCGTTGGCCCCGACCAGTTGCTTGAACTCGGCCTCGACGTCGGCATCGTGCTTCTTCTCGTCCTCCCGGGCCCGGGCCGGGCTCCAACGGCCACGGTTCAGCCAGATGCTCGGGATGAACAGGACCATGCCGCCGAGACAGACCCAGAACCAGTTCTGCCATTGCTTGGGCGACTGGCCCACCCCCTTCAGGAGGTCGTTCAGCTGGCCCTGATGCGCGCCCAGATAGCCCAGCTGGGCCTCGTAGGGGACGACCAGCACCTTGAGCTTGGTGGCGTTGGCCAGCGTCTTGGTATACACCACCGCCGGAACCGCCTTCTGGAAGGCGGCGAGGTTGGCCGCCGTCAGATTGGCGTTGAGCGCAGCCACGACGGGGGCGACGGCGGGCTCCTGGAGCACCTTCAACCAGCTGGCGTTGGCCTCGGCGAACGCCACCGACTGGGGGTGCTGGATCTGGAACTGCTGGGCGTTGAACGGCTGTCCGTTGATGGTCGTCTGGGAGTACTGGAGGTTGTCGACCACCGGGTTGACCGAGGTGACCACCACCGGGAGGAAGATGAACGACAGCGCCACGGTGAGCCGGAGGATCCAGCCCCACAAGGCGAGGCCGGTGCCGACCAGCGCCGGGTTCTTGGCCTCGACCATCTCGGTGTAGCCCGCCATCCACGGTGCGAACGTCAAGGAGATGAACGCGGCCAGGAGTACCTCGATGAAGATGATCTGGTGGAAGCTCGAGTACGGATGGTTGGCGCGTTGGATGAAGAAGAGCAGCATCACGATGGAGCCGATAGCCCCGACCAGCATCAGCGGCTTGCGCACCTTCAGCACGTCGGAGAGTACGCCGAAGACGATGAGCGCCACGATGTCGGCGGCCCAGAACCAGGTGTTGAGATCGTTAGCCTGGGCGGTGGACAAGTTGAGGCCGTTCGGGTTCTTGAACACGGTGGCCCAGTAGATGGTGAAGAACGCCGACGCCGCGTAGTAGAGCAGGAGGAACACGGAGATCCCGAGGGCCGAGCCGACGAGGTCCCACTTGAGGATCTGACGCCACGGGTGGGCGGTGGCGGCGATGACCTCCTCGGCCGACAGACCTCGGGCTTTCGCCTCCACCAGGGCACGGTCCTGTTCGTTCACCATCAATTGGTCACGCAGCCGGGCGGAGAGGTCCTTCATGAGAAACAGGGCGAGCACGAAGACCACGAGCGCAGAGATGCCCGAGATCACGAACTGGCTCTTCCATCCGTTGAGCGGGTCATGGATCAGGAAGTGGCTGAGCGTGTGCGCCGCCACGATCGATGTGATCAGGCTGCCGGCGACCGGTCCCACCGTCCAGAAGCCCATGGCGGACGCACGGCCGAGCTGCGGGCTGAAGTCTCGGACCAGCGCAGGTGTGGCCACCAGGATGGCGCCCTCCACCAGGCCGAGCACGCAGATGACCGTCGCGAACTGCCACTCGGTAGTGCAGAACTTGACCCCGATGATCAGGATTCCGATAATCAGAAGGCCGTAGATGACCACGTTCGACCGCCCGAGTTTGTCGGTCTTGGAGGCCGGCAGGGAGGCGAAGGCGCCGATGGCGTTGGAAACCACCACGATCCACACGTAGAACGAGAACGACATGTGGTACGTGACGAGGATGTTGGGAGTCACCCCGGTCTGCGTGTAGTACGTGTAATAGAGGACGATCGTGGCCAGCACGGCCAGGGCCAGGTAGGCCGTCCGCTTGCCGTTGGCCGGGTACTCGTCGATCTCGTGGACGAAGAGGAACTTGAAGAGGCCCCCCCGCTGCTTGGCCCCGCCGCTGGTGCTCGGCGCCGTTGCGGTATCTACTGCCATGTCATTCCCCCTGAGTCCGTGTGCCGCCCTCCCCGGGGCGCAGGACCGACCGTAGCGCAGGCGCGCCGAGATGTACCGAATCCACCGACCATCCGGGGTAGGAACCCGGACCGTCAGGTTCAGCGCCTCAGGTTCGGGAGGGCTGTGGGACGAGCTCAGGAGTCGAGGACCTGGGCGGCGATGAGCTCTTCGAGCGTGCGGGGGTCCCACCACGACAGCTGGAGCTGCTTGGCCCGGCGGAAATAGAGCTGGATGTCGAACTCGACGGTGAACCCGATGCCGCCGAACAGTTGCTGGGCCATGGCCGTCACGTCACGGAAGGTCTGGCAGGCGTACAGCTTGGCCATGGGCGCCAGCTTGTCGACCGGCCGACCCTCGGCCCGGGCCCAAGCGGCCTCGTGCACCAGGACCTCGGCGCCGTCCACGTTGGTGGCGCCGTCGGCCAGATAGTGGGCCAGGGCCTGGAAGGCGCCAAGCGGTTTGTCGAACTGCTGGCGGTCCTTGGCGTACTGGACGGTGATCTCGAGGGCGTACTGGGCGCCGCCGACGGCTTGCGCGGCCACGAGGATGACCGCCTCGTGCATGATGGCGCTCCAGGTGCTCCACCCGGTGCCGGCGGCCCCGATGCGATCGGCTTCGGTGACCCGCACTCCGGCTAGCTCCACCTTGTACTGGGCGTCCGACGCGAGGGTCATCTGCTGGGTGAGGGTCACGCCCGGTGCGGCGGGGTCGACCAGGAAGAGATCGACGTCCCCGGGGGCGTCGCCGGTGCGGGCGAGCACGATCAGCTGGGACGCCGACGAGGCGAACGCGACATGTCGCTTGGTCCCGGTGATGGTCCATCCGTCGCCATCGGGCAGGGCCCGGACCTGGACGCCGGTCGCCCGGGAGCTGTTCTCGGGTTCCAGCCAGGCCGGGGTGAGGATGGCCTCACCCGACACGATGCCGGGAATCCACGCCTGCTTCTGGGCATCGCTGCCCGAGCGGGCCAGCACCCCGCCCGCCAGGATCGAGCTGACGAAGTGGGGGGACGGGGCGATGGCCCGGCCGAACTCCTCGTAGACGACGACCCCCTCGAGGGCGGTCATACCCGAGCCGCCGTACTCCTCGGGCAGCTGCAGGCCGATGAGGTCGAGGTGGGCCAGCTGCTTCCACAGCTCGGGCGAGTAGCCGATCGGGTCGTCCTCGAGCTCGCGCACCACGCTGAGCGGGCTGGTGGTGGCGACCACGCCGCGCACCGTCTCACGGAGCATCTCCTGCTCGGGGCTGAAAGTCAGGTCCAACATGTCGTGTTCTCCTCTGGTGGTGCTTCGTCAGGCGGTTCTGTAAACGGATGTAGTCGTCGTGAGCCGGTCGGTCAGGGCGCCCAGCGGTCCCCGGAACGGGACCACGGGTTGTCGTCCGGGCTCAGTGGCAGGGCGACCCGGGCCGTGCAGCTGGTCTTGGTGTCGCCGTCAACCGACACCGAGATGTCGAGGGCGGTCCAGCCGCACCCGGTGGCGTCGATGCCGGTCTCGGTGACCGAGCCCCGGAACACCATGGTGTCCCCCGGAAAGATCGAGCCGAGCATCCGGAAGGTGACCCGTTGCAGACGGCCGAACGGGCCGGTCCAGTCGGTGATGTAGCGCTCGAACCAGGACGCCAGGTTGGGCGTGTTGAGGAAGATGTCCCGGGTCCCGTTGCGGTTGACGGCGAAGTCCTTGTCGTGGTGCATGGGTCGCCAGTCGCGGGCGGCCAGTGCCCCGAGGACGACTGTGGTGGCGGTCACCGGGTAGGCCAGCTCGGGGAGTTCCTGGCCGGCCTGCACCTTCCCGTGGAGCAACGTCGGTGTGGTCACGATGCCTCCTGGCTACCGGCCCGGCGGTAGCCGAAACCGGTGTAGCTCTCCACGGCCACGAGGGCACCGCGTTGGTTGTGGTACTCGACATCGATCACCCAGAAACGGCCGGTGCCGAGCTTGGTCGTCTTCTGGTCGCTCACCGACCGGAGGATCTGACGGGTCGACAGCCGGTCGCCCGGACGGACCGGCTCGTGGAACACGATGGTGTTGTCGCTCATCACCGCCTCGGGCAGGCCGAGGCCCTCCTTCAGGTCGAAGTGGATCTGCAGCGGCAGGCCGGGTGTCGAGCGGTCGGGGGCCCAGTGATGGGGACGGAACCACACCGATACCATGGTCGGCGGGGCGATGGGGCCGCCCGTCACCTGCTCTGCCACCTCGGCGTCCCAGAACAGGGGGTTGCCGTTCTCCACCGACGAACAGGTGGTCCAGATGTACCCCTGCTCGACGGGGAACTCCCCCTCCTCCTCGTACTGGCCGACACCGAGGAGCCCCTCGATGTCGTCGATTCCGATGGCGCTCATGCCACCACTCCTTTCGTCCGCAGTTCGGCGATCCGCTCGGCCGGCACGCCGGCGGCGGCCAGCAGGTCGTCGGTGTCCGACCGGGCCGGGTCGCCGGCCGTCACCTTGTCCCCCACCCCGGCCATGCCGGCCAACACCGGCCCGACCTGACGGAAGGATTCCGGGGCGCCATCGGCCCGGGCGCCGCCCGGCACCACCGCGTGGACGATGGCCCGGCGGGCCCCGTACTGGTCGTCGTCGATCAGTTCGGCCACGGTCAGGACCGGGCTGACACAGGTGTCGGCGCCGGCCAGGTCGGCGACCCAGATGTCGCGGTCCTTGGTGGCGAATGCGGCCCGGAAATCGGCCCGGATGTCGTCCTGGACGGCGTCGTCGTGCTGATGCCCGATCCACTGCTCGCAGCCGAGGAGGCGGCACAGGTTGGCGTAGAACTTGGGCTCGATGGCGCCGACAGCCACCCACTTGCTGTCGGCACACCCGTAGGTGTCGTAACAGGCGTAGCGGCCGGTGATGATGTTGTGGCCGAACCCCACGGGCGCCCCGGTGGCCAGATACTCATCCACGGCCAGCGACGTGAGCCACAGGACCCCGTCGGCAATGGACACGTCGAGGTGCACGCCGGGGGTGTCCTCGCCCCGGCCGATGAGGGCGGCCATGATGGCCAGGGCTGCCTGCATGCCCCCGCCAGCGGCGTCGGCGATGGTGGCGCCCGACACCGGCGGGCCCCCGTCGGCCCCCGGCTCGGTGGCGGCCAGGTAGCCGCCCACGGCCAGATAGTTGATGTCGTGGCCGGCCCACGCCGCCTTGGGGCCGTCCTGCCCGTAGCCCGTGGTCGAGCACAGGATCACCCGGGGGTTGACGGCGCGCAACGCGTCGAATCCGACGCCCAGGCGGTCCACCACTCCGGGCCGGAAGCTCTCGACCACCACGTCAGCGCAGCGCACCAGTTCGAGGAAGGCATCCCGACCGTCAGGGTCCTTCAGATCGAATGCCACGTGCTTGAGGTGCCTGGCTCCGCTGTAGGCGTAGAACGGCGGCACCAGGGGCTCGACACCGCTTCCAGGGACGGTCCCCACCTTCACAACGGTCGCCCCGTAGTCGGCCAGCACCCGGGTGCAGCGGGCGGCGGGGCCGACGCTGGCCAGGTCGAGGACGGTCACCCCGGCGAGTGGCCCACCCCGGGCGCGCCCCGTCACCGGTTCGGTGGGCGCGGCGGCAGAGGTGGCGGGCGTGGGAGTCACGGGATGCAGTGGGCTCAGAAGTTCTTGGGGAGGCCGAGCTTGCGTCGGGCCAGGATGTTCTTTTGGATTTCGGAGGAGCCGCCGCCGATGGTGTCGATGACCGTGTAGCGGTAGGTCGACTCGGAGCGGCCGGCCATGGGAGCCTCCTCGTTGTGGACCCGCAACTGGCCACCGGAGCCGGCGAGGTCCATCGAAGCATTGGCCAGGCGTCGCGAGTACTCCGTGGTGAACAGCTTGTACTCCGAGGCCTCCGTCGTGGGCGGCGCGCCCCCCGCTGTCGAGGCGGCCACGAATTTCAGGCCGAGGACCCGGGCCACCTCGGCCTCGGTGTGGAGCTGGGCCACCTTGGAGCGCACGACGGTGTCGTCCTTCATCGGCTCGCCGTCGCGGGTGGCGCCCTTGATGTACTCGGTGAGCAGACTCAGCCGCTGGGCGGTGGGCGAGTAGGTGAAGAGGGTGAAGCGCTCGAGGTCGAGGGCCTCTGAGATGTACTGGAAGCCCCGGTTGAGTTCGCCGACCACGTAGTCATCAGAGACCCACACGTCGTCGAGGTAGACCTCATTGGTCCGTTCGTCACCCATCGTCCAGATGGGCTTGACGGTGATCCCGGGGTGGTCCATCGGCACCAGGAACAGGGTGATGCCGCTGTGCTTGGGGGCGTCAGGGTCGGTCCGGGCCCCCACCCAGTACCAGTCGGCGAAGTGGGCCGATGTGGTCCACGTCTTCTGGCCGTTGAGGCGCCAGCCGTCGCCGTCGCGGGTGGCCTTCAGCTGCATCGAGGCGGCGTCGGAGCCGGCGTTGGGCTCGGAGTAGCCGACCGCGAACTCGACCTCGTTCTTCAGGATCTTCGGCAGGAATTCGGCCTTCAACTTCTCGCTGCCGCGGTTGATGATGGTCTTGCCGATGATGCCGACGCCCTTGCCGATCTGGGGCCCGCCCCGGGCGGCCAGGGCCTCGTTCAGCAGGTACTCGTAGACGCCGTCGCCCTCCTTGCCGCCGTACTCCTTGGGCCAGGTGATGCCCAGCCAGCCCTTCTCGCCGAGCTTGGCCATGAACTTGCGGCGCAGGGGGGTGTCGACGATCTGAGCCATGTTTTCCCGGGTGACGTCGAAGACCTCGGGGTCGTAGTTGTCGTCGAGGAACTGCTCCACGTCCTTGACGAACTCGAGCTGCTCGGGAGTGAACTCGAAGTCCATGGCCTGGCCTCCATCCTGTACCGGACGGCGAGCGCCGCCGTCGCGATCTGACTGACCGTCAGATGTTACCTGACTGACCGTCAGATACTGTGCACATCATAGGATGAGCAGGCAGACGGGGCCAGCGCCGCGACGCCGGGCATCCGTGCCTCCATCACCACAGGCCCGCCACGGTACCGGCCAGCCACCACGACGAAGGGACTCACCCGACCATGCACCAGCCGCAACCGACCGGGGCACGCCGATGACCCGGGGCATCGTCAGTATCGCCGGCTACGTCCCCTACCGCCGCCTGCAGCGGTCCGAGGTGGTGAGAGTGTTCGGTTCCGGCGGAGGCAAGGGCACCCGGACGGTGGCCTCCCACGACGAGGACACCACCACCATGGGGGTCGAGGCCGCCCGGCGGGCCCTGCGCTCAGCTCCCGGGGCGAGCCCCCGGGCCCTGTGGTTCGCCACAGCGACGCCCGCGTACCTCGACAAGACCAACGCCACCACCGTCCACGCCGCCCTCCACCAGCCATCTGACGTGGCCGCCTTCGACTTCGGCGGCGCACTCCGGTCGGGGCCGGGAGCGCTGCGCACCGCCCTCGATGCCGTAGGCACCGGCACCACCTTGGTGGTCGTGTCCGACCTGCGTGACGGGCTGCCCACCTCGGCCGACGAGTCGTCCGGCGGCGACGGCGCCGCCGCCGTCCTGGTCGGAGACGACGGGCCGGGCACGCCGGTCATCGCCGAATTCCTGGGCGGCGCCTCGGTGAGCGACGAGTTCCTCGACCGCTGGCGCACGGCCGGTGACCGCCGGTCCAGGACCTGGGAGGAGCGCTTCGGCGAGACCCGCTACGTGCCCCTCGGTGACAGTGCCTGGCAGGCCGGGCTGAAGGTGTCCGGGGTGACGGCCGAGGAGGTCGACCGCGTCGCCGTCACCGGTATGCACGGCCGGGCGGCCAAAGCTCTTGGCCGGAAGTTGGGAGTGCGCGACGGCGCGCTGGCCGATGACCTGACGGCCTCGGTGGGCCAGACCGGTGCCGCCCACGCCGGCCTGGTGGTGGCCTCCATGCTCGAGCAGGCTGCGCCCGGCGAAGTGGTGGCCGTCGTGTCGCTGGCCGACGGGGCCGACGTGCTCGTCTTCCGGACTACGCCGGCCATCTCTGCCTGGTCCGCCGCCGATCCGGTCGCCGACCAGGTGGCCGCCGGTGCCGACCTCCCCTATGGCAAGTTCCTGACCTGGCGGGGCATGGTGACACCCGAGCCGCCCCGTCGGCCCGAGCCCCAGCGGGTGTCCTCGTCGGCCGCCTGGCGCAACGAGGACTGGAAGTTCGGCTTCATCGGATCCGAGGACCGCACGTCAGGGGCCGTCCACCTGCCACCGTCCCGGGTATCGATGGTCGGCGGCGCCGTCGACGACATGGTGCCCGTGGACCGGGCCGACTCCGAGGCCACCATCGCCACCTACACCATCGACCGCCTGGCCTACTCACCGAGCCCGCCCGTCGTCTTCGCCATCCTCGACTTCGACGGCGGCGGCCGTTTCCCGGTGGAGCTGACCGACGTCGACCCCGACACCGTCGACATCGGCGACCGGGTGCGGATGACGTTCCGCAAGCTGTTCACCGCCGACGGCATCCACGACTACTTCTGGAAGGCAACCCCCGTCCGCCACCCCGTACCGACAGGCGACGGCGCGACGACGGACGCCTGACTCCACACCGACCCCGGGCCCGGCTGGCGTCGGGCCCACGACCGCACGACCTCAAGGAGAGCAATGGCTTCGCACGGAATCAAGGACCGGGTGGCGATCATCGGCATGGGCTGCACCCGCTTCGCCGAGCACTGGGACAAGAGCCTCGACGACCTCATCATCGACGCCGCCGAGGAGACCTTCGCCTCGGCTGGTGTGACCAAGGGCGACGTCGACGCCTACTGGTTCGGCACCGCGCAGTCCGGCATGAGCGGCATCACCCTGGCCCGTCCGCTGCAGCTCGAGGGCAAGCCGGTCACCCGGGTCGAGAACTACTGCACCACCGGGTCCGAGGCGCTGCGGGCCGCCGCCTACGCGGTGGCCTCGGGTGCCTACGACGTGGCCATGGCCGTAGGCGCCGAAAAGGTGAAGGACTCCGGGTACCAGGGGCTCAATGCATTCCCGATCCCCAATGACGGCACGACCCGCACCCTGACCGCGGCCGCAATGTTCTCGATGGTCGCACCTGCCTACGGCAAGAAGTACGGCGTCGGCGAAGACGAGCTCACCGAGGTGTTGGCCCGCATCTCGTGGAAGAACCACCAGAACGGTGCCCGCAACCCCCGGGCCCAGTTTCGCAAGGAGGTCTCCACCGAGACCATCTGCGCCTCACCCCGGGTGGCCGGCCGACTCGGCGTGTTCGACTGTGCCGGAGTGGCTGACGGGGCCGCAGCCGCCATCGTGGTGCGGGCCGAGGACGCGCTGAAGTACACCGACAAGCCGATCTACATCAAGGCCCTGTCGTTCGCGGCGGGCAGTGGATCCGGTCTCATCGATCCCGAGTACGACTACACGTGGTTCCCGGAGTGCGTCACAGCCGCCCAGGACGCCTACGCCCAGGCCGGCATCACCGATCCCCGCAACGAGCTGGCCATGGCCGAAGTGCACGACTGCTTCACCCCCACCGAGCTGGTGCTCATGGAGGACCTCGGCTTCGCGCCCCGTGGCACCGCCTGGAAGGAAGTACTTGCCGGCACGTTCGACCGCACCGGCCCCCTCCCGGTCAACCCCGACGGCGGGCTCAAGAGCTTCGGGCACCCGGTCGGGGCCTCCGGCCTCCGGATGTTCTTCGAAGCGTGGCTGCAGCTGCGTGGCGAGGCGACCCCGGAGCGCCAGATCGTGACCGACAAGAAGCTGGCGCTGACCCACAATCTTGGGGGCTACCCGGGGGAGATGGTGTCGTTCGTGTCGGTGGTCGGCACCGAACTCGGTTGACAGCATTCGTTTGACGGGCCCCCGGCTCAACGGTTCCAGCCGACACCCTCGGCCGGAACCGCGAGGACCCGGCCATGGGACCGGGTCCTTCGCACGGGGATGCTGATCGACGGACGCGCCGTCGGATGGTCAGACGGTGGCCAGGCCCTCGGCTTCGCGCTCGTCGAGGAGTGCCCACCAGGCGTCGGCGGCCCGACGGGCGGCGTCGCTGACTTCGGCTTCGTCGGCCCCCAGCATGGCCAGGGCTTCGACGACCCAGTCGCCGTGGTCGACGTCCATCGTGGCGTGGACGTCCCAGAACCTGGTGCCGTCGGCGTCGACGCCGTACCAGCGGCGCAGCCCGTCGCCCTTGGAGGCGGCGATCGCCGCAGCCTGGGTCTCATAGGCGGCCAGTCCGGCAATGGCGGCGACCGGCGACTGCCCGACCAGCTCGAGGTAGGTACCGGCCAGCGCATCGGCGGCCACTCCGGGAGCTGCCGCGTGGGCGGTCGGCAGGGCGGAGGCGAACTCGTCGAACATGGCCAGGTGCGACTCGGGACGACCCAGCTCGTCGGCCAGGTTGCGGGCGACGAGGTCGGCTGCCTCCATCTCGCCGTCGAACATCAGGCGGTCGACCACCGCTGACAGCACCGTCGGCAGGACGGCCTCGAAGGCCCGGTAGTGGACGGCGTACTCGGCCAGCTCCTGGGTGCGGAGTTCACCCGCCTCCCACCGTCGGTAGAACGGGTGGGTGAGGAGCATGCGCTCCTCGAGCGTGGCGGCGACGGCTGCGCTCAGCCGGGCCTGCGGGTTCAGTGCAGGGTTGTCGTGGGTCATGCGAAACCCTACCAACCGGGTCCCGGGTGCGCCTCGGATCCTCAGCGGGCGGCGGCCTGTTGGTTCGACGGATGAGCATAGCGCCCGCTCATGTACGTGCGCTGGCTTCCGGGCCGCGCCGGTCGGGCGGCCAGCGGGTCCAGATAGTGGAGCTTCATCTCGCGCTCCAGGGCCATCCGTCGCAGGTGGACCAGGACGCCGACGTACGCGCCGAGCGCCACTCCGTCGAGGGCGACGACGGCCCAGACGAACGAGGAGCCGGTGAGAAGTGCGGTCAGCAGGGTGACGACGAAGACGGAGCCGAGGACAGCCAGGGTGTCACGTCGGCGTCGACGGGCCTGGGCCCGGGTCAACGCGTCCGGTCCGCGAGGTACCAGTGGCACCGCGGCGTCCGGGGCGGCTGGTGCCGGGTCGTAGCAGTAGGCGTCGTTGCCGACCGCCGGCGCCAGGTCGACCGGTCCGCCGTCGACGGGGTCCGGGGCTCGGGTGACGGCCTCGGGCTCCCCGAGAAAGGCCAGAGCCGGTCGGGGAAGCTCTTTGGCCCCGACCACGGTCAGCACCGGCGGCCTGCCGGTGTCGGGGTAGTGGATCGCCGTCGGGGCACCGTTGTCGTCCACGGACCGCAGCCGGTAGGCGGGGGACACGATCGGTTCCGGGGCCCGCTGCTCGAGAACCCGGAGCTGGTAGTGGAAGTGGGAGATCGAGTGGTCGCCACCGGCGCTCGCCCGTCGCTTCAGGAGGCTCGGTCCGAGGAGCACGGCCCATGCCGCAACGATGATGATGACCACAACCACAGGCATCAGCTCCTCGACCGACCTGTTACCAGGACAAACGGTAGTGATGCGGAATTCCGCAGTGGTGGATGCTCCCCCGGGGGGACCGGGTAGCCACAGCTAGCGTCGACGCCGTGACCGCCTTCTGGACCCTCGTGGGCCTTGCCGCCGCAGCCGCCGTCGTCGACTGGGTGGCGGTGGCCAGGGACGACACCCGCCTCGAGTACGTGGCCAAGCCGGCGGTCCTGGCTCTGCTCACGGTAGCCGCCGCTATCCTGCCCGACGCCCATACCGACCTGGTTGATCGACGGTGGTGGTTCGTGGCCGCGTTGGCGTGCTGCCTGATCGGCGACGTCCTGCTGATGCTGCCCCGCGACCTCTTCGTGCCCGGGCTGGTCGCCTTCCTCGTCGGCCACGTCCTGTTCATCGTCGGACTCCTGCAGCCGCCCTCACCCCCGGGGACGCCGCCCTTTGCCTTCTCGACAACCGGGCTGCTGGTGGCCGCCGTGGTGGCGCTGGCCGTCGGTGCCGTGCCGGCCACGCTGATCTTCCGGTCGCTCGTCCGCGATGGGGCCGCCACATTGCTCGTTCCGGTGGCTGTCTACCTGGTGGCCATCCTCACCATGGCGGTCCTGGCCGCCAACGTCGGGAACCCGGCGGCTGCGGTCGGGGCCGCACTGTTCGTGGTGTCCGACTCCGTCCTCGCCCTCAATCGGTTCGTGCGACCGATCCCCCGTGGCGACGTGGCCGTGCACGTGACCTACCACCTGGCCCAGGGGCTCCTCGTCCTGTCACTCGTCCACTGATTCCGGCGCCGATCCGGGGTGCCTGGTCGTCAAGACGGGGCCACGGCATCTCAGTCGAGACGAAGGCGTCACTCGAAGGAGGGCGCCTCGGTGCGGGTCCGCTTGAGCTCGTAGAACCCGGGAATGCCGGCCACCAGCAGCACGCCGTCCCACAGACGTCCTGCTTCCTCGCCCTTCGGAGCGGGGGTCACCACCGGGCCGAAGAACGCCACCCCCTCGACGCTGATGACCGGAGTCCCGACGTCCATCCCCACCAGGTCGACGCCGGCGTGATGGGAAGCCTTGACGGCATCGTCGTAGTCGTCGTTGTCGGCGGCGTCCGCCAGATCGGTAGGCAGGCCGGCGTTGGTCAGTGCCTCTTCGAGCATGGCCCGGTCGAACTCGCGACCGTCGACATGCCGGAGCGTTCCGAGTGCGGTATAGAGGGGCAGCACGACCTCGGATCCGTGAGCCTGCTCTGCCGCAGCCACCACCCGGACCGGGCCCCAGGCCTTCAGCAACCTCTCCCGGTACTCCTCGGACAGATCGTCCCGTCCCGCGTTCAGGTAGGCGAGCGACATGATGTGCCACTGCACGTCGAAGTCACGGACCTCGGCGGCATCGAGGATCCACCGCGACGTGATCCACGCCCAAGGGCACAGGGGGTCGAAGCAGAAGCGCGCGACGGTGCGGGCCGTGCTGTCGACGTTGGGTGCGGTGGTGGTCGGTGCGGTGGTGGTCACGGCGGCTCCTCTGACGGGTCTTCCCACGGAACGGTGCTAGTCGGTACAACCCGCACCGGCGTTCGGCTGTTCCCCGGGGGACCGACCGGCGGTCAGTTCCGGGCCCGAGCGGTCCATCGTCCGCCGTGCCGCTCCACGGTCACGGCCACCCCGAACGCATCCGACACCGCGGCATCGGTCAGCACCTCGGAAATCGGGCCGGTGGCCGCCAGGCGTCCACGACGGAGCAGGGCGGCGTGGGTGACGCCCGGCGGGATCTCCTCCAGGTGGTGGGTGACCAGGACCATCGGGGACACCGTCGGGTCGGCGGCCAGGGTGGCCAGACGACCGAGCAGGTTCTCGCGGGCACCGAGGTCGAGCCCGGCCGCCGGCTCGTCCATCAGAATGAGTTCAGGGTCCCCCATCAGGGCGCGGGCCAACAGAACCTGCTGACGCTCTCCCTCGGACAGCAGGCCGAAGGCACGCCCGGCGAACATGTTGCCCCCGAATCCGGCGTCGTCGAGTAGTGCGGCTGCCCGGGTCCGGTCGGCATCGGTGTACTCATGCCACCACGTCTCGAGCGCCGCGTGCCGGCCGGTAAGCACCACGTCGATGGCGGACTGTGCCGGGCGCAGTGTCCGACCCACCGAGGCGCTCACCACAGTGATGCGTTGGCGAAGGTCGCGCATGTCCACCCGACCGAGCCGCTCGCCGAGGATCTCCACCGTCCCCCGGGTCGGCCACAGGCCGGCGCCGACCACCCGCAGCAGCGTGGTCTTGCCCGAGCCGTTAGGTCCGAGCAAGGCCCAGCGCTCCCCCGGGGCGACGGTCCAGCTGATGTCGTCGAGCAGCGCCACACCGTCGCGCACCACCGCGACGCCGTCGAGCCGGACCACCGGCGCCACCCTCACGTCACCCATGTCGCTGTCCGTCCCTCGTGTCCCATGGCCCCCATCCTGGCAAGCCCAGGCAGCAGTGATGGACACAACGCCCTACAGCAGGTCGGAGGTGTTCAGACGTTGAACCGGAACTCGACGACGTCGCCGTCGCGCATCACGTACTCCTTGCCCTCCATCCGGGCCTTGCCCGCCGCCTTGACCGCGGCCATCGACCCCGCCTCGACCAGGTCGTCGTAGCCGACGATCTCCGCCTTGATGAAGCCCCGCTCGAAGTCGGTATGGATGACGCCGGCGGCTTCGGGGGCGGTGTCGCCGACGTGGATTGTCCACGCCCGCGTCTCTTTTGGACCGGCGGTCAGGTAGGTCAGGAGGCCGAGAGCCCGGAAACCCACATGGACCAGCTGGACCAGTCCTGACTCCTCCTGGCCGTAGCCGGCCAGGAGTTCGGCGGCGTCGACGGGGTCGAGAGCGGCCACTTCGGCTTCGATCTGGGCGCACACCACCACGGCTTCGGACGGCGTCACCAGCACCTGAAGGCGAGCCGTCAGGTCCTGGTCGCCGAGTGAGCCCTCGTCGACGTTGAAGACGTAGATGAACGGTTTCGCGCTGAGCAGGTGGAGGTCGTAGATCAGGTCGGCGTCGATCTCGCCGGCGGTAATGGCCGAGGCGACCGTGCGCCCGGCGTCGAGGATCTCCCGGGCCTGCTCAGCGGCCCGCAACTGAGGCACCAGGTCGGGCTGCTTGCGCGACTCCTTGGCCAGCTTGGTGATCCGGTTGTCGACAGTCTGGAGGTCGGCCAGGATCAGCTCGGTGTTGATGGTCTCGATGTCGTCGCCGGGTTCGATGCGGCCGTCCACGTGGATCACGTCGGGGTCCTCGAAGACCCGGACCACCTGGCAGATGGCGTCGCTTTCGCGGATGGCGCCCAGGAATTTGTTGCCCAGGCCTTCACCTTCCGAGGCGCCCTTCACAATCCCTGCGATGTCCACGAAGGTCACCGTGGCGGGCACGATCTCCTTCGACTCGAAGATGCCGGCCAGCACGGCCAGGCGATCGTCGGGTACGGCCACCACACCGACGTTGGGCTCGATGGTGGCGAAGGGGTAGTTGGCGGCCAGGACCTCGTTGCGGGTCAGGGCGTTGAACAGGGTGGACTTCCCCACGTTGGGGAGACCGACGATGCCGATGGACAGTCCCACGGGTGCTCCCTCCGATGTCGCCGCCGGCCCCAGCCGGCGGTGGGCCAGAGTGCGAGCGTAGGTGATGGCTGCACCAGGTGGTACCCAGCGGAGGGACCTGGCGAGACCCAGCCCAGGCCCGGCCGGTTCAGCCGAGTGGTGCGATCAGATACTCACTCATGGTGGAGCTGCGCAGGCGGTCGAGGTCCAGGCAGGCTGACACACTGTCGAGCATGCGTCCGACGTTGGCCCCGAGCTCTTCGTCGGTCGCAGCGTTGAAGAACAGCTTGGGGTCAGCTACGTGCTCGGCCGACGGCCAGCCTTCCTCGACGATGCCGCCCACCTCGGGAGCCCCCTCGGTGAGTGATCGGACGACCTCGTTGCGCACGTAGCGGGTGCGGGGCTGGAGCTCGCCCGACACGGGCGACTGGGTGCCGTGCCACCGAGTGATCCACTCGCGGTAGGCGAGGCCCTGGGGGCGGTGGATGAGAGCCACGGTCAGCACCCCGGGGGACCGCTCGCCGTCGGGCCAGTCGCGTGGCGGCGCGTGCGGCGTCGTGCCGTAGTCGTCGTAGAGAGACTCCACCACCAGGTAGGAGGCAGAGGGCAGGGCCAGGCTGGCCAGCGCCGCGTCGATCCCGGCGGTCCGCTCGTAGCAGTCGAGCCACAACGACACCTCGGCCACATGGGGTTGCTCGCCCTCGGGTGCGGGGGCAGGCGAAGGGGCCCGGTCGGCGGCCGAGTCGTGGACGTTGAATGTGGCGGCCCGGGCTCCGGCCCGCAGGATCCGCGGAAGGGTGTCCTCGACCAGTTGGTGACGTAGTGCGTCACCCGATTCGGCGTCGCCTGAGCCCCAGACGAGGGCGATGACCTTCTCCATGTCGGGCTCCTCGGTTGTCAGCCGTCGGCGGCGGCCGGCGCGCCGTGCACGGCCGGCACCCGGCAGGCGCCATCGATGTCGAAGACCTGGTTGAACCGGCCGAGGGCCAGCCACGAACCGACACAGAGGGCCAGGTCGACCAGTTCGTCGTCGGTGTAGGCGTCGTGACACCGGGCCCAGAACGCGTCGTCCATGCTCAGGTGATCAGTGGAGTAACGCCGGGCGAACTCGGCGGCCAGTCGCTCGCGCTCGGTCAGGTCCGAGTCGTCGTCAGATCCGACCGCTGCGTAAAAGGCCTCGGGCACCTCGTCGGCGGCCGCCCCGCGGGACGGCACGTCCCGGGCAGTGCGCCAGTCGAGGCACAGTGCGCACTGATTGATCCGGGCCATGGTGATCCGGGCCGCCTCGAACTCCCGCAGCGACAGGCTCGAGTGCTCGTAGACCGCACTCGAGTACCCGCCGGCCGCCGAGGTGAGAGGCGTGGCCAACGTGGTCCACACGTGAATCAGTGGGTCCGAATCGGACGGAACGGTCACGTTGGGCATCAGTTCCTCCTCAGCGTTCAGCCGCGTCGTCAGCGCCAACCGGGGTCATGAGGCCGGGGCGGGCAGACGGCGGGCCACCCGACCGGCCAGGCCGGTCACGTACTGCTCCCACCGGCGGTCACCCAGCAGCCACAGCCACAGTTCGCGGCGGGTGGACACGACGATCTCGACGAAGTCCTCCCGCGTACACCCGGCCGGCTCCAGCACCGGCTGCCAACGGCTCCACAGCCACACTCCGATGCAGATGTCGTCGGAGAACCCGGCTCGCCAGTCGCCGCCCGCCAACAGGGCGTCGCGCAGGCCGACCCGCAGTTCCTCGGGCTCCTCGGGGAACTCGAGGCGCGAACCCAGCGCCTGCCCAGTCACGTCGTCGACATCGGTCACTGGGACCACGCTACCCCGCTCCCCTGCACCCGGGCCGCTCAGCGGTCGGCAACGACCGGCGCCCGGTCGGTGCCCTCGTAGTTCGACACATGCTCGGCGTAGTCGATGAACAGCGGCGCGTCGGGGTCGAAGGGGCGACGCAGACTGTCGAAGGCCACCTTTTTATCGAAGGCGTCGAGTTTGACCAGTGCCCCGGGGTTGTCGAGATCCCGGAAATCGAGGCGGCCACGGGCGTTGTCGAGGGCGCGGTGGCCCCGTTCGCTCCGCACCAGCACGCTGGACCACCCGTCGGACGACCCCACGCTGCCGACGGACAGGTCGGCGCTGCGACCCAGGAAGTCGGCACACTCGTCACAGCCCTTCAGGGCGGCGCCGTGGAAGTTCTTGACCGGCTCGTCGACGGCCAGCTCGCCGTCGCGGTACTCGACGATCATCCGGCCCCGGATGACGTCCACCTTGGACACCCGGTCGATGTCGATCCCCCGGTCCTTCTGGAGCAACTCGAGCATGAGGCCCCGGTAATCGAAGCTCTTGGTGCACAGGAGGGCGATGGTCAGCACCACCGCGTCGATGCGGTGGGCACCCGACGGCCAGCGGCGGGCCTGCATGGCCCGGATGCCCTGGATCTCGCACGGCGTGCCGACCACGGCGATCTTCGGCTTGGCCGGCAGGTCGTACCGGGACAGGTCCAGTTCGGCCAGGGCCATGGTCTGGTTGTAGTAACTACCCGCCGACTCGATGATCTCCTTGGCCGTGGTAGCCAGATACGAGACGCCCTTCCAGGGCTGCTCGGGGTCGTCGCTCGCCCGGGTGACCACAGCCCCGTCGATGTCGCCTGCGGCCAGCGCGGCGATGAGGATGGCCGAAACCACCCCGCCGTCCTGGGCACCGTCGGGCCGGGCCCCGGCCCGTACGGCGAAGGCGTCGGTGACCGCGCCCAGGCCGTCGCCCGGGGGCCCACCGGTGATCTTCCAGTAGGTGTCGGAGGCGTCGACCCGCTCCACCGACGCGGCGGCCACCTCGTCGGCCGAGGCGCTGGGCAGGACGGTCGACGGCGGCCACAAGGCCTCATAGCGGAGCCCGCCCCGCGGGCAGAAGTCCCAGCACAGCGAGCAGCCGGTGCACATCTTGACCAGCTCGGGGAGATCGGTGTCCTCGTCGATGCCGATCGAGTTCGACGGGCAGGCCGCGATGCAGGTCCCGCACTGGATGCACCGCCCGGCATCGATGACGCCGGCCTGCAGTTCGAAGAACCAGGTCTTACCAGGAGGCTCCTGGATCCCGTTGATCTCCTCGCGGATGCGGTAGGCCTTCATGAGGCACCCCCCGGCTTGGCGCCCAGGGTCACCGGGGTGCCGGTTCCCTCGGCGGCCAGGGTGGCCCGCAGGTCGTCGTTGGGCACCCGGCGGGCCCAGTTGTAGAACGGCTCGTCCTCGCGGCGTTCGGACTGGTAGCGGCGCACCACCCGCAGTAGGGCATCGGGCACGTCGTTGACCGGCCGGGCACCCTCGATCCAGTCGATGAAGCCGGCGTCGGCGCCGAGCGAGCCGCCCATGCCGATGTCCACCGCCTCGGCCAGATGGTTGCCCACCTTGGCGACTTCGCCGCGGAAGCCGATGTCGGCGATCTGGGGCTGTGCGCAGCTGGCCGAGCACCCCGAGAAGTGCATCCGGATGATGCCCGCGTCCTCGCCCTTGGGCGAGTATCCGCCAGGCGTGGCTGCCGCCCCGACGGGCTCGCCGGCCAACTGCTCGTCGAGGAAGCGCGCCCACTTGACGGCACGCTCCTTGGTCTCGACGATGGCGTAGCGGCAGAATTCGGAGCCGGTGCAGGCCACCACGCCCCGGCTGAATGGACCGGGGTAGGGCGAGTACTTGCCCAGGAGGTCCTCGGCCAACAGGGCATCCACCTTGTCGCCGTGGACCCCCGTGAAGGTGATGTTCTGGTCGGTGCCGACCCGCAGGGTGCCGTCACCGTAGGTTTCGGCCAGGCGGGCGGCCTCGACGAGTTCCATTCCCTGCATCCGTCCGACCGGAACGGAGCAGCCGACGTAGAAGTAGCCGTCCTCCTTCTGGCGGTGGACACCCACATGGTCGCCCCGGTAGCGCCGGGTCAGGTCCTGGCCGGCCGGGACCAGCTCGAAGCGGGCCCGCTTGGCCAGCTCTGCGCGGAATCCCTCGGGCCCGAGCTCCTGGACCAGGTAGCGCATCCGGGCCAGGCCCCGGTTCTCGCGGTTGCCGAGCTCGCCGAAGAGCTGGGCGATGGCCCGGGTGACCTCGACCGCCTGGTCCTGGGCCACGAAGACGTCGATGTCCGAGGCCATCCGCTCGCCGTCGGACAGGCCGCCGCCGACCAGCAGATTGAAGCCGAGGGAGCCGTCGGAGCCCCGGGCCGGCCACAGCCCGATGTCGTTGATCTCGGCCTGGGCGCAGTCCTCGACGCAGCCGGACACCGAGATCTTGAACTTGCGGGGGAGGTTGGCGTACTCGCGGTTGCCGGTGAAGAAGTCGGACACAGCCCGGGCGATGGGCAGCGCGTCGAACGCCTCGTCGGCGTCCACCCCCGAGACCGGGCAGCACAGCACGTTGCGGGCCGAGTCGCCGCACGCCTGCACAGTGGTGAGACCGACGGCTGCGAACCGGCGCCAGATGCGGGGGATGTCCTCGATCCGAAGCCAGTGGATCTGCACCGTCTGGCGGGTGGTCAGATCGGCGTAGCGGGATCCGAACATCCGCGACTCGGTCCCGTCGGGGCCCTCGCCGAATGCGTCGGCGGCCACGCCGATCTCACGGGCCTGGGGACCGGTCAGGAAGCCGCCGGGCACCTTGACCCGCATCATGAAGGCGTCGCCCCCCTGCTTCTGGGGGTAGATGCCGGCCCACTTGAGCCGCTCGACCTCGCCGGGGATCTTGGCGATGCCGGCCGGGCCCTCCTTCGAGTACGTGTCGATGATGGCGTCGGCGATCTCGAGCGGGTGGCGCTCGAGCTTGAGCAGCTCGATCTCGTTCAGCTCGCCCGTCTTGCGGTAGGGGTTGATAAACGGCATGGGCCGATCCGTGCCGCGCAGATGCAGCCCGTACAGCTCATCCCGGTCCTTCGTCATCTCAACTACCGATCATGTCAGACGTGGAGCCCGCACTCGACCTTGTCGGAGTCGGCCCACCGGCCGGCCCGCGGGTTCTCCCCCTCGGCCACCGGGCGGGTGGTCGGCGCGCACCCGATGGACACGTAGCCCTCGGAGCGAAGCGGGTGCTGGGGGATGTCGTGGTCAAGTGCGTAGCTGACCAGGTCCCGATGGGTCCATGTGGCCAGCGGGTTGATCTTCACCATGCCCCACGAGGCGTCGTAGGCGACGATCGGCGCATGACGCCGCGTCGGGGCGTCGTCGCGCTTGAGTCCGGTGATCCAGGCGTCCTTGCCGGACAGGGCCTGGCGCAGGGGCCGGACCTTGCGGTACTCGCAGCACTGGGCCGTGCCGCAGGGATGGTCCTCGGCGCCGGCCACCGGGTGGGTGACGGTGAGGTTCAGGTCGTAGCGGGACCGCACGGTTTCGACATACTCGAGCGTCTCGGCGAAGTGAGAGCCGGTATCGAGAAAGTTCACCTCGATGTCCGGGTTGACGGCCACGGCGATGTCGATCAGCACGGCCTCCTGGAACGAGCACGAGATGGCCAACTTGGGACCGAACCGCTCGACGGCCCAGGCCAGGACCAGGCCGGCGGGTGCCGTCTCGAACGCCGCCGACTGCTCGGCCATCTCCTTGCGCAGCTGGGCCACGGCAGGGTCCACCGCCAGTTCGGCCAGCCTCGTCCGGTTGTCCACCACGCTGAGCTTCACGTCACCACGTCCTCTCCCGCATCGAGCGGCGGGCATGTCCTGCGCCCGTCGGTCCTGCGGTCCCTCTTCAGCTGTGCCCGGTCCGTTCCGGGACCCCCGACCAGCCCCCGGACCACTGGTCTGCACCTCCGGGAACTATACATGACCAACCCGATCAGGTTTTGAAACATTCCCGCCGGTTTTGGCGGCCCGAATCTCCTCCGGGACGACCCTATGGGCGCCGTGGCTTCTGCCGTCCACTCCCGGCCCGCGGTTCCATCGGAGGGAGCACGGCCTACGGACGGGTCTCCCGCGACCGTCGCTCCACCTCCGGTGCCACCCTCGCGCCCAGGCTGTGGCTCTGCGACAGCACGATGGGACGCTTGCCGCCATGTCCTTCGGCGACCGGCCCCGCAATCCGGGTTGCGTCGGATGGGCGCTACGTCTCGCCGGTCCAGCTGACCGGCCGTTACATGTTCGAGATCCTGCCCGTCAGCTTTTCAGGCTGAGCCTCTCGGGCTGGGACGGCGCGGCCATATGCCGCGGCCACCCCCGCCTACGGCTTGACGACCATCACGAAGCCGACGACCAACAGGGCTGCGCCCAGGCCGATCCCGACCAGTCCCGCCTGCAGACACCGTGCAGCGTCGGCTCCCACCGGGCCCCTGCCATCGTCCGTGGCCGGCGTCGGCTCCGGCAACGTGGCGGCGCGGTCGGCCACCACCAACTGGAGGGTCCGCTCGCCGGGCCAGAGCACGGCCTCGGCCACCACCGCCACCACCGCCCAGATCGCCAGCCCCATCAACACCCACCCGTCGGACCAGTTCCACTCGCCGCCGCTCATGGCGATCAGGGCCACTCCGAACACCGGCACCGCGAACAGCACCCGGCCCACCCAGTTGACCCCGGGCCGGTAGTAGCGGGCGAGCGCCTCGGGCATCGGCCCGCCCCGCAGGAGGGCGGCACGGAGCACGAGGGCGAACCCGCCGGCGGCCACCACGGCCACCATTCCGGCCAGGGCACTCAACACGTGGGCGAGCAGGACGAGGTCATAGGCGACCGAACTGTCGTTGGCCGAGGCCAGCATCCCCGTGGCGGCGCTCAGATCGGCGAGGGGCACGCCGAGATTCTCGCACCCCCCGGCCGGCCGTCATCCGACCGACCCTGCGCCAAGTCCGGTCCCGGAATTGCTAGGTTGGGTGCGGATCGATCTTCGTTCGCATGACGCAGGCCCGTTCCGGGCTTCGACGACGAATACCGAGGTGGCAGGCAGGTGTGCAGAAATGACCGACGATCGCTGAGGAGCGCCGCTCCCTTCTGATGAACCAACTCCGACTCGATCCGCTCACCGGACGCTGGGTGGTGGTCAGCACCGACCGTGCCCACCGCCCCCGGGCCTTCCTGCCACGCATGGCATCGATCCAGGCCGACACCTCCCGACCCTGCCCGTTCTGCCCCGGCAACGAGGAGGACTCCTCCCCCACCCTCGAGACCCTCGGTCCCGACGGTTCCTGGCTCGTCCGGGTCGTCCCGAACAAGTACCCGGCGTTCGAGGGCGACGCACCGTTCGTGGTCACCAACCGCGGCCCGGTCTTCACCCAGGCCAGCGCGGGCGGCATCCACGAAGTCCTCATCCTCTCCCCCGACCACCAGAACTCGTGGTCGATGCTGACCGACGACCAGACCGGGGCGGTGATGCGGGCCATCAGCGACCGGATCGGCCAGCACGCCCAGATCCCCGGGCTGCGCTACAGCCAGGCCATCGTAAACGCCGGCCGCGAGGCCGGTGCCAGCATCGAGCACCCCCACGGCCAGTTGCTCGGGATGTCGTTCGTCCCCCGCGAGCTTGTCGAGGAGCAGGCCGGTTTCGCCCGGTTCGCCGGGCGGTGCCTTCTGTGCACCACCGTCGACGCCGAGGAGAACGTCGGCTACCGGGTCGTCTACTCCGACGAACAGGTCCTGGTGGTCTGCCCCTTCTGGAGTGGCACCCCCTACGAGATGCTCGTCATACCCCGGGCCCATGGACCCCACCTGCACCACAGCCCGACCACCGACCTGTTGGCCGTGGGCCGGGCCCTCAAGATCGCCCTCGGACGGCTGCGCACGGTGCTCGGTGATATCTCCTACAACCTGGTCTTCCACTCCGCCCCCTACCGGGCTCCCGAGCCCTACCACTGGCACGTCCACGTGGTCCCGAAGCTCACCACGGTGGCCGGCTTCGAACTCGGGACCGGCGTGCTCATCAACATCGTGAACCCGGAGCAGGCGGCCGAGGAGCTGGCCGCACCGATGCCGGTGGCCGAGACGGGCTGAGCCGGATCCCATCCCGGGCGCCAGCTCGAAGGCAGAGGTTTAGACCAGCTCGAAGCTGAGCGACCCGTAGGGCCCGAGGGTGACCGGGTAGGGCTCCGGCCCGATCAGGGGGAAGGCCACCCGGCCGAGCAGCTCGACAGGCTGGCGCCCCGTCCATTCGGCGATATCGATGGTGGCCGGCTGGGCCGTCCGGCTGAGGTTGTGGACGCACAGCACGGGGTTGGCCACCTCTCGATCGGAACTCTCGGCCCGACGGTCGGTCCGCACGAAGGCGAGCACCGAAGGGTTGGCCGAGGTCACCATCTGCACCGAGCCGGTGCCGAACACCGGGAACTCGCGTCGGACGGCCAGCATCCGGCGCATCCAGTGGATGAACGAGCTCGGATTACGTTGCTGGGCCTCGACGTTGACGGCCGCGAACCCGTAGATGGGGTCCATCAGCGGCGGCAGGTAGAGCTGGGCGAAGTCGGCCCGGCTGAACCCGCCGTTGCGGTCGGGTGACCACTGCATCGGGGTCCGTACCGAGTCGCGGTCACCGAGATACAGGTTGTCGCCCATCTGGATCTCGTCGCCGTAGTAGAGGACCGGGCTGCCCCGCAGGGTGAACAGCACCGAGAACAGCAGCTCGGACAGCCGCCGGTCACGGTCGAGGAGGGGGGCCAGCCGCCGGCCGATACCCATGTGCCGCTTCATGCGCGGGTCCTTGGCGTACTCGGCGAAGAGGAAGTCGCGCTCCTCCTCGGTCACCATCTCGAGGGTCAGCTCGTCGTGGTTCCGCAAGAAGATGGCCCACTGGGCACCGGGCGGCGCCTCGGGGGTCTGGGAGAGGATCTCGGTGATGGGATAGGCCTGCTCGCGCCGCACGGCCAGGAACAGCCGGGGCATGAGGGGGAAGTTGAAGCACAGGTGGCACTCGTCGTCGTCTCCGAAGTAGTCGGCCACGTCGGCCGGCCAGCCGTTGGCTTCGGCCAACAGGATGCGTCCGGGGTAGTTGGTGTCGAGCTCGGCGCGGACACGCCTGATGAAGGCGTGGGTCTCGGGAAGGTTCTCCCCCGCCGTGCCGTCCCGCTGGTACAGGTAAGGGACGGCGTCGAGGCGGAAGCCATCGAGGCCGAGGTCGAGCCAGAACCGGACCACCTCGAGCATGGCATCGGCCACGTCGGGGTTGTCGTAGTTCAGGTCGGGCTGGTGGCCATAGAAACGATGCCAGTAGTACTGGTCGCGCATGCCGTCGTAGGACCAGTTGGATCGCTCGACGTCAACGAACACCACCCGGGCCTCGGGCCACCGCAGGTCGTCGTCGTTCCACACGTACCAGTCGGCCTTCGGATTGTCACGGCTCTGGCGGGACTCGATGAACCAGGGGTGCTGGTCCGACGTGTGGTTGATCACGAGGTCGGCGATGACCCGTATCCCCCGGGCATGGGCCTCGACCAGGAGTTTCTCGATGTCGGATACGGTGCCCGACTCAGGATGGACCGAGAAGTAGTCGCTGATGTCGTAGCCGCCGTCGCGCAGCGGCGACGGGTAGAACGGCAGGAGCCACAGGCAGTCGACACCAAGCCACTGGAGGTAGTCGAGCTTGGCGATCAGTCCCGGGATGTCCCCCACCCCGTCGTCGTTGCCGTCGAAGAAGCCGCGAATGAATACCTCGTAGAAGACGGCGCGCTGGAACCAGAGGGGATCATCCTCTGGCGGCGGGAGGGGCCCGGTCGGCAGTGTCGGCACGGCGGTCACCTGCGCACGCTATCCGACGGTCCGCTCCGTTCCGGTGAGGCCGGCGGCGGCCGGCCCGGCCATCGGTCAGGCCTCGGGCAGCAGGCCACCGAGCAGGCGGTCGGCCGCCTCGTAGGGGTCGAGCGCGCCCGAGGACATCTCGGCCACCAACGGTGCAAACCGGTCGGCGGTCAGCAGGGCGTCGATCCGCTGTTCCACCCGGGCGAGCAGGATCTGGTGGAACTCGCGGGTCTGGCGCTGTCGGCGGAACGCTTCGAGCTCACCGTTGTCCACCAGGTGGGCGCGATGGTCGGTGATGGCCGTCCACAGCTCGTCGACCCCATCGCCGTTCTGTGCCACCGTCTCCACGATGGGCGGGCGCCAGTCGCCCAGTTGGGTCAGGTCGAGCATGAGTTCGAGGTCGCGCCGGGTCTCGCGGACACCGGGCCGGTCGGCCTTGTTGATGACGAAGAGGTCGGCGATCTCGAGCAGGCCGGCCTTGTTGGCTTGGATGGCGTCGCCCCAGCCCGGATTGAGCACCACGATGGTCGTGTCGGTGGCGGCGGCCACTGCCACCTCCTGCTGGCCGACGCCCACCGTCTCGACCAGCACGACGGGCACGCCCACGGCCGAGAGGACCCGGACGGCATCGGGCACGGCCACGGCCAGCCCGCCGAGGTGGCCGCGGGTGGCCATGGAGCGGATGAAGACCTTTTCGTCGAGGGCGTGGTTCTGCATCCGCACCCGGTCGCCCAGGATGGCCCCGCCGGAAAACGGTGACGACGGGTCGATGGCCAGGACGGCCACCTGGTCGCTGCCGTCGAATCCACGCGTCCTGGCCCGGTTGATGAGCTGGTCGGTGAGGGTCGACTTGCCGGCACCGGGCGCCCCGGTGATTCCAACCGTGTACGCCTGGTCGAGCGAGTGGTAGGCGATCGCGGCGACTGCCCGGGCACCGTCTCCACCGCGCTCGACCAGTGACAGCAGTCGGGGCAAGGCCACCCGGTCGCCGGTGCGTGCCGCGTCGAACAACGTCGCGGGATCGGTGGATCGGTGGGCGGCCATGGCCGAAGGAGCGTATCCGGGGTGGGACGGGATCGTCAGACCCGCACGACATCGGCACCGAGGGTTCGGAGCTTGCCGTCGAGGTCTTCGTAGCCGCGGTCGATGTGGTGGGCATCGCTGATGACTGTCTCGCCGTCGGCTACCAGCCCGGCCAGCACCAGGGCCGCTCCCGCCCGGACATCGAATGCCCGCACCGGCGCCCCGGACAGCCGGCCCACTCCCCGGACTACGGCGTGATGGCCCTCGGTGCGGATCTCGGCCCCCATCCGGCGTAGCTCCTCGACGTAGCGGAAGCGGCCGAAGAAGAGGTTTTCGGTGACGATGCCCACGCCCTCGGCGACGGTCAACAACGTGACGAACAGCGGCTTGTAGTCGGTGGCGAAGCCCGGGTAAGGCAGCGTGGCCACGTCGGTGCTCTGCAGCCGGCCGACCCCGGCCGCCGTCGCCCGGAGGCCGTCGGGCTCGTAGGTGATCTCCATGCCGGTGGCAGTCAGCTTCCGGAGCAGCATGTCCATGTGCTCGGGGCGGCCGTCCTCGACCGTCACCTCGCCGCCGGTCAGCCCGGCCGCCACCAGGAAGGTGGCCACCACGAGCCGGTCGGGGATGACAGCGTGGGAGGCGGGCTCGAGCCGGTCGACGCCCTCCACCTCGATGCGCGACGTACCCGCCCCACTGATCCTCGCCCCCATGGCATTGAGGAAGTCAGCCAGGTCGCGGACCTCAGGCTCGCGGGCAGCGTTCTCGATGACGGTGGTGCCCTTGGCCAGCACGGCGGCCATAAGCACATTGTCGGTCCCGGTGTGGCTCGGGTACTCGAGGACCACACGGTTCCCGACGAGTCGGGGGACACCGCCGACGGTCGACTCCACCCGACCTTCGACGTTCCCGTGCGAGGAGGCGAAATCGGCGCCCATGGCCTCGAGGGCCCGCAGGTGCATGTCGATCGGCCGGGGACCGAAGTCGTCACCCCCGGGCATCGATACCTGGGCCCAGCCGCACCGGGTCAGGAGTGGACCGAGGACCACCACCGACGCGCGCATCTTTTCGACCAGCTCGTAGGGGGCCTCGGGGGTCAGCTCGGCCGGCGTGTCCACGACGAGCATGTCCGGCTTGTCACCCCGGGTCACGCTGGCGCCCATGGCCCCGAGCACCTCGGCCATGATGTCGACATCGCTGATCCGGGGCACATTGGTCAGGACGTGGCGCCCTTCGGCCAGCAGGCAGGCAGCCATCAGCTTGAGGACGGAGTTCTTGGCACCCCCCGCCCGGACAGTGCCCGACAGCGGCCCGCTGGGGGTGACGACGATGCGATCCACGGGCCCCAGTATGGCCCCTACCCACCACTCCACCCGACGATCCCCCGCCTACCGGGGACCCGGAGCGTCCCCCACGACACGCGGACGCCTCCATCGCTCGCCGGGACCGACGGCAAGGCCTGGAGACGTCCGAGACCGGTGCCAGCCACTATCGTCGGTGGCCGTGAACGTCATCCCACAGGCACCGGACCGCAATCTGGCCATGGAACTCGTCCGCGTCACCGAGGCCTCGGCACTGGCTGCGTCCCGCTGGATGGGCAGGGGCGACAAGAACGGGGCTGACGGCGCTGCTGTCAACGCCATGCGGATCGTGCTGTCGTCGATCGCCATGGACGGCGTGGTGGTCATCGGCGAAGGGGAGAAGGACGAAGCCCCGATGCTCTTCAACGGCGAGCGAATCGGAGACGGGACTCCGCCCAAGGCCGACATCGCCGTGGACCCGATCGACGGCACGACCTCGACGGCCCTTGGCCGGGGCGGGGCGCTGGCGGTGATCGCCGTGTCCGAGGAGGGCACCATGTTCGACCCCGGCCCGTGTGTCTACATGGAGAAGCTGGCCGTCGGGCCCCGGGCCGTGGGTGCCATCGACATCACCCGGCCAATCAGGGACAACCTGGACGCAGTGGCCAAGGCCAAAGGCACCTCGGTGCGCGACCTGACCGTCGTCATCCTCGACCGTCCCCGCCACGAGGAGCTGATCGCCGAGGTACGGAGCACGGGCGCCCGGATCCGGCTCATCACCGACGGCGATGTGGCCGGCGCCATTGCCACCTCCTGGCCCGACACCGGCGTCGACCTGCTGGTGGGCATCGGCGGGACCCCCGAGGGCGTCATTGCCGCCGCGGCCCTCAAATCCATGGGCGGCGAGATCCAGGGTCGCCTCTACCCCCGCGATGAGGCGGAGCGCACGACTGCACTCGACCTCGGCTACGACCTCGACGACGTGCTCACCACCGACGATCTGGTGCGGGGTGACAACTGCTTCTTCGCCGCCACCGGGATCACCGACGGCGAGCTGCTCCAGGGTGTCCGCTACGACGAGTTCGGCGCCAACACCCAGTCGCTGGTCATGCGGTCCAAGTCCGGTACCGTCCGCCTCATCGACGCCCGGCACCCGCTGCACAAGCTGTCCGAGTACAGCGCCATCGAATTCGGCTGACTACGGTCGTCTGGGGCCGGCACCGACGTCCGGCGAAGACTGTTCTTCACGGTCACCTGAAGCGCAGGTGGTCAGGTGGCATCGAATTGACCCGTCGGCGTCACCAACCGGAGCATCGGTGAAATCTCCGATCGAAAGCCGTGGGGTGAGGTGACGGCCGGATCTGCGTCCCTCAGCGCTTCTGCTGCCTGGAGGTCGTCGACCACGATGATGCCGATGCCGTATCCCCCAGCCGGGTCGGCCACCGGCCCGAATGCCAGGGCGGTACCTTGCGCAGCCAGTCCCGACCAGTAGCCGGCGTGCTCCGATATGATTGCTCGCTCGTCGTCAGACAGGTCCGAGGCGAAGTCTGGTCGAGGAGGAATGAGGCGAAACACAAATCCCTTCACGCCCGGAACTACACCATGAGGCTCGGGAGCGAGCAAGGCCGAATGCACCAGGTCGGGCTTCCCCATGGTGGCGATGCAGGCTCGCCGCCCCCGAGGCACCGACACGGTCAGTTGCGGAAGGCGTGGGGTCCGAGGTTGGACCCGTCCGGAGATTCACGTGCCTGACTGCTCCGGGATGCCATGGCAACCGAGATCGGTGACGTCGGTGCCGCTAGCATTTTCACCAATGGACGACTCTGAGAAAGAGGGCAGCGTCAAGGCGGATGCATTCTTTCGGTATCTGATCATCGCCATCGAATACGCGATCGTGGCCAGTCTCATCGGGCTGGCGGCGATCGTGTTGGTGCGCACCATGAGCAGCTTCATCAGGTACGGGCACAACTTTCCGGCCGCGGTGGTGTCCGCAATCGACGGCATCCTCGTGGTCATCATCGTCTTGGACATTGCCCATACCGTCTTCGGGCACTTGCGGTCCTCGATCTTTCCGATACGTCCGTTCCTGGTCATCGGCATCCTGGCCGGAGTGCGGGACATCCTCAGTGCGTCGGCCCACCTGACCCTCAGCGGCCCGTTGTCGCAGCGCGACTTCTACGACACGTTGATCTCCCTCGGGGTCGGAGTCGGGGTCGTGGTGTTCCTTCTCCTCGGACTACTGATTCTCCGATTCAGTGGACACGAAGACGAGTGATGGACTGACTCGTCCCCACCCACACCACGAGTGCCACGCAGGTGGCCGGCCCCCCGACCTGATTCTGGAAGTCGCGGGAGATGCACCTACCCCCGGACTCGAATGGCCAGTGGATGCCGGCCACCGTCAGCAGCATCGTCGCCGGCGGCGGCGACGCCGGCTTCGACGGCTCGTTCCCAGGTGCATCGATCTAGTGCCAGCGCGAAGCCTATCGATGCTGCGTCAGACCGAGCGTAGAAGTCCTGCCAGGAGTGGACGTCCAAGAGGTTCGATGCGGATTCAGTGGATGAGCACCTTGAGTGCGTCATGCTCAGCCGCATTGCCGAACACGTCGTAGGCCTCGAGCATCTGGTCGAATCCGAACTCATGGGTGACGAACTTTTCGGCCGGCAACATGTGCGCAGCGACGAGCTTCAGCAGCATGCCGAGCGTATTGGTGTTTACGAGTCCCATCGAGATATCGATATTCTTGATCCAGAGCTCGTTGAGCTTCAGTTCGACAGACTTCCCGTGCACGCCGATGTTGGCGACGCTGCCGCCGGGCCGGACGATCTCCGTGGCCATGGTGAAGGTGCCCGGAAGTCCTACCGCCTCGATGGCGACGTCGACGCCGAGCCCGTCAGTATGCGCGAGAACTTGATCCTTCCAATCTGCGTCCCCCGAGTTGACCGTATGGGTTGCACCGAAGTCGCCGGCCCTCTTGAGCCGAGCATCGTCGAGGTCGATGGCGATGACCTTGGCCGGCCCGTACAGCCGGGACGTCATCACCGCCGAGAGACCGACGGGTCCTGATCCGATCACCGCGACGACGTCACCTGGCTGGACCTCTCCGTACTGCACTCCGATCTCAAAACCGGTCGGCAGGATGTCCGAGAGGAGGATGCCTTCGGCATCCGTGATGCCGTCCGGTACCTTGTAGACGGAGTTCTCGGCGAAGGGGACGCGAACGTACTCGGCCTGCGTCCCGTCGATCATGTACCCGAAGATCCATCCGATTCCGGCGAGGCCTTCGGGATCGAGACAGTGGCTGTAGATGCCTTGGCGACAGTAGGAGCACCGACCACATGAGCTGACACATGACAGGATCACGCGGTCGCCGACCGATAGCTGGGTGACGCCTGCCCCGACCTCGGTGATGACACCGATCCCCTCGTGGCCGAGCACGCGGCCCACCTCGACTTCGGGGACGTCGCCCTTCAGGATGTGCAGATCAGTGCCACAGATCGTGGTAGCGGCCATCTTGACGATCACGTCGGTCGGCTGTCGGATGACCGGATCGGCCACCTCTTCCCAGCTCTTGGATCCCGGTCCCTTGTAGACAAGTGCCTTCACTGTCGACCTCCGTAGCTGTCCAGATGGCTCGATGCCACCTACGGGGAACGTGATTCGCGTCAGCAAGCTGCGTTCCCACATCCAACCTAAGGTCCAACTCCCACCCCGAGCAGGGCCATTGGACCATTTGGTTGTCCATGGACACGCAACATGGAGCGGTCTCCGAACTCTGGTTCGCGCACGCGACCTTCATGGAGCTATGGCTGCCCCGGTGTTCGCCAACTCGGGCACCCAGGTCGAGCCGGGGATCGGCGCGCCCGGACGGGCGTCGACTTCACAGATCCCAGTCGGCGTCGTCCTCCTCGTCCGGTCCGCTCCGCCCCTTCAGCCATCTGTCGAATTGCGAGATCAATTTCTGGACCCCGCCCGTCGTCCGCTCCAAGGTCTGGGTGAATCGCTCGCGATAGTGGGCGACGGCGGCTTCGAACTCCACTGAGGGCGGAGGTTCCGACCCACGCCGGACGTAGGGAACACTACGGATCCGGTCGAATTCGCCTGAACGGACCCAGACGATCAACTCACGCACACGTCGGACGGCGAACGGATGGGTCAGCCCGATCTCCACCCATACCCGGCTCCAGCGAGCGAACAGATCGTCTTCGTCGGCGTACTCCGTGGCCTGGGTGATGAAGGCGTCCAGGTTCATCCCGTCGACCGCACCGCCCGCCATCCGCATGAGCAGACGGCACGTGATGAGCGGATCATCCATCACCAGTGCACTGGCCCGATCGGAGGACAGTTCGGCTGCCCGCGACCACTCGAGTAGGGCCATATAGAGACCGCGGACCGGGAGCCCGGTGAGGCGCCCGGGAACCGTAGTGCGGAGGAACTGGGCCAGCAGGACGAGGACCGTCGTGTAGTAGTAGTGCTCAGACAGGACGTGTCCGAGTTCGTGGGCCATCACCGCATCGATTTCGTCAGATTCGTACGACCCGATCAGGCCGGAGTTGACGATCACCAGCGGGGTCTTCGCCCCCACTGTCATGGCGTTGACGATCGGAGTCTGAGTCAGATAGAGGTCGGGAACGGCTGGAATGTCCAGACAGCTGGCGCACCGCATGTAGGCGGCCCACAGCTGGGGAACCTGGGACTCGCCGATCTGGACGGCGTTGCCCACCAGGATCTGCCGCAACCTGCGCTCGTGGCTGATGTCGGTAAGCCGCTTGATGACGGCATCCATGAGCGGGATCGAATGGAGTGCCGAAGTGGCCGCCCGGTCCGCCGGGTGCTCATAGGCCTTGGAACTGATCTGCTCATACCGACGGATCGAGACCACTGGGGAATCCGCCATACGTCTGCCCTTCGCCGTTGTTCTTTTGAGTGACCCATACCGTACGCCTGAACGAAGGACCCGGGCCCGTGGGTGTGGAGTAGACCCGGGTCCGAGTGTCCCGAGAGGGGGCAATGCAGTGGCGACACGACTACATCGAGACGGAGCCCCTGCCGTTGGCCTGGGTAACCTGGTAAGAACGAAACATGGATGACTACGAGGTTCTGTGGCTGACTGGCGCTGACCAGATTCGTCAGGCTGTAGGCGTTGCGGCGCGGGCATTGCGGGACGATCCGCCTCTGATTGCAGTATCCGGCGATCCGCTTGTCCGTCTCGAAATGATGTACTCCGCATTCACCGACATGCTCGATGGTGCAACGGTGGCAGGGGTGAAGCGCGGTGACTGTGTGCTCGGCGTGGCGGGCGCCACTCCGCCAGGTGATTGCGTGGCAACCATGTTGCCGCCGGAGATCAGAGCGTTGGACGAGCCCAGCCTCGAGGCGACGGATGTGAACCGATTCCTGCATATGGGATCGATCTTGGCGGAGCATGATCTGCAGGAATCGCATTGGCATGTTGGACCGGTCAGCGTTGAGCCTGGCTTCCAGGGGATGGGAATGGGCAGAGCCGCCATGAAGCTCCTTTGCGACGAATTCGACGATCATGAGCGGCTTGCATGGCTGGAGACTGCCAAACCGGAAAATGTCCGGTTCTATATTGGTCTGGGCTTCGAGATAGTCGAGGAGATTCTGCTCCTCTCAGAACAGAACTGGTTCATGCGCCGCGAACCAAGGTGACGGATCTGGGAAGGAAGAGTGGACTCTCACCGTCACCTGATGCGTCAGGTTCGCGTCTCCAAGATGGATCACCACCAATCCCCCGCTCGCCTCGGCGAAGGACGGACGCCCAAGCGCGTCCTCAGGCCGCCGCAGCAGCGGAGGCGTCGACGGCCTCCAGGCGTACCTGGGCACGCAGCAATGCAGCCTCGGCCTCGACCAGGTCGGGGTCGATCTCTTCACCCTCTGCCGGGGTGCGATTGGCGGCACCTCCCAGCTCGGCGATCCGGGCCTCTGCGGCCTCCAGGGCGACCCGCGCCCGGTCCGTGTCGATCTCCTCGGCCAGTTCGGCCACACCGAGCAGCAGAGTGACCCGGGAGCCGGTGCCTCCCTCGTCGTTTGCGTCGAGCGCCACATCCTGTTCCACCTGGGTGAAGCCGCCGTGCACTGCCACCCGGACGTCGTCGTCCTCTGGTCGGACGACCCGGACTACGCCGGGTCGAACCGTGCCCACCAGGGGGGTGTGCCCGGCCAGGAAGGTGACGTCACCCTCTCCCGTCCGCAGGATCACTTCGGAGGCCATCCCGGTCAGCAGGATGCGTTCCGGGGTGACCAGGTTGATCTGGAAGAGCGTGTCGTCGGCCATGGCCTCTAGCCCCGATCAGCTGTTCGCGAGGTCGTGGGCCTTGGCGAGCACCGACTCGGCACCACCGACGTTAAAGAACGCCTGCTCCGGGACCTCGTCGAGGTCGCCGTTGACCAGTGCCTCGAAGGACTCGACTGTCTCCTCGACCGGGACGGTCACACCCTTCAGGCCGGTGAACACCTCGCCGACGTTGAACGGCTGGGACAGGAAACGCTGGACCTTGCGAGCCCGAGACACCGTTACCCGGTCCTCCTCGGACAGTTCGTCGAGTCCGAGGATGGCGATGATGTCCTGGAGCTCCTTGTACCGCTGCAGCACACCCTGCACCCGGCGGGCCACGTTGTAGTGGCGCTCACCCACGATCTCGGGGGCGAGGATGTTCGACGTCGAGGACAGCGGGTCGACCGCCGGGTAGATGCCCAGCGAGGCGATGTCCCGCGACAGCTCGGTGGTGGCGTCGAGATGGGTGAAGGTGGTGAACGGTGCCGGGTCGGTGTAGTCGTCGGCGGGCACGTACACGGCCTGCAGCGAGGTAATAGACCGGCCCCGGGTCGAGGTGATCCGTTCCTGCAACTGACCCATCTCGTCGGCCAGGGTGGGCTGGTAGCCCACGGCCGATGGCATGCGGCCGAGGAGGGTCGAGACCTCTGAGCCGGCCTGGACGAACCGGAAGATGTTGTCGACGAACAGGAGCACATCCTGGTTCTTCACGTCCCGGAAGTACTCGGCCATGGTCAGAGCGGCCAGGGCCACCCGCAAGCGGACCCCCGGGGGCTCGTCCATCTGGCCGTAGACCAGGGCGGCCTTCTCGATGACGCCGGACTCCTGCATCTCCAACCACAGGTCGGTGCCCTCACGGGTGCGCTCCCCCACACCGGCGAAGACCGACACACCACCGTGGTTGGTGGCCACCCGGTTGATCATCTCCTGGATGAGCACGGTCTTGCCCACGCCGGCCCCGCCGAACAGGCCGATCTTGCCACCCTGCACGTAGGGCTCGAGGAGGTCGATCACCTTGATGCCGGTCTCGAACATGAGGGCCCGGGGCTCCAGGGTGTCGAAGTCGGGGGCGCTGCGGTGGATGTCCCAGTGGTCCTCGACGGCTCCGATGTCGTCGGTGTCGAGCGGCTCGCCCAGCACGTTGAACACGTGCCCGAGCACGGCGTCGCCGACCGGCACCCGCAGGCCGTGGCCGAGGTTGCGGACTTCTGCACCGCGGGTCAGTCCGTCGGTCGCCTTGAGGCAGATGCACCGCACCCGGCCATCGCCGATCTGCTGGGCGACCTCGGCGGTGATGGTCAGCTTGCCACCCTCGAGCTCGACGTCGACCTCGACGGCGCCATTGATCTCGGGGAGGGCGTGGGGCGGAAACTCCACGTCGATGACGGGCCCGGCGATGGCCACTACGCGGCCGGAGGCCAGTGACTGGGGCTCGGTGGGCTGGGGGGCGGTGGTGGTCATGAGCGTCGGGCTCCCTTGAGGTCGTCAGATACTGCGGTGGTGGATGGTGCGATCGGGGTGGTGGCGGGCACGGATCAGACCCTGGTTTCGATGACGAGGCCGCCCTCGTCACCCTCGGCCCCGGCCCGCAGCGCCTCGGCACCGCCGACGATCTCCATGATCTCGGTGGTGATGGTGTCCTGGCGGGCACGGTTCATGATCCGCGAGTACTTCTTGATCAGCTCGCCGGCGTTATCCGTGGCCGCGGCCATGGCCCGCTGGCGGGCGGTCAGTTCCGAGGCGGATGCTTCGAGCAGCGAAGCGAAGATCTGGGTCTCGGCGGCCCTGGGGGCCAGGTCGACGAGGAGGATGGCGGCGTCCGGCTCGAACTCGGTGTAGCCGACCTTGACCGCGTCCTCGTGGGGGGCGATGTTGCGGCTCACACCGTTCTCGTCCTCGTGGTTGGCCGCATCGTCCGGGGTGCGCGGGTCGACCAGGGGGAGGAGCTGGCGCACCTCCACCTTCTGGCTGCCAGCACTGACGAACCGGGTGGAGACCACGAGCACCTGGTCGACTTCGCCGTTGACGAAAGGGGTCACGACGGCTGTAGCCACCTCACGGGCATCGGCGAATGTCGGACGCTCACTCTTGCCGAGGAAGGACTGCTCGACCTCTTGGCCGCGGAAGCGGAAGTAGCCCACGGCTTTCTTGCCCACGGTGATCAGGCGGGTTTCGATGCCGTCGGATGCCTGGGTGGTGAGCAGCCGCTCGGTGGCCCGGAAGACCGAGGTGTTGTATCCGCCGCACAGACCCCGGTCGGCCACGATGGAGAGCACCAGGACCTTGGTGACGTCCTCGGGAGTGCCGAGCAGACGTCCGGCAGCCGCCGGGTCGCCGAGTGCCGTCTCCAGGACGATGCGGGCCATCCCTTCCTGGTACGGCTTGGACGCGGCGATGCGGCCCTGGGCGCGCACGATCTGCGACGCAGCGATCAGCTCCATCGCCTTGGTGATCTTCTGCGTCGACTTGATGCTCTTGATCCGTCGACGGAGGATGCGCTCCTGGCCACCTGCCATCGGTCAGTCGACCTTCCCGGAATCGAACGTATCGGTAAACTTGGCGAGGGCATCGGCCAGCACGCCGCCCTCGGGCAGCTTGCCGGAGGTCCGGATGCCGTCCAGAATGTCGGCGTGGTTGGCCCGGAAGTAGGCGCGGACCTCGGTCTCGTAGCGCTGCACGTCGGCCACCGCGATGTCATCCACGTAGCCCTCGGAGCCGGCGAAGATCACCAGCACCTGCTCCTCGACGGGCACCGGCTGGTTGAGGCCCTGCTTGAGGAGCTCGGTGAGCCGGTAGCCGCGGTCGAGCTGGGCCTGGGAGACCTTGTCGAGCTCGGAACCGAACGTGGCGAACGCCTCGAGCTCGCGGAACTGGGCGAGGTCGAGCTTCAAGGTGCCGGACACCGCCTTCATGGCCTTGACCTGGGCCGCGGATCCCACACGGCTGACCGAGATACCCACGTTGATGGCGGGGCGCACACCGGCGTAGAACAGCTCCGATTCGAGGAATACCTGGCCGTCGGTGATCGAGATCACGTTGGTCGGGATGTAGGCCGACACGTCCCCGGCCTTGGTCTCAATGATGGGGAGCGCCGTGAGCGATCCGCCGCCGGCCGCGTCGGACAGCTTGGCGGCACGCTCGAGCAGCCGGCTGTGCAGGTAGAAGACGTCGCCCGGATAGGCCTCACGGCCAGGCGGGCGGCGCAGCAGCAGCGACATCTGGCGGTAGGCCTCGGCCTGCTTGGACAGGTCGTCGTAGACGATGAGGGCGTGCTCGCCGTTGTCCATCCAGTGCTGACCCATGGCACAACCGGCGTAGGGGGCGAGGTACTTGAACGGGGCCGGGTCGGCGGCACCGGCCAGCACGACCACGGTGTACTCCAGGGCGCCGTAGCGCTCGAGGGTGGCGACGGTCTGGGCGACCGAGGACTCCTTCTGGCCGATGGCGACGTAGATGCACTTCACCCCCAGGCCCTTCTGGTTGAGGATGGTGTCGATGGCGACGGTGGTCTTACCGGTCTTGCGGTCGCCGATGATGAGCTCACGCTGGCCGCGGCCGATCGGTGTCATGGCGTCGATGGCCTTGATGCCGGTCTGCAGCGGCTCGCTCACCGGCTGGCGGGAGACGATGCCAGGGGCCTGGACCTCGAGGCGGCGGGTCTCGGTGGTGGCCACGGGTCCCTTGCCGTCGACCGGCTCGCCCAGGGCATTGACCACACGACCGAGCAGGGCGTCGCCGACCCGGACCGAGAGGATGCGTCCGGTCGCCTTGACCAGCTGCTCCTCCTCGAGGCCGGTGTCTTCGCCCAGGATGACGGCACCGATGGTCTCCTCGTCGAGGTTGAGGGCGAGTCCCTCGGTCCCGTCATGGAATTCGAGGATCTCATTGACCGCGCAGCCGGGCAGTCCGGTGATCCGGGCGATGCCGTCGCCGACCTCGACGATGCGGCCGACCTGCTCGGTCCCGACCTCCGGCGTGTAGTCGTCGACATACTGCTTGAGCGCAGCGGTGATCTCGTCGGCGTTGATGGTCAACTCAGCCATCGGTTGCTTCCCTTCGTGTTGGGGTACCTGGAATCCTGTAGGCCTCCTCGGAGGCGAGCACGTGCTCCTTCAGCTCATCGAGCCGGTGACGGGTGCTGGAATCGACCAGCAGGTCGCCGACCTGGACGACCACGCCGCCGAGCAGCGTGGGGTCCACGGTCACCTGTAGGTCGACCGGGTTGCCGGTCAGGTGGGCCAACGCGTCGCTCAGGTCCCGCTGCTGGTCGTCGCCCACCGTGTCGGCGGCCGACACCCGGGCCACCCGCCAACCACGGGCCTTGGCCGCGTCCTCGACGAGGGTGTCCAGGGTGGCCACGATGTCGCGGGCCCGTCCGCCACGGGCGGCGTAGGCGGCAAGACGGCCGGTGGCCGGCAGTGTCTTGCCGTCGAGGAGCTTGGTGATGACCTCCTGGCGGACCACGAACGGCAGGTCGCGGTCGCCGAGGGCGTGTCGTAGCGACCGGTTGGCCTCCACTGTCCGGGCGAAACGGAACAGCTGGTCCTCGATCTCCTCGAGGTCGGCGACGGAGCACGACTCGAAGACGGCGGCGGCGTAGCCCGAGACCCGGTTGCGCGAGCCGAGACGCCCGAGTACGTCCTCGTCGAGGGGCTTGGCGGTAGTGGCGGCCGGGCGGGCGGCGGCCTGGGTGAGGCGGCTTCCTATCCAGCGGAACGAGGCGACGACGTCGCCGGCCGGGACGACCGAGACGGCCTGGTGGACCAGGCGGGCCACTTCTGACCGGACCTTGCCCTCGAGGAGCCGGTCGAGCACGGCCCGGCGTGCGGCCACGGGGAGCGAGCCGTCGTTGACGGCCAGCAGGAGGGCGTTGTTGCCCTCTACTAGGTCGGCGACGGCGTACGCCTCGGCGCCGGCGTCGGCCAGGCCGCTGTCGGCGGCCAGCGACTCCTCCATCGCGGCCAGGTAGCCCTGGAGGGCAGGGTTCACCGGGCGCCCCCGGCACCCGTCGCGGCACCCGATGTCTCGGAGCGCACGGCGGCGATGGCCTCGTCGATGAGGTCCTGGTGATCGGTGGTCCGGATCTCCCGACCGATGACCCGCTCGGCGGCGGCCAGGACGATCTCGCCCACCCGGGCCGTCACCTCTTCGACGGCGGCCTGACGGGCGACAATGACCTCCGCCTCGGCGGATGCCACGATCCGGTCGTGGGCGGCCTGGGCCTCGGCGGTGGCGCTGGTGACGATCTGGTCGGCGGTGGTCTGCGCCTGGGACACGATTTCGCGTCCGTGGGCCCGGGCCTCCTCGAGCACGGCGCGGCGCTCGACGTCGGCTTCTTCGGCGTCGGCTTTGGCCTTGTCGGCCGCCTCGAGCTCGCCCCGGATCTGCTCCTGGCGCTCGGTCAGCGCCGCGTTGAGCACGGGCAGTACGTACTTGGAGATTACGCCGAGCACGATGATGAACGCGATCAGGACCACGATGAACGTCCCGTTGGGGACGAGGAAGTTACTGGTGGCGATTGGCATGGTCGTCATCCTTGGTCGGTTGGTCGGAGTTGCCCCCTGACGTGGCGACCGGCGGCAAAAGGGCCGCTGGCCGAACGCCCGGACGGGCGGCGGTTACTTGCCCAGCGAGAATACGAACAGAGCGGCGAAGACCAGGTTGATGAAGTACGCCGCTTCGCAGAGGCCGACGGTCAAGAACATGATGGTGGTCAGGCGACCCTGGGCCTCAGGCTGGCGGGCGACGCCGGCAATCGTCTGGCTACCGGCCAGGCCGTCGCCGATGGAGGCGCCGACGGCACCGCCGCCGAGCGCCAGGCCGGCGCCGATGAGGCCACCGGCCGTCTTGATAGCGCTGGTGTAGTCGACGGGACTTGCTGCCATGGGAACTGCTCCTTTTATTCGGGTAGATGGGTGAAAAGGTCGATGAGCGGGTGCCGGCGACCGGCGTCAGTGGGCCTCGTCCGGGGCCATGGCCGTGTCGAAGTAGAGGATGGTCAGGAGAGCGAAGATGAAGGCCTGGATGGCACCGATGGCCATGTCGAAGAGTTTCCAGACCACGGTGAAGACGGCAGACAGGACGCCACCGATGACGCCGAAGGAGCCGAACTTCCAGTCGACCAGGGCGGCCAGTAGCGCCAGCATCAGACCCCCGGCGAACAGGTTGCCGAAGAGACGGAGGGTCAGTGTGACCGGCTTGACCAGCTCCTCGATGCCGTTCATGAACAAGTTGATCGGGGCCAGTTTGGTCGGGAAGGGCTGGGAGAAGTAGTGCCTGAAGTAACCCTTGACCCCCCGGTTCTTGATGGCCGCCCGGTGGACCATGACGATCACGTACAGCGCCATGGCCAGAGGCAGATTGATGTCGCTGGTCGGGGCGGGCAGGAAGTCGAGCTGAGAACCGATCCCCAGAGCCTCGAAGAGGTTGCAGGTGAAGATGAAGACGAAGAGGGTGAGGGCCAGAGGGACGACCGCCGCGCCCCGGGGGCCGATCGAGTCATCTACCTGCTTCTGCACGGCGCTGACCAGCAACTCCCACGCCATCTGGAACTTGCCCGGAACGCCGCTGGTGGCTTTGGAACGAAGGACCAGGCCGAGGGTGATCACAATGAGTCCGGCGATCACCGTTGCCCAGACGATGTCCACGTTGATGGTCAGCGGGCCGAGCTTGCGCTGGAGGTGCTCACCCGGCGTGATGTCTATCCCCAGCATGGGGGTCATGAAGTTGGACATGCGGTCAGGCACCTCCACGGGTGTCGTCGGCGGCCTCTACGGCGGCCGGGGACACGACGGGCTCGTTGTCATCGATCACGTTGGCGTTGATGACATCATCGACCGAGGTCATCGGGCCGGACTTCGCCATCGATCGGGCCACGTTGGCGATCAGGATGATCTGGAAAGCGGCAAGGCCGCCGAGTACGCCGAATCCGAGGGGCTTGGACAGAAAGGTCAGTCCCAGGGCGATCACCGTGATGACGCCCATGCGACCGAAGGTGTTGACGGCCAGCGGTCGCTTGGGGTTGTCGATGTCCATGGCGGCGACCTTGTCGACCGACACGCCGACCAGGCGGAAGTTGAGGGTGCCCATGCCGAGCCCGATGCAGGCCCCGACGCCGACCAGCAGGTGGCCGAAGGAGAAGGCGGCGACCAGGGCGGCCACCCCGACCACCAGGGCGGCGGCGACGGTCCGTCGGGACACTTCGGGGATGCTGGGGAGGGAGAAGTGGGCGAACACGACTAGGACGGCCGTCCGACGCTGGTGGCTACAGGTACTTGCGGATCGTCGACACGGCCATTGCCACGGCCACCATCAACCCGATCACCAGCCCGACCAGTAGACCGACCGGCGACGAGTGCAGCACCGCATCGAGGGCCAGACCGGCCCCCACGCTCACGGCCAGGCACAGCCCGATCGAGATTCCGAGTCCCAAGAAGGCGGTCGCTCCCGGTGACAGCCGACGGTCCTCGGGCTGCCAGTGAGGCTGCGGGTCGTCCGCATCGGGCGCGGGGGTGGGCTCGTGCATGCGGGGGCCGGATCGCGTCAGTCGATGTCAGGAGGAGATGCGTCACGAGTGGTTTCCGGGGTCACGCAGGGGACGAGCTGGAGGTCGTCCGTGCGTCGGTGTCGAATGGGCGCAGGTCCACGGCGCGACCCGCCAGGGCGGACCCCTCAGGAGGGGCGGAAGGCCTGCAATTCACGTGGCGCATCATCGCACTTTTCGCCCGGCTGCAGCAAAACGCCCGAAACATGCTGTTCACGGCGCGGAAACTTGGCCCGGCACCACCCGGTGTCTGCGCCCCGGCCCGACCTGGCCGGCGCAGTGACTGGTCAGGCCGATGTGTCGACCGCGCCAGCCGGCTCCCCCACAGGTTCCCCCGCTGAGCTGCCAGGACGGTCCCCATCTGCGACGGGCGAGGACGCCGCGGCCAGAGTCGGCTCCGGTTCGGCGGGGTCGTCGTGCCGGCGGATCGACGGATGGAACAGGGTGTAGAGGATCACGCCGAGGGCCAGGACACCGAAGGGGATGAACGCGTTCACGCTCGAGACGTAGAGGGGGAAGAGCACCAGGCCCGACAACAGGACCGTCCAGGCCCACAGGATCAGCACGCTGCGCCGGTGGCCGTGGCCCAGTCGGAGCAGGCGGTGGTGGAGGTGGTTCTTGTCGGGCGTCGAGAACCCCGTGCGGTTGGCCGTCCTACGCACGAAGGCGAACGCCATGTCGACGATGGGCACCCCGAGGATGAAGAAGGGGATGAACAGGGGGGCGAAGAAGAAGTAGGTCTGCCCGCTGCGTGCCGCCGACCCGCCAACCGCGCCCGCCGAGCGGCCCCCGATCAGCATGGTGGAGGCGGCCATCAGCAGCCCGAGCAGCAATGCGCCGCCGTCCCCCATGAAGATCTTGGCCGGATGGAAGTTGTGGGGCAGGAAGCCTAGGCAGATGCCACAGGTCACCACCGCGATGAGCGGGCCGATGTCGTCCGTGGGCAGGTTACCCAGGTACTGGAGGTGGAGCCCGTAGACGGCCAGTGCGCCAGAGGCGATGGCGACCACGCCGGCGGCCAGGCCGTCGAGTCCGTCGATCAGGTTCACGGCGTTGGTGATGGCGATGACCCACAACGCGGTCAGCAGGGGCGTCCACTCGGGTGACAGCTGAACGAGGCCGGCCAGCGGCACCTTGAACTGGTACCACGTGACGCCAAAGTGATAGAGGATGATGGCGGCCAGGACCTGGCCGGCCACCTTTGCCGGGGCGGACATGTCCCGGAAGTCGTCGATGAGGCCGACCACGAAGATGGCGGCGGCCCCGAGCAGAAGGCCGAGGGGCTCCTGCCCTGGGCCCCGGAAGAGTTGGTCCAGTCCGGGAATCGAGGCGGCCACCGCCCAGGTGAGCAGCATCCCGAGGAACATGGCCACGCCGCCCGACTGGGGGGTGACGCGCTGGTGGACCTTGCGGTCGTCGGGCTGGGCGACGTAGCCGATCTGCACGGCGATGCGCCGGGCCGGGAACGTGAGAACCCAGGTGGACGCGGCCGCCACCACCAGCAGGACGGCATACCAATTGAGTGGGACGCCCGTGTTCAACGGGTCACCCCGGCCGCCCGGCCGCGGCTACTTGGGTCACGCCCCGGCCAGGCCCGGGTATGGGGGGAAGGCGGCACACAACTCGCGGACCTCGGCCCGAATGGCCGTGACGACCGTGTCGTCGTCTCGCTGGCGGAGGGTGCGACCGATGAGAGCGCCGACCCGGGCCATCTCACCCTCGCCCATCCCGGTGGTGGTGAGGGCGGCAGTGCCCAGCCGCAGACCCGACGTGATGAAGGGCGACCGGGGGTCGTCGGGGATGGTGTTGCGGTTGCAGGTGATGCCGGCCCGGTCGAGCACTTCCTGGGCCACCTTGCCCGTCAGCTCGGGGTCGAAGGAGCGCAGATCGCACAGGACCTGATGGTTCTCGGTGCCACCGGACACCAGGCGGATGCCTTCGGCGGCCACCGCGGTGGCCAGGGACTTGGCGTTGGCCACCACCTTCGCCGCGTAGCCGGCGAATTCGGGGCGCGCGGCCTCTGCGAAGGCCACCGCCTTACCGGCAATGACGTTCTCGAGCGGGCCACCCTGCAGCCCCGGAAAGATGGCGCTGTCGATGGCTTTGGCGTACTCGGCCTTGCACACGATGGCACCGCCCCTCGGCCCACGGAGGGTCTTGTGGGTGGTGAAGGTCACCACGTCGGCCACCCCCACCGGCGACGGGTGGACGCCGCCGGCGATCAGGCCGGCCGGGTGGGCGGCGTCGAACATGAACTTCGCCCCCACGGAGTCGGCGATCTCGCGGAAGGGCAGCGGGTCGATGATGCGGGCATACGCGGTCGAGCCGGCCACGATCAGCTGGGGTCGGTGGGTGCGGGCCAGGTCCGCCACCTGGTCGAAGTCGATGATCTCCCCCGGCTTGTCGGCGTCGTCGGTGGCCGCAGACACGCCATAGGACACGAAGTTCCACACCTTGGAGGTGATGGACGCCGGCGAACCGTGGGTCAGGTGGCCGCCGTGGTCGAGCCGCATGGCCAGCACGGTGTCGCCCGGTTTGATCAGGGCCAGGTAGGCGGCCAGGTTGGCGTTGGACCCGGCATGGGGCTGGACATTTGCGTGCTCGGCCCCGAGCAGCGACTTCAACCGGTCGCGGGCCAGGTCCTCGACCTCGTCGATGACCTGGTTGCCGCCGTAGTACCGCCGCCCGGGGTAGCCCTCGGCGTACTTATTGGTGAGGATCGAACCGGTGGCGGCCAGCACGGCGGTCGACGTGAAATTCTCCGAGGCGATGAGCTGGAGCGTGGTGGCCTGGCGCTCGGCCTCAGCGCCCAACAGGGCGAGGACGTCGGGGTCGTCGCTGAGCCAGCGGCTGAAGGGCGAGGCTGACGGAGTGCTGCTCATGGGCTCGGCTGCTGCCTTTCCTGGTCGGTGATCTGGTCGATGCGGCGCTGGTGGCGACCGCCGTCGAACTCGGTGGAGACGAAGGCGTCGATGACGTCCATGGCTTCGGCCCGGCCGGTGGTGCGCTCACCCACACACACCACGTTGGCGTCGTTGTGGCGGCGGGCCAGGATCGCGGTGGTGGTGTCGTGGACCACGGCCGCCCGGACGCCCGGCACCTTGTTGGCCGCGATGCCGATCCCGATGCCCGAGCCGCAGATGCATACACCCCGCTCGGCCCGTCCATCGGCCACCGCCTCTCCCACTGCCCGGCCGAAGGTCGGGTAGTCGACGGACACCTCGGCGGAGTCGGTGCCCAGGTCGAGCACGTCGTGTTCGGCACCGGCCAGGTAGGCGATGATCTCCGACTTCAGGGCGTAGCCCGCGTGGTCCGAGCCCACGGCGATGTGCATGGCCCGAGTGTACCGAGTGGGGCAGTGGGGTATCAGAGGGGCGGAGGCCGGGATCGACTGCAGAATCGGAGCCGTCCGGGGCGCCGGTAGGCTCGTCGCGCCATGACGATCGACCCCGCCACCCCGGTGGTCGTGGGCGTCGGGCAGGTGACCAACCGACCCCGCACCGAGGGCGAGGGCAGCCTGGCCGACCGCCCCGAGCCCCTGGGCCTGATGCTCGACGCCGTTTACGCGGCAGTCGAGGACTGCGACGGGGCCTCCCCCGGTGGGGCGGCCCGAGCCGGTCGGTCCCTGCTGTCCCGGGTCGGGTCGTTGCGGGTGGCCAATCCGTTGAGCTGGCACTACGTCGACCCGGGTGCCCTCCTGGCCGAGGAGCTGGGCATCGAGCCCGCACAGATCCTGGTCACCACCACCGGGGGCAATAACCCCCAGTCGCTGGTCAACGCCACCGCCCTGGCCATCGGCCGGGGCGAGTTCGACGTGGCCGTGATCGCCGGAGCCGACTGCCACTACACCCAGGCGGCGGCCCGTCGGCACCCGGACCGTCCTCTGCTCCCCTGGACCGTGCAGCCGGCGGACACCGAGCCGCCGGCACTGTTCGGCAGCGACCGGCGGGGTACCACCCGGTCGGAGGAGGAGAAGGGGCTCGACCACCCCATCCACGTGTTCCCCCTGTTCGAGAACGCCCTGCGGGCCGAGTCGGGGCGCACCCTGCCCGAGCACCTGGCCCACATCGGCGCCTTCTGGTCCCGATTCTCCTCGGTGGCATCCGGTAATCCATACGCCTGGATCAGAGAGGAACTGTCGGCCGACGAACTGACCACGGTCACCGAGTCCAACCGGATGATCGCCTATCCCTATACCAAGCTCCTGACGGCCAATCTCCAGGTGGATCAAGGGGCGGCGGCCATCCTGTGCTCGGCCGCCACGGCCGAGGCGGCCGGAATCCCCCGTGACCGCTGGGTCTTCCCCCTGGCCGGAGCAGACGCCGAGGACCACTGGTTCCTGTCCCACCGGGCCGACTTCCACTCGTCACCGGCCATCCGCCTGGCCGGAAGCTCGGCCCTTGCGCTGGCCGGCACGACCATCGGCGAGGTCGACCACCTGGACCTCTACTCGTGCTTTCCGTCGGCCGTGGAGATTGCCGCCGCCGAGCTCGGGGTGCCCGACGACGATCCATCGCGGCCGTTGACGGTAACCGGCGGGCTGACCTTCGCCGGCGGTCCCGGCAACAACTATGGGACCCACTCGTTGTCGGCCATGGTCGGAGTCCTCCGCGACCAGCCCGGCACCATCGGGCTCACCACCGGGCTGGGGTGGTACGTGTCCAAGCACAGCATCGGTATCTACGGCACCGAGCCGCCGACGGACCGCCCCCACGACGACGACCGGCTACCCGAAGGCACCGTGGTCGAGACGGCGGCGGGCTTCGCCTGGGCCGACCCGCAGGCCGCGGTCGGCTCGCTCCCCCAGTGCACCCCCGACGCCGATGCCACCGGCGAGGTGACGGTGGAGACCTACTCGGTGTCCTTCGGCCGAAACGGTTCACCCGAGCGGGCCGTGGTGGCCTGTCGGACACCCGAGGGCCGGCGGGCCTGGGCACGGGTCGCCGATGCCGACCACCTGACAGTCCTCGTGACCGAGGAGGGTTGCGGCCGGCTCGGCACCCTGCGGCCCGATGGCGAGGTCGACCTGCGGTAGGACACCGAGCTCGAGGCCGACATTCCGCGGTGTCCGTCTGGGGCACCGCCACCGATGCCTGCACAAGCTGTTCCGACCAATTGCACCCGGTGGCCTGCACGACGACCACGTTGACAGCCGCCGGGTGGACGTCCGGCCCCTACGCCGACGTAGCCCCGAGCTCCGGGGTCGGCCGCCCGGGGTTCCGGTACCGATGACGGAACGCCGCGTAAGCGATGGGTCCGGCCATCATGGGCATCCAGTACGAGGCGAGCCGGTAGGCCAACGTGGCCAGAACCGCCTGGGCGCCGTCGAGGCCGGCAAGGGCGAGGATGCCGGCGAGGCTCGCCTCGACGATGCCGATGCCCCCCGGGGTGATGGGCAGGAGGCCGATGACCCCGGCCACGGCGTAGGCCAACAGGATCAGCGACGGGCGAGGATCGGCGCCGACCGCCCGGACGCAAAAGAGCAGACACAGGTAGTCGAAGAGCAGTCGACCCACCGACAGCAGGGCTGCCTCCCACCACTGTTGGCCGAGCACGGTCCGGATGACGTTGCGCTGGGTGAGCAGCCGCTCCGGCAGACCCTCAAGTGGCTTCCGCTTCTTCAGGACGCGGTTGCGCACCGCCTGGGCCGCCCGGCCCGCCCACAGAAGCGGGGCGTCCGTGGCCATCACGATCGCCCCGAACGCAGCGAACAGGACGAACCCGATCGCTCCCACCCATGCGGCGTGGGACAGGTCGGAGGCCACTGGGGCACCGAAGACGACGACCGGCAGGACGAACACCGGGAGGGCCAACAGCCCGCCGATGCCGAGGAACGAGAAGGCGGTCAGGCCGCTGACCGACTCGGTGGCGTCCATGCCGGCGGTGCCGAGCATCCGGAACTGGACGGCTGCTCCGGCGGCGGCACCTCCGGGAACGATCAGCGAGATGGCGTTGCCGGCCAGCTGGGCGGTGATCACCGCGAACCAGGCCTTGGTCCGCAGGGCGATGCGCTGGAGGGCGAAGGTGCAGGCGAAATGGGCGCCCTCGGACACCAACGCGGGGATGAACCACAGCAGGTTGAGCGTGGCCAGACGGGGCCACGAATGCAGGACCGACAGGATGCTGGGGGCGACCAGGTAGAGGACGATGCCGGTGAAGGCGATGGCGATCGACCGCTTGACCAGCGACTTCCAGCGGATCGGCCGGTGCTGCTGCTCCTCGAACTGGGCCTCGAACGACCGCGGGTTGGTATCGTCGGGAGGACCCACCGGCGTCGCCGTGGTCACCCCTTCACCATCCTCTCCGTCCGTTGCCCACCGTCGTCTCGGACCCTCAGCCTCCGGCCAGTCCCATGACCGCCGCAAGGACGATGTTGGCGCCGCGCAGGTCGCCCTGGAGCCCGGCCTCCATGCGGTTCATGGCGTAGCAGACCGTCAGGTCGGCCTCCTGGTCCATCACGATGAGCGAGCCGCCATAGCCCCCCCAGAAACAGGCACGGGGTCCGATGGGCATCATCCCCGAGCTCAGCCCGTAGCCCATGCCGAACCGGTACTCGGCTCCGAGGATCAGGTCGGTGCCGTGGATCTGCTCATCGAAGATCCGTTCACACCCGGCCTCCGACAGGAGCCGCACGCCGCGGGCCTCGCCCTTGCCGGCCACCACCGACTGCACCAGGGCCACCGACCGGGCGTTGCCGTGGCCGTTGGCCGCCGGGATCTCGGCGCGGCGCCACCAGGCGTGGCTCGGGTAGGTGGCGTCCAGCATCGGATTGGTCATGGCTCGGATGACGAGCTCCGACGGTTTGAGGGTGTCGAGGTCGAGGGGTGGGGGCGGGATCACGATCGACACCCGGTGGTCCTCCGACTCCGGCAGGCCGATGCGGAAGTCGGCCCCGAGTGGCCCCGCCACCTCGGATGCGAACCAGTTGCCGATGGTCGTGCCGGTGATGCGTCGGACGACCTCGCCGATCAGGTAACCCTGGGTGACGGCGTGGTAGCCCGAAGCGGTGCCCGGCTCCCACCACGGTTCCTGGGCCGCCAGGAGTGAGGTGCACTTCTCCCAATCGGCCAGGTCCTCGGGGGCCATGGGCTCCGACCAGCCCGGGAGCCCGGCGGTGTGGGCCATGAGGTGGCGGACCTCGACGGCCTCTTTGCCCCCGGCGGCGAACTCCGGCCAATAGCGGGCGACAGGTGCGTGGTAGTCGAGCTCACCACGGTCGGCCAGCATCAGGGTGCACAGGAACGTCATGGTCTTGGTGGTTGACCAGACGTTGGTGATCGTGTCCTTCTCCCAGGGCGCCGAGCCGGCCTCGTCGACCGTGCCGCCCCAGATGTCCACCACCGGCTCGCCGCCCAACAGGACGGCGACGGAGGCGCCGACGTCGGTTCCGGCGTCAAGGCTGGCCGACAGCGTCGTGGCGACACCCTCGAACCTCGGGTCCCAGGTGCCCTGGATGTCGGCCATGGTCATGTCCTCCCTCGTCCGGTGCTGAGGTCCCGATTGTTCCACGGGTGGCGCGCCCGGGACCGCATCGACGCCGGGTCCGGCGTGGCCGATCCCCAGGTGCCGAATCCGGTCTACCCCCACGGTGTGGCGCACCGTGCATCCTGGCGGAGGTCCCGCGATCGACCCCGACGTCGGATCCCCGACCGGCACCCCGGTCCAGGCCTGGGCCCCGTGCCGACCGGGCCCGGCGAACCGTTACCCTGGTACCCCGTGAGTGACACCTCCGACACCCAGCTGACCCGTGACACCTACGAGCGCCTCCAGGCCGAGCTCGAGGACTTCACCACCCGCGGCCGCGTGGAGATCGCCGCCCTCATCGAGACGGCCCGCGCCCTCGGCGACCTGAAGGAGAACGGTGACTACCACGCCGCCAAGGACACGCAGGGGAAGATGGAGTCCCGGATCCGCCAGCTCGAGCGCATGCTGAAGAGCGCCACCGTGGTCGACACCGCGCCGAGCGACGGCACGGTCACCCACGGGTCCGTCGTCACGCTGCGCTACGAGGGCGACGACGAGGACGACACCACCGACTTCTTCGTCGGTTCCATCGAGGAGCGCCAGGGCGACCTGACGGTGGTGTCTCCCGGCTCGCCGCTCGGCCAGGCCCTGATCGGCCACGCGGTGACCGAGACCGTGGAGTACGCCGCACCCGGGGAGAATCTCCGGGTCGAGATCGTCAGGATCGGAGGTTGATCACGTGACCGCACCGCGCACCCTGTCCGAGAAGGTCTGGGAGAGCCACGTCGTCCACGACGGGGGGACCGAAGAGCCCGACCTGCTCTTCATTGACCTCCACCTGATCCACGAGGTCACGTCCCCGCAGGCCTTCGAAGGTCTCCGGATCGCCGGACGCAGTGTCCACCGCCCGGACCTCACCATCGCCACGGCCGACCACAACGTGCCGACCACCGACATCGACAAGCCGGTGGCCGACCCCATCTCGGCCAAGCAGTTGGCGGTGCTCTCCGCCAACTGCGCCGAGTTCGGCATCACCTGCTACCCGATGGGCGACGCCAACCAGGGCATCGTGCACATCATCGGACCCGAGCAGGGCTTCACTCAACCGGGCATGACCATCGTGTGCGGCGACAGCCACACCTCGACCCATGGTGCCTTCGGGTCTCTGGCCTTCGGGATCGGCACGAGCGAGGTCGAGCACGTGCTGGCCACCCAGACCCTTCCCCAACGGCGCCCGGCCACCATGGCTGTCACCGTCGACGGCGACCTGCCCCGCGGCGTCACGGCCAAGGACCTTGTCCTGGCCGTCATCGGCCGGATCGGCACCGGCGGCGGTAGCGGCCACGTCATCGAGTACCGGGGCTCGGCAGTCCGAGGGCTCTCGATGGAAGGACGCATGACGGTCTGCAACATGTCCATCGAAGGCGGGGCGCGTGCCGGGATGATCGCCCCCGACGACATCACGTTCGCCTTCCTGGAGGGGCGTGACCACGCGCCCAAGGGCGCGGCCTGGGAGGAGGCGCTCGACTACTGGCGCACCCTTCCCACCGATCCCGGAGCCTCGTTCGCCAACGAGGTCGTCCTGGACGCGGCCGACCTGGCCCCCTTCGTTACCTGGGGCACCAATCCGGCCCAGGTCACCCGCCTCGACGGCACGGTTCCCGACCCGGACTCGTTCGACACCCCGGCCGAGCGCGAGGCCGCCGCCCGGGCTCTCGAGTACATGGGACTGGTCGGGGGCACGCCGCTCACCGAGATCACGGTCGACACCGTGTTCATCGGCTCGTGTACCAACGGGCGCATCGAGGACCTGCGGGCCGCGGCCGACGTACTGCGCGGCCGCTCGGTCAAGAGCGGGATGCGGGCCCTGGTGGTCCCGGGCTCGCACCGGGTCAAGGCCCAGGCCGAGTCCGAAGGCCTCGACCTGGTGTTCACCGAGGCCGGCTTCGACTGGCGGGAGCCGGGGTGCTCCATGTGCCTGGCCATGAATCCCGACAAGTTGGCGCCCGGCGAACGGGCCGCCTCGACGTCCAACCGGAACTTCGAAGGCCGCCAGGGTCGTGGTGGGCGCACCCACCTGGTGTCGCCGGCGGTGGCCGCGGCCACCGCGGTGGCGGGTCGGTTTGCGACCCCCGGGGAGCTCGACTGATGGAGGCGGTTCGGATAGTGACCGGCCGCGGCGTGCCACTCGACCGGTCTGACGTGGACACCGACCAGATCATCCCGTCGGACTGGCTGAAGCGCGTGGAACGCACCGGATTCGGTGCCGGGTTGTTCAGCGAATGGCGGGACGACCGCGAGTTCGTGCTCAACCACGAGGAGTACGCGGGGGCCACCATTCTGGTCGCGGGGCCCAACTTCGGCACGGGCTCGTCCCGCGAGCACGCCGTGTGGGCGCTGCAGGACTACGGGTTCGCCGCCGTCGTCTCCCCCGGTTTCGGCGATATCTTCCGCAACAACTGCACCAAGGCCGGACTTGTACCCGTGCAGGTCGACGCGGTGGTTGGTCGGGCCCTGCTGGACGCCCTGACCACCGATCCGAGCCTCGAGATCACGATCGACGTGGAGCGGGGGACCCTCGACGCGCCGGCCGCCGGCATCGAGACGACCTTCCCGATGGACGAGTTCACGCGGGCCCGCCTCGTCAACGGTTGGGACGACATCGGCCTGTCGCTCCGTCACGAAGACGAGATCACGGCCTACGAGGCTGACCGCCAGCCCTGGCTGCCCACCACCCGCTGACCGGCTGCCTCTGACCGAGGACGAGGTCGGCGCGACCGGGACAGCCATCCCGGAACGCGAGGTTCGCCGCCCGGTGGCACTGCCGACGTGCCGGCCCGCCTACCCCGGCTGAAGGAGAGCCCGCCGGGTCCCCGGCGCCGACCACCACGAGGGGCAGGGGGGCAGCCAGCGTCGGGGAACCCGGTGGATGATGAGATACGGGTCACTCCCCTGCGCCCGCACCTTCGAACTGGTGTCGCCTGCCGGGCGACTGATGTGACAGGCGAAGTATCATTCCGCCCTTCTCGATGACCCTACACGAATGGGAATCTGTTCACAGGGACGGTTCGATCGGGTTCTAGCCCCGTCATGACGCCGTCATGACGCCGTCAGGTTACCCCTGCACACTGGAGGAATGGCCTTCCCGACGCCGACGTCCCGTCGACTCCCGGCGCCGGGTGCACCCGACCAGTTGCACGAACCAACTGACAGCTCGCCGCTGGGCGGCCCCCAGGGGAACGCCCGGCTCACCGGTATGACCGCAGCCGTGCTGCTGGCGCTGTTGGCCGCCGAGGGCGCCACGCTCCTGCAACTGGGGTCGCTCCTCACTGCCCACGTGGTGATCGGGATGGTGCTCGTGCCCTTCGTGGTGGTCAAGCTGGCCACCACCGGCTGGCGGATGGCCCGGTACTACTTGGGGAGCGCCCCCTACCGCGATCGTGGCGCACCTCCCCTGCTCCTCCGCCTCCTCGGGCCGGTAGTGGTCGTCCTGACCGTGACCCTGTTCGCCTCGGGGATCGCCCTACTGCTCGTACCCCACTCGATGCGCCCAACAATGTCCTTTCTCCACAAGGCGAGTTTCATCCTGTGGTTCGGAGCCATGACCGTCCATGTGCTCGGCCACGTCGTCGACACCCGGCGGCTGGCCCCGGCCGACTTGGCGGCCCGAACCCGTTCCCAGGTCCGGGGGGCCGGCGCCCGGATGTGGACCTTGGCCTCCTGCCTGGTTGCGGGCGTCCTCTTGGCCCTCATCACGGCACCGGCCATCGGGCCGTGGGTGGCGGCCCGCGGCATGGGCGGCTGACCCACGGAGGTGGGCCACAATGGCAAGCGATGAGAGTGCTCGTGGCCGAAGACGACCCGGGCTTGCGCTCCGTGTTGGAGCGGGGCCTGCGTGAGCACGGCTACGTCGTGGACGCGGTGGCCGACGGCGACGAGGCATTGTCCTACCTGCGGTCCTACACCTACGAGGCGGCCGTTCTCGACTGGCGGATGCCGACCATCAGCGGACTCGACGTGGTCCGCGCCATGCGATCGCGTGGCGACCGGACGCCGGTGCTCATGCTGACCGCCCGGGACACCACCGAAGACCGGGTGGAAGGCCTCAATGAGGGCGCTGACGACTACCTGGTGAAGCCTTTCTCCTTCGCTGAACTGGTCGCCCGCCTCTCGGCGCTCCAGCGCCGGCCACCCCTCACCCTGGACCCGGTGCTCGAGTGCGGGGACCTCGCCTTCGACCCGGCCACCCGGATGGCCACCCGGGGCGACCTGACCTTGAATCTGACAGCCATCGAGACCGGCCTCCTGGAGCTACTCCTACGCCGCTCCCCCGCACCGGTCAACCGGCAGACCATCGCTCTCCAGGTGTGGCCGGACGAGGTCGACGCGGTCGGCTCCAACACCATCGACGTGCACATGGGTCGCCTGCGGGCCAAGTTGACCAGCAGCACGGCGACGATCGAGACGGTGCGCGGCTTCGGCTACCGGTTGGTGCCGGGATGAGGCGACCCGACGCCCGCTGGACCCACGCCGCCAAGGTGGCGCTGGCCGCCACTGCAGTGGTCGGCGTCGTCACTCTCCTCCTCGCCATCGGCGTCAACTCCCTCATCGAGAGGAACCTCACCCGCGACATCGACAGCCGGCTCGCTGCCACCCTCGTCGCCATGGCGTCCGCGGCACCAGGGTCGGTGGCCCCGACCCACGTCCATCACGGCGGCGACGTCGACGACGTGCCCGACTTCGTGTGGCGGGTCGCTTCCGACGGCCAGGTGACCGCGCTGACGGTCGGGGCACCGCTACTGCCGACGTATGCCTGGTCGACGAGCGCGGTGACCCTCCCGGCCGAAGGGGTCAACTTCCGTTTCGTCCCCGTGCCCTCCGGGGGTGGGTGGCTGGTGGCCGGCGAAAGCGTGATCCGGGCCCACGACGCCCGGAACGACCTCCTGGCCGTCGAAGGGGTGCTCGGGGCACTGCTCCTGGTGGTGACCTTCATCGGTTCCTTCATCGTCGGCCTCCGGGCCTCGGCCCCGATCGAGCAGATCCGCCGGCGCCAGGCCGAGTTCACCGCCGACGCCAGCCACGAGCTGCGCACTCCGCTCAGCGTCATCGAGGCCGAGGTCGAGCTGTCGCTGAGTCGGGCCCGAGACTCCGACGAGTACCAGGCCACCCTCGAACGCATCGGTTCGGAGAGCATGCGCCTGCGGGCCATCGTCGACGACCTGCTGTGGCTGGCCCGGGCCGACGGTCGGGCGCTCGACCGCGGCCAGGCCGGCTACGTCGACGTGTCGGCGGCGGTGGTCATCGCGGCCGACCGCTTCCAAGCGGTAGCCGACACCGGGTCGTTCACCCTGACCACACACACCCCGCCGGAAGGCGCCGCACAGGTACGGGGCGACGAGGAAGGCATCGACCGCCTGGTGACCGTGCTGGTGGACAACGCCTGCAAGTACGCGGGCGCCGGTGGAGCCGTCGAAGTCGGCGTGTCGGCGTCAGGTGGACGGGTGGTGCTGACGGTCGACGACTCGGGACCCGGCATTCCCGAAGACGCCCGGGATCTGGTGTTCGACCGCTTCCACCGCGCCGACCAGTCACCGGGCGGGACGGGGCTGGGGCTGGCCATTGCCGACGCTGTGGTGCGGGCGACATCGGGCACCTGGTCCGTGTCCGACTCGCCCGCAGGCGGTGCCCGCTTCGAGGTCATCTGGCGCCTGGCCACCCGAGCGCCGACCCTGCCCAAAGAACCCCCGGTTCCGGCCGATCAGCTGCCCGACCCGTCCCTCATCGGCCCCTGACCGGCACCTGACCGGGCAGTCCTCCGCTCCCCCGCCCAGCCGTCATGCAACCGAATTCTAAGGTGGTTCTTATCTTCCCTTCATAGGGATGTCAGGTTCGCTCCGTAGGTTGGGGACCATGACCACGTCTCGACGCGCCGCACAACCGCCCCGTCGACCCGATCCGACCCGCGCCGCCCGTCTCCACCGCGACGCCGGGCTTGAGCGCGGCCGGAGCATCACGAAGGGCATCGCCTTCGGCTCGGTGGCTGCCGTGGCTGTGGCCGGCGTCTACCTGAGCCAGTCGCTCCCCGGGCATGCCGCCACGTCGGGCTCCTCGACCTCCGGTACCACCAGCCCGGGCGCGTCCGCCCCGTCAGACCCGGCAGCTTCCGCCACCCAGTCCGCGCCGTCCAGCTCGACCGGCGCCGGCGCCTCTGCCGGCTATACGGCCCCCTCAGGTGCGGGCGTCTCCGCTCCCGCCACCGTGCCGGCGCCCACGTATCGGCCGGCTCCCGTCGTGAGCGGCTCGAGTTGACGGGCCGGACACCCGTCGCCGTCCAGGGTTCCCGCCTCGCCGTCCACCGCACGTCGCGGTGGTCCACCCGCGTCGAAATTGTCGTGACCGACCCGGCGTCGGTGATTGCCGCCTCACGCATCCTCGACGACGAGCTCGACCGGGTCGAGGAGGTGGCCAGCCGGTTCCGCGCGGACTCCCAGATCAATGTCCTGCTCCGGTCCGCGGCCGCCGGCACCCCGGTACAGGTCTCCCCCCACCTGATGGATGCCCTGGCTGTCGCCCGGTGGGCGGCCGAGGTGACCGACGGTGCCGTCGACCCGACGGTCGGCGCAGCACTCAACCGGCTCGGCTATGACCGCGACTTCGCCGAGGTGGCTTGTGGCGTCGAAGGGATCCTGCCCGACCCGTCCGCCGTCCCCGGCTGGCGTTCGGTCGTCCTCGACACGGACAACGGCACGGCCACCCTGGCCGCCGGAACTGTCCTCGACCTCGGAGCGACGGCCAAGGCCTGGGCCGCCGACCGTGCGGCCGCGGCTGTCGCCTCGCGTCTCGGATGCGGTGTGATGGTCTCACTCGGCGGCGACGTGTCGGTGCAGGGCGCGCCGCCCGACGGGTTCGTGATTGGCGTGGCCGACGTGTGCGGCGACCCGGACGCCCCCACCGCGGTGTCGGTCCGGTCCGGTGGCCTCGCGACGTCCGGTGTCGGGAACCGGCACTGGATGCTGGGCGATCACGCCGTCCACCACCTCGTCGACCCGGCGACCGGTCTGCCGGTGGCACCGTGCTGGCGCACCGTGACGGTGGCGGCTGACTCGTGTGTCGATGCCAACACCGCCTCGACTGCCTCCCACGTCCTGGGCGAGGACGCTCCGGTCTGGCTTTCCACCCGGAACCTCCCGTCTCGGCTGGTCCGCACCGATGGCACCGTCGTCACCATGGCCGGTTGGCCCGAGGACACCCACCCGGGATCCGGGGTGGCCCGGTGACCAGCGGTGCCGTGCTCTCCACTGCGGCCATCGGCGGTCGGGCTTTCTGGTACCTGACGCGGGCCAGCGGCCTCGTCGCCCTCGTCCTGCTCACCGTCTCCATTGTGCTCGGCGTGGTGGCCTCGGTCGGGTGGACAACAGAACGGTGGCCCCGGTTCCTCTCCCAGGACGTGCACCGCAATGTGTCGCTCCTGTGCCTGGTGTTCATCGGCATCCATGTGGCAACAACGGTGCTGGACGGCTACGTGCCCATCGGTCTGGTCGACGTGTTCCTTCCCTTCCACTCGCCCTACCGGCCCGTCTACATCGGGCTCGGCGCACTCTGCCTCGATCTGATGCTGGCCGTGGTGCTCACCAGTGCACTCCGTCACCGCGTCGGCTACGGCTCGTGGCGATTCATCCACTGGCTGGCCTACTTGTGTTGGCCCATCGCCCTGATCCACGGGCTCGGGAGCGGCACCGACACCCAACTGCCTGTGGTGCTGATCGTCGAGGCCGCCTGCACCGCCGCCGTGCTGGCCGCCTTCGGCTGGCGCATGACCACCGGACGGACCCTGCCGGTCGGAGGCCGGACGGCCGCGGTCATCGGCGCGGTGGTTCTCACCGTGGCCATCGCCGGCTTCGCCGCCCTGGGGCCCCTGCGGCCGGGCTGGTCACACCGCTCGGGCACGTCCTCGGCGCTGCTGTCCGAGTTAGCTGCCAAGAACGGCGCCGGCACGACCGTCCCGTCCGGCGCATCGACCGGCACCACGGCACCAACCGTCACCAGCGGTCCCACGCCGTCGGTCCCCTTCACCAGCCAGATCACCGGGGCCCAGACCCAGACCTCCCCCGACGCCCAGGGGAACATCCGAATCACCCTGGCGATGCGCCTCCAGGACCAGGCGACGACCCCGTTGACCATCGTGCTCGACGGCGCCCAGTCCGGGAGCGGGGTCTCTCTCACGTCGGGCACCATCACGTTCGGGCCCGACCGGGGCCAGGTCACCAGCCTGAACGGCGGAACGGTGGTCGGTACCGTGTCGACACCAACCCCGGTGACGCTGACCGTCACCCTCCAGATCGATCAACAGTCCGGCGGCCTGTCGGGCAGCGTGTCCGGCACTGCAGGGTCCGGTCGATGAGCGCGCCCACCGGGCCGACCCGCCTCCTCGACGGGGCGGTTTCCGGCGGGGTCGTGGGCCTGGACGCCCACCTCGACCGTTGGGGGGTCCTACCCACGGTCGGGTCGCGCGGGCTGCTCGAAGCGGTCGACCAGAGCGGCCTGCGTGGCCACGGCGGCGCCTGGTTCCCGGTCGGAACCAAGTGGCGCGCCGTCGCCCAGGACGGCCGGCGGTCCAAGCCGGTCGTGGTGGCCAACGGGGCCGAGGGCGAGCCGGCCAGTGGCAAGGACCGGTTCCTGCTCCACCGCTCGCCCCACCTGGTCCTCGATGGGGCTGCAGTGGCCGCCACCGCCATCGGGTCGAGCCAGGTGGTGGTGCACGTCACGCCGGACAGCGTCGCCGACGTCGAGCGGGCGCTGGCCGAGCGGGCCGCCCGAGGGATGGACGGCTGCTCATTCGAAGTCGTCGTGGCCCCCGACCGATTCCTGGCCGGTCAGGAGTCAGCCGCCGTCAACACCATCAACGGGCGCATCCCGGGAATCCCGTCGTTCGTGGGCATCCGATCGGTGCGCGAACAGGGGGTGGCCGGTCGGCCCACGCTGGTCCAGAACGTCGAGACGCTGGCCCACGTCGCCCTCATCGCCCGCTACGGGCCCACATGGTTCCGCGGTGTCGGGACCCACGAGTCACCCGGCACCGTGCTCACCACGGTGACCGGGCTGTGGGACGCACCCCGCATCGTCGAGGTGCCGCTCGGCTCCACACTCGGCCACGCGCTCGGGATCGGCCCCGACCGGTCAGCCGGTTTCCAGGCCGCTCTGCTCGGTGGCTACGGGGGTGGCTGGGTCCCGACTGCCACCGCCCTCTCAATGCCGTACACCGAGGAGTCGGCCCGCAGCCACGGGACCTCTATCGGAGCCGGGGTGGTCGGGCTCCTGCCAACGGGGGTGTGCCCGATCGTCGAGTCGGCCCGGGTGGTCCGCTACATGGCGGGCGAAGGCGCCGGCCAGTGCGGTCCCTGCGTCAACGGACTCGACGTGCTGGCCACCCAGCTCGAGCACCTGGCCTACCGGCCCCGGTCGCTGCATGGCGGCCTGTCCGCGCTACCGACCCTGTGCGGACTGGTCGAGGGCCGCGGTGCGTGCCGGCACCCCGACGGCGTGGCCCGCTTCGTGCGCACCGCGGTCGACGTGTTCGGCGACCACGCCGCACTCCACTTGAGCCGCGGCCCCTGCCAGACCACCCGGCCGTTCCTCCCGGTGCCGGCCGCGGCGGTTTCCGTCCGATGAGGAAGCCCCGTTTCCGGCTGGTGGTCGACCCCATAGCCTGCGACGGCGCCGGCGTCTGCGCCGAGCTGCTTCCGGAAGTGATCACTCTCGACCCCTGGGGCTTCCCGATCATCGACGGGGGCGAGATTCCACCGGGCCTCGTCGAACTGGCCCGCCGGGCAACCGTCAGCTGCCCACGACTCGCCCTCACTCTCATCCGCCTCGAGCAGTGACCCTGACAGCCGGCCACCTTGGCCACGTCAGCGGCCGCGATCACTGCGATCCGGGTCATCGACGCGTCGTCAGCTCCTACGACAGCGGGCTCGAAGCTGGTGATCCTCTCCTCGGGTTCACCTATTAGCAGTTCGCGGTCAACAGTGGGATCGGCGACTGATCAGGTCTCCACCGCTCACAGCTTGGGAACGATCTGGGCCACGAGGGAGTGGACCTGGCTGAGGGGCGCAGGGGCGGTCACCGCCACCTCGGTCGTCCCCTTGCGGACCACCACCGAGGACACCGTCTTCTGGCCCGACGCCGCCGTTGCGCCGAAGGACTCGTCGCCGAGCCGGGTAACCGCGACCAGTGACTCACCGTCGGTCACGAAGACTGCCTTCTCCGAGGCGAAGGAGGCCGAGTTGGCACCGGTGTCGAAGTGGACGGACACGGCCACCCCATGATTCGGCGCGAGGAAGCTGCAGGTCGTGACCGTGCCGTGCTGGATGACGTAGGGGGCCCGGGCGGCAGCTCCGAAGATGGTCCGGACGTCAGCGGCGTTCACCAGCGAACACAGCTGGTCGGAGGCCGCCGACGCTGTCGTTGGCGGGGAAAAGGGGCTCGACGTCGAGGTCGGGTTGGTGGAGGCCGGCGACGACGAGCAGGCCGCGAGCGCCATCGCCGAGAGCGCCAGCCCGATAGCCGGCCACGCGTGACGCGGTCGTGGGCGCCTCAGCGTTGTCTGCGCCATCGCTCTCCGACCCTTCCGTGTGACGTACCGATACACCGAACCGGTCCCGGTAACGAGGGACCTTCGGAGCCGTGGTGCGCCGGCCCGGCGAACCCGCACAGTCTGACATCGGTCGCTTCACGACAACGCAACAGGACACTGAACGTTGTGTGAACTTTCAACCCGGGTCCACCGACTCGCTGGCCGTCAGGCCGGACAGGTCGTCCCGGGTGGGGGCAGGGTGCCGTCAACCAGGTAGGCCTGGGCGGCGTCCCGCACACATGCACTGTAGAAGTAGGCAACGTGGCTCTGTCCCTCCCAAGAGAGCAGGTCGCCCCCGCTCAACTGGGAGGCCAGTGCGACCGACCACCGGTAGGGGGTGACCGGGTCACCGGTGGTCCCGACCACCAGGATGGGCGGCGCCCCGGGGTCCGACGCCGGTACGGGTGTCCGGGAAGGGAGGGCCAGCCACGTGGCGCAGCCCAGGAGTCCCCAAGCCAGAAGCGGGCCGAACACGGGGGCCGAACGACCGACCTCGGCCGAAAGTGCCGGATAGCTCGCCGGGTCGCGATCGACCGGGTGGTCGAGGCAGTCGATGGCCTGCTCGGCTTCCGCGCCGTTGCTCGAGCCGCCGGTCTCGTAGCGACCCGACATCGACGTCACGCTCGACCCGTCCCCGTTCTGGGCCGCCGCCAGGGCGGCGCCCAGCGTGGGCCACGACGACTGGGACTCGAGGCCGGCCAGAAGGGCATCGTAGAGCTCCCCTGGGCCCGAGCTGCCCTCACCCGACGTGGTCAGCGGCTGCGAGCGACTTCGCTGGATCAGCGCCAGCAGGGCAACCGTCGGGTCACCGACCGGCCGCCAGGCACAGGACCGGCTCGCCGCGCACCAGACGAAGAAGGCCTGCAGCTCGGTCTCGTAGCTGATGGCCTGGTCCGTCACGTACTGGGTCGTGGATAAGGCCGGGTCGATGGCCCCGTCGAGGACCATGGCCCGCACGTGGGTCGGGAACAATGTGGCGTAGGTGGCGCCGAGCAGCGTGCCATAGGAGTGCCCGACGAAGGTCAGGGTGGCGTCGCCCAGGGCCGCACGGATTCGGTCCAGATCCCTCGCCGCGTCCACCGTGCCGACGAAGGGGAGAATGGTTCCGCTCGACTGCTGACACAGCGCGGCGAAGGACTGGTCGTTGTGCAACAGGGCCAGTTGGGCGGTGGGCGTGGTGGGGACGGGGTCGATCATCGGGGCGGAAGCTCCCGAGCCCGCGGCCGGGCTCCCGGACGGTGGAGTCGTGCCGGTGCAGCTCACTGGGCTGCTGCGCTCCACTCCCCGTGGGTCGAAGGACACGATGTCGAAGCGGTCGAGCAGTTCGGGGGTGAGCGCCGACAGTTCGTTGGGGAGGTCGTCGATCCCCGAGCCTCCTGGTCCCCCGGGGTTGATGACCAGGGAGCCGATCCGCCCCGAGGGGTCCTCGGCCGGGTGCCGGGCCACGGCGACCTGCAGGGTGGCACCGGCGGGATCCGTGTAGTCGAGCGGGACGGTCGTGGACGCGCATTGCAGGTCGCCACACGGCGTCCACTGCACCGGGGTGACCGGCAACGGTGGCTGGGTGGTAGTGGTCGGCGTCGTCAACACCGGCACGTGGTGCTCGGTCGCCCCTATTGCCCCACTGGCCGGGCGGGCCGATCCGCACCCGGCCAGCGTGCCGACGACAATGATGAGCGCCGCCACGAATGGGACGGTGTAGTGGGCACGGGTAGGGAGAGTCCCGGCCCAGCCGGACGGCCACCAGCGGACGCTGGTGGCCGCTGGCCTCAACCGGCTGCCCCCACTGTGGTCGTCGTGGTGGTCCCTGAACCGCCGGCGGAGGTACCGCGGACCACCGCCACCGCGGCATTGAAGCCGACGCTGGCCGCGTTCATCGCCGACAGGCTGTTGTCCCACTTCGTGAAGTCCGCGGACGAGTGGCTCGTCGAGAGTGTGACGCAGTGGTTGGCATAGGCGGCGGTCGTGTCGGCCATGGCGCGCCAGGCCGAGTCGAGTTTCGCCGACGGAGCCGGGGAGAGGGCCTGGGCCTGGTGCGCATCGGACAGCATCTGGTGGCACGCCTGACCCAGCTTGGTGAAGAAGGCGGCGGTCTTCCCACTGGTCCCACTGGTCCCACTGGACGAGGCCGCGTCGATGGCGGTCTGGTCAGCGTTCAGCTTGTGATTCAAGGGTTCGGCCACGGTCCGCAGCCACCCGATCGGCGTGCCGGCCGCGCTGGTGGTCACCGTCGACGTGGTCGGCGAGGCCGACGAGTCGCCGCATGCGGCGACCCCCCAACCGGCGAGCAGCAGCCCGGCGGCGGCGGTCAAGACCCACCGACGGTCCCGGCGGCCGACCGGCCCCGGGTGTGACCCATGAGTCGCTCCACTCATTGTTCGCGCGGGAGTGCCAGACCCGGTCTCGTGGTAGTAGGTGTTGTTCATGAGGACCTTTCTTTCCGGCGTGCCCCGGCGGGGAACGCGCAGTCTTGGATCAGGCGGCCGCGGGCAGGAAGCCCGTCAGGCTCTGGAAGAGGATGTAGAGGCCCGCCGTCCAGATCGGTACAAGCACGATCCACTGAGACTCGCGGCCGAGAATGGCGGACCAGCGGCGGTTGGTCAGGCCCAGGGCCACCAGGAGGGCGATCTCGAGCAGCACCACCGGGAACTCCGACGTGTTCCACCCGGCCTCACCACTGAGGGTGACCTTGTAGGGCCTCCCGCCGTTGTCGGCCTTGACGGGGCGCGCTAGCGCTGCGCCGGGGCCCGACACGAAGCCCGCCACGACGATCAGGCGCTGCCGGGCGGAGAACTCCGGGTTGCAGGTGGTCAGGGTCAGGCGATTGTCCCCGAAGTAGTTGAGTACCGAGGTGTTCGAGGGACTGACCGGGAAGGGCGTGAACGCCACCTTGTAGGTGAGGCGCTGTCCGGCTTGGTCGGTCAGGTAGATCGGGTCGCCGGGAGCCAGCTCGGCCAGGCGGTTGAACGGAGCTCCGTGTGTGGTCCGGTGGCCGGCGATGGCCACGTTGCCCGCCTGGCCGGGGAGCGCGGTCCCGACGTAGTGCCCCGGACCCAGCGCCAGGTCGGACTCGCCGGTGCCCGACACCACGATTTGGTTTACCCCGATCTTCGGGATCCGGATGACCGCCAGTGGGGAGCCACCGGGCGGCTTCGGCAGGTTGACGGCCGCGGGCACCAGAGAGAACTTGGAGCTGGCATGGGTACTGGTGTGCACCTTGGCGGCGAACTGCTTCTGCAGGGCGTCCTGGCTGTTGTGCTGGGCGATTGCGGTACCCCACAACTGCCAGGCGGCAAAGAGGATGAGGAGGGCCCCGACGTTCCGCACCCAGGTGGACGCCGAGATCAGCACCGCGTGCCTCCGCTCGCGTCGCTCCTCGGCCGCGGACTCCTCCTCCGGCGTCCTGGTCGGTTCCGCGACGTCCGGGTCGGCGCCGGACGCAACCGAGCCATCCGGCAGCGGACAGTCCGTCCCGCCATCCGGAGTGAGGGGCTCGTCGCCTTCGACCTGGGCGTCTACGTGAGGGGTGGTGGTCATCGTCTCTCTGCCGGTGACGGCCGGTCCGGCGGCAGTCTCCGGCGGCCACGGGCGGACGCGACTCGCACCGCCGAACTGTACCAACCACCTGTCGAACGTCCCCGTCGGTTGACGAAGAGTTCAGGTGGCACCCTGCCGTTCACCGCTCGTTCACCACTCGTTCATCTTGGGAGTGCACCGCCCGGCGGGCCGGCAGCGCACTCCGGCCGGACGGACTTCAGCTGCTGGAGCCGGTCACCTTGACCACCCACCGGCACCCGGCCGGTGACTGCACGATGATCTGCTGGCTCCCCGTGGTCGTCTGCGGGGTCACCGACTGGCCGGAGGGCGCGCTACTGGTCACGGCCGGTGTGGCACCAGGGCTGGCCCCGGCATCGACCACGAAGACGGCGAAGGTGGGTGTCTGCGCCGGCACCGGGTTGCAGGCGAACGCCCAGCCGATGTTCCACGTCCCGCCCGCGATGTTGAAGGTCGGGCTCGTCCAGTTACCGGTGAGTTGGGTGGCCGGAACCAGGACGGTGGCCGGTCCGACCACCACCGGTACCGTGCTGGTGGTCGCGGCGCCGCCGGCCACGGTGGTCGTCGTAGCGCCGCCGGCAACAGTGGTGGTCGTCGTGGCACCGCCGGGTGCGGTGGTGGTGGTGGCACCGCTGGCCGCCGGGGGGGGCTTGAACCCGGTGGATCCTCCCGCGGTCGACGACGAAGCCGAGCCCGTGCTCCCGTTGAACCACATCCCGAACAGGGCCGCAACCAGGATGGCGACTACGAGCTGCCAACTCTTCCAGGCCCGCCGGCCGGAAAGGTTGAGTGACCCCGGTTCCGGGCGGGTGTCGTCGGCCGTGGCATCGGCGGTGGACCGGGGGGCGTCGATCCCACCCGGTATGTGCGGCCCCGGAGCGGCGTCCACTCCGTCCGGCACGCCCGTTCCGCTGTCCGTGGTCATCCGAACCGGCCCTCGACGTAGTCGGCCGTGCGGGGGTCGACCGGGCTACCGAACACCTGGGTGGTCAGGCCCGCCTCCACGATGTGGCCCGGCTGGCCCTCGCCGTCCAGCAAGAACAGGGCACAGTTGTGCGACACCCGCATGGCCTGCTGCATGTTGTGGGTCACGATCACGATGGTGATCTCGTCGCTCAGTTCCCGGATGGTCTCCTCGATCACTCCGGTGGAGATCGGGTCGAGCGCTGAGCACGGCTCGTCCATGAGCAGCACCTTGGGCCGTATGGCCAGCGCCCTGGCGATGCACAGGCGCTGCTGCTGGCCGCCGGAGAGAGCCCCTCCGGCCTCATTGAGCCGGTTGCGCGACTCCTTCCAGAGCCCGGCACGCTGGAGGCTCTCCTTCACCAGTGCATCAGGGTTGTCCACCTTGTTGCCCGACAGGCGCAGGCCCGATAGGACGTTCTGGGCGATCGTCATGGTGGGGAACGGATTTGGCCGCTGGAAGACCATCCCGATGTTGAGGCGGGTGTCGGTCACCTTGACCGTAGGCCCGTAGATGTCCACGCCGTCCAGCTCCACCGAGCCCGACAGGGCAGCACTGGGGATCAGCTCGTGCATCCGGTTGAGGATCCGCAAGAAAGTGGACTTCCCACAGCCGGATGGCCCGATCAGCGCCGTCACCTTGCCCGGCTCCATGGTGAGGCTGATCCGTTCGAGGACCTTGTTGGAGCCGAACCAGGCGCTCACGTCGGTCGTCTGGATGGAGGACTGGGCCCGCGCCGGGGCCGGGCCGGTCCCGCCCGCCGGCATCTCCTGCGAGGTCTGCCGGTCGGCTGCGTCGTCGACGACCGTCATCTCGATGCCCGTTTCCTCGTAGGCAGGGCCCCTGCCGCGGCCCGTAGTGCGCGCCGGTCGGTCATGATCGCGCCGGTCGTCTGCGCAGTCGCCGGCGGACGACCGCTCCCACGACCAGCAGCAGTACCCCGCTCGCGACCAAGGGCACCAGGTCGGGTGAGCCGGTAAAGGCCAGGCCCGATGAACTCGAGGTGCCCGAGGTGTCGGTTGTGGAGCCTGACGCCGTGGACCCCGTGTCCGAGCCCGTCGTCGTCGCAGCACCGGAGGTGCCTGCCGCATTGGTCGTCGTGGTCGTGGTCGAGGACCTGGAGGCGGTGGACGGCGCTTCGGCGGCCTCGGCGTCCAACTCACCGGCCACCGCCAGTCCGGCGGCGTCCATCGCCGCTGTGGCCGGTGCGGCCCCGAACGAGGTGATGTCCTGTTGGCCGTCCGGACCGAGCGCGAACCGGATCAGGTTGGCCAGGGCCGTCGCCTTGGTGGCCGAGAGCCCGTTGGTCGGTACCACCAGGTAACTCTCCTCCATGAGGTAGTTGTTATAGGCCGTGGCGTCAGAGGCTGTTGGGTCGAACGTCACCAGATTGTTAGTGGTGGGGTCCGACGTGGCAGCCAGCGTGGCACTGGCCTCGGCAGCCGCCGCGCTGGTCGACGAGGGAGCCACGAACGAGCCTGCCGCATTCTGGATCGCCGCCGTCGGGATGTTCCACGGGGCGCCCAACGGCGATCCCGTCCACACCGAGGAGATCGGGAACGTGGCGCCGAGGTCCAACTGGGCGGGGACGGTGCTGGGCGCGTTCGTGGTGGCGTTGATGGTAAGCAGCTTGCCGACCAGGGGATAGTCGCCTCCGGCAATGACGTCGGCACCGGTGTAGGGCCACGTCTCGGTCGGTGTGGTGCTGCTCGTCGTGCCCGAATGCGTGGCGAACGCATGCTGCAGGCCGGCCGCGAAATAGGACTTCGCCGTGGGATCGCTGTCCAGCAGCGTCATGAGGGCGTAATTGGCCATGCTCGGGTCGTCGTTGGCGGCCAGCGACGGGTTGAATCCTAGAGTCAGCCCGTTCGAGCAGGTGAACCTCGGGTCGTTCCAACTGTTGACCGGCTGGGCATTGTCGTACCCGTAGATGGCACCCACGTCGGCGACCGTCAGGTTGATGTGCGGACAGAGATCTGCAGAGTCGATGGTGTTGCCGCCGCTGTAGGCGCTCGTCGGAACCAAGGTCCCGATGGCCACCGGCGTGGCGGCGAACGGCACGTAGGCATAGGTCCGCCCATTGGCGGTGGCCGTGCTCGATTCGGTCGCGTTGAGGGGACGCTCAGTCACGGCGAAGTCCGCATTGAAGGCGTTTTTCCCAGATCCCACGAAGTCCCGGATTCCAGTGTCCAGTCCGGTGGCGACGAAGGCGCCGAATAGGCCGTCCAGGTTTGACGAGCTGTCGCTCACCAGCTTGGTCACCACCGGCTGGAGGAAGGTGCCTCCCTCTCCGGACAGGGTGTTGGCAACGGTGCTGGCCCCGGCGGGCGGAGCCAGGGCAATCGATCCGACGGCGGCGAACATCGCCGCCACGACCGCGCCGACCGCCCCATGGCGCGTCAGGCGATTCATGGTGCCTCCCGCCGGCGACGGGCGCCGATCAGCCGACGCCGTCCGGCCCAACCGGTCAGCAACAGCAGCATCCCGATGAGGACGACGGGACGCGGGTCGCCTCCGGTGAAGGCAAGGGGTACCGAGCCCGACAGCGACACCGCCGGGTCCACGCCTCCCGCACCGCCGCTCGAACCGCCGCTCGAACCGCTGCCGCCGGAACCGCCGCCGGCGCTCGAGCTACCGCCTGCACCGCCGGAGGTGGCCGAGCCGTCCAGGGACGACCCGACCCCGTTCTTCGGAGGGATTGGGGCGGACGCCACGGTCACCCCGCACGTCGGCGTGGTCTGGCCGGCGGCCACTTCACTCGGCGTGAGGTCGCCGCACGAGTACCCCGCGTTCTCGGCCGCGGTGACCGCCACCGCACCCGGAACGTCCTGGATCACCGAATCGATCCCGTAGCGTTCGAGTGACAGCCCGAGGCTTGCGAAGCCGTTGCTGGGCAACAGCTTCTGACCGAGGGTGAGGGCGTAGTTGACGTAAGCGCTCATGACAGCACCCTTGGCCGGCTGCCACCCGGCGGCGGGGGTGAGGAGGTAGCTGTAGGTCGATGGGTTGTAGACGTGCGGGCCGACCCCGTTGAAGTTGAGCTGGTGGGTCCCGTTCGGCAGCTGGGTGGCGTAGGCCAGGGCCGAGGCCACGTCGGGCGGTGTGGGAAGTGCATAGTCCCCACTGGCGTTCAGCTCGGCGGCGACACCCTTGGACGGATCGCTCTGGCCGAACCCGGCGTCGGTCGCGTACTGGAGCTGCACGGCGCCGATCGCTCCGGAGTTGGTCTGGATGTCACTGGTCACCGCGGCGGTCGAGTCGGTGTCGAGGCCCCCGGGCACCGCCGGCCACTGGGAGTTCGGGCTGGACTGGCTGATGACCACCTGGTTGCCCGCCTGGGCATTCTCGTAGTTGGCGAAGGCCGCCCATAGCGACGGCTGCTCGTCGATGCACCACTCCTCGAGCACGTAGTTCGTCCCGGCCGGGTCACTCTCGGTCACCGGCCGGATGACCATGTTGGGTAGGCTGACCCCTGGATTTTGCGCAGCGATCTTCGAGTTGTTCCAGTTGGTGATGCCGCCCGTCAGGATGGCGCAGGTCGTGTAGCTGTCCAACTGCAGGTTCTTGGTCAGCCCGGGGATGTTGTACATGAAGGCGATGCCGCCAGCGGTGATCGGCACGTAGATGTAGTGGAACACGGGCGGGGTGGCGTCGGCGCTGCCTAGCCCGTAGGCGATGTCGCTCACCGCGAAGTCGGTCGTGCCGTTGGTGAACTCGTAGCGGCCGTCCCCCGACGACGTGCTCGAGTAGTTGATGGTGAGGTTGTAGGGCGGGGGCTTGACCGTGGAGTCGAAGGTCTCGATGGCGGGTGCCGCAAATGACGACCCGGTGCCGTTCAATCCTGTACCGCTGTGAGAGACGCTGTACTTCCCCTGGGGCGGAAAGGTCGTGGTGGTGGTGGACGAATTGGTCCCCGACGGAGCCGAGCCGGCTGTCGTAGTAGTAGTGGTCGTGGAGCCAGTGCCCGAGGAGCTGGCGGCGATGGTCGTAGTCGTTGTTGCGCCCGACGTGTCGGCCCCGGCGGGAAGTGAGAGCCCCACGAAGGCGATCCCCAGGAGCGATGTGGCCACGGCCAGGCGGGTGGCGATGCGCTTCGTCTGGAGGGTGTCTTTCCGTGTAGCCGACTGCGCTGCGGTGTGCATGCTTGCTCTTTCTGTGTGCTTCGAACGACGGATCATGGTGGCTCCGGGCCACCTGGTGGACGGATGGTGGGGCGGACGGGACGGCTCCGCCGTGCCGGCGGCTCGTCTCAGTCGGTGATAGGCGATGGTGCCCTCCTCAGGCGCGGAATCCGACGCTGCCCCGGCTTCGACGAACCGATCAACCGGGCGAAGACAAAGAGGATCAGGACCAGCAGTACCAGGACGAAGGACACCCCCCAGGCATCCTTGATGACGTTGACGCCGGGTTGGAAGATCAATTGGTAGATGCGAAATGGCAGATTGTCCTGCTGACCGCTGAACGGGTTCCAGTTGTACGAGGAATTTCCACCGGCGTTGAAGAGGACCGGGGCAGTTTCGCCGGCGATGCGGGCGATGCCCAGGATCATGGCGGTGATCAGGCCCACCCGGGCCGTGGGCAGGACGATCCGGAGCATCACCCGCCACTGTGGGGCGCCCAAGGCCAGGGCCGCCTCGCGGAGCGAACCCGGTACGATCATGACGACCTCTTGAGCTGCCCGGGTCACCACCGGGAGCATCATGACGGCCAGCGCCATGCCGGCGGCGAAGCCACTCTTCCCGGAGATGCCACGGGGCACCACCCAGAAGAGGTAGATGAACAGGCCGGCGATGATGGCCGGGGCACCGGTCATGGCGTCCACCACATAGCTCACGGTGCGCGAGAACAGCGATCGGGAGTCGGCCAGGTAGGTGGCGGTCAGGATGCCCAGGGGAATCGCCAGAACGGCGGCGATGCCCACCTGCTCCACCGTCCCGACAATGGCCGCTCCCGCCCCCACCGCCGAGCTAGGGGCGGTCGCCGTGAGATTGGTCATGTCCGAAGTAAAGAAGTGTGGGAAGTCACCCAACGCCACGGCGGCGCCCTTCAGAATCACGTAACCGATGACGGCCACCAGCGGGACCATGGCGATGATCCCTCCTAGCCAGACGGCCACGGTGGCCACGCGGTCCTTGGTCAGGAGGACACCGTGGGCCCGCCAGGACACCACCGCGTAGATGGGGAAGAACAGGATGAGCCAGACAATGACCAGGCCCAGCGGTCCCGATACGCCAGCGATCGTGAATCCCAACCACGCGATGGCAAGGGCGGACAGGGCGGAACCGACCAGCTCGACGACATACTGCAGAGTCACCTTCCTCGGACGCACCGGCCGGTCGCCCGATGGGCCGAACGGGACGCCGGGGGCCGAGCCATCTGTCGGCGGTGGCGCTGCCGGAGACCGAAGCAATGCGGTCGGGCTCTTCACGACACTGTTCTCGGTCGGTTGATGATCATCCGTGAGATGGCGTTGACCGCCAGCGTGCTCATGAACAGAAACAGGCCCAGCAGCACCAGGCCGCTCTGGGTGAGCTTGGAGGCGGTCACGAAGTCCTGGGTGATCTGCTTGGCGATCGATCCCAGTCCCTGGGGCCCGAGCATGGCCAGGGTCAGCTTGTTGGCCGTGGAGAGCATCAGGACCACGATCATCGTCTCACCCAGGCCCCGGCCGAGTCCGAGGAGCGCGGCGCTGACGATCCCGCTGCGGGAGAAGGGAAAGATGACGTCGGTCACCATGCCCCACCGGGTGCCTCCGAGACCCATAGCGGCCTCGCAGACGTCACGGGGAGTCTGGGCCATCACCTCACGGCTCACCGACGTGATGATGGGGATGATGGTGACGGCACAGACCAGGCCGCAGGCGAAGATCGAGTTGACGTAGCTGCCCGGAGTCGGGGTGCGGAAGAAAGGCACAAAGCTCACGTGGGCCACCAGCCACTTGGCCAGGGGCACCTGGAGGCCCGAGATCAGCTCGAGGCCCCAGAACCCGTAGACGATGCTCGGGACGGTGGCCAGCAGGTCGATGACGCCGGTGAGGAAAGGACGAAACCTCGGCGGGAGGTATTCGTTGATCATCAGGGCCGTGGCCAGCGAGATGGGGAGGGCGATAATCAACGCGACGACAGCGATGGCGATCGAGCCGACCAACAGCGGCCACATGTCGAAGCGTCCGAGGTCCGGCGCCCAGGTCGTGCCGGTGACGAGCCGGGTCCCCGCCTTGGTCAATGCCGACCAACCGTCCACCGCCAGGAATACGACGACGGCCACCAGGATGGCCAGAACGATGGCGCTGGCCCCCACCAGGACCAGTCGGAAGGCGCGGTCGGCCCCGGTGTCCGACTTGTGGAGCTCGATGGGTACGTCGGCGTCCACGCTGGCGACCGGCGGGGAGGACTCGCTCACCAGTGTCACGGTGCCACTCTCCTCCTCCGGCGCCGCACTGCTGTGCCGACCACTACCAGCGTGGTACCGATCCCGAGGAGCCACGGCAGATCGGCTACGCCGGTGAAGGCCAGGACTCCACCGGGCCCGCCACCTGACCCCGAGCCGCCGGAGCTGGTGCCCGAAGAGGCGGTGCCCCCCGAGGCGCTTCCCGACGAGGATCCCCCCGAAGAGGCGGCGCCCCCGACGGCGGCTGCAGCCGGGATCCCGGCGGACGTGGAGCCACCGGTGGACGTCGCCGGATGCGCGCCGGTGGTGGGGGTTGACGTGGCGGACGGCTCGACCGTGAAGGGTGTGGAGAACGCCTTCGGCTGAGTGAAGTCGTTCTGGTTCTGCCCGATGTAGAGGACGCACTCCGAGGTGGCGTTGCAGACCGGCTTCGTGATCGCCGTCTCGGCCAGCGCCCGGTTGGGCAGCGAGTAGAGGACGTAATCCGCGACCTCGAAACTCCCGTCCTTGGCAACGATGACCGACTGCCCGTTGGCCGTGTTCCCGTCGCAGGAGGAATCGCTGGTCGGAGGCACCCCGTTCGGGGCGGCACACTCGAGCACTTCGATACGGGAGTACGGGGCGAAAGTCGAGTTCGGACTGACCGTGATGGTGAGCGAGGTCCCGTTCGCATAGGGACGACCGTTCGATCCCGGCGAGAGTGACACCGTCGCCGCCGACGCTCCCGCCGTAGCCGGGGCGAGGCCCGTGGTCACCCCTACGGCCGCGACCACGGCGACGGCGGCGATGGCCAGGATGCGCACCGGTAGACCGGTCGCACCCACACGAATGGGTCGACTCACTTGGGCGCCTTCGGGACGTCGATTGCGTGGATGGTGAACGGCGCCGAGAAGGCCTTCGGCTGGGTGAAGTCGGTCTGGTTCTCGCCGACGTACAGCACGCACATCTTGGTGGCGTTGCACACCGGCTCACCGTCGTACGTTTCGCCAAGCTGGGTATTGGGCAGAGACCACAACTGATAGTTGGGCGCAGTGAAGCTCCCGTCCTTGTTCACGAGAACGGAGAAGCCCGGCGTCGTGTTGCCGTCGCACGTGCTGTCGCTCTTGGGCAAGTTTCCCGCCTGGCCGCCAGGATCGGCGCATTCGAGGATCTCGATCCTCGAATAGGGGGCGAAGTGCTTGTTCGGTCCCACGGAGACGGTGACCTGCTGCTGAGCCGGGTATGGGGACGACGTCGGTGCCGGCGACAGGACGACCTCAGGTTGGCCGTTCGTCGACGACGAACTCCCACCGGCGACTAGGACGATCACCAGGGCGATGACCACCACCACAGCCGCGGCGATCCCCACCAATACCCAGCGGCGCCGGTTTGTCGGAGGTGCCGGCTCGGCCGGGGTGGTCGGCTCTCCGCCGGTGGAGGTGTCGACCATCACCGTTCCCTCCGTCCAAAGAGACGGATCCGGCGACCCGCCACGCCCAGCAGTAACAGGAGCACTCCGATGCCGAGGATCCAGGGCAGCGCGGTCGGTGCACCCGTGAAGGCGAGGCCCGTGGAGGCGGTGGTACCGCTGTCGCCGGAGGTGTCCGAGGTCCCTGACGTGTTCTGCCCCGTGGCGCCGGTCGATGTATCGGCCGACGACCCACCGGAGGTGGTACTGGTATTCGCCGCAGCCGCCGTGCCAGGGGACGTGGTCGAGGTGGTGGTGGTCGTCGTGGTTGGCGGAGCGGTGGTGAATGCCACCACCACGGCCCATCCGGAGATGGAGTCAGTCGTATCGGCGGCGGTGTAGGTGACCGTCTGGGACACGGTGTCGGTCACGTTGAACACGGCGTTCCCATTGCTGTTGGTCGCTGCCGTATGTGGGGTCGAGGCGGCCGTGACGACCCCTGGTGTGCTCGAACCTGCCGCTGTGATGACAGAGCTACCGCTCGAAGCGGTGAGCGACACAGTCTTTCCGGTCACCGGGAAGCCGTTGGCATCGCGCAGCTCAACGGTGATGGTGCCGACGGTCTTGCCGTCGGCCACCACGCTCGAGGCGCTGGTGACGATGGACGAGTCGGCCTTCACCGGGACCACGATCGGTGGGGTGCCGAAGGTCACCGACACCAGTTGTGCGAGAGTCAGGGAGTCTGCGGGGTCACTTGCCGTGTAAATCACCACCTCGGTGGTCCCGTCAGTGATGTTGAACGCGGTCTGGCCCCCGGTGTTGGTCACCCCTGCCAGGACCGAGCTGGTCAACTGCACCGGTGTGATCACCGAGCTGCCGGAGGAGGCCGTGAGGTCGACCGTCTTGCCGGCGATCGGGTTGCCGAAGTAGTCGGTCAAGGTCACGGTAACCGTGGACGTCGTCGACCCGTCGGCCGGGACCTTGGTGGGCGACGCGCTCACGGTTGACTTGACGCCGTCGGGCACACCGGCCACGAACGTGGCGGTGGGTCGGGCGGCAAGGGTGATTCCGCCGACTACGGTTGTCAGGGTCACCGCCTCGGCGGTGGTGTCACGGACCGCGAACTGGACCACACCGGAACTGTTCGTCGTGTCGATGCCCCCGAGGGGCTGCACCGAGACCGTGGCATTAGGAGCTCCGCTCATGGTGACGGTGGCACCCGAGACCGTGATGCCGTTGGTGTTGATGACGGTCACCGTGGCGACCGCCTCGGTAAAGCCGTCGGCCGGCACCGACCCTCCCGAAACAGTGACCGTAGACAAGGTCGGGGAGACGGTCGGAGGTGGCGGGACGATGAAGACCACGACGTCGTTGGCGGTGAGCGTCAAGTTGCTATCGGTCACGTCGGTGGCGGTAATCGTCACCGATTCCGCGGTCGTATCGTCGACCTGGAACTTTGCCTGTCCGGCGGCGTCGCTCACCGACGGGTTCGATCCGACGATCGATGCGTGCCCCGAAGGCGATGACACCGCGAGATCGACGGACTTGCCAGGGATGGCGGTGGTTCCGTTCGAGGCCAGGAGGGTCACGGTCACCGACGTTCCGCTGGGTCCAATGTTGACCGTGGCCGGGCTGGCGGAGATAGTCGAAGCGCTGGCGGAGACGGTCGGGGCCACGCCGAACGTCACCGTGGCGGTCGACGTCAGGACGCCCGAGTCCGTCGTGTCCGTCGCCTGGAACGTCACCGCCTGGCCCACTCCATCGGTCACGTCGAAGGTGGCGATCCCGTTGGCATCGGTAATGTTGGAACCGGCCGAGGCCGGGACGACCACGGAGCTGCCGGACTCTCCCACCAGCGTCACCGTGCGTCCGATGAGCGGTCCGGAGCCCCCGTTCGACTCGTTGTCGCGCAGACTGACGGTGATCGTCGACGGAGTCGACCCGTCCGAGGGAACGGTTGTGGGATTGGCGGTGACCGTCGATGCCGTCTGATTGAGCGTCTCCGGCGTGAACGTCACCTGGGCGGTCGCGGTTACCGGGATCGCGTCCGTCGAGTCGGCGGCGTCCAGGGTGACCGACTCGGCGGTGTTGTCAGTGACCGCGAATGTGGCCTTGCCGGCGGCGTTGGTCACATTGCTGCCGGACTGCGTGGGAACCACCGTAACTTGGCCATTCGCGGCCGTCAGCGTCACGGTCTTGCCGGCAACCGCGACACCGCTGGCGTCGTTCAGCGTCACCGTCACCGTGGCCCGGTCCTGCCCATCGGCGGTGACCGATTGCGTGGCCGGGGTTACGGTGGACAGACTCGACGACACCGAGGACACAGGTTGAGGGGATCCGTCACCCGGATTCAGAGTGCCCGAATCAGTGGGGTCCGTGTGGATCTGGAAGGGCTGCGAGAAGAAGTGCGGCTGCGAGAGTCCGACGTCGTTACCTCCACCCTGGCCGATGTAGAGCACGCACTCGTTGGCCGCGCCGAGGCCACACTTGGGAGTCGTGGAGGGGCTCTCCCGGAACGTGTAGTGGTCGGGCAGGGCGTAGACGATGTAGGGATTGCCTGAGGTGGTCGAGCTGTTCATGACGTCGACCGAGCCGTCGCTGTTGACCGTGATGGTTCCGCCTCCGTAGTTGGAATTGCCGTCACAGACGTTGATCGTCGTGGGGTTGACCCCGTTGGGCGCAGCGCACTCCAAGACGAAGATGGTGGCCCCCGGGGTGAGCACCTGATTCGGCGGGATGACCACGTCGATCTGCTGGCCACTGTCGAACGGCGTCCCCGCGGTGAACTGTCCCTGCGCAGCGGCGGCCCCGGGGACGGTGTTGCCCGACTGCCCGACCCCGGTCCCGGTCGCCGCCGCAGTGCCGGCCAAGGCGAAGGTGGTCGCGACTGCCGCAATCATCAGAAGGACACCGAACAACCGCGCACACCGGCGACCGGCACTCGTGCGGCCTGCCGGCTCCCGTCTCGTCGCGTCGATCAGTGGGTTAGGCACCTGCACGTACAATCACTGTTCCGTTCTGGTCGTTGACATTCGTTCCCGGATGCAAGCCGGTCCCCGGGAAGCGCACCTGCACGGGTTTCCCTGCTGCGATCCCCTGGTGCCGGGCGAACCTGGCGCTCACGACGCGCCGTGGAACGGGGCATCGAAGGCGTACACGCCCCCGTTCTGTCCGCTCAGCCAGTAGCCGCCTGTCGTGGCGTCCGCGGTAATGCCCGAGATCGGAGCGCTACCGGCGATCGTGCTCGCCGATCCGTGGAACACGGCATCGCCGAAGGCGAAGACCCCACCGTCGGCGGCCACCAGCCAGTAGCCCTGGCCGTCAGCCGTGGTGGCGACTCCCACCACCGGAGCGTTCAGCCTCTGACCGCCGAGCGAGCCGTCGAAGGCGGCGTCGCCGAAGGCGAAGACCCCACCGTCGGCGGCCACCAGCCAGTAGCCCTGACCGTCGGCCGTAGCGACGATCTCGACGATCGGGGCGTTGAGGTGGGCGCCGGCCGGCGAGCCGTAGTCGTGGGCCGTGCCGTACACCGCGATATCGCCCTCTGGATCGACCTGCCAGTAGCCATTTCCGTCAGGGGTGGAAGCAAGGCCCACCACCGGACCGCTGAGTTGCGCGGACGATACGGTCGGGGCAGAGACCACGATCGAGAGCGCCTTGGTGGCTGTGCCGCTGGCCGAGTCGGTCACCGTGACGGTGAAGTCGAAGGTCCCCGCGGTGGTGCTCGTTCCCGTGATCGCCCCGGTGGCGTTGTCGAGCGACAAGCCTGTCGGCAGCGACCCTGCGGTGACCGCCCAGGTATCCGATCCTTGCCCACCGGTCGCCGACAGGTTCTGCGCGTAGGTGGCTCCGAGGGCCGTCCCCGGGAGGGACGCCGTGACCACCACGAGAGGCGGCACGTTTACCGTGAGGGTGAACGACTGAGTCGCATCAGGACCGCTGGTGTTGTGGGCGCTGATCATGATCGCGAACGATCCCGACTGGGTCGTGGTGCCGGACAGCACTCCACCCAAACTCATGGTCACACCGCTCGGCAGGGTGCCCGTCTCGGTGAAGGTGGGGGCCGGATAGCCCGTCGCCGTCACCGTGAAGGTGCCCGCACTCCCCTCGGTGAAGGTGGTGCTGGCCACCGAGGTGATGATCGGAGCCGCGTTGACCGTGAGCGTGAAGGTCTGGTGCGCTGCGGTGCCGACCCCGTTGGTCGCGGTCACCGTGAAGGTGAAGACGCCGGACTGGGTCGGTGTACCAGCTAGGACACCGCCGGCGGACAGGGTCACCCCGCTGGGCAGGGTCCCCGTCTTGCTGAACGTCGGGGCCGGGTAGCCGGTGGCCACTGCCGTGAAGGTGCCCGCACTTCCCTCAGTAAAGGTGGTGCTGGCCACCGAGGTGATGATCGGAGCCGCGTTGACCGTGAGGGTGAAGGTCTGGGTGGCGTCGGTGCCGATCCCGTTGGAAGCAGTCAGGGTGATCGAGAACACGCCCGACTGGGTCGGTGTACCAGCAAGGACACCGCCGGCGGTCAGGGTCACCCCGGTGGGCAGGGCCCCCGTCTCGCTGAAGGTCGGGGCCGGCGAGCCGGTCGCCGTTGCCGTGAGGGTACCCGCACTCCCCTCGGTGAAGCTGGTGCTGGCCGTTGAGGTGATGGTGGGGGCGCTGCTGGGCCCGTTGACGTTCAGGGTGAAGGACTGAGTGGCCGGGCTACCGACTCCGTTCGAGGCGGTGATGGTGATCGGAAACGTTCCCGACTGCGTCGGAGTTCCGGCGAGTACCCCGGTGGTGGAATTGACCGACGCACTGGTCGTCAGGGTCACGCCGGTGGGCAGGGCCCCCGTCTCGGTGAACGTGGGCGGCGCCCAGCCCGTGGCGGTCACCGCGAAGGTGCCGGCCGAGCCTTGTGTAAAGGTCGTGATGGTCGCCGAGGTGATCGACGGGGCGGCATCGGCCGGGAATGTGCCGTCACCCGGATTGAGGCTGCCGGTATCCGTCGGATCCGGGTGGACCTGGAAGGCCTGGGAGAAGAAGTGGGGCTGCGCCAGGCCGATGTCGCCACCACCTCCCTGCCCGATGTAGAGCACGCACTCGTTGGCCGCACCGAGGCCACACTTGGGAGTGGTGGAGGGGCTCTCCCGGAGCGTGAAGTGGTCGGGCAGCGCGTAGACGGTGTAGGGGACACCGGAGGTGGTCGAGCTGTTGATCACGTCGATCGAGCCGTCGCTGTTGACGGAAATGGTCCCTCCGCCGTAGTTGGTATTGCCGTCACAGCTGTTGATGGTGGTCGGGTCGACGCCGTTCGGGGCGGCGCACTCGAGGACGAAGATCGTGCCACCGGCCGTCAACACAGAGTTCGCCGGGACGACTACGTCGATCGGCTGGCCGCTGTCGAATGTCCCGGCGGTGAACGGCGTCTGCGCCTGCGCAGCGTCGGTAATGGTGTTGCCCGATGCCCCGGGTCCGGTGCCGGCGGCGGCGGTGCCGCCGGCGAAAGCGACCGCAGTGGCCGTTGCAACGGCCACCAGGAGCGTTGCGGCCAGCCGGCCCCGGCGAGCCGACCGCTTCCTTCGGGCACCTCCCGGCGCTCCCTTGTCAATGTCCCGACTTCCCGTGCTCAGTCGCGAGGCTCGCATGTTCATGACTCTCTCTCTGCTGTCGTCCGTCGTCGCTGCTCGCCGGGGAGGCTCATCGCTTGGGTCGACCAATTGTTCCAACGGGACCCGACATTTCGGGTCCCGATACTGCGCAGGCCTCCGTGCTCAGGCATATCTAGCCACGACCTCCCAATCACCCGGGGACCCGGAGCCCGGCGATCGCTCGCCAGACTCCGGGTCTCGGGTGCTTCCATCGACGTGCTCACATGCGCACGCCTTGCTGAGCTGAGGCTACGGGGTGCCCGAACTGTTGATCACTGCAGGCACTCCGACGAACTCCAGGCTGTGGGCCCCATTTCCGGGGTCGGGGCTGAGCGTGAGGCTCGCGACTCCCCCGGATCCCGGCGTCGTCGAGGCCAGCGTGTAGGTGGTACCCGTGTTGCCGTCGACGATCACCTGCTGGACATCACCCGTCGTCACATCGGAGGGGAAGAACCCTCCGTTGGCCGTCGTGGTGATCGTCCCGCCCGAATCCGACGTGGTCGCGCTCGAGAACTGAGCAGAACAGTCGTCATTGGGTGCAATCGTGTTGTCGGCCGGTGTGCTCGGTCCGTTGACCGGTCCGGTCGTGTCGGACAGCCGAGGGAACCCGAAGTTGGTTGAGATCTGCGTGGTCAGCTCCTGGTCCAAGTTCAGACCGGTGCTGAGGTCCGTGGACTTCTGGAGGGCGCTGTTCGAATCGCAGATCCAGTTTAGGAACCCGGCCGTCGAACTGCGGACGGTGGCCGAGTTGATGATGTTGGACAGGGTCCGGGCCGTCGGATAGGAGTTGTTCAGCTCCGTTGCCGCCGACGAGAACTGTCCGTTCTCGCCGATGAGACTAGCGGAGTAGTTCGTCCCGCCGACCGCCGTCTGACCCACGTACGGGTTCGTGGAGTACACGCCGTAGGACATGAAGTACAGCGAGGTCGCCTCCTCGATGGCCTGGTCGACCGTCGTGGAGAAGTCACCTTGCGAGAACAGCTCCAGCTGGTGAACGTTGTTCTCCAGGGCGATGTGCCCGTTGACTCCCTGACCCTCGTTCGAAGGCGCCGTTGCTGCGTTCGGGTCGTTGGCGGCGTTGGCGTCCTCCAGCGTGCTCGACGATGTGCAGCCGTTGGATGCGTCCCTCGTCTGCCCGTCAGCGAAGTTGGCGAAGGTGGCCGAAGTACCCGAGCCGGTGTTGACTCCCACGATTCGGATCGGGATTCCGACCGCCTCGCCGTTGCCTGCGGCCACCTTGGTGAGCGTCACTGCGGCGCCGCTTGACACGGTGTTGGCCAGGCGACCGACGTAGCTAACCCCCAGGAGCGAGGTCCCGGTGGTGCCCGTGTAGGTGAAGGTCTGGGTGCCGCCCGAGGTCACGATGGTGCCGCCGCCGCCTGCAGTGGGCCAACCAGTGGTGGAGGCCACCGGCAGTGTCGACAGCGAGTTCAGCTGCGCGCCGCTACTGCCTGTGTAGGTGGTGGCCGCGTTGGTCGGGCCCGTGGCGAATACCAGGGTGTAGGTGCCTGAGCTCACGTTGGTGGGCGCGCTGAGGGTGATGGTCGTGCCCGTCGTGGACGATACTGAGGTACCGCTGGTGATCGGAGAGCTCGACCCGGAGGGGTTGCTCACCGCGTCGGTGCCGTGGATCGATGCCGGGACCGTGCCACCGCTGGAGGCGGCGACCGTGACCGTGCTGGTTCCGTTGACCGTGACGTTGATCTCGACGTTGGGGCCGAGGTTGGTCAGCTGACCCCAGTCGTAGATCTGGTTCGCGACAGGGTTCCCACCACTCTGCGGGAGGCACCACATCCGGAAGGCCTCGCTGCTGTCGAGGGCACCGACGTTCGAGATGTTGGTCACCTGGGTTCCGTTGTTGGATGCACCCGAAGTCGGGTCACCGGGGAGCCAGCCTGCGGCCACCGGTCCGACATTCCCACCGTTGATGGTGCTGTAGGCACCCTTCGGGTAGGCGTTGGCATTCACGTTGTTGAAGGTCGAGGTGCCCACGGTCGACGGGTTGATCGACGGGAAGTCGACGATCGGCACGCCGTCCTTGGCGTAGCCCAACTCCTGCTCGTTGCAGCCGGTGACGCCTGAGCTCGGCTTCGACGAACGGGCGTAGTCCACATTCAGGCCGACAGGCTTGTTGATGGCGTTACACAACTGGTTCTGGCCTGCGCCCGAACCGACGTTATTGGTGCCCTGCACCACTTCAACCCGGTCCCAGTTGTCCGCGTCGTCGGTCGTGGAGATGTCCGTCGTGTTCGACTGGCAGTCCTGGAACGCGTTGGCGGTGGAAGAGGTACCCGTGGTGGCAGCACCTGTGGACACCGTGGCCGCGCCGGACCCGCTGACGACCACGCCGGTGAGCGAGGCGGCGGTCTGGCCGGTGTAGGTGAACGACTGCGCCGGGTTCCCCGAGGTGGCGATCGTGCCGGTCCCGGGCGTACCCACAGATCCGGCGTTCCAACCCTTCGTCGACCCGACGGCCAGCGTCGTGACGGCGCCGGCGGTGGTCGATGCGGCCGTGTAGGAGGTGGTGGTGAATGCCAGGGGCTGCCCGGCGCCGGACACCATCTGGCAGCCGTAGAGACCAGCGGCCGTGTAGAGATCACCGATCTTCTGCATCAAGAAGAATGTGGTGTCAGAGCCCGAACCGCGAATCAGCGACGAGGCCTGTTCCGTGTTGAATTGGGTGGCGCCCTGAGTGACTGACGCGCCGGCGACGCTCGCCCCCATGGTGCCCGCCACGGCCAGTGCCGCAGCTCCGACGATGGCTACGGTGACCGTTCGGCCCCGCATCCTGCGCCTAGATCCAGCAGTGAATGGATTCATGTGTCAGATCGCTCCTTCGTAGGTAACGCTCGTGTGGGGCCCCGGGGAGGGCATCGTTGTGGCTGTGCATTACGCGGGAATGACTGCCTGACTCCGGCCGTCCCTAGTGTTCTTTCATGGCGCGACAGGCAAGTCAATCGAAATCAGGGCCTGACACAGAGAGATAACTTCCGGGTTACCTGGACGTGACGCGCCCTACACTTTGGGGACGTTCCGGCACGAAATCGGGACCGTCAGGAGTAAGGGGCCGCGCGGATAGGTGACCATCCACCGGTCGTCGTGTTGGCTCGGGTTTTATCCCGAGTGCGACCCAACACCCGACGACCAAGTGGAGGACCTCATTATCATGCGCGCACTCGAGCCCGAAGTGTTTGATGCCGTCTGGACGGCAACCGAGCCCCTGATCCCGCCACCACCAAGGACCCACCCCCTGGGATGTCACCGTCCACGGGTCTCGGATCGACTCTGCTTCCGGGGGATCCTGATTCGCCTGGTGACCGGCTGCTCGTGGGTGACCGTCGAAGCACTCCTTGACTTCCAGGTCTCCGACACCACCCTTCGGGCCCGACGCGATGAGTGGGTGGCGGCCGGAGTCTTCGACCGGTTGCATGCCCACGCCCTGCACGCTTACGACCGCATCATCGGCTTGGACCTCACCGAAGTGGCCGTCGACGGCTCGCTCCACAAGGCACCCTGCGGAGGCGAAGGAACCGGTCCCAACCCCACTGACCGGGCGAAACTCGGTTGGAAGTGGTCGATTGCCACCGATGCCAACGGCATCCCCATCGGGTGGGCCATCGATGGCGCCAACCGCAATGATGTGAAGCTCCTCGGCCCGACGCTCGATGACGTCGACCGCGACGGGCTGTTGCGCGACATCGAGACGATCCACCTCGACCGGGGCTACGACTACCCCCGCATCCGCGCACAGCTCAACGACGTCGGGCTCACCGACTTGAACATCCAACGGCGATCACAGCCCGGGGAAGACAAGACGGTGAAGAAGCCCCTCCAGCTCGGATTGCGGTGGGTGGTCGAGGGCACCAACTCCTGGCTCAGCAACTACGGCCAACTCCGACGGAATACGGATCGCCGGACGAAGCACCGCCACGCTCAGCTCTGCCTGGTCACCGCCCTGTTGATCACTGCGAAACTCATCGACTGGCGCAATCGTTGGAGTCCGGATTCACGCCCTATCCGCTGATCCCCTAAGTGGGACGGGTGTCGGGATCGTCCCGGAAAGACTTGATCCGGTGGCGACACCAGGACTCTGGTGGCCAATGGTCAATGGCCACCGGTGGGTACTGCGATTGCGGGAGCGGCTCGGTCGAATCCGGTAGGTCGGCGACATCATGGCGGCGCCCAGGAGAGAACCGGTGCATCCCTCAGGTACGGTGCCCCAGCCCGACCCCCGTGGGGTTCCAGAGTCTCGGGGACCGTCCGCACTGCACCCGGACTCCTGGCCTGCCATCCGATGACTCGCCTGATGTTTCACTCACTTGCGTCGTGATGGACCAACAAAGCCCGCGGAACGGGCAGGCGCCGTGCCGCCGCACGGTCCCGGGCAGCATTTCCCCCTTCGAAGAGTTGGGCACAACTGTTGCGGTGCGACCTCAGCTGATGGTCAGGGTGAAGTCGCGGGCCTGCCGACGACTGTGAGACTGCCGTTAGGGTGGGGGCGTGCAGCGTTCCTCCCATCGCCTCCGACGGATCGCGGTGCTCGCCTCGGCAGCAGCGGGCATCGCCCTCGTGGTTCGCCGGACGTCCCGCAACGCCAGCTCCGGAACCGCCATCGTGCCGGTCATCGGTGGCGACACGTGGCCTCCAGTCCCCGTAAAGGACACCCGGCCGGCCTGAATGCACACGGCGAAACGGTCGACGGGTCGGTCGGTGCGGGGGCCGTACACCTGGCCGGTCAGTCGGCCGTACGGCTCCAGCGGGTGGCTGACGTGCACCGGGCCACCTGCACCGAGTACCCGTCGTACAGCTGGTCCCGCCCCTGTTGCTGGGCGTCCAAGTGGCGCGGGTCGTCCCGCCAGGCGGCATGGGACTCGGGGGAGTCGAACGTGACCAGCGAGACCCGCTCGCCATCAGCCGCCACAAAGGTGGTGAAGTCGACGAAACCGGGCACGGACTGGGCCGCCTCCAGCATGGCGTCGGCCAACGGACCGTAGGCATCCTCGGTCCCCTCCCGGCGTTTCGACCGGAACACGGTCACCACCTGGCCCGCGGCGAAGATCGGCTCCGAACTTCCGACCGGCTCCTCCACCTCCGGCATCGGCCCCGTCGCCTGCTCAGGTCCGGACGGTGTGGACGTCGCTGATGCCCTCCGCCTCGCGCAGCTGGACCAGGGCGCCGTCGGGAATCTCCCCGTCGGTGGACAGCACCATCAGGGCGGTGTTGCCGGTCGCCGAGGGGCCCACGGCCATCGACGAGATCGACACGTCGGCGTCACCCAGGATGGTCCCCACCACGCCGATCATGCCCGGACGGTCGTCGTTGCGCACCACCACCATGTGGGGGGCGGGTGGTACCTCGACAGTGTGGTCGTCCATCATGACCAGCCGGGACTCCGACCGGGTCCCGGCGAGGGTCCCGGCAACGGAGTGGGAACCGCTGCGGAGCGTGATCAGGTTGACGAAGTCGTGCGCGGTGACCGTGGAGACCTCTCGGACCTCGAGCCCACGTTCGGCGGCGAGCTGTGGTGCGTTGACGTAGGACACCGGCTCGGCGGTGCCCTCGGCGAACAGGCCCTTCAGGATCGACAGGGTGAGGATCCCCGTGCCCGCTCCGGCCAGGCCTCCTTGGTACTCGATCTCCAGCGCGTCGGGCAGGCCGTCTTCGAGGCACGAGAGGATGCGGCCGAGTTGCTCGGCCAGTCCCATGAACGGGCGAACCGTCTCGGACACATCGGTGGCGTTGACGTTGACGGCGAACGGGACGAAGTCTCCGGCCAGGGCCAGGATCACCTGCTCGGCGATCGTCACCCCGGCCTTGTCCTGGGCCTCCACGGTCGACGCCCCGAGGTGGGGTGCGACCACAACCGAGGGGAGCTCGAAGAGCGGCGACTCGGTGGTCGGCTCCTTGGCGAACACGTCGAGGCCGGCGCCCTGGACCTGGCCGCCGCGGATGGCCTCGGCCAAGGCGTTCTCGTCGACAATGCCGCCCCGGGCGGTGTTGATGATCCGAAGTCCCGGTTTGGCCTTGGCCAGCATGTCGGCCCCAATCAGTCCCAGGGTCTCCTTGTTCTTGGGGAGGTGCACGGTGACGAAGTCGGACTCAGCCATCAGCTGCTCGAGGTCCATCAGCTCCACGCCCATGCTTCGGGCTCGCTCAGTGGAGATGAAGGGGTCGTAGGCGACCAGGCGCATCCCGAATGCCAGGGCCCGCTGGGCCACCAGGGCACCGACCCGACCGAGGCCGACCACGCCCAGGGTCTTGCCGTGCAGCTCGACGCCCTCCCACTTGGAGCGCTCCCACTTGCCCGCCACCAGCGCGGCATGGGCCTGGGGGATGTTGCGCGCCTGGGCCAGAAGGAGGGCCATGGCCTGCTCGGCGGCGGACAGGATATTGGACTGCGGGGCATTGACCACCATCACCCCGCGCTCGGTGGCGGCGGCCACGTCGACGTTGTCGAGGCCGATACCGGCGCGACCGACCACGACCAGATCGGTGCCGGCCGCCAACACCTCGGCGGTCACCGTGGTCGCCGAGCGGATGACCAGGGCGTTGGCCCCGGCGATGGCCTGCACGAGCTCCTCGGGCGAGAGACCGAGTCGCACGTCCACCTCGTGGCCGGCCGCGGCCATGAGATCGAGGCCCGGCTGGGCCAGCTTTTCGGTGACGAGGACCTTACCCATGGTGTTCCCTTCAATTAGAGGTCGTTTCAACTAGAGATCGTTTGCCGTCGGGGGCCGGGGTCGCCCTGGGGGGCTCCTGCCCCGGGTCGTCCCGAACCACGTCCGGCCGGCCGATGTCGGCGCCACCAGCATGACCGTCCGGGGTCCCGGTCGGCCAACCGGGCCGGTCAGCCGGCGCCGAACAGGTTGGCCAGGCGGGTGACACCCTCCACCAGGTCGTCTTCGCCCAGCGCGTAGGACATCCGGAAGTAGCCGGGCGAGCCGAACGCCTCGCCCGGTACCACTGCCACCTTGGCCTCCTCGATGGCCAGCTCGGCCAGCTCGGTGCTCGTCGTACACGTGCGGCCCCGCAACTCTCTGCCGTAGAGGCCACTCACCGACGGGAAGGCGTAGAACGCCCCCTCGGGCAGCAGGCACTCGACCCCGTCGATCTCGTTGAGCATCCGGTGGATGGTGAGGCGCCGACGGTCGAATGCGGTCCGCATCATGGCTACCGCCTCCAGGTCGCCGGACACGGCGGCCAACGCAGCGCGCTGGGACACGTTGGCAACATTGGACGTCTCGTGGGACTGCAGGTTGGTGGCCGCGGTGATGACGTCGGCCGGTCCCAGCATCCATCCGACCCGCCAGCCCGTCATGGCGTAGGTCTTGGCCACGCCGTTGACCACGATCCACCGGTCGGCCAGCTCGGGAACCAGGGCCGGCATGGAATGGAACTCGGCGCCGCCGTAGACCAGGTGCTCGTAGATCTCGTCGGTGACCACCCAGATACCGTGATCGGCGGCCCAGCGCCCGAGCGCCTCGATCTCCCCCTTCGGGTAGACCGCACCGGTCGGGTTCGACGGCGAGACGAACAACAGGACCTTGGTGCGGGGGGTGCGGGCCGATTCGAGCTGCTCGACGGTGACCCGGAACCCGCTGGCCGCGTCGGTGGGCACCACCACCGGGACGCCCCCGGCCAGGGCGATCGACTCGGGATAGGTCGTCCAGTACGGGGCGGGTACCAGAACCTCGTCCCCCGGGTCACACAAGACGGCGAAGGCGTTGGCCACCGCCTGCTTGCCCCCGTTGGTCACGAGGACCTGGGAGGCGGTCACCTCGAGCCCGGAGTCGCGGGCGGTCTTCGTGGCGATGGCCTCGCGCAGCTCGGGCAGCCCGGCCGTCGGCGTATAGCGGTGGTTCTTCGGGTCGCGGCAGGCAGCTATGGCTGCGTCCACCACGGCTTCGGGCGTGGGGAAGTCCGGCTCACCGGCGCCGAAACCGATGACGCTCTCGCCCTGAGCCTGGAGGGCCTTGGCCTTGGCGTCGACGGCCAGGGTGGCCGAAGGCGAGACGGCGGCAATCCGGGCCGAGATGCGGTTGCCGGTCACGCCGACACCGGGATGCGTGCTCGGGCCGGTTTCTGTCTGCTGGGCCATGAGTGCAATGATTCCATACGTGACCGACACCCCTGACATCCGCATTCCCGCCAACCTTCTGCCCAACGACGGGCGCTTCGGAGCGGGTCCCTCCAAGGTACGTCCGGAGGCCGTGGCCGCCCTATCCGCCGCCTCGGGGACCTACCTCGGTACCAGTCATCGCCAGAAGACGGTCAAGTCGGTAGTGGGCAGCCTGCGGGCCGGACTGACCTCGCTGTTCTCCCTTCCCGAGGGGTACCAGGTGGTGCTCGGCAACGGCGGGACGACCTGCTTCTGGGACGCCGCCACCTTCGGCCTGATCGAGACGAAGAGCCAACACCTCACTTTCGGCGAGTTCTCGTCCAAGTTCGCCGCGGCCGCCAACGCCGCACCCCATCTCGGCGAGCCCGAGGTCATCAGCTCCGAGGTCGGCACCCACCCACTACCGGTCGCCCGGGACGACGTCGACCTCTACGCCCTGACCCACAACGAAACCTCCACCGGCGTCATGATGCCCATCCTCCGGCCCAAGGGTGTCCCCCTACCTGCCGACGGTGGCGGCCTGGTGGCCGTCGACGCCACCTCCGGTGCCGGCGGGCTGAGGGTCGACCCGGCCGAGTTCGACGCCTACTACTTCGCCCCGCAAAAGTGCTTCGGCTCCGACGGCGGCCTGTGGGTGGCGCTGCTCTCCCCCGCCGCTCAGGAGCGCATCGCCTCCGTCGCCGCCACCGGCCGGTGGGTGCCGGCCTCCATGGACCTGACCATCGCCCTCGACAACTCGAAGCTCGACCAGACCTACAACACGCCGGCTCTGGCCACCATCTTCCTGTTCGACCACCAGGTGCAGTGGTTCAACGACAACGGTGGTCTGGAGTTCTCGGCGGGACGGAGTGAGCGCTCTGCCGAGATCCTCTACACCTGGGCCGACAACGCCGATTTCGCCACGCCGTTCGTGACCCGGAACCAGGACCGGAGCCGCGTCATCGGAACCATCGACTTCGACGACTCGATCGACGCCGCGGTGGTGGCCAAGGTCTTGCGGGCCAACGGGGTGGTCGACACCGAGCCTTACCGCAAGCTCGGGCGCAACCAGCTCCGCATCGCCATGTTCCCGGGCATCGATCCGGACGATGTGGCCGCCCTGTGTGCCTGCATCACCCACGTCGTCGGCGCGCTGGCCCAGTAGCTGGGGCCGCCGGTCGCTGATCCAGAAGCCCCGTGTATGGTCGCCACGTGTCCACGACCTCCCACCGCGGCCGCCTGATCGGGCTGCTCGCCGGGGCCGCAGTACTCCCCATGGTTCTCGGTGCCTGCTCGAGCAGTTCGACCGCCGGCGGGTCGACCACCACCGGGGCCAGCGGACACACGGGCTCGACGTCGGTCTGTTCCCTGGTCCCCGTCGCGGAGGTCAAGTCGATCCTGGGCATGCAGGTCGGCACACCCGGCGTCGTCAACTCCTCGGTCGCCACCACGTGCAACTATCGGGCGAAGCACACCGCCACCTCGGCGGACAACGTGATCATCAGCTTCCGGGGCGGAGTGACCTCGGCGATCGCCGCCACTGAGCTGGCCGGTGTGCGCAGCACGCACGGGACGACCACCGACGTGTCGGGCACCGGCCTCACTGCGTACTACTACCACGTCGACACCGGCGGGCCGACCTTCACTTCGCTGGTGACCCTGGCTGGGGAAGCCCAGGTGACCGTCATCTCGACCGCGTCACTCGAAAAAATCGAGGCCCTGACCCAGCTGATCTATCAGACCTTCGCCTCCCAGGCGACGTCGACGACGATCCAGGGTCCGGCCCCCTCGACCGCTCCCTGACGCCGGGCGCGCCGACACCACCCGCCCTGTCGGCCGCAACGACATGAAGAAGCCTGGGAACCGTTGGCTGATCAGCCGCCGGAGATGTCCTGGACCTTCTGTTTGCCGGCCGTCACGAAGGGCATCATGTCCCGCAGTTCGGCGCCGACCTTTTCGATCTGGTGCTCCTGGCCGGCCTGCTTGAGCCGCTGGTAGTTGGGGCGCCCGTTGGCGTTCTCGGCCACCCACTCGGCGGCAAAGCGCCCGTCCTGGATTTCGTCGAGGATGGCCCGCATCTCGTCCTTGACCGCCTGGTTGATCACTCGGGGACCACGGGTCAGATCACCGTACTCAGCCGTGTCGGAGATGGAATAGCGCATCCCGGCAATCCCCTGCTCGTACATGAGGTCCACGATGAGCTTGAGCTCGTGCAGGCACTCGAAGTACGCCGACTCCGGCTGGTAGCCGGCATCGACCAGGGTCTCGAAGCCGGCCTGCACCAGGGCGGTCACCCCGCCACACAGGACGACCTGCTCGCCGAACAGATCGGTCTCCGTCTCCTCGGCGAACGTCGTGTCGAGGACGCCGGCCCGGGTGCCCCCTATGCCGTGGGCGTAGGAGAGGGCGAGGTCGTGGGCCTTGCCGGTGGCATCCTGGGACACGGCGATGAGCGACGGCACGCCCCCACCCTCGGTATAGGTGCGCCGGACCAGGTGGCCGGGGCCCTTGGGGGCGACCATGGCCACGTCGACGTCGGCCGGCGGAGTGATGAGTTCGAAGCGGATGTTGAACCCGTGGGCGAAAAAGAGGGCATCCCCGGCCGTGAGGTGGGGGGCGATCTCGGCCTGATAGACAGCGGCCTGCTCGGTGTCGGGCAGGAGGACCATGATCAGGTCGGCCTCGGCGGCGGCATCGGCCACCGACAGCACCCGCAACCCGGCCTCGGTGGCTTTCGCCCGGGACGGCGAGCCCTCACGCAGTCCGACCCGGACGTCCACCCCGGACTCGGACAGGTTGAGCGCGTGTGCGTGCCCCTGGGAGCCGTAGCCGATGACGGCCACCTTCCGGTTCCCGATGAGACTGGCGTCGGCATCCTTCTCGTAATACAGCGTGGCCATCGTCGTTCAACCTGCCTTTTCTATGGTGTCTGCCGTACCGGCGGCCGATTGGCCCCGGTGATCGACCCGGTCAAGCATAGGCAATGCCACGCGACCGGACCGCTGCATCTCGACGATGCCGTACCCTCGGATGAGATCCTCGAAGTCGTCGAGCTTGGTGGGGGCTCCGGCCAGCATCACCGTGAGCTGCTCCGGGCCGACGTCCACGATCTTCCCCTCGAACACACCCACCAGTTGGATGACCTGGCCACGCGACTCGGGGCCGGCCTCGACCGTTGCCAGCAGCAGCTCCCGCTCCCGGGCGCTGGACGGGTCGAGCTCGCGGATCGAGACCACCGGGATCAGTTTGTCGAGCTGCTTCATGATCTGGTCCAGCGGGGCCGACTCCACGTCGACCACGATGGTGAACCGGCTGAACCTCGGGTTGTCCGACGGCGCGACGGCCAGGCTGAAGATGTTGTACCCCCGCCGGGAGAAGAGGCCGGCCACCCGGGCGAGCACGCCCGACTTATTCTCCACCACCACGGTGAGGGTGTGATGGTCCTTATCGGTGCCGTAGACGCTCATGAGCGGGACTCTCCGATCAGCGAGGGGTCGACCATGATGTCGTCGTTGGAGGAGCCCGCCGCCACCATCGGGAAGACCTTCTCGAAGGCGTCGGTGCGGAAGTCGACGACCACCGGTCGGTCGTCGACCGAGTTCGCCTTCTCGATGGCCGTTGCCACGTCGTCGGACGACTCGACCTTGATGCCCACGCAACCCATGGCCTCGGCCCAGCCGACGTAGTCGGGCAGGTCTGGAGAGAGGTAGACCTCGGAGTAGCGCTCCTCGTAGAACATCTCCTGCCACTGGCGGACCATGCCGAGGTAGGCGTTGTTGAGAATGGCGATCTTCACCGGGATCCGCTCCGAGCTGGCCGTCACCAGCTCCTGGGCGGTCATCTGGAAGCAGCCGTCGCCGTCGACGGCCCACACCATCTTGTCGGGACGACCCACCTTGGCACCGATGGCCGACGGGACGGCGAACCCCATGGTGCCGAGCCCACCCGAGTTGACCCACGTGTAGGGGTGGTCGAACTGCCACCACTGCGAGGCGAACATCTGGTGCTGGCCCACACCCGACGCCACGATGGTGTCCTCGGGGGTGTGGTCACGCAGCTGCTCGATCACGAACTGTGGCTTGAGCGGGCCGGCGCCGGGCTGTTGGTCGTAGACCAGTGGGAATCGCACCTGCCACTCACCGAGCTGGGCCCGCCACGGGGCCAGGCGCTCACGGGGGAACCGGTCCGCCAGGGTGCCCGCGGTGGCCGGGGCGCCGGCCACTGCGTCGGACGGCGAGCCGCCCTTGCCGCCCCGGGTGGCCTCGGAGTGACTCAGGCCGAAGGACTCGAGCGCCAGCAGCAGCTCCTCGATGACCAGGCGGCAGTCGCCGGCCACGGCCACGTCGGCGGCCCGGACCTTGTGGAGCTCGGCCGGGTCGATGTCCACGTGGATGATCTTGGCCCGGGGGGCGAAGGCGCTGATCTTGCCGGTCACCCGGTCGTCGAAGCGGCTGCCCAGGGCGATCAGGAGATCCGACTGCTGCATGGCGGTGACTGCCGTGTAGTTGCCGTGCATCCCCGGCATGCCGAGGCACAGCGGATGGGAGTCGGGGAAGCAGCCCCGGGCCATCAGGGTCGTGACGACCGGGATCCCGGTGCGCTCGGCCAGCTCGCGGAGGGCGTCGGCCGCCCGGGCCTTGAGGATCCCGCCACCGGCGTAGATGACTGGGCGCTCTGCGGACAACAACAGTTCGGCGGCCGCACGGATCAGCGCCGGGTCCCCGTCGGTCACCGGGTGGTAGCCGGGCAGGTCGAGGTCGCCCGGGGTCGGCCAGTACCACTCCATGTTCGACTGGGCGATGTCCTTCGGGATGTCGATCAGGACGGGGCCGGGGCGGCCGGTGGTGGCCACGTGGAACGCCTCGGCCACCACCCGGGGGATGTCATCGACGTCGGTGATCAGCCAGTTGTGCTTGGTGATCCCCATGGTGATGCCGGTGATATCGCTCTCCTGGAAGGCGTCGGTGCCGATGGCAGACGTTGCCACCTGGCCGGACACCACGACCAGCGGTGTCGAGTCCATGTACGCGTCGGCCAACGGGGTGACCGCGTTGGTGGCACCGGGTCCGGACGTGACCATGGCCACGCCGGGACGGCCGGTGACCTGGGCGTAGCCTTGGGCCATGTGTCCAGCACCCTGTTCGTGGCGGACCAGGATGTGGCGTATCGACGAATCGAGGATCGGGTCGTAGACGGGCAGGATGGCGCCGCCGGGAAGGCCGAACATGACCTCCACGTGCTGCATCTCGAGGCTCTTGATCAGTGCCTGTGCTCCGGTGAGTTCCATCGGGTGCTCCCTTTTCGGCGATGGTCGGTGATGACGGGTGGACGGTGGTGGACGGTGGGGTCCACCTGGGTCGGAACCGTGGGCGGACATGAAAACGACCTCCCATCTGGGAGGTCGGAAAGCGCACACGGCGAAGAAACGTCGCGTGCGCTACGAAACGAGTACCAGGGTGCGTGGGGTCGGGATGGTGGTACGCATAGTGCGGACATTCTTACACGCCCGGGAGCGTTCGACAAGTGGTCGGCCGGTGCCGGTCGGGCCCACGGGTTCCGGGCCGAAAGGTCCCCGGGCGGATCATGGGTGCCAGGTGCGAACGTCGTGCCCGCCGTCGACGACCCTGAAGAAACCGACCTCGACGACGTCGACGGCGAACAGATGGAAGTCACCGTCCGGCCGCCAGCCGATCGCGGCTTCGAGCGCGACGCCGTACCGCTCCCTTACGTCGGGGTCGACCACGTCCCGCACCCGCCCGTAGACCTTCACGTCGCCTTTGGTTCCCCCCTTGTCCGTCACGGTGGTGTGCACCACGCAGCGGGAGTCGGCGAGCAGGTCCATCGCCTTACGTGAGCGCCACATCATCCCGAGATAGAGCTCGTCGCCGACAATCAATGGCTCGACCGGGCTGATCCGGGGCCATCCGTTGGCCCGCAGCGTGCCCACCAGCACCAGCCCGTCCTCCGCCATCCTGGCTTCGGCCAGTGCGGCGAGGTCGGGGTCACCCTGTCGGAAGGTCGCCCACGTGGCCATCGGTTGGCAGTCCGGACACCTACGCCTCGGTGACGGCGCCCCGCTCGGCCCCCGTCACCAGCCGCGCGAATTTGGCCAGCACGCCCGAGGTGTACCTCGGGGCGGGGTGCTTGAGGTCGGCCCGCCGCCTGTCGAGCTCGACATCGTCGACCAACAGGTCAATGGTGTGGTTGGCCACGTCCACCACGATCCGGTCACCGTCGGCCACCAGGGCGATCGGGCCACCGTCCACCGCTTCGGGGGACACGTGCCCGATGCAGAAACCGTGGGTACCGCCCGAGAACCGCCCGTCAGTCACCAGGGCACAGTCCGCCCCGCGGCCGACACCCTTCATGGCGCCGGTGACGGCCAGCATCTCGCGCATCCCGGGGCCGCCCTTCGGGCCCTCGTAACGGATGACCACCATGGTGTTGGGCTGGATCGTGCCGGCCAGGATGGCCTCCATCGCCTTGTCCTCGCCGTCGAAGACCCGAGCCGTACCGTCGAAGGTCAGACCATCGATTCCCGCCACCTTGACCACCGCGCCCTTGGGGGCGAGCGACCCGGTGAGGACGGCGATGCCACCCTGGGCGTGGATCGGGTCGGCGAGGGGATGGACCACGTCACCGTCAGGCGCCGGGGGGTCGAGGGCGGCCAGGTTGTCGGCCATGGTCCGTCCGGTGACGGTCATGCAGTCGCCGTGCAACAGGCCGGCCTCGAGGAGATGGGCGAGGACGACCGGCACGCCCCCGATCCGGTCCAGATCGGACATGTGGTACTTGCCATGCGGCTTGGTGTCGGCCAGGTGGGGCACCCGGGCCGCCACCGTGTTGAAGTCGTCCAGCGTGAGGTCGACCCGGGCCTCGTTGGCGATGGCCAGGAGGTGGAGTACGGCGTTGGTGGAGCCGCCCAGCGCCATGACCACGCTGATGGCGTTCTCAAACGCCTCTTTGGTCATGATCTGCCGGGGGCGGATGCCGGCCCGCAGTATTTCGACCACGGCCCGGCCTGACGCGATGGCCAGGTCATCACGTCGACGGTCGACGGCCGGGGCCGACGAGCTGCCGGGAAGGGACATGCCGAGGGCCTCGGCCACCGACGCCATGGTGTTGGCGGTGAACATCCCCGCGCACGACCCCTCGGTCGGGCAGGCATTGTGCTCGATGAGCGAGAGCTCCTCGTCGGTGAGGGCGTCGACCGCGTGGGCGCCGACCGCCTCGAACACCGAGGTGATGTCGATGGCCCGGTCGCGGACCCGGCCAGGCAGTATCGACCCGCCGTAGAGGAAGACGCTCGGCAGGTTGAGCCGGGCGGCGGCCATCAGCATGCCAGGCAGCGACTTGTCGCACCCGGCCAGTGTGACCATGCCGTCGAAGCGCTCGGCGTGCATCACCGTCTCCACCGAGTCGGCGATCACCTCGCGGCTCACCAGCGAGGCCCGCATCCCCTCGTGTCCCATCGAGATCCCGTCGGACACCGCGATGGTCACGAACTCGAACGGGAAGCCGCCGGCTTCGCGCACACCGTGCTTGGCCTGCTGAGCCAGCCGGGCCAGCGGCAGGTTGCAGGGTGTGACCTCGTTCCACGACGAGGCCACACCGATCTGCGGCTTGCCCCAGTCGTCGTCACCCATGCCGACGGCCCGGAGCATGGCCCGCGCCGGAGCCCGGGTCGGGCCGTCGGTGACCTCGAAACTTCGGGGCTTGATGCCCGTGAGGGGCTGGTCGGCGGGGTCGCCTACTGGTGTGGTGTCGCTCATACGCCCATGGTATGGCGCGCGGACGGGCCGTCGGGACGGCGGGGTCGCGGCCGTGGAACCTCGAAGGCGCGGCCGGGACGCGGACGAACCGGGGGCGGGAGCCCCCGGTTCGTCGGGTAGGTCAGTACCGCAGCGTGCTCACCCGATGGCGGCCGACTACTGGATCGGGGCGATGCCCACCATTGGACCATTGAGGGCGAAGCCGGCCCGGTCGCCGTTGAAGCCGGCATCACCTCGATTGAAGACCGCCCCACCTTGGGTCACCAGCCAGTAGCCGCCACCGTCGGCGGTGCCGGCGATCCCGCTGACCGGGGAGGCCACGGTGCCGGCCAGCGACCCGTAGAACCCTGCGCCGCCGTAGGCGAAGACGCCACCGTCGGCGGCCACGAACCAGTAGCCACCACCACCGGGTGTGCTGGCGATACCTGTGATCGGTGCGTTCAGAGCGGTGCCGCCGGCGGAGCCGTAGAACCCGGCGTCGCCGTAGGCGAAGACGCCGCCGTCGGCCGCCACCAGCCAGTAGCCGCCACCGTCGGGTGTCGAGGCAATCCCGACGATCGGTGCATTCAGACGGAGGTTGCCGGCCGAGCCGTAGAACAGGGCGTCGCCGTAGGTGAAGACGCCACCATCAGCGGCCACCAACCAGTAACCGGCACCGTCAGGCGTCGAGGCCATGCCCACGACAGGTGCATTGAGGGTCAGGTTGCCGGCGGAGCCGTAGAACCCGGCGCCCCCGTAGCTGAACACCCCACCGTCACTGGCGTCCTGCCAGTACCCGTTGCCGTTCGGCGTGGCGGCCACGCCGACCACCGGCTTGTTGAGATGGAGATTTCCGGCCGAACCGAAGAAGCCGGCGTGACCGGGGATCTGTCCGTAGGAGAAGATGCCGCCGTCGCTACCGGTCAGCACGTACCCCGGGTTGTAGTTGTACTGGTCCTGGGAGCTGGTCGGCGACGGGGTGAACTGGTCGCAACCGACCACGGTGACGTTCACCAGGCCGCTTCCGGGAGGTGCCGTGGTCGTGATGACCGAGTCCGACTGCACCGTGAAGTTCGGCTGGTTCACCGAGCCGAAGCTCACCGAGGTCACCGAGTTCGTCTGGTCGCAGTTGGGCTGGCCCGGGCCACCGGCGAAGCCGGCGCCGGTGATGGTCACCGGCGTGCCCCCGGCCGAGGTGCCGACCGCCGGCGAGACCCTGTCGATGACGGTGCCGAGGGTGGTGTCCACGTAGGTGTACGTGTCGAGCGGCTGGGCCTTCGACGGGCCGGCGCCCGTGGTGACGATGATGTCCGAAGTTCCCGTGGTGTTGCCATTGAGGGTGGTGGCTGGGCTCACCGCCTCAAGCAGGCTGGGGCTGAGGATCCGGAAGCTGGCAGCCTCAGTGCTACCGAACTTGACCGAGGTGACCCCGCCGAAGTGGCTGCCGACGATCTTGACCGTGGTACCGCCCACCATCGGACCCGAGCTCGGAATCAACGTGTTGACGAATGCGGGGGCCGGGGTGATCGGCGCACTGGCGATCACTACCGGCGGTGGCCCGGAGCACGTTCCGGAAAATTGTATGGCACCGAGCGTGACACTCAGGTTTCCCGCCGGGTTGATCGATACCGTGGTCGTGGCGGCACCCGAGGCGTCCGCTGTGTACACGCCCGTCGAGCCGCCCAGCGAGAAGGGTGCCGTCGCTCCGATCGGGAACGGCTTCGGCAGGGTGACCGTTCCGGTGAAGGTCACGTTCTGGTTGGCCGGGGTGGCTCCGGTGGCCACCAGGTTGGTCGTATAGACGACCGACAGAACATCCCCGGCGCCCAGGGTCGTGGTGGCGTTTGACACCAAGGTGGTGTGCAACGCCAGACCAGTCACCGAGAAGTTGTTGCCGGCCGGGACTGGCGTCGGCGAGATGGCCGCCGAGACAGAGGCCGAGATCGGCGTGGTGCCGGCCGGGGCCGACAGTGCGCACGTGGTCGTGCCGACCGAGGTGTCGGCTCCGGCGGGGCCGGCGGGGACCGCCACGGCGGCGACCCCGGCGAGGCCGGCCGCGACGAGCGCCACAGCAGCGCCTACCGAGGCAACGCGGGTGGACAAGGATCGTGCTGCTCTCATCGACAACTCTCCTGACGTGTCATGTCGGTGTGACCCGTCGGGTCACCCCTCCCGTACCGAAATGCGATCTACCTGCCTCGTCCCCTGATGTCCCCGGGGGGCGGCCGGTAACCCCCTGGCAACCTAGGGGAACCGGCCACTCAATGCAATCAGGGCCGACCGTGCGTGGGCACCCGGTCCCCGGCGCCCACCACCCGTGGCGAAGTCGACCTTGCCGGGGCCGGAGTGCGGCTCGGCGTACAGTCGGGTCATGGAGCCCCGGACCATCCCCGGAACCGGCGTCTTCGGGCCGGACGACCTGGACCACCTCGAAGCGTTCTTCGCCGTCCATGGCTTCGCCACACTGCGGGGTGCCATAGACGAGGTCGAGTTGCAGGCGACCGAGGCGGAGCTCGCGGCTGCCCAGGACCACCTGGTGGCCGGTGGGATCGACGACCGCCACGCCACGGCCATCCTCGACGATCCCGAGGCGGCGATCGACGGCAGGCGCTTCGCCCACTACGTGTGTTTCGCTACCCAGGCGTCGCCTCTCGCCGACCGACTTGTCCACATGCCGACACTGGTCGATCTCAATCGGCGGCTGCTCGGACCGGACGCCTGGCTTCTCGACTACGAGCAGTTCGGGATCGTCTACCAGGATGCCCGGCCCGGCCTACGCTCGGGATATTCCCGCATCGGATGGCACACCGATCACCAGTCCGGTCCGCACCTCGATCTGTGGCCGGGCGTCGCCTTCACCATCCATTTCGACCCGACGTCGCCGGCCAACGGATTCCTCCGGGTCCTCCCAGGCAGCCACCTCGGAGGGACCGATGGAATTCCCCTGGGCTTCGAACGGGTCCCCGGCGAGCTGGCGGTCTACCAGGAGCGCGGCGACGTCCTGTTCCATCACTCGGACCTCTGGCACGGTGCGGCGCGGGCCACGGCCGACGGGGACGAGGCGGTACGCCGGCACCTGCGCGGCAGTTGGCACGGGGGCACCCGCCTCGCGGTCGGCCACGGCACCGACGACTTCGTCAAGAACGCCCTGCGCTGACCGGGCCTGACCGACGTCGCCGGAGGTACAGTCGATGCATGGACCTCTACGCCGCGTTCCTGGGTGGTCCGCTCGGCGACGGCCGCATGGGTGAGGGACACGAGGTTGTTCTCGTGGTTGCCGCCGACCGGACGGATGCGAAGGTCAAGGCCACCGCCAAGTGGCGAGGTGCCCCGTCCGGCCACCTCGACGCACTCGGGCGAATCGTGCGGGTGGACGGATACACGGTCACCCTCACCAGGTCTGATGACACTGCCGACCAGGTCGAGATGGAGACGTTCAATTGACCCAGCCGTGGTCGATGACCGGCCTGGTGGGCCCCTGATGAGCGAGCGCAACGTGCTGGGTGGCGACCTCGAGACCTGCGGGACCGACCCGATGACCGGCTTCTATCGCGACGGCTGCTGTTCGACGGGCACCGAGGACCTCGGCAGCCACACCATCTGCGCGGTGGTGACGGCGGAGTTCCTGGACCACCAGCGCTCCATCGGTAACGACCTCTCGACCCCGATGCCCGCCCATCGGTTCCCGGGGCTCATGCCCGGCGACCGGTGGTGTGTCACGGCCGCCAACTGGTTGCGCGCCCACCACGCCGGCGCCGCGGCCTTCGTGGTGCTGGCCTCCACCCATGAGCGGACACTCGAGGTGGTCCCGCTCGATGCACTCCGCCAGCACGCCGTAGACGTCCCCACCGGCCCCGACGACCTGTAGGCACCTTCGAACTGGGCACCGGTTGCCTTGGTCCGGCCTGCTTAGGATGGGCCGTCGGGCGGGGCACCGGTGCCCGAGAATGGCACGACCTCAGCCCCTCCGACTGGAAAGGGACGGCGACGATGCAGACGCGACTGACCGAGCTCCTGGGGATCGAGCACCCCGTGATGCTGGCGGGCATGGGCGGGGTGAGCTACCACCGGCTGGCGGCCGCCGTATCCGAAGCCGGGGGGATCGGCACACTCGGTGCGGCAACCATGGACCCGGTCACCATGGACGCCGAGATGTCCGCCCTACGCGCCACCACCGACAAGCCGTGGGGCGTGGACCTGTTGACAGCCATGCCGGGCGACATGGCTGCCCAGGTGCAGCGCATCATCGACGCCGGGGCCCGCATCTTCGTAGGCGCCCTCGGTGTCCCCCGTGAGGTCATCACCATGTGCCACGACGCCGACGTGCTGGTCGTCAACATGTGCGGGCGGGTGCATCACGCCGTGCTGGCCGTCGATGCCGGGTGCGACCTGGTCGTTGCCCAGGGAACTGAGGCCGGTGGCCACACCGGCAGAGTTGCCACCCTGCCCCTCGTGCCCCAGATCGTCGACGCCGTCGGCGACAAGGTCCCGGTGGTGGCGGCCGGTGGCATCGTCGACGGTCGGGGGATCGCCGCGGCCCTGGCCCTCGGTGCCGACGGGGTGTGGCTCGGCACCCGCTTCATCGCCACCCCCGAGGCACGGGTGTCGATCGGCTATCACGATGCCCTGCTGTCCGCTGACGAGAGCCAGACCACGGTCAGCCGGTCCTACAGCGGCAAGCCGATGCGGGTCATCGCCAACGAGCGCACCGCCTACTTCGACCAGCATCCCGACGAGCTGTCGCCATTTCCGGAACAGATGCTGCTCTCGATCACCCAGGGGGTGCTCCACCTGCCGACCGGCCCGGACGACCCCGATGTCGACCCGACACGCGAGTGCTACCCGAGCGGGCAGGGCGTGGGCGCCATCGACGAGCTGGTGCCGGCCGGCGAACTGGTCGGTCGGTTGATGGCCGAGGCTGAGGCCGCCCTGGCCCGGGTCGACGGGCTGCGTTGACGCCGACCCGGGCGATGGGACGGAGTCAGGGTTGGTTGCCCTCCACCTGGTAGGTGCGGCACGGCTCACCGCGGAGCGAGCCGCAGGCCGGCAGGGTGGGCGTGGCCGTCACGTTCTTGGCTACGTCGACCACCAGGGATGAGGCGGCCACGTTGCCGAAGCCGATCGATGCCGATTGGCTGCCGTCGTCGATCGTGGCGAACGCCCACGACGGCCGGTCACCGCCCGGCGCGGACAGGATGACACGCAGCTCGGTGCCGGCCCGGAAGGTGTGGACGATCGGGCCGATCGGCACCTTGACCAGGGTGTACTGGGTGGCTGCTAGCGACGTGGCGTTGGTAGCCAAGAAGCTCGGGGCGGTGAACAGCTTGGACGACAGCGGCAGGTCCACCTGGTTGGAGGACCGCAGGAAGCCCGACGTCACATACTCCTCCTGACCCGCGCCAGGGCGCACCTCGGTGATGGTGGCCTGGAGGTCGATGATGGGCCACGCCGACTCCACCCAGAGATCCAGAGTGGCCGGTCCGACGATGGTCGTGTCGGCGGCCATCGGGGCGGTCTGGAATCCGACTCCGTCCTGGGGCGGCACCGGCGTCCAGTCCCACCCGGGCACGGCCGCCCAGGCGTTGCCCCCCGGGGGCAAGCTGGTCGCCGGGCGCGCGCTCGGGTCAAGTTGGAGATCGGCACTGCCCGCGGCCTTCTGCGGCCGACCGCCGGGCGTCAGGGAGCCGCTCCCACCGAACCAGTAGGTGGTCACCCGACCCGTCGGCGGCCACTTGGTGAACCCGGCCGAGTACGTCGACTGGGGGTCACCCGGACCGACCGATCCGGCGCCGCTGTCGAAGAGGACCTGGACCCGCGGCGTGAGGTGCGCGAACTGGCGCCGGGCCACGGTCAGCGTCTTGGCGGTCGTGAATCGGATGGCGGGCAGTGGGGCCTGGGCGGTCGTCCCGGCCGCGAAGCTCGTGAACTCGTCGAGGATGACCGCGTCGATCGCGTTCGGCGCGGTCGGCACTTTGTCGGCCACATAGAGGTCGAGGAACTCGAGCCACCGGCTGATGATCTGCGGATCGGTCGAGTCGATGTGCCCACCGTTGACGATGTTGGCGAACACCGGCGTGGTCGTGGGCAGCGCCGTCAGCAGCGCCGGCCACTGAGGTCCGGTCTGCTCGTCCTGCATGGCGCCGGAAATGAACACCGGCACGGTGATCCGGCCGGCCCAGTTGGACATCGAGCGCCGGTCGAACAGCGACGGGTCGCGTCCGGTGCCGGTGCCCGGAGCGACGAGCTGTGGACCGACCAGCGACGCCAGGCTCTCGGACTGCTGGTGCAGAACCTGGTTGGCGAGGCAGGTCGACGACGCACCGCTCGAGGCCGCCATCTCGGCGTCGATCTCGTAGTACACCCAGGGCTGACCGACGCCGCTCACCGGGGTGGACGACAGGGGGGACAAGGAGCCGCCACTCACCTGGGCGGCCGCCATGGCATCGTCGACGCGTTGGTTGATCCAGCTGGCGGCGAACCCGTTGTTGAAGATGCCGCCGGGATAGCCGGTCGAGAACAGATCGTCGGTCGGGCTCATCGGGGCGACGGCGGCCAGATCCGGCGGGTCGGTGCCGGCCGACGGCAGCTGGGACAGGCCCGAGTAGCTGATCCCGACCATCCCGACTTTGTGGTTGGCCACCCAGTCCTGGTGGGCCACTATCTCTACTGCGTCATAGGCGTCGTAGTCGGAGGGGTAGCCGAAGAGGTCGTAGGCCCCGCCCGAGCAGCCGGTTCCCCGCATCTGGAGGCTGACGGTAGCGAATCCCGAGACCCGGGCCAGCACGGAGCCCACGTCGGTGGAGCCGTCAGGCAGGAGGTTGGGGTCGCCGCAACCGCTGCACGACGTATTGGTGGCCGCGGCCAGGAGGTAGGGGATCGGATCGGTCGGCCCGGCGGTGCCGTAGCCCGAGTACTCGATGACGGTCGGGCAGGGAGCCGCCGCGCTGCAGGTGCTGCCGTAGGGGTAGCGGACGGTGGCGGCGAGCTGGATGCCATCGCGCATCGTGATGTAGTTGAGGCCCGAGTGGAGCGGCTGGCCCGTGTAGAGCGATGACGACGTCGCCGGATTGGCATCGGGAGCCAGCACCGTGAAGGTCGGTGTGGTCTGACTGATCGTGGTGTCGTCCCACGAATAACCCGACCCCGGGGTGAGGTTCCGGATGATCAGCGAACCGAGCGAGTCGGCGGTACCCGGGTTGGCCTGGTTGCCCACCGGACTGCCGTTCTGGAGGAGCGTCACCGCATCGCCTGCTCCGGCGCCGGTCAGCCAGGCCTCTTCGACGGAGCCGTTGGCCTGCAGGCTGTACGTGATGGTGGCACCGGCCTGGGGTGCAGTGGCGGCCAAGGCCGGTGTGAGCCCCAGTCCGGAAATGGCGAGCCCGGCCGCGGCCAACCTCAGGATCGGACGACGATGCACGCTACGCACGAGTTTCCCCCTCGAACTACTTGGCAGACGATGGCATCTCCCCGCCATCCGTTACTGATCTTGTCACTTCCGGAGGTTCTCTGACGAGCCCACCGTACCGTCACGCCATCGCCTCCAGGCGCGTCGTGAACCTTATGCCCTGCGACGCCTCCATCCCGCACTTCCATGTGTCGGGCGCTGTGCGGAGGTCGATAGCGGAAACGAATGCGTAAACCGGCGAGCCGACCGGCATGCCGCTTCAGAAGTCGAGCGAACTGGGCCCCGGGTGCAACGACCGTTCTTATTCAGTTGACACTTACGCAAGTGATCGCTTACATTCCGTTGATGGACGCGGCACTGAAGGCGGTAGCGGAACCCCGCCGCCGGGAGATCCTGAGAATCGTGTGGTCCGACGAGCTACCGGCGACAGTCATCGCGGCCCGGGTCGGCGAAGTCACCCGATCCGCCGTGTCCCAGCACTTGGCCGTCCTGAAGGGTGCAAACCTGGTCGTCGAGCGGCGGGACGGCACCCGGCGCCTCTATCGGTCAAATCACCAGGAAATGGCGCGGTTGCGATCGTTCCTCGACGACTACTGGACCAATGGCCTCGAACGGCTCCGCGACGTCGCCGAGGCCCATGAACGGAATACAGGAGGAACCCATGGCTGAACTCGTCCGCGAGATCCACATCAAGGCAAGTCCCGAGGTGATCTTCGGCTACCTGACCGATCCGGCCAAGTACATCGAGTGGGGCGGGTCCGAAGCCGATCTCGACCCTCGGCCCGGCGGCACCTATCGGGTGCTGATGGGCGGGACACACCAGTCGGCGGGCGAGTTCCTCGAGATCGTGCCCAACGAAAGGGTGCTGTTCAGCTTCGGTTGGGAGGAACCGGGCCATCCGATCCCGGGAGGGTCGACCCAGGTGGAGATCCGCCTCGTGCCCGACGAGGAGGGTACGACGGTCCGCCTGACCCACAGTGGACTCCCCGCGGATGCGGTGTCCGACCACACCGGAGGCTGGGACCATTACTTGGACCGGCTGGAAGTCGCCGCTACCGGGGGCGACCCCGGACCCGATGGCATGCCCGGAACCGCGTCCGAGGCGTGACACCCTTCGATCGAACCATCCCCAGGTTCCACTTCCGATCAGGAGTCCGCCACCCATGAAGACTGCCAACATCTGGCGCCACATTCACGCGGAGCGTTCTGCCATGGCCGATGCATGGGAGGGACTCACCTCCGAACAGTGGTCGGCCACGTCGTGGTGTGACGGCTGGTCGGTGCACGTCACCTCCGGCCACGTACTGGCTGCAGCGGAGCAGACGATTCCCAACTTCTACAAGGAGTTCATCCAGGCCGGTTTCCGATTCAACGTGTTCGCCGACCGGGCCGCCCGGCGCCTCGCCGAGGTGGCACCCGAAGAGATGGTCCGGCGGCTTCGCAACCGGACCACGACCACCAACCATCCGCCCGCCCCTATCGTCGTGATGCTGGGTGAGATCGTCGTGCACGGCGAGGACATCCGCCGCCCCCTTGGCATCCAGCACGACATCGCCGAGGAGGCGCTGGTGGCCGTGGCCGACAACTACACCGGGACCAACCTGCTCATCGGGTCCAAGCGTCGCATCGCCGGCCTCCGCCTACGCGCCGACGACGCCGACTGGGTGCACGGTGACGGGCCCGAAGTCAGCGGACCACTGGTGTCGATGATCCTCGCAATGTCCGGTCGCACGGGCGCAGTCGACGACCTCGGTGGCGAAGGCCTGGCCACGCTCGCCTCACGGATGTGACCGACAGTCTTCAGATGGTGCACTAATGAGGTTCGCCTAATACCCCGCTAGCTCTCCATGGAGTGGAATAATTGGGGCATGCCCACTTCCACGTCCCCAGCCGGAGCAGCGAGCACGAAGAAGACGCCACCCCGTGTCCGTCCACGTCGAGATTTCGAGGCCATGGAGGCCACCCGAATGCAGGCCGCCGACCTCTTCACCAAGGGGGTGTCCCAGGCCGACATCGGGCGTGAGCTCGGGGTTTCCCACCAGACGATCTCCGATTGGCACAAGCAGTGGTTGGTCGGAGGGAAGAAGGCCCTGAAGCGCACCGGAGCGCCTGGTCGTCCCCGCAAGCTGACCGACGCCGACCTGGCCAAGGTGGAACGGGTCCTCCAAAAGGGCCCCAAGGCCAGTGGGTATCCGACCGATCTATGGACCCTGGCCCGAGTCGCCGAGGTGATCGAGCACACCACCGGCGTGAAGTACCACCCCGGACACGTCTGGAAGGTGCTCCGTTCGATGGGCTGGAGCCGTCAACGGCCGGCCCGAAAAGCGATGGAGCGGGATGATGAGGCCATCGAACAGTGGGTCAACGAGCGCTGGCCCAAGGTAAAAAAACGCCAGGGCCAGGAACGCCTGGATCGTCTTCCAGGACGAGAGCGGGTTCAGCCTCCTCCCCTCGGTGAGATCCACCTGGGCACCCAAGGGGCAGACCCCGGTGCTCACCCACCACTTCAACTGGAAGCGCCTATCGATGTCGGCCGCGCTGTGCTTCCGGCCCGATCGAAGCGAGGCATCCCTCGTCTTCGCCATGCAGCCCGGTTCCTACAACGACGAGTCCCTCATGGAGTTCCTCACTGAACTGCACCGCCATCTGGACGGCGACAAGGTCACCCTCATCTGGGACGGACTGTCGTCCCATCGCAGCCGGGCCATGCAGGCCTTCCTCAACAAGCAGCGGAAGTGGCTGGTCGTCGAGCGGCTCCCGGCCTACGCCCCCGACCTCAATCCGGTCGAACAGGTATGGGGCAACCTGAAGGGCGGCGAACTGGCCAACCTCTGTCCGGACACCATCGGCGAGGCCGAGGAGATCGTCGACCAGGGGCTCTGCCGCATCGGCAACGAGACCAAGTTGGCCTTCGCATTCCTCCGCCACTGCGGCCTCGCGCTATGAACCAGATCGGCGCGGTATTACGCGAAGGTCATTAAGTAAGGGTGCAGACCTTCCAAACCTGTACGGGATGCAGGTCCTGCGACCATCGGCCAAGATTTACGCGATCGCGTGCGGTTGCACGACGACGAAGCGGGACCGGGCATGGTGGTGGCATGGTGACGAGGTGTAGCTGGGCCGAGCACGACGAGCTGCGCGCCTACCACGATGAGGAATGGGGCGTCCCGGTCCACGACGACGCCCGCCTCTTCGAGTTGCTGACTCTAGAGGGCGCCCAATCCGGCCTTAGCTGGCTCATCGTCCTCCGCCGACGGGACGGCTACCGTTCCGCGTTCTCGGGATTCGACCCTCGAACCGTGGCCCGATACACGTCTCGCGACGTCGACCGACTGGTCGACGATCCTGGCATTATCCGCCACCGCGGGAAGATCGAGTCGGTGGTCTCGAATGCGGCGGTGATACTGGAACTCCAGGAGCATGGCGGGAGTGTGGACGAGCTTCTCTGGTCGTTCGTCGGCGGCCAACCGGAGCTCCGCGAGTGGCCAGCCGACAGCCCGCTGCCCGCGTCGACGCCCACGGCTGCGGCGATGAGCAAGGAGCTCAAGAAGCGGGGCTTCCGATTCGTCGGACCCACCACCTGTTACGCATTGATGCAGGCCGCGGGTCTCGTCAATGATCACCACCCGACCTGCTTTCGGAGAACCGAGCTCATGGTCGGGTGAGTGTGACGGGGCTGGGACGACGGGTCTAGCCCATGGTCTTGGATCCGTCCAGGGCCTCGCGGATGATGTCGGTGTGCCCGGCGTGTTGGGCCGTTTCGGCGATGATGTGGAGCAGCACTCGGCGAGCCGACCAGTGTCCACCCCGCTCGAACCACGGCGCCTCGGGCAGCGGATGTCCGGCATCCAGGTCAGGCAGGCTGACGACGACCTCGTCCGTTCGGCGGGTCACCTCGTCGTATCGCACGAGAAGTCCGGACAGGCTGTCGTCAGCCGTCATCGAGAATCGGGAGTTCCACTCGTCGGCACTCGACTCTGCGGTCCACTCGTCGATGTTGCCGGCCATGACCGCCGGGCCATCGACGATGAAGTCGACCCAACCGGACTCCACTTCGGCGACGTGCTTGATCAGGCCGCCGAGGCAGAGCGCGCTGACCGTGGGACGCTCGGCCGCCTGCTCGTCACTCAGCCCGTGGACCGTGTAGCGGAGGAACCCCCGGTGCTTTGCCAATGTCTCCAGCAGGTCGGCCCGCTCACGATTCACCGTCGTTGCTTTGTCCGTCGTCATGCGTGTCCCTTCGTCGTTCATTGAAGTGGTGGTACGTGCACCGTACGGTGGATAGCGGTCAGTTTTTGGCCTAAATAGTGAGATACTGGCCTCATGTCGTCCACGAGTTCTCGAACCCTGCGGCTGCTGTCGCTGTTTCAGTCCCGGCGCTACTGGTCGGGGGCCGAGCTGGCCGAGCAACTCGACGTCTCCGACCGGACACTGCGACGTGACGTCGACCGGTTGCGTGAATTGGGCTATCCGGTGGACGCACAGCGAGGGGTTGACGGGGGCTACCAACTCGCAGCGGGGGCCGTACTTCCGCCGTTGGTCCTCGACGACGAGGAGGCGGTAGCCATCGCCGTCGGTCTGCAAACGGGGATCCAGGGAGGGACGGTCACCGGGATCGAGGAGTCCTCCGTCCGGGCACTCACCAAAGTCGTGCAAGTGATGCCCGCACGCCTGCGCCGACGGATCGACGCGTTGGCGGCAATGACGGTTCCCGGCACGTGGGATGACGGCTCCCCGAGTGTCGATGCCGGCGACTTGACGTCGATCGCCCAGACCTGCCGTGACGCCGAACGCCTGGAGTTCACCTATACGGCCCGTGACGACGAGCGAACCGTGCGCCTCGTCGATCCCCACCGACTGGTGCTCCTCGGCCGCCGCTGGTACCTGGTCGCCTGGGATCTCTCCCGCATCGACTGGAGGACCTTCCGACTCGATCGCCTGACGGATCCTCACGGAACGGGAGCCCATTTCCCTCCACGTATGCCTCCGGGCGGCAACGCGGCCGACTTCGTCAGGGCCGCCATCGGCAACATCTCGACGCGACACCACGTCGACGCGATAGTGCACGCCCGGGCAGATGGCGTCCGCTTCACCATCGGGCGGTGGGGAACCGTCGAGGAGATCGACGATGAAAGGTGTCTCCTCCGAATGGTGGCAGATTCATTGGAATGGCCGATGATGACCCTCGGTTCCACCGGCAAGGAATTCGAGATCGTCGGCCCGCCGGCCATGGTCGAGTACGCCCGAGACTGGGTCGATCGTTTTACCCGTGGCATCGGCGGGAGCTCACCAGGTCACGCATCACCCGGAGTCGCCGACGCAAGGTCCTCGACGGAGTCCTGACGTGGCTCAAGCACGGGAATCCGTTCGGCCAACCGCCGTCAACGCCAAGGACGAATGCTCACAGGTCGGCGAGCCGCTGGCGCAAGAAATTCCGCTCCCGCTCATTTCCCACCAAGTCAAGCGCGGCCCGGTATGCCAATGCCGCCTCTGCGGTCCTCCCGAGCCTGCGGAGCAGATCCGCCCGCGCCGCCGGGAGCAGGTGATATCCGCTCAGCGCGTCGGCGTCCATCGCATCCAGGGCCGCAAGACCGGCCTCGGGGCCGTCTTGCATAGCCAACGCCACCGCCCTGTTCAACCGAACGACCGGCGAGGGGGACACAATCGAAAGCAGGTCATACAGGGCCACGATCTGTGGCCAATCGGTCGTCGCGAGGTCGGCGGCCTCATCGTGCACGGCGGCGATCGCCGCCTGCAGCGCGAATGGGCCAGGAGGGTACGTGCGAAGGGCGTCGACGACGAGATCGCGGCCCTCGGCGATGCGGTCGGCGTCCCATAGTCCGCGGTCCTGGTCCTCGAGTGAGACCAGCTCGCCGGTAGCGTCGACGCGGGCTGGTCGACGCGCATCGACCAGAAGCAACAACGCAAGGAGGCCGCGCACCTCGGCTTCCACGGGCAGAAGCCGATGAAGGATCCGAGCGAGTCGGATGGCCTCCTCGGTGAGATCGAGCCGCACCAGATCCTCACCCGCGGCGGCAGCGTAGCCCTCGGTGAAAATCAGATACACGACGCCCAAAACTGCGGGCAGGCGTTCTGGCAGCTCGCCTGCTTCGGGCACGCGAAACGGGATTCGCGCGTCGTGGATCTTTCGCTTGGCCCGCACGATGCGCTGCGCCATCGTGGATTCGCTTACCAAAAAGGCCCGCGCAACTTCGGACGTGGAAAGCCCCCCGAGACACCGCAGCGTGAGAGCAATCTGGGCCTCGACCGACAACGCCGGGTGACAGCATGCAAAGAAGAGGCGCAGTCGCTCGTCAGGTATATCGTCGGCGTCCGGGTCGATCGGTACGGGGACCAGCTGCTGTGCTTCGACGTGCATGATCGCCAGTCGGGCGGCGTACGCGCTATCCCTCCTCAGCCGATCGACGGCTTTTCGCCGTGACGTGGTGAGAAGCCACGCCAATGGTTTCGCCGGCACCCCGTCGACGGGCCAGCGCTTCAGCGCTGCCTCGATGGCTTCGGACGCAACGTCCTCGGCAAGGTCGAGATCGCCGAACTGACGTACGAGTATTGCGAGCAATCGGCTCCGCTCCTCCCGGAACACCGCCTCGACCGAGCCGATGGCTCGTTCGCCGGTCACGACGGATTGAAGCCCTGGATCGGGCGAATCTCGACCCGCCAGGCCCGGGATCCAGGGCATCGGGCAGCCCACTCGATTGCCGAATCGAGGTCAGGGAGGTCGAGGATGTAGTAGCCGCCGAGGTATTCGCGGGTCTCGGCGAAGGGCCCGTCGGTCACCATGCGCTCGCCGCTCTTCGACACCCGGACAGAGGTAGCGGTCTCAAAGGAGTCCAGCACGTTGCTGTCCACCATGATGCCAGCCTCTGAAACCGCTTGATGGTAGGCCATGAACTGCTCCATCAGGCTTTGACCGGTTTCCGGCAACGGCTCGGCGTCTTGATTGCCGATGATCAGCAGCATGTAGTTCATGGTGTACTCCCTATTCGTCGGATGGTCGTGCGGCCACCGAGTGGGCGCACTCATGATGACGAACGGCGAGACAGCAGATCGACAACGATGCCAGATTTTCCCGGATACTGGTCAACAGCACCGGTTGGACAGGCCGTCTCACCCGAACGGGTGCAGCGAACTTCCGACGGCCCACGTGCTGAAGTACTGGTTGTTGGCTCCGTATGCCATGCCAATGGCCACCTTGGCTCCGTCCACCTGATGTTCGCCGGCCGCGCCCCGCACCTGGTTGGCCGCCTCGGCAAATCGAAGCAGACCGGAGGCTCCGATGGGATTGCTGGAGAGGACGCCTCCGGAGGCGTTGATCGGCAGTGAGCCCCCGAGTTCGGTGGTTCCGTCGTCGACCAGCTTCCATCCCTCTCCTTCCTCGGCCAGGCCGAAGGCCTCGAGCCAGATGGGCTCCAGCCACGAGAAGGGAACGTACAGCTCGGCGGTATCGATCTGACGGCGAGGGTCGGTGATCCCGGCGGCGGTGTAAACATCGGCTGCGCATTGGAGGGCGGCCGCGGGCCTCACCGGATCGCGGCCGGGAAAGCTCGATGGTTCGGATCGGGACGAGGACGCCAGGATCCATGCCGGGGGTCGACCGTCGGCCGCCGCTGCATTCGCCCCTGCCTCGTCGGTGATGACCACCGCGCAGGCTCCGTCCGACGATGGGCACGACTCGAGGAACCGGGTGGGCTCCCACATCATCGGCGAGGCCTTGACCTTCTCGATGGAGATGTCCTCGATCTTGAGGTGGGCGTACGGATTCTTCAAGGCGTTGAGGCGGTCTTTGACCGCCACCTTCCACCCGATGTGCTCGGGGGCACCGCTCCGTTGGATGTAGGCCCGGATGAACGGGGCGAACGCGCCGCCTGCACCCAGCGAGGCGCCTTTACCGCTGCCCAGGGCGAACTGGGCATTGCCCTCGGACTGCTTTTCGAATGCGACGGCCAGCACCGTCCGATGCTTGCCCGCTTGGACGTGTGAGGCGGCAACGATGGCTGTGGTTCCCCCCACCGAGCCGGCCGTGTGGACCCGGAACATGGGCTTGCCCACCGCGCCGAGGGCGTCGGACAAGTACAGCTCAGGCTTCATCACGCCCTCGAAGAGGTCGGGCGCCTTGCCCAGCACCACGGCGTCGATGTCATCGAGGGACATCTGAGCGTCGTCGAGGGCCCGGAAGACGGCCTCGCGCACCAGGCCGCCGAACGACACGTCGAGCCGCCGGGACTTGTGATGGGTCTGGCCCACGCCGACAACGGCCACCGGCGGAGTGCTCACGATCGTTCCTCCAGGATGCAGATCAGGTTCTGTTGCAGGCACGGCCCGGAGGTCGAATGGGCCAGGGCCCGGCTCCCGCCCCCGAAGATGTGGTCGGCGGCGTGGCCCACTCGGCACAGCCCGGTGGCCATGATGGGATTTTCCCGCAGCGCTCCCCCGGAACGGTTCACGACCACGTCGTCCCCGAGGTCGAGCACCTTCGACAGGAGCAGTTCCTCGTGAGTGAAGGCCGCCTGGAGCTCGGCCACTTCGACCGGGGCGTCGCTCAGTCCGGCGGCCTCGGCGGCAATGCGGGTGGACGGCGAGTCGTCCAGGGCTCGGAAGGACGGGTTGTGGCACTCGGTCCGGTGGTCGAATCCGGTGATGTAGGCCGGCCGCTCCACCAGCCGACGGGCGCGATCACCGGTGGCAAGCACCATGGCGGCCGCACCATCGGTGATCGGAGGCACGTCGTGGCGTCGGAGCGGCTGACGGACGTAGTCGTCGGCCATCAGCGACTCGACGTCACCCTTGCCGCGTGCCCGCACCGCCACCTCGGCCATCGAGCGCTCGTCGGCGATGCCGGCGGCGATCACCGCCCGTGCCTGGAGTGCCGCGAAGGTCAGGGGGTCGGCCCCCAAGGGGGCCAGGAAGTACGGATCCATCTCCATGGGATAGATCAGGGCCGGATCACCGGTTGAGGAACGTCCTGATCCGGTGACCACGGCGATCTCGATGTCGCCCTCCTGCAGGCGGAGCCACGCCTCGTAGAGCGCCCAGGCGCCGTCCATCTCCACGTGGGAGTCCCGCTTGGGCGGCCAGGCGCCGATCGCATCCAGGTTGGAGACGAAGGAGAAGGCCTGGCCCGTGATGTAGTCGCAGCTGCCCAGGCACGTGAAGTCGATGTCGCCGCGATCCAACCCGAGCGGGTCGATGGCGGCGGTGATTGCCTCCAACAGCAGTTGCGTCTCCGACTTGTCGGTGTGCCGGACCATGGGGGTCTGCGCCCAGCCGATGACGGCGATGTCGGTTGACAATGTGCTCATGGTCAGAAGATCCGGTTCACGAGGTCGGGATCAACGAGATCGGGCTCCCCGTTGGGTATCCAGCCGAGCAGGGAGCCCCAACTCCCCCCCATACCGCCACCCTCGTCGGTCGACTCGGCCGGCGAGGCCCACACGGCGTCGACCCGCTGGCCCACCTTTACCTGGTCCGCCGGCAACTCGATGACCGCCGAGTACGGGACGATCACATCGGTTCCGTCGAGGAGGACGAAGGCCCGTACGAACGGCTCGGTCTCGGTCTGGCCCGGATACTGCACCGGGGTGACGATGGCGAAGTTGGTGATGGTGCCCTTGTGCGGGAGTTCGACCTCGCACTCCGGCCCGAGCTCGATGGCATCGACGGGGCAGAGGCCCCGTCCGCCCGCGTACACACGTTCACACGTCGGACAACGTAGGCCCAGCAGCCGATGCTCCCGGGATGCCTTCGTGGCCCGGTCGGCGGCCTCGGGGACCGGATTGCGGTAGGTGATCGAGGCAAGATAGTCCATCCTCGTCACCGGTTCCGTGGCCCCACCAGTGTCCTCGCCCTCGGTCTCTACCGCTTCGCCGGGAACGAAGCAGATGATGTCGTCGATACGACCTTCTCGACTACCCCGCCATCGGGGAGCCACCCGCATCCCTTCAGACATGGCTTCCGGCGTGCCGGCGTCCACCGCGTGCAGCAGGGGCGTAGTGGCACCGTCCAGCAGGACCAGCGCGAAGGCGAAGGAATGCTCGAGTGGATGCTGGATCGACGGCGAGCCCACCCACGTCCAGGACTCCACGGTGCCCGCCGGTCCCACTTCGACGAATTCGTGCGGGAGCTCGGCCCCGGTCACCGGGTCCCACTCCATGGGAGGCACCAGCACGGTGTCCTGACAACGGATGCCCAGGATCTGCTTCTCGGTCAGGGCGGTCATGAACGCCCCGACGACAGGCCCGAGGGACCGCTTGTAGGGGAATGTGATGGTGCTCTCGATGAATCGCGTCATCAGTCCCTTTCGAGCATCGGCTGTGGTCCGTGCAGCACCGGAGCACGCTAGCTGCTCCACTCGACCACGGATCTCGCGGCTTGTTCAGGCGTACCAGAACGGCCTCACCGTCTACGAATCAGCTACTCAATCTGGGATTCACCGGGAGACGGTATCCGGTGTGCTGAACACATCGGTGGGCCGAGGCGTCACCTCACCCCAGACGACAAAGGAGAGGGACCCGCGCCGAGACCAGGCCGAGAGCCGATTCCTGGCCCCGCACCACTCATGGGCCACTCGGTCAATCTCCCCCGAGGACAAACCCTGGAAGCAGCATGGCCACGAGCCCGTCTGCATGAGCTCGGATCCACTCGGAACTAGCCGGATCTCTACCCGTGAGGAGACGGACTTCGGGGGCATTCACATACGGCAATGATGCCGCGCCAACGAGCACGTAGTACAGGATCTCACTGTCGATCGGCGCGGCCACTCCGGCGTCGCGAAGCCTCTGCCACACCGGTCGGATGGCCTCGAAGAACGGCCTGATGTGGACTTCCGTCATCCATGTCAACCGTTCGCTGGCCGCCGTACCCTCGTGGACCATGATCTGGTTGAGTTCGGGGTGCTCGGCTGCGAAGCGCACGAACTGTCGGATGCCGTCCGCAAACGCGGAGCTGAGCTGCTGAACGTCGACTCCCGCCGGATCCGCGGGGAGTACGCCGTCCATTGCCACCACCAACAACCCAAAGAGGTAGTCCACCGCGGAGTTCCACAAGTTCTCCTTCGACGTGAAGTGATAGTTGATCTGCGGTTGATGCGCCTCCACCCGCTTCGCAATCGTCAGCGTTGATGCACCGTCGAAGCCCTTTGCACCGAACTCGACAAGTGCCGACTGCAGTAGAGCCTCTCGGATATCGGTTCGCGCCCGACGGAGCCGGACCGGGGATGGACCTTCGACGTTGCGGGGCACCGATTCCAAGTGTAGCGTTATTATGAGTTCATAATAGCGAACGAGAGGTATTCAGCATGAACGACGTCGACGGGGCATCGCGCCAGAGCAGACCCGATGCAACAGTGCGTCTCCTGTCGATGTCGAAAGATCCGTTCCAGGCCCCGACGGATCGAGACATGCTTCCTTCTGAGCGACGGCTGTTTGTCGAGACTCACCGAACCTGTGTCTTCGGATACGGCCGGAAGTCGGACGGTCCGGCGATGTCGGTCGTCTATTACATCCCGGCAGAGAACGGCGACCTGCTTGTGGCGACCATGGAGGCGCGGGCCAAGGCCAGGGCCGTGGCCAGGAACGGCAAAGTCAGTCTCTGTGTGCTCGACGAAACATGGCCATTTGCCTACCTGCAGGTCTACTGCGATGCCGTGATCGATAGCGATGACGAGGTACTCGTGGACGTGATGATGGCGGTTGGGGAACGCATGTCTGGCGAGCCCCTGACCGCTGACTTGCGAGCGTTGGTCAAGGCTGCGGCAGACGACGAAGGTCGGGTTCTGTTGCGCTGTCGGCCCTACGCCACGTTCGTGACGCCACCACGACATCTGCACAGCAACGACCAGGCGGAACCGCTGACCCACTGGGTCTCGGCATCGATGCCTTGGGGGGCTCCGGACAGACCCGAATCCGTGTGATGTTCGCGATTCGCTGACGAGGGCGAAGCGTAACTTGCTTCTCCGCACAGGTCGCGGCTTCCGGACCGCTCGCAGAACGTCCCGTGCGCACATAGGCGCGAACAACACCGCTGATTTGCCCCGACGGATCACCTCACGGCTGGAGTCCGCCGCCGGATCAGCCTCCAATCCGGCTGTCGATTACTGGGCCTCACGCGTAGCCAAGGTGCCGACAAACAACCGCGGCTGCGGGTTCTCTGCGGCTTCTCCGATCATTGTGAACCGCAGGTTGGAGCCTGTCAACGGCCACCGCCACGCATGACTCCGAGTCCTTCTGCCGCATCCCTTGGACCCCCGGTATCGACTGGCGACAGAGTCGTACACTCGCGCTATGGCCCCGTATCTTCCAGCGGAGAATCGCTACAACTCCATGCAGTATCGGCGCTGTGGGCGCTCCGGCCTGTTGCTCCCGGCCGTTTCGCTCGGCTTGTGGCAGAACTTCGGCGAGGACCGATCCCTGGAGTCCCAGCGCGCCATCGTCCGACGAGCCTTCGACCTCGGGATTACCCACTTCGACTTGGCCAACAACTACGGACCGCCGTATGGAAGTGCAGAGACGAATTTCGGAGCGCTGCTGCGTAGTGACTTTGCCTCGCTACGAGACGAGCTGATCATTTCGACCAAGGCGGGATGGGACATGTGGCCCGGTCCCTATGGGGACCTCGGCTCTCGCAAATACCTGCTCGCCAGCCTCGACCAGAGCCTCGGCCGAATGGGCCTCGACTACGTTGACATTTTCTATCACCACCGCTTCGACCCCGACACGCCCCTCGAGGAGACCGTGGGTGCCCTCGATAGCGCCGTGCGCCGCGGTAAGGCCCTCTACGTTGGGATCTCTTCGTACTCGGCTGGGCGCACCCGCGAGGCAGTGGCGCTACTACGCCAGCTGGGGACTCCGCTGCTCATCCACCAGCCCTCCTACTCGATGCTCAACCGCTGGGTCGAAGCCGATCTGCTAGATGTGCTCGGTGTGGAAGGAGTGGGTTGCATAGCGTTCTCAGCGCTCGCTCAGGGCCTGTTGACCGATCGCTATCTCGACGGGATTCCCGAGGGGTCACGCGCCTCGCGTACCGGTTCACTACCCAAAGAGATGCTGTCCGAAGCGAATCTCACCCACATCCGCGCACTGCGGACGATGGCCGATCGTCGAGGCCAGAAGCTCTCCCAGCTGGCACTGGCGTGGGCGTTGCGCGACCCACGGGTCAGCTCCGTGCTCATCGGTTCGAGTTCGGTCCGCCAGCTCGAGGAGAACGTGGCCGCCCTCGGCAACCTGACCTTCACCAGCGACGAGCTCGAGGAGATCGACCGCCATGCGGTCGACGGCGGCATCGACCTGTGGCGAGGCCCCGCGACGAGCTGAGCACTTCGGCGTCCTCGATTCCGGGACGTCACGTTACGTTCGCAGCAATCGGGCTCGGCCGATCAGGTGCCCGTCGCGCCACCTCGAGCACCACCGCCGGTGAACCCACCGGCTCCACCGCCAGGAATGCCGCTCGTTCCACCCAGTCCTGCGATACCTGTCCGGGTACTTGTCGTCGACGACGACGGCACCGGCTGGGCAATGGTGGCAAGGCTCACCTGCTGTCCAGGTGATACCCCCGATTTGATCTGGGTCAAGACTGCACCCACCGTTCCGGTCGTCACCTTCACCTGCTTGGTCGTCGTCCCGTCGACCACAGTCACGAACTGGGTCGTACCAACTGTCTGCACCGCCGACGTGGGAACAGTAGTGACGCCTACTGCCTTACCTGTCACGATCCCGACCCCCGCCTCGCCGCCCGAGAAGAGCCCGAGGTCGGAGGATTCGATGCTGACCGTGACGGGGTAGGTAGTGGACGTAGACCCCGCGGTGGCCAGGACCCCGATGCCGGTGACCGTCCCCGCCCTGTCTGTCAGGCTGACGTGAGACACCTGCCGTAGCCGTTCCTCCCTCCAGGGCGAGACAGGAAGTACCGAAGCCATG